>JACCDI011958631.1_pt1 | contig 22371 bp, 19 predicted proteins | sample 7442791 | NCBI WGS metagenome assembly JACCDI01 (sample SAMN15323434, study PRJNA562643) | freshwater metagenome | isolation source: river surface water | place: USA:Blue River Watershed | collected 2017-08-15
AATGGAGCTACAAATAATTATGGTGGATATTTTGAAGCATTGGGCGGCACAAACAGTTATGGTTTAGTAGTAGCCAATGGCAATACTGGAATAGGAACAATTATACCTGATAGGGCGAGGCTACAAACTCAAGGAGCAGTAGGAAATACTGTCGCAACATTCAACCTAAACGCAAATTCTCTAGGAATAGCGATGGTTTCGGATTGGCCAGGTATTTATTTCAATAGCTATTACAATGGAGGAACAAGACAAATGTCAAACAATAGTTATCCTGCAATGATAAATTATAATCCTGGCGGACAATTTGAATTTTCACTTAATAACACCGCAAATACTGTGGCTGGTAATTTGGTTGGAGGAGCATTTATCAATCGACTCACTATTCACCGTGATAATGGTGCTTCATTTTACTATAACAACATCAACGCAACTGGGTTAACTGTCTCTAGTGGTGGATTATACCCTGATTTGGCCGGTTATAATGTGGGGCCGGTTGGTGCGACTGTAAACAATGGTATCGGGATTTCAACTGCGGGAGAAAACGTAGGAGTTGAAGGAAGAGCAAATCACAATAATACTTCTACAACTGATAAACTAGGAGGAATATTTTATGTTACTGGTTATAACGGAACCGCTACTTGGGGTTTTCCTGCTATAACAAGTATTGGTGCCGTAATTGACAATACTGTATATAAAGTGTTTGGATTTGGAGCTGTATCAACAATCGTAAAAGATACAAATGAAAAACACCGAATCATGGTAGCTCCAGAATCACCAGAAGCTCTTTTTCAAGATTATGGTGTTGGTAATTTGGTTAATGGCTATGCTAAAGTAGAAATTGACCCAATATTATCTAAAAACATTTTAGTAGACGAAGCGCACCCAATGAAAGTATTCATTCAATTGGAAGGCGATTGTAAGGGAGTTTATGTATTCAATAAAACAGCTACTAGTTTTGAAGTTAAAGAATTACAGAATGGCAATTCTACCGTATCCTTTTCATATCAAATTGTTGCTTTTAGAGCTGATGAAGAACGATCAGGAGTTGTCTCTAAATATTCTGACATGCGCTTCAAATTATTCGATAGAGATCTAAAGCCAAGTGAGAAACAAAGAAATTTTGAAAGTCAAGCAAGTAAAAACATGACAACTACCGAAACCGTAATCAACCCTTCACCTGAAGTAAGAGAAATGAAGAGTAGTCAGTAATTGACTACTCTTTTCTGTATTTTTTCGTTTCTTCAAAAACGTGTTCGAGTATTTTGGCATCCTCTTCAGTAAAATCAACATGACGGCGCGACATTACTATTTTTGCTGTTTGGAACGCTTTGGACGTTAAATAAGTAGTAAAACCTGAAGCTCCACCCCAAGAAAAACTCGGAACAAAATTGCGTGGAAAACCCGATCCAAAAATATTGGTACTCACACCAACTACTGTTCCGGTGTTGAACATGGTGTTGATGCCACATTTGCTGTGATCGCCCATCATTAAACCGCAGAATTGCAATCCAGTTCGGGCAAAATTCTCCGTTTCATAACTCCACAATTTTACTTCTTCATAATTATTTTTTAAATTGGAATTATTGCTATCAGCACCAATATTACACCATTCTCCTAAAACAGAATTCCCCAAAAATCCATCGTGTCCTTTATTGGAATACCCAAAAAGCACTGAATTATTAACTTCACCTCCTATTCTACTGTGTGGTCCAACTGTGGTTGCACCGTACACTTTGGTTGCTAATTTTACTTGTGCTTCTTCACACAAAGCAAACGGACCGCGAATTACAGAACCTTCCATAATTTCGGCATTTTTTCCAATATAAATAGGACCAGTAGATGCGTTTAAAGTCACAAATTCCAGCTTCGCTCCTTCTTCAATAAAAATATTTTCAGGAGAAAGCACATTAACTGATTTGGGAATAGGCTGCGAAGTTCTTCCTTCGGTAATCAATTCAAAATCCTCACGAAGGGCAGCATCATTTTTAGCAAAAATATCCCAAGTATGTTGAACAGTTAGACACTCTTCATTGAATTCTATAATCTCATAATCATCAAAATCAACTTCATCTTGAGTATCATTGGTATAAAAAGCAATCACTTCTTCTCCTTTAAAAATGGCTTGATTCTTTTCAAGATTCCGCACCATTTCAGAAAGTATATCGTTTGGCAAAAAAGAAGCATTAATCATTACATTTTCCTCCATTTCAACCATGGGATATTTTTCTGAAAGATATTCTTCTGTTAAAGTAGTTGTAGTATAACCCAAATATTTTTCCCACTTTTCGCGAATAGTCAAAATCCCTATCCTGATTTCAGCCACAGGTCGAGTAAATGTAAAAGGTAAAAGGGCATTGCGAAAGGTTCCGTCGAATAAAATGTAATTCATATTTATATATTATTGAAGGGACAAGTCGCGACTTGTCCGTACTCATGAATGCCAAAGTTACAATTTATTTCCATAAAAAAACCTCCCAAAACTGGAAGGTCTTAATAAAATTTGAACACTTAAAACTATTATTTTCCGTGTTTAGCGTATTTGCTTTTGAATTTGTCGATACGTCCAGCAGTATCAATAAGTTTCGATTTACCTGTGTAAAAAGGGTGAGATGTTCTAGAAATCTCCATTTTGTACACTGGATATTCAACACCATCAACAGTGATAGTTTCTTTGGTTTCTACTGTAGATTTAGTGATAAAAACATCTTCATTTGACATGTCTTTGAAAGCAACTAATCTGTAATTTTCTGGGTGAATTCCTTTTTTCATTGTGTAAATCTTTTATTTGTTATGAAGTAGTTCGTTTTGAAGCTTTTGTTTCAAAAGGTATAAACTAGCTACAACTTTTAATTATTCTATTTTTTATTTGAGTGTGCAAAAATACAACTATTTTTTAAAAATCAAACTAAACTGTAACTTTTTTTAATTAGCCTTAACTAACTGATGTAATAACGGAATTACTATATTTGTAGATTAATTAAAAGCATTTTATGGAACAAAAAACTTCTTTAGCAAAATCTGTAAGTCATTTCGGAATCTTGTTTGGCGCCATCATGGTACTTGAATTTATTATTGGCTATGCCTTCAACGTTGACCCGCAAACCAACAAAACATACGGCGTAATAATAAACGTATTGAACTATCTAGTTTTACCCTTTCTATTCATTTATTTAGCAAGCAATCATTACAAGAAAAATATAAATAATGGTTTCATCTCCTTTGGGCAATGCATAAAAGTAGGCGTTGCAGTTGCTTTTATTGCTAGTTTAATTTATGGTGTTTTTTACATAATTTTCACATTAATTTTTCCTGAATTCATCCCTGAATTAATTGAAAAAATCATTTCAATAACACGCCAACAAAATCCTAACATGCCAGAGGATCAAATGGAAATGTCAATATCAATTATGAAAAAAATGATGAGTCCTTACATCACATTTCCTATAGTTATTGTAATGAATTGCTTTATCGCATTAATTCATTCATTGATTGTTGGTGCTATTGTAAAAAATGATCGCATTAATAGTTTATAAAAGAGATGAATTTATCCATAGTTATTCCTTTATTAAACGAACAAGAGTCGCTACCCGAGCTCCATTCATGGATTGTTAAAGTCATGAATGAAAACAATTACACTTACGAAATTCTTTTCATAGACGATGGAAGCACTGACGAATCTTGGAACACAATTGAACAGTTGTCTAAAGAAAATAGAAATGTAAAAGGCATTCGTTTTCTTAGAAATTACGGAAAATCACAAGCACTACATGCGGGTTTTGCCAAAGCCAATGGTGATGTGATTATCACTATGGATGCTGATTTGCAAGACAGTCCAGAAGAAATTCCCGAATTGTACAACATGATTCTCAATCAACATTTTGACTTGGTCTCTGGTTGGAAGAAAAAAAGATACGATTCAGTTGTGACAAAAAACTGGCCTTCTAAATTGTTCAATTGGGCAGCTCGAAAAACATCGGGAGTTCAGTTGAACGATTTCAATTGTGGACTCAAAGCCTACAAAAATGTTGTCATCAAAAACATTGAGGTTTCGGGTGAAATGCACCGTTACATTCCGGTTTTAGCCAAAAATGCCGGTTTCGGAAAAATTGGAGAAAAACCCGTTAAACATCAAGCTCGAAAATACGGAGAATCTAAATTCGGAATCAATCGTTTCATCAACGGATTTTTAGATTTAATTACTATTTGGTTTTTATCACGCTACGGCAAACGCCCAATGCACTTATTCGGTGCTGTTGGAGTATTGATGTTCGTCATCGGATTCATCGCTACAGCTTTTATTATCATTTTGAAGTTGATTAAACTTTATTCTGGATTTGAAACCATATTAGTAACTAGCAATCCATTGTTTTACATTGCATTAACCGCTATGATTATTGGAACCCAACTATTCTTGGCTGGTTTCTTGGGAGAAATTATTTTACGAACTAAAAACAACGAAGAACGCTATAAAATTGCCACCGAAGTTAATATGAAATAACAAAACCTTCTTTAACCGCCATTAAATTTATTATCAGCCCAATGAATACAATTGAAATCATTACGAATAAAATTCATCTTATTCGAAACCAAGAAGTAATGCTCGACTATGATTTGTCCGTACTTTATGAAATTGAAACAAAAGCCTTAAAACAAGCCGTTCGAAGAAATATAAATCGTTTTCCTAACGACTTATGTTTGAACTCACCGAAGATGAATACAAATCTTTAAGGTCACAAATTGTGACCTTAAAAAAAGGAAGAGGTAAGCATTCTAAGTATTTACCTTTTGCTTTCACCGAACAAGGAATAGCAATGCTTTCAAGTGTACTGAATTCGGAAAAAGCAATCAACATCAACATTGCCATAATGCGCATTTTTGTACTTTTACGCAATTCGATGTTGAGCCTTGAAGAACTAAATAAAAAAGTAGAAGACATTGAAAAACAGTTGCCTGACATCTAAAAACACTCCACTTTTTGATGGATAAAAGTCAACAAAATAACACTACAAAAGACCGACCCAAAATTGGTTACAAATAATACGATTATGCACATTGAACAACACATTTTAGACAAAGTAAACGAATGGTTAAGCCCAACTTTTGACCAGCAAACTCAAGACGCTATCAAAGAAATGATGACTTCAAATCCGAAGGAATTAGAAGAAAGTTTCTATAAAAATCTAGAATTTGGAACAGGCGGAATGCGAGGCGTGATGGGAGTTGGAACCAATCGCATCAACAAATATACCTTAGGAAAAAACACTCAAGGTTTATCCGATTACATGAAATTATCGTTTCCAAACGAGCAACTAAAAGTGGCTATCGCTTACGATTGCCGTCATAACAGTAATACATTAGCAAAAGTAGTGGCTGATGTGTTTTCGGCCAACGGTATTCAAGTGTATTTATTTTCTGATTTACGTCCTACTCCCGAATTATCATTTGCTTTGAAATACCTTAATTGCCACGCCGGAATTGTATTAACGGCTTCTCACAATCCGCCCGAATACAACGGATACAAAGTATATTGGCAGGACGGCGGACAATTGGTTCCACCACAAGACGGTGAAATCATCCAAAAAATTGAATCTTTAAACTACAATGAAATTAAATTTGACGCTAACGAGAGTTTAATCGAATACATAGACGCAGAAATTGACGATGCTTTCTGCCAGTCGACTATTGCTAATGCGAGTTTCAATACTCCATCTTCAGCAAAAGAGAATTTAAAAATTGTATACACTTCATTACATGGAACTTCGATAAAAGCGATTCCGAATGTATTGGCGAAGGCTGGATATTCCGACGTAAATATCGTTTCCGAACAAGCCGAACCTAATGGCGATTTCCCAACGGTAAAATCACCCAATCCAGAAGAACCTGAAGCCTTGACTATGGCTTTGGCTTTGGCAGAAAAAGTAAATGGTGATATTGTCATCGGAACCGATCCTGATTCTGATCGTTTGGGCGTTGCTGTTCGCGATACTAATGGTAAAATGATTTTATTAAACGGAAATCAAACCATGGTCATTATGACTGCTTTTCTACTCGAACAATGGAAACGCGCTGAAAAAATCACTGGAAAAGAATTCATAGGTTCAACTATCGTTTCTACTCCGATGATGCTCGAATTAGCCTCTGCGTATGGCGTTGAATGCAAAGTGGGATTGACTGGTTTCAAATGGATTGCCAAATTCATCAAAGATTTTCCTGAATTGAAATTCATTGGCGGTGGTGAAGAAAGCTTCGGATTTATGGTTGGCGATGCCGTACGTGATAAAGATGCAGTTGGCGCAACCTTATTAGTATGCGAAATTGCAGCTCAAGCCAAAGCAGCCGGAAGTTCGCTCTATAAAGAATTATTGAATTTATATGTCGATTTCGGATTTTACAAAGAACACCTAATTTCATTAACCAAAAAAGGAATTTCGGGTTTACAAGAAATCAATCAAATGATGATCGATTTACGTGAAAACCCAGTTGCAGAAATCAATGGTCAACGTGTGGTTTGCATTGAAGATTACGACAATTCTACTTCACGAAATTTAATTTCTGGAGAAATTGAATCCATAACAATTCCAAAATCAAATGTATTGATTTATTATTTAGAAGACGGTTCTAAAATTTGTGCTCGACCTAGTGGAACAGAACCTAAAATTAAATTCTATTTTAGTGTGAACGATTCTGTAGAGCGAATTGAAGATATTGAAAGCGTAGAACAACAACTCGACAAAAAAATTAAAAATATCATAGCAGCAATGCAATTAAACTAATGGACGAAAATCTCAAAAAAATAATTCCTTTTGTAAAACCGTATAAGTTTCACGTTGCCTGGAATGTAATTTATAATGTATTGTATGCTCTTTTCAGTACATTATCCTTCATTGCTTTGATTCCGATGATGCAAGTCCTTTTTGATGATGCAGAAAAAGTCTCCGAAAAACCAGTATTTGATTCGATATGGAACATCACTAGCTACGGAAAACAATACCTGTACTATTACATCACTGAATTATCCGAAAACAAAGGAAAACAGTTTGCACTATTGCTAGTTATCGCATTAGTAATCTCAACTTTTTTATTTAAAAATCTTTTCAATTACCTTGCTTCCAATCATTTAATGCACCTCAAAAACGGTGTTTTAAAAGACTTGCGAAATCGAATGTTTAATAAAATAATTGACTTGCCTATCTCTTATTATTCTGAAAAAAGAAAAGGTGATATCATGGCACGTATGTTGGGAGATATTGGCGAAGTTCAAAATTCCTTCTTTTCTATTTTAGAGTTGATAGTAAAAGAACCAATGACCATAATTTTTACAATTGGCGCCATGTTTGCTATTAGTGTAAAACTGACTCTTTTTGTTTTTATTTTTATACCCATATCAGGTTATATTATTTCACGTATTGGAAAATCTTTAAAATCAAAATCAGAAAGAGTCCAATCAGAAAATGGATATTTAATTTCTGTGGTTGAAGAAAGTTTATCTGGCTTGAAAGTGGTCAAAAGCTACAACGCAGAAAACAGTTTCAAACATAAGTTTGGCGAATCTGTAAATCGGATTTTAAAAATTACCAACAGCATCGGTCGTAAGAATAATCTAGCTTCGCCATTTAGTGAGTTCATGGGAATTGTGGTAATCGCAGTTTTGCTATGGTTTGGCGGAAATATGGTGTTAGTAGAAAAGTTACCTAATGGAAAATCCATTTTAGAAGGTGCGCAATTTTTGGCTTATATGGGATTGGCTTACAATATACTTACACCAGCCAAAGCGATTTCTAAAGCATCTTATAATGTTAAAAGTGGAATGGCAGCTGCACAACGTGTTTTTGAAGTTTTAGAAGTTGAAAACGCTATCACTGACAAATCCGATGCCATCGAAAAGAAATCATTTGATTCGGCCATATCTATTGAAAAAATCAATTTTAAATACGAAGATGAAACCGTGTTGAAAAACTTCACATTGGAAATTCCAAAAGGAAAAACCATTGCACTTGTGGGCCAATCAGGAAGCGGAAAAAGTACGATTGCCAATTTATTGACTCGCTTTTATGATGTCAACGAAGGAAGTGTAAAAATTGATGGCATCAACATCAAAGATATGACCATGAAATCGTTGCGCCACATGATTGGTTTAGTGACTCAGGATTCTATCCTATTCAACGATACCATAAAAAATAATTTATTGATTGGCAAACCAGAAGCCACTGATGAAGAAATTGTTGATGCGTTGAAAGTGGCCAATGCTTACGAATTTGTCAAAGATTTGCCTAGCGGAATTGATACTAATATTGGTGATGCAGGCGGAAAATTATCAGGCGGACAAAAACAACGATTGTCGATTGCTCGTGCCGTATTGAAAAATCCACCCATTATGATTTTAGATGAAGCCACATCAGCTTTGGACACTGAAAGCGAAAAATTGGTTCAATTAGCTTTAGAAAACATGATGCAGAATAGAACTTCAATTGTGATTGCTCACCGATTGTCAACCATTCAAAAAGCAGACAACATTGTGGTTATGAGAAAAGGTGAAATTGTTGAACAAGGTACGCACGCCGAATTATTAGCCTTGAACGGAACGTACTCTAATTTGGTAACATTACAATCATTTGAATAATATGAAACGAGAATATTTTGGAATACTTTTTTTAATAATCGTTGTCAGTCTTTTTTACACTTTAAATCATTTTTTTGGTCTTGAAAAAACAGGTCGATTTATCGTAATATGGATATTAATCGCTTATCAAGCAGGACAATACTCAACGCGATTCCCAAAACTATAGCAGTTCATCCACTAAATAAAACAATTCGGTAAGAAAAATTATTTGTACTCCTATCAGTTGAATACTTTTGAATCAGAAATCATTAAAACTGTAGGTTATGTTATTCCAAATCATTTTAATTCTGCACATTATTTCGGGTTCAATTGGACTTCTTACAGGAACGTTTATTTTACTCCGAAAAAAAGGAGATCAATTACACAGAACTACAGGTAAATTATTTACAATTGCAATGGTTTCAACTGGATTATGTGCTTTTTATTTATCAATTATTCATCCGAATTTATTTTTGTTCATAGTTGGTGTTTTCACTATCTATTTGTCGATTTCAGGTTATCGAATGATTCAATTGAAAAAAGCACATGAAGGCCAGAAACCTCAACTTTTTGATGCAATACTGACCATTGCAATGGTAATTTGTAGCTTTATTTTCTTTTATATTGCTTTCAAATACCTTTTAGCCAAAGAACCATTCGGATTGGTATTTGCACTATTTGGCTTAGTAAGTTTACGATTGTGTTTCAATGAATACAAAGCATATACAGGAAAAGTAATGGATAAAAAATACTGGTTAAAAAATCATATTGGCCGAATGACCGGAGCGTACATTGCTGCTTTTACAGCATTTTTGGTGGTAAACAATACGTTTCTTCCTCCTATTTTAGCGTGGAGTTTACCGGGAATTATTGGCGGAATATTCATATCAAGAACACTTAAAAAAATAAATTAAACATGAAGAAACTATTACTTTCACTTATCTTTCTTTCTGCGGTTTGTATTTCGCAGTCACAAGAAGTTGTTATGGATTCAATTCCGTTCTCATTACAATCCTCATTATTAGTTTTTAAGGGAAAAGTCAATGGTATTGAAACTCTTTTTGCTATGGATACAGGAGCGGGAACCAATGTGGTTACTGTCAATCAATCCGAGCGAAGTACTATCAAAACATCGGGAAAAGTAAAAGTGAACGACAGTAATGACAACAGTAGCAAAATTAAAAAAGCCAAAATCAATGAGATTCAAATTGGTTCTCAAACCATTAAAAATTCGAGTTGTGTAGTATTTGACATGCCTTTTTTAGCCTGCAATGACTACTTTTTGTTGGGCGCCAATGTCATCAACCAACTCAATTGGAAAATTGATTTTGAAAAAAATGTGTTGTACATTTCTAAAAAACCATTTGAACCTTCGGCTGAGATGATTGAAATGAAAGTAAACTATCAAAAATTCAGACATTTTACCGATTTCAAGATTCAAGATATAAACATCACAAACTGTCTAATTGATACCGGATTTAATGATTTTTTTGAAGCCTCGACCAAAGATCCTAATTTCATTCAATTGAAAAATAGACATGAAGGTAGGATCATTCCGGGTAAAGATTTCTCAATGGGATTAACGAGTACTTCGAGCTCAGATTATTATTCTTTTAGTTTTGATGGTTTACACATCGGCAACGCCACTTTTGACGATGTAAAAATTGAACTAAAAGAAAATACCGAAAATAAAGTTGGTATTAAATTGTTTTCAACTCTTACAAAAGTTCTAATTATGAACAATCATGATTCTAAATACCATTTATTACTTTCCAACAAACCTGTTTCTCTTGTAATGAGTTTCGATGCTGATTACCATTTGATAAACGGAAAATTAAAGATTGTTGGTAAAATGACTAATCCAGAAAGCACTGCATCTGACTTAGAATTTGACGAAGAAATTAAATCAGTTGAGGGAAAATCGGCGAGCGATTTCAAAGACGATTGCGAATTTTTAGCTTGGAAAATGGAAAACCGTCACAAAAAAGAAATTGAAATTGAAAAATTGAACGGTCAAAAAATAACAATAAAAAAACAGTTGCTTAAAACCAACTAATCCAATAATTCAAGAACTTTAGTGCTTCATTTAATTCTTTATGTACATTAAAAATCAAAACAGTACACTTCCTGAAGATCCAAACACAATTATTTGGAAATACTTGGATTTGTCTAAGTTTTTGGATTTACTGCTTTCGCGAAAGTTATTCTTATCGCGTTCCGATAAGTTTGAAGACCAATACGAAGGCACTTTTAGCGAACCTACTTTTGAAGAAATTAAGCGATTATCAGAAAACAATCCGGAATTTTTAAGCTACTACAAATCGCATCGTGAAAAAGTGGTGGTGAGCAGTTGGCACATCAACGAATACGAGTCGTTTGCTATGTGGCAGATTTTTACCCAAAACAGCGAAGGTTTGGCCATTCAATCTACTATCGGACGACTACAAAAGGCATTAGAAGCAGAAAAAGACACCCAACAATTTATCGGCGAAGTCAATTACATCGATTACAAAAAAGAATACATTCCGTTTGAAGATGCATTTTTCCCTTTCCTTTTCAAAAGAAAGAGCTTTCAGTACGAGCGAGAAGTACGCGTTTTATCAGATTTGTCCGATCAAGAGATCAAAATTAATGATGGACTTAAAATTGACATCGACATCAACCAACTGATTGAAAAGATTTACATTCATCCCAAATCGGAAAATTGGTATAAAAAATTGGTCATCGAATTGGTGAGTAAACTCGGATTTGATTTTGAAATTGAAAAGTCCGATTTAGAAAGTGATATTTTGATCTAAACTTCAACATAATTCTACATTTTTTTTAAAATTAAAGCTAAGTAATTTCTTATATTTACTGAGTAATTTTGATTGCTGTGGAACTAAAATTTTTCAAACCTAAAAACGAAATTCTGAATAACTTCATTGAAGGTTATTATTTTTTGACTCAAAAAGAAAGTGATTCGACGGTAGAATATTTAACGTTTCCCAACAATTACAGCATTATTTCGGTATATCAAAATACCGAAGTTGTTTTTTCTGAAAATCAAGCCATCGTTAAAGGTAAAAAAGGCAATCCGTTTCAATCGGACTTAATTTGTCATTATAAAAAACCCATCAAAATTAGTTGTCAAGGAAATTTAAATGAAATCACTTTTTATTTTAAACCACTCGGTTTGAATGCCTTTTTAAAAAAAACATTATGTCAGTTTACCAACGAATTCTTCTCGAGCTTTATTCCGTTTGATGATTATCAATCGACTATGACCGGTATTTTAAATGAAGTTGATTATGAAAAACGAAGAACTCAGATTGAAGATTATTGGTTATCCAAACTAATTGGGTTTAAGCATCCTTTTTTAAATGATTTGATAATCGACATTCAGAAAGAGTATTCAATTTCCGAATTGGCAGAAAAATATGGTATTTCACGTCAAAATTTGAACAAACATTTTGAAGCCAATTTATGCAAATCGCCCTCCGACTTTAAAAAGATTCAACGTTTTAGGGAAGCCTTGAAAGCACACATGAAGAAAAATTCAAAAGACAATCTGACCTCGTTGAGTTACGACATGCTTTTTTACGATCAATCGCATTTGATTAAAGACTTCAAATCATTAACGGGTTTGACACCAAAAAAATTCTTCAACACTATTTCCTCTCAAGAAGATGGAGAAATTAATTGGCTTTTTGTTTAGGATGACATTTAATTTTTTGTGTTGAATCATTTTACCAAAAAACACTTAAAAACTTTGGTCAGTTCTAAATAGTAACTTTAATATTGTAAATTAGTGGCTGTTTTTTACTTAAAATAGTATAACTTATAAAAATAATCACCTTGAAAACTAAATCCACTCTATCTTTAATCGTATTATTTGTTTCGTTTACTGTTAGTTATGCTCAAGATTGTAATTGTGAAACTAATTATGAATGGGTTAAAAAAACCTTTGAAGAAAACGATGCTGGTTTTAAATACGTTCTAGAAACTAAAGGAAAAAGTGCTTATGAAAGTCACAATGCCGCCATTTTAGAACAAGTAAAAAAAATAAATTCAATATCCGAATGTACCCAAATACTGTACAAATGGATGGAATTTTTCCGTTCCGGTCACATTGCCATTCGGTTGAAAGCCAAAGACTCCAAACCAACTACTGTAGAAGCTCCGAAAAACTATGATGACTGGGAAACCTTAGAGGTCAATCATATCCAATTTGAAAGCGAGTTAAAAAAGAAAAAAGCAGCTGATTTTGAAGGAATTTGGGAAACCAAACCGTATCGAATTGGAATTAAAAAAGTGGGTGAAAATTACATTGGATTCATTATTGAATCTGATGCTCCTGAGTGGAAAAAAGGACAAATAAAAATTAAAATCTTTACCGAAAACAAATCACTTAAAGCAAAATTTTATTTGCGTGACCATTCTGAAGAATTAGCAAACTCAGTTGAATTAATAGGCAAAAACTATTTAAAAATTGGGCGCTTTACCTTAAAAAGAATTGCTCCAGTTTTCACAGAAAACTCCAACATTGAAGATTATTTCACCAATTTAAATTCCTCTAAACCCTATTCAAGACAAATTAATAGTACAACTGTACTCATCAGAATTCCTTCTTTTGACCAAAGCTATAAAAAAGCAATAGACAGTGTGATTTCAATTTCAAAACCAATGCTCGCAAAAACCGAAAATCTTATACTTGATTTACGCAATAACGGCGGCGGAAGTGATGGAAGTTTTAGCGAAATTATTCCGTTGATTTATACCAATCCAATTAGAAGTATTGGAGTTGAATTTTTATCAACTAAACTCAACAATCAACGAATGTTAGACTTTATCAACAATCCTGAATACGAGTTTGATGATGAAGAAAAAAAGTGGGCGCAAGAATCGTATGATAAATTAAATATGAAATTGGGCGAATTTGTAAATCTAAGAGACGGAATTGTTTCTGAAAAAAAATTAGATTCAATTGCGCTATTTCCAAAAAATGTGGGCATACTGATTAATGAAAATTGCGGAAGTACAACAGAACAATTTTTACTTGCAGCCAAACAAAGTAAAAAAGTCAAACTTTTTGGAACAACAACTGCTGGTGTTTTAGATATTTCAAATATGTATTTTGTTGAATCACCTTGCAAAGAATTTACTCTTGGTTATTGTTTGTCGCGATCCATGCGCATTCCAGAAATGACTATCGATGAGAAAGGAATACAACCTGATTTTTACATCGATAAAAGCATTCCGCACTACGACTGGATTGATTATGTTTCAAAAGTTCTGAATGAAAAATAAAAGTCGAATAAAAATGCTAATCACAAACTTTAAAAGTAATTAAAAACATGTAGTTTGTGACGTTTACATTTTTACAATTTTTAAAGTTTTAATTGAACTACTTTTACTAAAAATAATTTAAGCTATGGTCAACTTAATTGTAAAAATCGTCATCTTAACTTTAAGTTTTATTATTGTTTGCTTGTTTTAACCGAGTTTCCATCATCAATCACAAGACGAAAATTAATCGTTCTAAATACTGAACTCGATTAAAAAGTGAACTGTTGTATTCTAAATCGGACTGTACTCTTCCACTTTGAGTTCTTTCGAGAATAAATCAACAAAATGATAATGCACTTTATCGTCTTTATCAAAGGCTCCGTTTTTGTTACTATCTTCAATGGTTCTGAAATACAATCTATTTTGTGGTTCAATAATACTCCAATCGATTAGTTCTTGAAAATCTGCGGATAATTTGGTGAAATTTTGTCCGTCAATAGTACTGATGTACAAATCTTTGATGTCGCTTCCATCTACTTTACCATCTTTGTTTGAATCCATATCTTCCAAAACATAGACTAAAAATTGCTTTTTGCTTTTATCTGCAAATGATTTAAGATAAGTCACACTTTCAATCATCATAGGCTTATCAGTCAATACCTTTAGAGAATCTGAACCAATTTGTTGAAATTTCAAATTAGAAAGATAACCTGTAATTTCATATTCTCCATAATTCGAAACTCTGAAACTGTCTTTCCCACCGCTACTGTATTTGTCTTTAGAACTTCCAACACTGTATTGGCCAATTGGGTGAATTAAAACCGAAGTTCCTTCCATCTGAACAGGCAAATCAGAAACTAAAATAGAGTTTACTTCTGTCGATTTTGGTTCTTCTGTAGTAACTTTAGTATCGTAATTTACTTTTGGCTTTTTGGGCTCTTCTTCTTTACAACTCACAAAAAGGGCAACAATGGCTAGAAATATGAATCTTGAAATGGTTTTCATTTTGAAGAATTTTAGTCAAAAATAGTAAAATATTTACAACCTTGCCGTCAGTTTTAAGTTAAAAACACGCGTAGTCATGTAATTCGGAATTCCGTATTGATTTTTCGTATACGCATCGCGAACCCAAGTATTGGTAATTGCATTCTGATTGTTGAACAAGTTGAAAATTTCAAAACCTAGTGATAAATCTTGGAATCTTTTCAACCAATGCGCATCTGTTCTATCCTTATTTTTTTCAGTGAAGACATACGAAAAACCTACGTCTGCTCTACGATAATCACGCAAACGAGCTTGATACTGATAGGCATCAGCATACGATGGCGAACCACCAGGCAAACCTGTACTGTATACCAAATTTAAGTACAATTTGAAATTGGGCAAATTAGGCATGTAGTCTTGAAATAGAATACCAAATTTCAATCGTTGATCCGTCGGACGAGCAATAAAACCTCTATTATCTTGATTTTCTTCGGTTTTTAAATATCCAAAACTAAACCATGATTCGGTTCCAGTAACAAACTCACCATTCAATCGCATATCAAAACCATAGGCATAAGCTTCCGCATTATTATTGGCTCTGTATCGAATTCGAACATTCTCTACTGTATATGTATTTACATCACTCATTGTTTTGTAATAGGCTTCGGCAACAAACTTAAACGGTCGTTTCCACATCTTGAAATTATAATCTGCACCTCCAACAAAATGAATCGATTGTTGCGCTTTCACATCGGGATTCACCACTCCATCTTCATCGCGCAATTCTCTGTAAAATGGTGGTTGATAATACAATCCAGTGGCAAATCGGTAAACAACGTTATGATCTCCATCCGATTTGGGTTTTAATGCCAATTGCAAACGAGGCGAGAATACGATTTGGTTTTTACCGTCTTTGATTTTATCGCCTGTTACTTGCCAATTGTGGGCTCGAACACCAAAATTAACCCAAAATTCACTTTCACCAATGTAGGTTTTGGTGTTCGATTGAACGAATCCTGACATTCTATTGATGTTCACAAAATTGGTAGCGCGTACATTTTTATACGGAACCAAAGGTCCAACATACGGATTATAAGGTTGATCATTAATGGGCAAATCAATACCACTCAAATCGGGTGGATTGATTGAAAAACCTGCCGAATCAATCACTTCCCATTCTACAATTCGATCTCTAATATTTTCACGCGTGTATTTGATTCCCCAATCGATTTGAAATTTCGATTTAACCGAGTGATTTCCTTTGACTTCGGCATTCACAATAACAGCATCCAAATCGTTTCTCGCATGATTCAATTGCGATCCAATTCCACGACTGAACGTTACATCTCCAAACGTCTCCGAACCAATATTCGAATCTACTTCACCTAAAAAATAAGCCGCATCAATGTCAAAATATTCTTGTTCTTGCGTGTGATAAGCAGAAGCAATGAATTTATAGTTGCTATTTTCAGTAGCCACAAAATTAGTTTTAAAAGCACCAAATAACGTCTCAAATTGATTGTCTTCCTGACCTTCATAAAATATTTGAAGAGCAATGGGTTCGTTTAATGTCCCAAAATTGGTTTGACGCGATAATGGTTGAAAGTTGTATTTATTTTGTGAAATGTTACCCAAAAAACTAAAATTCCATTTTTCGTTTAAAGAATAATTGATATTGGTTTGTACGTCGATGAACGTCGGTCTAAAATTGGTTTCAGTTTCTTTACTGTTGACCAAAAGCGAATTGTCACGATAACGAACTCCAGTAATGGCCGACCATTTTCGGTTTTTGGAAGCCAAATCAACGGTAGCACTTCCTCCTAAAAAACTGGCTTCAAAAGCGGCTCTGAATTTCTCTGGCTTGCGATAGGTAATATCCAAAACTGACGACAATTTATCACCGTATTTGGCCTGAAAACCACCAGCCGAAAAGTCAACACTTTTAATCATATCCGAATTGGTAAAACTCAATCCTTCTTGTTGTCCTGAGCGAATCAGAAACGGACGGTAAATTTCAATTTCATTGACGTAGACTAAATTTTCGTCGTAATTTCCTCCGCGAACGGTGTATTGCGAACTCAAATCGTCTGGTCCACCTGTTGAACCCATAAGTTTAATTATATTTTCAACACCCGCATTCAAACCCGGAATTTTACGAATGGTTTCGGGTTCCAAAGAAACTACACCTTGTACTCTTCTTCTGTCGCTTGTAATCACAACATCTTCCAGTTGTTCAGCGTCCGATTTCATTACTGGATTGTATTCGAAAATCACACCCGTTTTGAGTTGAAATGGTGCCGTAATTTTCTTCAAAGAAACATGAGTAAAACTAACTGTTACTTCTTTATTGGCAGGAATTTGAATGATAAAAGAACCATCTTTGTTGGATGTAGAGGAATTGCCTTCACAGGTTACGGTAACTCCAGCAACCGGATTATTAAATTCGTCTGAAACGACACCGATTATTTTGGCCGTTTGCGCCGAAACGACTGAGTTCAACATTAAAAATAAAGCAACCCAAAGTATTTTAACTGTCTTCAATTGTATGTATTTATTGTTTTTGACTTCTGAAAAATGTAGTTTCAAAGGTAGTTGAATTTCCAACATTATCAGTAACGATTAATTTTAATTTATTTTCTCCTTCGGCTACAATTCCGTCATCAAATTGATGTGTAAGTCGATTCAATTTGGATTCGTACTCCAATAATATCCATTTTCCATTCAGGTAACCATTGTACGATTTTATTCCCGACAAATCATCAGAAATTGTAAAAACAAGCGATTTTTGAGCTGAAATCCATTTCCCTTCTATGCTTTTAGCACTGCTGATTTTTGGTGCAACAAAATCTTTTAGCAATTTGAACTGTCCTAAAGTTTTGGTACTAGCAGTAAACGTAGTTCCATTGCGTTTTGTTGTAAGGTAACTCCATTTTGTTCCATTTGTAGAAGCTAAAAAAGCTTTTTCACGCTGATTTTCAGGAACATTCTTTGCATCATAAGTGATGGTAAATGCTTTATGAATCCCGATATCGTCTTGATGCAAAAATAAAACATCGTTTTTAACATCAAAATTCAAATAAAAATCGTCGTAAAACGTACCTTCTGGAAATGTCACAGAAAAATTATCCTTTTCAAAGATAAAATCGCGACCACTTTTTACCAAATAAGGAGTAATCACTACATCGGGTTCAACGATACTTTTTTGATTGGAGTATTCAACAGGAATTCTGATGATGGTTTTGTTTCCATTAAAATCAGAAACCTCAATTTGGTTGGTTTGAGCATAATTTGGAGCTACATCCAAAATACCATTATTTACTTTTTCATAAATATTAGACAACGCATACGGTTGCTTCATGAACAGTTTTTGAATCCGACTTTTGGTTTTTTTATAACGAGTGTAATCGATAAAAGCATTAATGTATCGACCTTCCTCAAAGGCCATTTCGTCAAAACGGTATTCAAAAACGGGTTTTCCGTTGGTGATTAATTCACCTTTGTAAGTACCATTACTATTATAGGAAACATCGTCTAAATCATAGGCATTGATTCCGAAACCAATTTTACCGCTTGCCAAAACCTTATCGGCAATGTACGTTCCATCTTTTTGCAACGACAAATTTAAATTAATCGGTCGTTTGGATTTGTTTACTACAGATTCAGAATCCAAAGGATACGCCACCAAAGTACTAACGATGGGCTTTTTGGTATCTTTCAGTAGTTGATCATACCCAAAAAAATGTGGATTAATGGCTTTTTCTGTAGATGAATCTCGAAATTCAAAATGCAAATGCGGACCTTGAGAACCGCCCGTATTTCCTGACAAACCGATTATTTCTCCTTTTTTAACAGGAAGTTCATTGGGTTTTAAAAATAATTCAACTTCGTAAGAACTTTCTTTGTATTGCGTTTCTTTAATTTTGGCTTCAATCGCTCCCATTGCCTTTTGAAGATGACCGTAAACAGTAGTAAAACCATTGGGATGTGTAATGTAAATGGCTTTTCCGTAACCATAAGTTGATATTTTAATACGCGAAACATAACCATCACCAACTGCATACACATTCAAACCTTCGCGTTGATTGGTTTTAAAATCGAAACCAGCGTGGAAGTGATTCGGACGCAATTCTCCAAAGTTTCCTGCTAATTGCATTGGAATATCCAAAGGAACACCAAAATCTTTAGGGTAATTTTTCTGACCAAAAACAGAGGCGGAAATAAGTAATAAGGCAAGTAATCTCATGATATAAAACTGTTTTTGCTAAAATATAAAAAGTTTGTGGGTAAAAAAAATAATATAAAGGCAGTAACAAACTGTATACCAAACGATTGAAAATAAACGAATTTAAAGTTCATTTTTTTTGATAAAAAATTGCTTTAATAGATTAGGAATTATAAATTTGTAAGATAAAGTAGTGAAGAAGATAATAAATGAGTGAAATCGTACAAATAATTGATTCTCTTGAAAGTAAAATTGGTTCACTTCTAAGCAAAATAGACCGTTTAGAGGAAAAAAATAAAACTTTGGAAGCAGAATTGAGCAAAAGTACATTAGCCAATCAAAACCAATTGCAACAATTGGAAAAGCTAAAAAAAGAATACGAATCACTCAAATTAACGAATTCATTGCTGGGCAGTGAAGATTATAAACGAGATACAAAGCTTAAAATAAATTCATTAATTCGAGAAATTGATTACTGTATTGCACAGTTGTCTGATTAAAACTATGGATGAAAAGCTTAAAATAAAAATATCAATTGCCGACAGAGTTTATCCGTTAACGGTAGATGTGTCGCAGGAAGAAGGCTTACGAAGTGCTTCCAAAAAGATTGATACGGTGATTAAGCAATATGAAGAAAATTATGCTGTACGCGACAAACAAGATGTATTAGCCATGTGTGCTTTACAATTTGCCGCTCAAGCAGAACAAAAGCAAATCAATAATTCAATTGATGGCACGGAAGCCATAGAAAGGTTGACTAAATTGAATGATTTATTAGAGCGTTATCTCTCAAAATAAACAACAAAAAACCACGTTCTTTACATAACTAAAAATACTGCCTACATTAGTTCATTTTTGGTAAACTCAACACTAACAAATTAAAATGAGTGAATCGTCGCTACTATAGTATGCCCGCCTGACGGGAAACTTGAACAGTGAGTTAACTCAAAACTTGTCTTTACGAGTTTATTCAAGCAATTAATGTAGGTTTTTTTTATAATTTTTTTTACACACTATGGATATATTAAGTATAATTATTGGAATTGTAGTAGGTGTCGGCGCCGGATTTGGAATAGCGAAGTATTTAGAAAAGAACAATGTTTCTAATATGATTAAAAACGCTAAAAAAGAGGCCGCATCCATACTAAAAGATGCAAATTTAGAAGGAGAAAACATCAAGAAAGATAAACTTCTTCAAGCTAAAGAGAAGTTTTTAGAATTAAAATCGGAACACGAAAAAGAGATTTTAAATAAAGATAAAAAGATTGCTGAAGCTGAGAAAAGAACCAGAGACAAAGAATCGCAAGTCTCAAGTGAATTAGCCAAAGCAAAGAAAATTAACGACGATTTTGAAGCTAAAACCAAAGAATACGAATCAAAGATTGAATACCTTGACAAAAAACAACAGGAATTAGAAAAATTACACAAAAGTCAGGTTGAACAATTAGAAGTAATTTCAGGTTTATCAGCAGAAGATGCGAAAGAGCAATTAGTAGAAAGCTTAAAATCGGAAGCCAAAACAAAAGCGATGGCATTTGTACAGGAAACGATGGAAGAAGCCAAGTTAACTGCACAACAAGAAGCTAAAAAAGTCATCATCAATACCATTCAACGCGTTGGAACTGAAGAAGCAGTAGAAAACTGTGTTTCTGTTTTCAACATTGAATCGGACGATGTTAAAGGTAGAATTATCGGTCGTGAAGGAAGAAACATTCGTGCTTTGGAAGCCGCAACTGGTGTTGAAATTATAGTTGACGACACTCCGGAAGCCATCATTCTTTCGTGTTTCGATCCTGTTCGTAGAGAAATTGCTCGTTTATCATTGCATAAATTGGTAACAGACGGACGTATTCACCCAGCACGAATTGAAGAAGTAGTAGCTAAAACCACCAAACAAATCGACGATGAAATTATTGAAGTAGGTAAACGTACTGTAATCGATTTAGGAATTCACGGTTTACATCCAGAGTTGATTAAAATTGTGGGTCGAATGAAATACCGTTCATCTTACGGACAAAACCTATTACAACACTCTAGAGAAGTTTCTAAGTTGTGTGGAATAATGGCTGCTGAATTGGGATTGAATGTAAAATTAGCCAAACGCGCAGGTTTACTTCACGATATTGGTAAAGTGCCTGATACTGAAAGTGATTTACCACATGCTTTACTAGGTATGCAATGGGCGGAGAAATACGGAGAAAAAGAAGAAGTTTGCAACGCTATTGGAGCGCACCACGACGAAATTGAAATGAAGTATTTGATCTCTCCAATCATTCAGGTGTGTGATGCTATTTCGGGTGCACGTCCTGGAGCGAGAAGACAAGTATTGGATTCGTACATTCAACGTTTGAAAGATTTAGAAGATATTGCGTTTGGCTTCAATGGAGTGAAAAATGCTTATGCTATTCAAGCCGGAAGAGAGTTACGTGTGATTGTTGAAAGTGAAAAAGTAAGTGATGAAATGGCTTCGAGCTTATCGTTTGAAATTTCACAAAAAATACAAACGGAAATGACGTATCCAGGTCAGGTAAAAATTACTGTAATCAGAGAAACTAGAGCTGTAAATATTGCGAAATAATTCTCTTTTACACAAATAACAAAAAAGCTGTCAAATCAAATTGACAGCTTTTTTTTCAACAAACAATCTCATAAAACAAGTCTTTTCAGCTTATTTTATTTCTTTTTAAAATAGACTTTGAAAGTGGAACCTTGATTCACCTGGCTTTCAACTTCTATTTTTCCGCCCATACTTTCTATTTGATTTTTGGTGATGTACAGACCAATTCCATTTGAATTTTCTTTTCTATGAAACGTCTTATACAACCCAAAAACATCGTCCTGATAGCGCTCTAAATCGATACCTAAACCATTATCTTTTACATTTAAAACAGTAAACTCTGGTTCATCAGAGATAAAGTATTCTATACTTACTTTTTTATTCTCATCAGAATATTTTATAGCATTAGTTGTTAGATTCAAAATGATGCTTTCTAAAAAAGCAGGGTTACAATTGACCTTTAAATCATCTGGAATCTGATTCAAAATAGTAACTTCATTCTTGGTAATTTCTTCTGATATCACGGTAAGTACTTTCAACAACGCATGATGCAAATTAAGATCTTCCAAACTCACTTCCTCGATGTTTTGAATTTTGACCAACTCCATCAAATTGTGAATCGTTTCATTCAATTCTATCGAAACGGATTTGATGTAACCAAACGCTTCTTCCACATCAAATTCACCTTCTTCTTTCATTTTAATCAACAACGATAAATTACCAGTGTGATTGCGAAGATTG
>JACCDI010263667.1_pt1 | contig 22347 bp, 20 predicted proteins | sample 7442791 | NCBI WGS metagenome assembly JACCDI01 (sample SAMN15323434, study PRJNA562643) | freshwater metagenome | isolation source: river surface water | place: USA:Blue River Watershed | collected 2017-08-15
AGGCAATTGCAGTCATCGAAAGGCCGGCCAAAAGAATTAGAACACCAGACTGGGTAGAAAACGCTCGTGCTGTGCTTGGTTGGGTAGAAAGAAGTAGTAGTAACAACCATGGGGCCGCCGCAGATAAATGTGCGGAATTCTTAATCCAGTTATGTTTTACCGCTATCTCGCGACGAAGTGAGAGGTCTTCTCTAGTAAATTTGCCAAGTAGGCGAAGAATATTGAGTAATTCTGCACTTCCAAGCACTCTAGCCAAGGCAAGCGATTCCAAAATTTGATCAGTGCTGGGGTGAGAAAGTTCGGCCTTTGCTCGTGTCACAGCTTGATCAAAGTTTCCAGTTCTATAAATTTCATCTCGAAAATTCGAGAAACAATCTCGAAAAACTTCTGGTCCACGGCTTGCTAAACCAATCAATGATTCGTTCAGGGATAGCCCAGATTGAATTCCTGCTCGCAAATGATCAATCATTTCAGGGGCCGAACTCTGAATCAGGAGCGAGCGTCTTGCTGAAACCTTCTTTCTAGCAACCACCCAGAAAATTGAGAGAAAACAGGTGAAAGAAATGGAAATGTAGGCAGAGTTTGATACCAAAAATACAAAAGCAAAAACAGTAAAGGTAATGAATAGAATGATAAGAAATTTTTGAAGGCTAGCATTTTTTATATTTTTCATCGGATTACTCCTAGCCCCTTTTCAAAATTTGAACCATTCCAGCGCCAAACCGATTCAATTTCAGCTTTATCATTTTCGAAACGTCCAGTTACCTTTGCGACTTCGATAATTCGACGAAAACCATCATTGGCCAGAGAAACTTGAACAACTAAATCAATAGCAGAAGCTACAACTGGAGCGATAAATTTATGTGAAATATTTTCTCCAGCTAGGAGAGGCAAGGTTTGCAATTTGGAAATCGCATCGCGTGCGGAATTGGCGTGCAAAGTTCCCATTCCTGGAAGTCCAGAGTTCAAAGCCAATAAGAGATCTAGCGCTTCAGCTTCACGAACTTCTCCTACAATTATTCGATTAGGTCTCATACGCAGCGCTTCTTTGATTAATTTGCGAAGATTTATCGCGCCTTCTCCTTGAAGATTGGCTCCTCGAGTCTGCATTTGAATGAGATCTGGGAATTTGGGCTGCAATTCAAAGACTTCTTCGATAGTAATAACTCTCTGACTCAGCGGAATCTCATTTATTAGTGCGCTAAGAAGAGTGGTTTTGCCTGCTTGGGTTCCTCCGCTTACCAAAATGTTGAGACCCAATTTCACCGCTGTTGATAGATCTCTTTCAATCTCTTGAGAAAGTACTCCCATCTCAACAAGATCAGCCAAAGATTTTTGCTTTAGAAGATGCTTGCGAATATTTACTGCCCAGTGTTCGGCGGTAATCTCAGGAATAACAACATGTAAGCGGCTTCCATCTGGAAGTCTTGCATCAACAAAAGGCTGAGAGATATCAAGTCTCTTGCCGCTCCAAATCAAAGTTCGATCGACGAGTTGCCGCACCGAATCTGTCGAAAGTACAAGGTTTGTTAATTGACTTTTGCCAGCACGAGCAATAAAGACTCGCTCCGGTGAGTTTATCCAGATCTCTTCAATTGTCGGATCTTCTATTAAATGGGCAATAGGTCCAAAGACAACCCCGGGATCCATGCTCTCCATGAGGCAGAAGGTAGGAGTGCACTGACATTTTAAGTAAAAATTTTCTACCCAATGTGGAAAGATCTCTCTGCTACTTACTAAGAGTCACACCGTTTGCACTCTACGTTAACTAATGCGAGCACGGATGGGAGCAGAATCTAATCTATTGAGAATTTCGAGAGTGCTTTCACTTCCTTTGGCGATAATTAAAGATGAAATACATCTGAAATTCTCTTTACTCCAATTCTCTGCACTCCAGCTCTCTTCGATGCGAGCGGCAATCGCATCGGCAACCTCGTATCGGGCTTTAATAATGAGAGTAAACTCAAATCGACCCAATCGAGCACAGAGATCTTCTACGCGAATTATCCGTTTTAAAACCTCTGCAAAGGCAAGGATTGCAGCTTCATATATGGATTCATTTTCGGGGATATTTGGCAACAACTGAAATCGAATAAGGGCCAAGTGACTTTTGTTACGTTCAGCCGCAGCTAAATCGCGACGCAAGTTTTCATAGAAGTATGGCGGGGCAGCTAAATAAGTAAGTGAGTCTCTCAATCCATCATGAGAAAAGGCCATCTGCTACTCGCAATTCATCTCACTGATAAAGTGCATCCGTGAGCGGAAAAAAGGAGAGGGCGAAGAAACCTCAACCTCGGTTGGAAACTGAATCATCAGCTAAAAATTCAAAGCGTTCCATCGTGGCAACCCTGCTTTATATCGAAGCTGCCATGGTGTTCGCCCTAGCTCTCTGGTTAATCTTCTTCAGCTTCACACATGAGAATGAAGAGGCAGCTCCCCTGCTTGGTGAAATCGGCTTTGCTGCGGTGGGCGCGGCAGGGCTCTTTGCTGCGGGGCGTGGATTTGCGAAGGGGAAAAATTACGGAAGATCACCTGCAATCTTGGCTAATTTAATTGCGCTGGGTGTTGCCTACTATCAAATACAAGGTGCCTTCTACATTGGTGCATTGATAATTACTCCGCTGGCGCTCTCGATTATTTACCTGGCTCTGGCAATTGCTAAGTCTGAGAATTCTTGATGCGGATACGCATCACCAAGGCACAACTTGCTGGTCTTCCCAGAGCACTCCAGTTAACTTCTCTTGATCGGATGTGCCTGCAGAATTAAAAGGCCGGGTTGCTAACCAGATTGCAGTTGCGGCACCTTCTTCTGCAGAACGTGGCGCGTCGGGGCCACCCATATCTGTGCGCGAATGATTCGGACAGATTGCATCCACCAATAATCCGCGAGCGCCTAAACCTGTTTCGTGTGCAAGATTGCGTACAAGTGCATTTACTCCAGCTTTGCTAATGCGATAGGGAGCAAGCCCTCCTGCATTTCCAGGTCCTGACATACGACCTAAACAGGCAGAGAAGATAACTATGCGCCCATTGCGAGCATCTGCCATGGCTGGTGCGATTCCGTTTACTAATTGAAAAACTGAATCTAAATTAATTGCCATGACGCGGCGCCATTCAGTGTCGTTTGTTTTAAGAGTCTTCGACATCTTTTCACTCATGACGCCGTGAGCCAACATCAACACCTGTGGTACTGGTAGAGATTGTGAAATAGCAGCGATCGTTTCGCGCACCTGTTGTGGCTGCTCTAGATCGCAGATAAAAGTGGAGGCGCGCAGATCGATGTTTCCATATTGTTGCGTATACGCATCACGAATTGCCTGTGCTGCAGATTCCAGCCGCTGTCCATCTTTAGCAATCAGCGCCAGGTCAAAGCCCTGCAACGCGAGCGCCTTGGCAGTTTCAAATCCCAGACCGCGGCTGGCACCGGTGATCACGGCTAATGGACGAGGCGAAGTGGTCTCCATAGTTGGCAAGGGTCTCAAAGAATGGATAGCGCGGCACTTTGAGATACCGGGCGAATGTGCGCAATCTCGCGTTAGAGCAGCCAGAAGACCATTTATTCTGCGCGCCTGCAGCCGATAGTCTTAGCCCACGCTCGAATATGAGCGGTTAAGTACGTGGGAACGCAAAGGAGCGCTCTGTGTCGCAATCAGGTCAGGACTTCGGAGCAAATGATTGGCTCGTTGAAGAAATGTTTGAGCGATATCAAGCAGATCCAACTTCAGTTCCTAGTGAATGGGTGACTTACTTTCAAAATAATCCGCAAGGTACAGCTGCGCCAATTGCAGGCGCTCCAAAAGGTGGAACTCCTCCAACTCCTAAACCGGTAACTCCACCCAACATTTCAATTTCTGGTGCTGTGGCTGCACAACCTGCCACACCTGCTGCACAACCTGCCACACCTGCATCACAACCTGTCGTACGAACAGTTGCTGCAACTCCAACAACTCCAGCGCAGCCAGTGGCTAAGCCAATTCCAACGCTTGTAACTCCGGGAGCAGCAACTCTTGAACCGATTCGTGGAGTTGGAGCTCGCGTAGTTTCAAGCATGGAAGCTTCTCTTTCAGTTCCTACTGCAACATCAGTACGTGCAATTCCTGCGAAGTTGATGATTGATAACCGAATTGTGATTAACAATCACTTAAAGCGCACACGCGGTGGAAAAGTTTCATTTACGCACATCATCGCGTATGCAATGATCAAAGCGCTCCGTGCAATGCCTGAGATGAACGCCTTCTATGGCGAACTCGAAGGAAAGCCGGTACTTGGAAAACCAGAACATATCAACCTTGGTATCGCAATAGATTTAGCAAAGCCTGATGGAACCCGCCAACTGCTTGTTCCTTCTATCAAGGGGTGCGAAGAGCTCGATTTTGGTCAGTTCTGGGTTGCCTACGAAGAGATTGTAAAAAAGGCGCGTGCCGGAACTCTCACCGTTGAGGATTACGCAGGAACAACAGTCTCACTTACCAATCCTGGAACCATCGGAACAGTTCACTCTGTTCCACGTTTAGTGCAAGGACAAGGTTTGATCATCGGCGTTGGTGCCATGGATTACCCAGCAGAGTTCCAGGGCGCTAGCGCAGAAACGCTTGCCCGCATGGCAATTAGTAAGGTCATTACTCTGACTAGCACCTACGACCATCGCGTAATCCAAGGTGCACAGTCTGGTGATTTCTTACGTCGCATCCATGAATTACTCCTAGGCGCTGAGAATTTCTATGATGAAATCTTTACGGCGTTGCGCATTCCTTATGTTCCAATTCGTTGGGCATCAGACTTTGCATTTACCAAAGATGAAGAGATTGATAAGACTGCACGCGTTCAACAATTGATTCAGGCTTATCGCACCTGGGGCCATTTAATGGCCGATATCGATCCGCTGGTTTATGTACAGCGTAATCACCCTGATCTTGATGTAGTAACTCACGGCTTAACTTTGTGGGATCTCGATCGCGAATTTGCAACAGGCGGCTTCGGTGGCAAGAACTTCCTACCGCTTCGAAAGATTCTTGGAATTTTGCGCGACTCCTACTGCCGCTCAATCGGTGTGGAATATATGCACATTTCAAACCCAGAAGAGCGCAAGTGGTTCCAAGATAATCTTGAGAAGAAGTTTGAAAAGGTTGATCGCGACGAACAGATTCGTATCTTGCGCAAGCTCAATAGCGCAGAAGCATTTGAATCATTCTTGCAAACCAAGTTCGTTGGTCAAAAGCGCTTCTCACTTGAAGGTGGCGAGTCAGTAATCCCACTCACCGATGCAATTGTTTCATCTGCTGCCGAACGCGGCCTCGATGAAGTGTGTATCGGTATGCCGCACCGTGGACGACTTAATATGTTGGCAAATATCGGCGGTAAATCCGTTGGTCAAATTTTCCAAGAATTCCAGGGACACTACGCAGAGAACGAAGTTCATGGATCAGGCGATGTGAAGTACCACCTCGGAACCGAAGGAGTCTTTACTGCACAATCAGGTGCAACAACCAAGATTTATCTTGCAGCAAATCCATCTCACCTGGAAGCTGTAAACCCAGTACTTGAAGGCATTGTGCGCGCAAAGCAGGATCGCCTCAATAACAAGGGTGCGTATTCAGTTCTACCAATTCTGCTCCATGGCGATGCTTCATTTGCTGGCCAAGGCGTTAACGCCGAAACACTGCAGCTGTCACAACTTCCTGGTTATCGCACAGGTGGAACTATCCATATCGTCATCAATAACCAAGTTGGATTTACAACATCGCCTCATGCATCTCGATCGTCACGATATTCAACAGATATCGCGAAATTGATTGAAGCTCCGGTATTCCATGTCAATGGCGATGACCCCGAAGCGTGCGTTCGCGTTGCACATCTTGCCTTTGAGTATCGCCAAGCATTTAATAAAGATGTAGTGATTGACATGGTCTGCTACCGCCGTCGTGGCCATAATGAAGGTGACGAACCAAGCTTCACACAGCCACTGATGTACAAACTCATCGATGCCAAGCGTTCGACTCGCACCCTGTATACCGAAGCGTTGGTTGGACGTGGCGACATCACCCCTGAAGAGGCCGAAGAAATTGCTCGCGATTACCAGACTCAGTTGGAAGAAGTCTTTGCTTCAGTTGCCAATTACCAAGAAGAACACGATCCAAACTTTGTACCTCCTGCCGTTCCAAATGCAGAAGATGTTCCAACTTTCATCTCCGAACAACTCATCCGCGAGATAGCAGCAACCCAGGTTGCAATCCCAGAAGGATTTAACGTCCATCCAAAACTTCTGCCACAGCTACAAAAGCGCGCTGAATCAATCAATGATGGAACCATCGATTGGTCGACCGGCGAAATGTTGGCCTTTGGCTCACTTCTTAAGGAAGGCCGCCCAATTCGACTTGCTGGACAAGATTCACGTCGTGGCACATTCTCTAATCGACATGCAGTAATCATCGATAAAGAAAATGGCAGCGAATGGACTCCACTTCGCTCACTTATCTCTGATGCCAACCAATTCTTCGTGGTTGATTCGCTGCTCAGCGAATATGCAGCGATGGGCTTTGAGTATGGCTATTCCGTCGTCCGCTCTGAAGCGCTGGTGCTCTGGGAAGGTCAGTTCGGAGACTTTGCAAATGGCGCGCAGACAATCATCGATGAATTCGTCTCATCTGCGCTGCAAAAATGGGGTGAGCGCTCATCTGTAGTGCTCTTACTTCCACACGGATATGAAGGCCAAGGCCCAGATCACTCTTCAGCGCGTATCGAGAGATTCTTATCTCTTTGCGCAGAAAAGAATATGACTGTCGCGCAACCTTCTACACCCGCTTCATATTTCCACTTGCTCCGCTTCCATGCTGCAAACCCTAAGCGACGTCCTATGGTCGTCTTTACTCCTAAATCAATGCTGCGCCTGAAGGCTGCTGCATCTTCAATCAGTGATTTTACTTCTGGAACATTCTTGCCAGTTATAGGAGATCATGAAGTCCAGAATGCGACTCGATTGATTTATTGTTCTGGCAAGATTTATCACGATCTTGTTGCAGAGCGTGCACGTCTTAATGACAGCAGCACAGCAATTGTTCGTGTGGAACGTCTCTATCCATTCCCCGTTGCACAGATGGAGGTAGAGGCGAAGAAACATCCAAATGCCAACTTGCTCTGGGTACAAGATGAACCTGCTAACCAAGGTGCTTGGCCCCATGTTGCGCTCAGCACTACACAAGCAATTGGTGGAACTGCCATCGACAATCGAGTCTTGCGTCGTATTTCACGTCGCGCTTCAGCTTCACCTGCGACCGGAAATCATCACCTGCACGAAGATGAGGCAAAGGCGCTATTGGTCGAGGCGTTTACTCGCTAAATAAGCTCTATTTTTTAGCGCGTTTAATTCTAAAAAGAATTTTTGCTCGCACACTTGTGATGGGCAACCAACCCCATTGTCGAGAATCTGTTCCTGAAGGATTATCGCTACTTACGTAGATAGTGGGCATGTGACCCCCAGATGCACGTGTCTGGTTGATGCGCTTTACGTAAAGAATTCCGGGTTGTTCTTCGCGCTCAATCACTACGACATCGCCGACTTTGAGGCGATTGAAACCGTTTAGTTTGTAGTGACCCCACCGCCCCAATAACCAATCTCGCGCGCTATAGGTGGGCTCCATCGAATCGCCTTCTACGAGCATCGATTGGTACTTTGGCATAGCGCGATTTTAGGGGTTCGAGTACGCTCGCGCTTATGAGAAATATTTTTACACCAAAAATCACTGTCCACGCACATTGCGATCTTCCTTGTGGAGTCTACGACCCAGCTCAGGCGAGAATCGAAGCGCTCTCTGTGAAAGCTTGCATGGAAAAATATGCAGCCAATCCAGATGCAGATTTCCGTGCTCGCTCAGTCGCTATTAAAGAAGAGCGTTCACATCAGGTTAAAGAACACCTCTGGGTTCTTTGGACTGACTACTTCAAGGCTCCTCACTTTGAGAAGTACCCTCAACTGCACTCACTCTTCAATGATGCAACAAAGCTTGCAGGAGCTGCAGGCACAAAAGGAACTCAGGATGTAAAAGTTGCAGATCAACTTATTGCAAAGATTGATGAAATCGCAGAAATCTTCTGGGAGACCAAGAAGGCTTAGTTCTTCACCTTTTAACCAAGTTAGTTATTCGTTAATTAACGATTGAGCGGCAGTTCGAGCGAGGAAAGATAATCGCTCGACTGTCGCTCTTCTTATTTCTGCTTGAGCAAGGTGGCGCTCACCTTCATAGACATCGCATTCGAAGGTGAGTTCACGTCCTTCAATATTTATCACTCGCGCATTTCCACGTATTTCTGCTCCGGCAGTCGCTGAACCAACAATTTCTAAAGCAGAATGGGTAAGAAATGTAGTTTCTCCGGCTTCCAAATACTCTGACAGCGCTGCAACGCAAGCGCTCTCCATCAGTGAGAGGTAGATGGATGGTGCAACGACGGGCAAATCTGAAACACCCATTGTTACGCATGTATCGCCCGGTCGGACAGAGAGCACTGAAAAACCAACGGCGCCGAGGACTTCCTCTGCAGGTCTCATGTTCTACAGGCTAGTCCTCGTCGTCAATAAAGTGCTGGATATGTGTCTGTTCTATCTGAATTTCACGATGTTCGACATTTCCAAATTCATCAATTTCGATTGAAATTTCAGTCATGCTGAACTGAGTAACAACTTCTGTGGTCGCTGCCCCAGCCATCTGAGCACGAAGCTGGCGATGAATACTCTGATGTAAATCTTCAGGAGCTTTTTCGTCGCAAGTGCGCTTTAGGACATCTTGCAGCATCTGCTGCATTGCTCGCTCATGTTCGATTTCAGCAGCACATGCGCCACACGTTGTGATGTGGCTGGTAATTGCATCCGCTTGTGGAATTTCTTGAAGTTCGCCTTCAATAATAAAGATTACTGAAGCCAGAACATCTCCACACTGAATTTCAATGTAGCTCATTTGCTGCCCCCTTCCTTTTTATCAGAAGTGTCACCCTCAACTGAGTAGCCAAGTTCTTTGGCGTAATCAGCAAGCTTTTCGCGCAATTGCTTACGACCACGATGAAGGCGAGACATAACAGTTCCGGCAGGCGAACCTACAATCTCAGCGATCTCTTTATAGGAGAATCCCTCAACATCCGCGAGATAGACAACGATGCGAAATTCTTCCGGAATTTCTTGAAGCGCACGTTTGATATCGCTATCAGGAAGATTTTCGAGCGCCTGCATCTCTGCTGACTTGCCTTGATCACTTGTATGAGATTGAGCTTCCGCCAGTTGCCAATCTTCTAATTCATTATTGGAAATTTGTGGCTGTCGTTGCCCTTTGCGATATGAATTAATAAATGTTGTCGTGAGCACCCTATACAGCCAAGCGCGCAAGTTAGTGCCTTCCTCAAATTGATGAAAAGAGGCAAAGGCTTTGAGGTAAGTATCTTGCACGAGGTCGCGCGCATCATCGGGATTCCTTGTATAACGCAGAGCAGCTGCGTATAACTGATTTGTAAACACCAAAGCATCGCGCTCGAACCGGATCGTGCGATCGGCAGCGCTTTCAAGTACAAGATCCTTCGATGTCATTATGGATAGCGTATATCTAAAAGAGCGTCTCTGGCGCGCCGAGTTCTATAGGCTCGATGAGGCTGGAGCCATTATTGGCAACCAGATTTACTCGAGATGAAACTGGTATCGGGATTACTCCTGCCGCTGGTTCTGCGTTCACCATTAAGGCAAGAATTTTATTGATGTCGCGATTTTCAACATCGAGCCATTCGCTCCACTTTGCTTCCGGCATAAAAACCGGCATACGGCTATGAATGGTGGCCAACTCACCTACTGCTTCTCTTGTGATGATTGCAGCGCTCTGAATTACCTGACCTTTTTCGCTCTGCCAACTGCTCCAAATTCCTGCAATGGAAAGTTGGCGTTGATCTATACGGCTGATATAGAAAGGTTGCTTCGGTGGAAATTTTCCTAGCGATGTCGCCCACTCGTAATAGCCGGTTGCTGGAATTAAGCAACGAGAGGTTCTAAAGGCATGACGAAAAGTTGGCTTCTCATGAATTGATTCACTTCGGGCATTAATTGCATGTGATTGAGATGCTCGTGCATCTGTCACAGATTTCTGCCAAGGAGCGATCATTCCCCATGATGCGCTATCGAGAATTCGTGAATTGGACTCTTCTCGAATTATGTAAATCTCATTAGTGGGAGCGATATTCCAATTCAGAGGCAGAGATTGATCAAGCGTTGAACCATCTAATTTAAATGATTCAACAATCTCTTCCGCGCCTAAGGTCTGCGCATATCTACCGCACATACTCGAATCCTAACTAGATGCGAAGCAAGATAGACTTCGTTCATGAGTGATACGCACTGGCCTGCACCCTTTCGTGGGCGCACGCCCGTGCAAGCACAAGTCACGATTCCTGGCTCAAAGTCAGTCACAAATCGTGCACTCATCTTGGCGGCGCAAGCCAATTCACCTTCAATTATTCGTAAACCTCTTATTTCTCGCGATTCAGAATTGATGTCTGCTGGATTAACGGCGATGGGTATTTCGATTCGTGGCGAAGATGAATCGTGGGTAGTAACTCCAGCGCCACTTCGCGGACCGGCGCGCATAGATGTTGGCAATGCTGGCACGGTAATGCGTTTTCTTCCGCCACTAGCTGCACTTGCACATGGAGACATCTCTTTCGATGGCGATCCTCGTTCTTATGAACGACCACTTGGCCCAGTGATAAAGGCGCTAGAGGAATTGGGTATTGAGATTGACCATGGTGGTCGGTACAGCCTTCCCATGGTTCTCAAATCCACTGGAAAAGTTAGCGGTGGAAATCTCACAATAGATGCCAGCGCCTCAAGCCAATTTTTATCAGCGCTTTTATTAGTTGCGCCAAGTATGAAAAATGGAATTACCGTCACGCATAGCGGTGGCGCGCTTCCATCCATGCCGCATATAGATATGACTGTTGCAATGTTGCGAGATTTTGGAGCAGAAGTTCGCGTTGATGAAGTTGCACAAACCTGGAGCGTCGCACCTGGCGCATTACATGGACAAGACATAGTTATTGAACCAGATCTTTCCAATGCTTCACCATTCTTATCGATTGCAATGGTTTGTGGCGGAAGTATCACAATCACTGATTGGCCGCGCACAACAACTCAACCCGGTGATCAACTGCGCGAAATATTTACGCAGATGGGTGCAAAAGTTGAATTTACTGACCAAGGATTATCTTTGACTGGCGCAGATGCGATTCATGGAATTGATATCGATCTGCACGATGTTGGTGAACTCACTCCATCTATTGCAGCTCTCGCTGCTTTAGCTGATTCACCTTCACATCTTCGCGGCATCGGCCATCTCCGTCTTCACGAAACCGATCGACTCGCTGCTCTAACACGCGAAATTAACTCACTTGGGGGCAGCGTTGTAGAAGAAGAAACTGCGTTACATATAACTCCAGCTCCTCTTCACGCAGGCGTATTTCACACCTACGAAGATCACCGCCTAGCAACAGCAGGTGCGGTACTTGGTCTGGTAACGCGTGGCATTGAAGTTGAAAATGTTGCAACTACGCGCAAGACCCTGCCGGATTTTCCTGGGCTTTGGAATAGTTTGGTCATATGAGTCCACGCGAATACGACGAATCGGATGTTCGCATTCGCCCTTCTCGCACAACGCGCCGACGTAGCAAAGATCGACCAACGCATTCCGATTCAGTAACGGCTTTTGTTACCACCGTTGATCGAGGACGTACTACTTGCGTCACTGATAGCGGAACTGTCATAACGGCCATGAAAGCTCGTGAATTAGGACCCAAATCAATAGTTGTTGGAGATTATGTAGAAGTTGTTGGAGATTTATCAGGTACGGATGGCTCACTTGCTCGAATCGTAGCTGTAAACGAGCGCACAAATTCATTGAGTCGAACTGTTGATGATGCTGCGCGAGTCGAACGCACCATCGTTGCAAATATTGATCAATTAATTATTGTTGTTTCAGCAACCAATCCTGAACCGCGAAGAGGTCTGATAGATCGATTCTTGGTAAGTGCATTTCATGAGTCAATTACCCCCATAATTCTAATTACCAAGGTTGATTTATTGCCTGTTCCAGATTTTTTTAGTGAATATCGAGCGCTTGGCATCGAAATAATTACAACTTCTTCTAAATTAGATTCTCGTGCACAAGAAGTATCTGCGATTAAAGAACTTCTACACAATAAAATTTCCGTTCTTGTTGGCCACTCAGGGGTTGGAAAGTCAACGCTCATCAATGACTTGGTTGAAAGTGCCGCTCGAGTTACGGGCGACGTAAATGATGTGACAGGAAGAGGGCGACACACTTCTTCTAGCGCCCTTGCACTGCCACTTTCTGGAGGAGGGTGGATTATTGATACCCCTGGCATTCGCGCTTTTGGACTTTCTCATCTCGATAAGAATCGCATTATTGAGGCATTTCCAGATATTTATGAAATTACACAAAATTGCATGCCGCGTTGTTCCCATCATGAATCAAGTTGCAAACTCAATGAATGGATTGAATCTGTTCCCGGATTGAAAAATGAACGCTTGATACGGGTCACAAGTCTGCAGTCGCTACTTGAAGTGAAGCCTGCAGATGAACAGCGATAGACTGGGAATATGGCCTCAAGTCGCGGAGAAGATTTAGCACTTGCTCATCGCTTAGCTGATGCAGCAGATGCGATAACACTCGCTAGATACCAGGCGATCGACTTAACAGTAACTACCAAACCCGATAACACTCCGGTTACTGATGCTGATAAATCGGCCGAGGATGCAATTCGAGCGCTGTTACATGCACATCGCCCTCATGATGGAATTGTTGGAGAAGAGTTTGGTAATGAAGGGCTAGAGAAAGATCGATACTGGGTTATCGATCCAATTGATGGCACTAAAAATTTTTTACGTGGAGTTCCAACGTGGGCAACGCTCATCGCTCTGATGGAGAGAAAGCACGATGGAAGCGAAAAATCTGTTGTTGGTGTGGTGAGCGCACCTGCGTTATTCCGTCGCTGGTATGCCTTTGAAGATGGAGGAGCATTTGTAATCACAAATCGAGGGGTTGATGCAAACGCGACTCCAAGAAAAATATCAGTTTCGGCAGTTTCTAAGATTGAAGATGCCTCAATCTCACATTCTGATTTTGTAGGTTGGGGTGAGCGCCTTGAACCTTTCAGGAGATTACTCGATCAAGCTTGGCGCACTCGTGCTCATGGTGATTTCTGGTCACATATGTTGGTCGCGGAAGGCGCAGTTGATATTGCAGTCGAGCCATCCCTTGCGCTTTGGGATATGGCAGCGCTCGACATAATCGTTCGTGAAGCAGGTGGTCGTTTTTCAAATCTAGATGGGCTTGATGGATCACTTGGCGGAAACGGACTTTCTACTAATGGAGTTCTTCATAACTATGTAGTCAACGCGTTGAAAGCTCCAGGCGCATGATGCAGACACTGATCGCGCAAACGTATGCAGTTTCAGGAATGACCTGTTCATCCTGTGTAAATACTATTGAGCGAACACTTAATGAAATTCCCGGAGTTAAAGCCTCAGTAAATTTTGCTTCAGAGACTGTTCATGTTCTTGCGCCCTCTGATGTATCAGAAGAGCTCATTATTAAGAAAATTAAATCTGCAGGTTACGCAGCCGAGTTGCTCTCTGATCAGTCCGATCCTGCACTTCATCGCAAAGGTGCCGCGCGTGCGCTCTTTTTCGCAGCGCTCTTTGCTATTCCCGCAGTTGCAATTTCTATGGTGATGAGTTGGCACCAACCCATTAACGATTGGCTGATTGAGCTCTTCACAAGCTACAACGCTCCGCTGCCTCCGCATGCTGATCATTTATTTGTGGCTTGGTTAGCGTTGGCGCTAACTACTCCACTCATTCTCTTTGTTGCTTGGCCAATTCACCGCGCAGCAATCCGCAATATCTTCCATCCGACAATGGATACTTTGATCTCACTAGGTTCACTCAGCGCCTATGGCTGGTCTATTTATGCAACCTATACAAACTCAGGTGACGTTTATACAGAAGTTGCGGCCGGTGTTCTTCTCTTCGTCATCCTTGGCCGTTATTTGGAATCTCGCGCAAAGCGCAACGCCAGTTCAGCGCTAGCAACTTTGCTCGCTCTCGGTGAAAAAGAAGTATCTGTTCTTCGCAATGGCACGGAGGTGGTGATCCCAATTTCTCATCTTCAAGTAGGAGATGAGTTCATTGTTAAGCCGGGCTCACGTATTGCAACCGATGGAGTGATTCTGTCAGGACACAGTTCGATAGATAACTCAATGATGACCGGAGAATCAACTCCCGTCGAGGTATCTCCAGGAATGAACGTCATCGGATCTGCACTTAACAACAATGGTCGATTAGTTGTACGCGCTACTCGTATCGGAAGCGACACTGAGTTGGCCCGCATTACATCTATGGTTGTGACAGCACAAGGAAATAAGGCGCCAATCCAGGCTCTGGCTGACCGAATCTCTGCAATCTTTGTACCCGCAGTTACTCTTTTAGCAATCTCAACCTTTGTATTTTGGTATTACTCAGCTGAAAAATCCTTGACATATTCCATCTCTACTGCAATTACCGTGCTTGTGATCGCTTGTCCATGTGCACTTGGTTTAGCTACCCCGGTTGCACTCCTTGTTGCCTCAGGACGAGGCGCGCTTCGTGGAATCGTTATAAGGCAACCACGGGTGCTGGAAGCATCGCGCACAATTGACGTCGCAATTTTTGATAAAACAGGAACGCTCACCGATGGTGTGATGCAAGTCCAAGATTTCTTGGTGCCCTCTTCGGTCCACAAAGTACTCGGGGAATCTTTTTCACAGATTCTTACCGAAAAAAATGTTTTATCGTCTGCGCTAGCACTGGAAAGTCAGAGTGATCATCCGCTCGCGAAAGCAATTTCTGCTTACTGTCTCAAAAAGGGTGCGGCACAACTTCCAGTTTCTGATCTCACGCAAACTCCAGGGATAGGAATTGCGGGAAGAGTCAATGTCGAGAGTAAATCGCCCGTTGTCATTATCGGCTCTCCGGATTCGATTGCGCATAGCACGATTCCTTTTGATTCTGAGATTTCTACATTGGTGGCCGATGCACAGAGCAATTCACGAGCAGTAGCAGTACTTGCCTGGGATGGTGTAGCCATCGCATGTTTTACAGCAGCAGATAGCGTGAAGTCAGATGCGGCTGAAACCATTGCAGAACTCAAATCGCGTGGAATTGAAAGTTGGCTCATCACTGGTGATAACGCAGGAAGCGCTGACTCTGTTGCAAACAAGGTTGGAATAAATAGAGAGCACACTTTGGCAGCAGCATCCCCAGAAGATAAACTCAATAAAATTGCAGAATTGCAGGCGCATGGCAAGAAGGTCATGATGGTAGGCGACGGCGTAAATGATGCTGCAGCCCTAGCTCAATCCAATCTCAGTTTGGCCATGGGGACTGGAACCGATACGGCTATCTCTACAGCCGACATCACCGTCATGCGCCCTCAACTTATGGCAGTCATTGACGCTTTAAATCTGGCAAAGAAAACTGTCGGAACTATCAAAGTAAATTTAGGTTGGGCCTTTACATATAACGTAATTGGAATTCCGATTGCTGCGCTAGGTTTCTTGAGTCCTATCTACGCAGCAAGCGCGATGGCGATAAGTAGTCTGATTGTGGTTACTAATTCTCTTCGAATTCGCTAGCCACTTAACCTCAAGATATTGGTAGCGGGGGCAGGATTTGAACCTACGACCTCTGGGTTATGAGCCCAGCGAGCTACCGAGCTGCTCCACCCCGCGTCGGATGTCGTAAGTCTAGGTGAGCGGTATCCACTTCACCAAATCGGTAACTATTTAGCGCGTGATTGTGCAGCTATTGCAGCAGCAATTGCAGACTTGAGTCGATCTTGCGCTCGTCCATATGCTGCAAAATCTCCCTTGGCAAGCGCTGCTTGTCCATCAGCAATTGCTTGCTTTGCACTTTGTAGCGCACTTGCGAGATCTGCAGATTGATTTGAAGTTGCTCCACCAGTTGCTGGTGTTGATCCTGAAGTTCCAGAGTTACCGCCGAATACTTGATCCAGTGCACCCTTAAGAGAACTATCGAATCCAATTACATCGCCAAATGAGACAAGTACTTTCTGCAAAAGTGGATACGTAGCAGCATTTGCAGTTGCACGTACATAAACCGGTTGAACGTATAAGAGTCCATTACCAACTGGAAGAGTCAAGAGATTTCCAAGTACGACATCCGAACCACCTTGACGCAACAAGGAGAGCGCATTGGCGACTTCTGGTTTTGCTTCGAAGTTTGATGCAACTTGAGATGGTCCTGCAATATTTGTGCTGCGTGGAAGTTGCAACACAGTGATCTTTCCGTAATCAGGACCAGCATTTGCATTAACAGCTGCAAATGCAGATAAGTTTTCACGACCTCCACGTGGAACAAATGGAGTTGTGAGCGAGAATGCTGGCTTATCTGATCCTGGCATCTGCAGGGTCATGTAGTAAGGAGGTTGCGCACCTGCATTTGCACCGAAGGTAGAAGGATCTCGTGGCACGCGCCAGAAATCCTGTCCACCGTAATACGCCGCTGCACTTTGAACGTGGTACGAGCTCAAAATATCGCGCTGCACACGGAACATATCTTCTGGGTAGCGGACATGCTCCAACAATTGAGCGGACATAGCGCTCTGTGGCTTTACAGTGCCTGGGAATACCTTCATCCACGTCTTTAACACTGGATCTTTCTTATCCCACTGATACAAAGTAACTGTCCCGTCATATGCATCTACGGTTGCCTTAACAGAGTTGCGGATGTAATTGACAGATCTATTTGCTTGCGCAGTTACTGCCGCAGAGTTAGTAGTCAATGCATCTGCAGTTGCATCAGCAAGCGATGTTGAGCGAGAGTATGGATAACCTGCGCTGGTTGTGTAACCATCAATAATCCAAGTGATTTTTCCATCGACAATCGCTGGATATGGGTCACCATCTAGAGTGAGCCAAGGAGCAACTTTCGCAACGCGTTCACGTGGTTCGCGAATGAAGAGAATCTTAGATTCTGAGTTGATGAGGTTTGAAAGAACAATTCTCTGCTCACCATATTTGATTGCAAAAATCAATTTGTTGAGCAGACTTCCGACTGGAACTCCGCCCTTACCTGTGTAGGTGTAATTTTTCTGACCGTTTGCAGATGAATCATCTGGATAGTCGAATTCGACTGGCGAAGCGGACTTTCCACCGATGATTGAATAATCAGGAACATTTTCACCAAAGTAGATACGTGGCTGGAATTGGCCTAGCCCCTTAGTTGGAGGAAGGTCACCTACGAGGAAGTTGGGCTTTCCATCAGCATCAACAGTATTTCCATATGCAGCTACAAAACCGAAACCATGTGTGTAGACCAAGTGGTCATTGATCCAGTTACGACTTGGGTTACCTTCAATGTTGAGTTCGCGAACTGCAACTACAGCATCTCGGGAGACTCCATCGACTGTATATCGATCTATATCGAGAGACTCTGGAAAACCGTAGTAAGGCTTAATCTGCTGCAATTGACGGAATGTTGCAGAGAGAACATTGGGATCCATTAAACGGATATTTCCAATGGTGACTGCATCCTTGGCGAGCTGGCCCACGCTAGTAGAAAGCGTTGCGTTGTAATCCTGCATAACCACGCCATCAAGACCATAGGCAGCTCTTGTTGAGTCAATATTTCTTTGAATGTATGGCGCTTCTTTAGATGATTCAGATGGCTTAACTTGGAATTGCTGGATTGCACCTGGATAGATACCTGCAATCAAGACCGATGAAATAACCATCAGCGCAGTGCCAGCGGCAGGAAGCAGCCAAGATTTGCGAACAATGTTTGCGAAGAAGAGCAGCGCACAAATCACTGCAATCGCCGAAAGGATTGCCTTAGCTGGCAGGAGTGCGTTTACATCCGAATATGTAAGACCAGTGATTAAGCGACCCTCTTTCAGTGCGAGGGCATAGCGGTCAAACCAATAAGCAACTGCTTTGAGCAATACCACTAGCCCAAGCAAGATGGAAATCTGTACACGCGCTGCGACGGTAGTGCGTTCAGTTTCTACCTGTGTGCGAATTCCTCCGTACATGTAATGCACAAAAGCACTGGCAAGAGCGGCCAAAATTAAAGTTGAAATTCCCCAGCCGATGAGAGCTTGATAGAGCGGTAACTTGAATGCGAAGAACGAAACATCAAGTCCGAATTGCGGATCTTTGACTCCGAAATCTGTTGCATTTCTAAATTGCATCCACTCTTTCCAGAATGCCATACCTGAAGAACCTGCAAAGTAAGTAAATGCAAGCACAATTCCCGCGAAGACTAGGCGACGAATGGGTTCAATCTGCGCACGCAGGCGTTCGACGCCATTGATTTCAATGCTGGTTGGAACATATAACGGACGTTTCTTGTAAGCGATGTAAATATTGCTAGAAATAACCGCTGAAGTTATGAGACCTACGAGAAGAAAAAGTTGAATCTTGGTAAGAAGAACAGTTGACCATACGCTCGTAAATCCGACAGATTTAAACCATAGCCAATCAACGTAATAGCCTCCAAAGTAGGCAAACGCTGCGCCAATTACAAAAATAATGGCGCCGGTGATGATGAGCGGAGATCTATTTCTGTTCATGCTCCTAGGTTAGTGCAACCAATTACTCCCGGAGAACTGGTGGATGTTGGCTTTTGCAGATGGGCCACCGCCTCTTGCAAGGACGAAACCGCAATGACAGAGATACCGCTCACATCGGTAGGTAGGTCTTCACAATTCTCCTTGGATATGTAGAGCAGCTCCACCTCGGCTTTCTTGGCAGCGATGAGTTTCTCGGTGATTCCGCCAATCGGGCCAACTCTGCCCGTGTTTGAAACGGTGCCCGATGCTGCGATCTTTCGTCCCTGAAGCAAATCTTCCGGGGTTAATAATTCTGCAAGTCCAAGCGAAAAGATTAATCCGCCACTTGGGCCTCCCGTATTTTTTAAGGAGACATCGATTGTGCCGTCAACTAGATGTGAAGTATCAACTTGGGGGAAATTTCTAGCGAGAAGTGATTTGGTTGCTCTGAGCGATGTGCTTTGAGAAACCTTCATCTGTGCATTTGCTTTCTTAACTTCTGTTTTTGTATCAGTACCTTTTTTATAAACCACAGATCGAGGTATCACGGCGCAGTCTGAGCGCACCCAGCATTGCACAATTTCTGCACCAAGTACTTTGGCATCGGGATTGGAAACCCAAATTGAGAGTAAGAACATTTGTCCGTTAGGTTTATAGGTTTCAATACTTTGCTGCGAATCATTCTTAATTTTTAATACTTTGGGAAAAAGTGGCGCTGCTTCTCCGGGTTGAATGACCACAAAATTGACTGGCGTGGCAAGCGGCAGAGCAATCACAAAAAAGAAGAGCAATCGAACTATGAGCGGTGTGCGTGAAAAGCGCATCAATTAAACCAAGGTGAATTACAGATTTTCAGATGGCCGCGAGCCATCCTCAGGTCTGGATTTTAGATCTGTAGTTGAGGAGTCAGCTCGGAATGATTCTTGAAATTTTTGAAATTGCCCCACTGATCGTGAGGTTTCAGTCTCAAATTTGCTCTTAAATTTTGATACCCAGACCACGTATCCCAGGCCTCCCAAGAGTCCCGTAATGGGAACCACCCACCAAATCAGTGCGGCAAAGGCGCTACTTCCGGCGAGAGATGAGATCACGGCCTCATCCTAGCCTTCACTAGGGCGAACTGCTTCCCGGGAAGATTTTCAACTCTGCCGGCGTTACATACGGCAGATAGAATTTTGGTCGCAGATTTCAATTGATAATTCAATTGCCGAGCTTAGGGAGTATGTAATGTCACCATTTGGATTTACTCCCGATGATAGTGATGCGGAAAATCCCAAACCTGATGACTTTGCCGCAATGATGCGGCAGATGCAAGAACAGATTCAAAAACAATTTCAGGAAATGGGCATCAACCCAGCTGGGTTTATCAACCCATTCGCCGGCTTTGCGTCTGGTGGAAAAAGTCAACAAGAAGCGCTTCCCAAAAATGTAGTTCGAGATACCGCGAAGAAATTTATTCAGGCGCAAGGATCTGCTCCTCTTGGAACAAAAGATGTCGCAGTAGTAAATAACGCACTTGAGATTGCAGAGCTCTGGCTCAATGAAGCAACGGTTTTTCCCGCTACAACTGCTGGTAGCGCAAACACTTCATTAAGCCGACTTGATTGGGTAGATGCAACTCTCGCTGGTTGGCAATTAACGATGGAACCACTTGCGACGGGGTTGGCTTCTGCAATCTCTGGCTTACTTGACCAAGCAATGACAGCTCAAGGTTCAGAAGTTTCTGAAGGCGATTCAGAGGCGCTCGTTGGCTCTATGGGTGCAATTGCAGGATTGCTACGCAGTTTTATCGGCTCACTCATAGCAACGCAATTGGGCCAAGCAATTGGGGCTATCAGCGCCAACGCAACGGGCGCTCATGATGTTGCGCTTCCTCTACTCGATCCCGCTCGCCCAATTTTGATCCCCGAAAATATAGAAAAGTGGTGTGCAGACCTTGAGATTCCTAAATCAGAGGTCTACCTCTTCCACGCCTTACGGGAAGCCGCCATTGCGCGATTATTTGCCCATAATCCCTGGATCATCGCCTATATGCGAAGTGCGATTGTGGAATATGGACGCGGTATTCATATCGATATGGAAGCAATTCAAAGGCAAGCCTTCGATGCGATGCAAAACTTTGATCCATCACAAATTGATCCAAATGCGAGTGAAAATTCATTCACGATTGCTCTTAATAACGGCATCTTTACTCCTGAAGAAACTCCTGAACAACGCAGCGCACTATCAAAACTTGAAACTGCGCTCGCTCTTGTAGATGGTTGGGCAGATGATGTAACTCATCTGGCCTCTGGCGATCGGCTTCCGGCTATTTCGCAATTGCGCGAAATGTTTCGACGTCAGCGCGCTACCAATGCACCTGCACAGCAACTCTTCAAATCACTCTTAGGTTTGGAAGTTTCACCAAAATTAGCCAGAGAAGCGAGCGCATTCTGGTTAAAGGTGCGTGAAGAGAAAGATATTTCAGTGCGAGATGCAATATGGAGCGGAATTCTTCCCACCGCAGATGAACTTTTAGATCCAGTTGCATTTTTATCTTCGACGCAGGTGCCTGATGACCTAAGTGGTTTGCTATAAAAGAGGTCTTCGGAAAAGCGAAGTCCCCGGGCGCACATTTTGATATCAGCCTTCCCCTTGCTGATATCAAACGGTTATCCGAGGACTTCGTAGGCGCAAAGTACGACGATTTTTGGTGAGAATCAAATAGGAATCGGTCAGACACAGAAAATTTTTTCTGTCAAGAAAAGTAATTCTCAACATTTTTTTGCGGTTTCGGCGTTACATTTCCTCAATGACAAGTCGAGAGTTCTCCGAGGGGGAATTTGTTGATGTCACTCTCCCCGGAATTGAAGAGGGCGAGATTCTTGTAATTCGCTCTGCTCGTCGTAAAAAGAGTATCTCCGCCTATCGCCAAGGCGGTCGCATCGTGATCTCTATCCCTGCTCGGATGAGTAAGGCAGATGAGCGAGCGATAGTTCCGGAGATGATCGCCAAAATTCGTAACCAGGAAGCTGCCAGAACACCTGGAGAAGAAGATTTAGCAGAGCGGATAGATAGCCTCTTGGCCAAATTTGCCCCAGAAATTACAGAACGCCCAGTTTCAGTAACCTGGCGCTCCATGCGCGAGCGCTGGGGCTCCTGTACTAGTGCAGACCTGACGATTCGAATCTCAGATCGCCTCAAATTAGCCCCCGACTATGCCCTCGACTACGTCCTCTTCCACGAGGCAATCCATCTGCGCCACTTCGACCATGGCGAAGCCTTTAGCGAAATTCTCGCCAGATTTGAGGAGGCAGAGTTGGCCAGCGCCTATCTTGATGGCTATGAAGCAGCCGAGCGCTCGCTCTTGCCCCCAGTGGAATTAGATCGGTGGAGCTAGATAAGTTCTGACCACAATCCCCGCGTAGATTCCCGATTTTGAGCGTGCGCGGGGGTATGGTTATTACCAGCACGCATGAGCCCAAGCCCATGTGTCGAACGGAGGAAAAAATGGCAGAGACATACAAGGGTGACGCTTACTGCGTTAATTGCAATGAGAAGCGTGATTTTGAGGGAACTGTAAAGGTCTCCGACTCTGGTCGTCGTATGGCACAGGGCATCTGCCCAGTCTGCGGTACCAAGGTAAATCGCAGCCTCGGCAAAGCTTAATTATTCGCAGTATTGCTACCGTCACAGACGTAGTGAAAGCCCTCGCGTA
>JACCDI010298166.1_pt1 | contig 22323 bp, 14 predicted proteins | sample 7442791 | NCBI WGS metagenome assembly JACCDI01 (sample SAMN15323434, study PRJNA562643) | freshwater metagenome | isolation source: river surface water | place: USA:Blue River Watershed | collected 2017-08-15
CTTTAAGAAGCCAGCGGGTAATTTTTTCGGTTGCAGGGCGGCTTGAGGTTTTTTCTTCGGCCCATTTACGACCAATATCAACTAATTTTCCGTACTCGACACCACTTGGGCAGGTACTCTCACAGTTACGACAGGTTAGACATCGATCAAGATGGGTTCTTGTTTTTTCGGTAACCGCTTGTCCCTCTGCAATTTGTTTAATGAGGTAAATACGACCCCGAGGACCATCTAATTCATCGCCCAATAGTTGATAAGTTGGGCAGGTCGCCGTGCAGAATCCACAGTGAACGCATTTATTCAGAATACGTTTTGCCTCGATGCCGTCAGCAGTATTAATAAATTGAGGGGCTAATTTAGTTTCCATAATTAAGGTAGACGCCCAGTAGTAAATACACCAAATGGATCAAAAGAGTGCCGCAAACGCTTTTGTACAAGTTCCAGACCAGCCGTTAAGGGATTCGATTGAAGACGTGTAAAGCGCTCGAATTGTTCAGTGCCTTGGTGACGAAAACATGTGGCATGTCCGCCAGATTTCATCGCCTGTTGAAACAGTGTGTCAGCAGTCGAAGCAGTGGCTGGACCTTGAATCCAACGCTCTTGACCGTGCCACTCCAAAATAGTGACTGGGTTGAATTGCGAACCGAAATTAAGTACAGGGCAATTAGCAGGAAGCGATAGGCGCCAAAGTGCATCACCTTGTTTTAATGATTCAAACCACGATAATTTTTGTTCACGAAGATCGCGCCAAAATGTATTGGCATCATTCTCTTGCAGTACTTTGGCACCAAGTTGATTGCACATCATTGTGCTGGCTGAACTCACAGCAGCATTTGCGCCCGCTAACCGTATTGTCAGTTCGCCTTCTTCGGAGCCAGACCCAATCCAGCAACTTGCATTTAATGGCAATGGCTGACCGGCCCACTCATTCAATATTTTTAATGCGTTTGCTTGACTAATGCTGCACCTCAGACTTTGGGTTGCAGCTGGTTTTGGCAAAACCTTAACCGATGCCTCAAGCAAAAGGGCGAGCGTTCCAAGAGAGCCGGGCATCAATCGCGATACATCATATCCTGCAACATTCTTCATCACTTTGCCGCCAAAGGAAAGATCTTCACCGCGACCATCCATTAAACGAGTTCCCAGAACAAAGTCACGTAAATTCCCTGCACTGATGCGTGCGGGACCAGCTAGACCAGCGGCAATGACGCCACCAAAGGTCGCGTTCTCTCCAAAATGGGGTGGCTCAAATGCGAGCATTTGGTTTTTGCTGGATAAGGTCGCCTCGATTTCTGAAATTGGTGTTCCTGCGCAAGCGGTAATCACCAACTCTTCAGGTTGGTAGTCAAGGATTCCACAATAATTTTTGGTGTCTAAGACTTGCGCTTGCGACCGTTGTGGATTGCCATACCAAGACTTGGTATTACCCCCTTGAATCGACAAAACATGATTGTGTTTTCCGGCTTCGATGATTTGCTCACGAAACCTCGCTAGAACCGTTTCATTCATACTCAGAAACGCTCCAACTCGGGGTGCGGTAAAACTCCGCCACTAACTCTCATTCGCCCGTATTCAGCGCAGCGATTGAGGGTGGGTATTGCTTTATCGGGATTGAGTAGGCGATCAGGGTCGAATGATGCTTTGATGCCCCAGAAGAGTTCACGCTCTTGCTCGCCAAATTGAACGCACATCGAATTAATCTTTTCGATTCCGACGCCGTGCTCACCTGTTATTGTGCCGCCGAGTTCGACACAGGCTTCCAAAATTTCAGTACCAAATTCTTCAGCACGATGCCATTCTTCAGGGTCCGCTCCATTGAATAGAATCAACGGATGCATATTGCCATCGCCCGCATGAAAAACATTGAGACAACCAAGGCCATATTTTTCTTCCATGCCTTTGATACGTTTTAACAACGTAGCAATATGGCGTCTCGGAATCGTGCCATCCATGCAGTAGTAATCTGCAGCAATTCGTCCCGCAGCCGGGAAGGCATTTTTACGACCGCTCCAAAACCGCAAACGCTCAGCCTCACTTTGCGATACCTGAATTCTGCTAGCCCCTTGTTTTTCAAGAACAGCATTCATGCGTGCAATTTCTTCCTCTACTTCTTCGGGAGTTCCATCGGATTCGCACAGCAAAATTGCCTCAGCATTGAGGTCATAGCCAGCATGCACAAATTCTTCAACGGCACGCGTCGTCGGTTTATCCATCATCTCTAATCCGGCCGGAATGATTCCGGCTGCGATGATGGCAGCAACTGCATTTCCACCTTTTTCAATATCGTCAAAACTTGCCATGATGACCCGGGCTAATTTGGGTTTGGGAACCAACTTGACGGTGATTTCGGTGACAACCCCAAGCATTCCCTCGCTGCCGATTAAAACGGCAAGTAAATCGAGTCCAGGAGAGTCTGGTGCCATACTGCCAAATTCCACAACATCACCATTCATGAGAACAGCACGCACACGAAGAACATTGTGAAGAGTCAGACCATACTTTAGGCAATGAACTCCACCCGAGTTTTCATTGACATTACCGCCAATCGAGCAGGCAATTTGTGAGGATGGATCCGGTGCGTAATACAAACCATGCTTTGCAACCGCTTCAGAGATCGCCAGATTACGAACACCCGGTTGCACAACTGCTGTGCGCGTAAAGGGATCAACTTTTAAGATCTTTTTGAACTTCGCAAGCGAAAGAACTAAGCCTTGCTCGATCGGCATTGCGCCACCCGAAAGACCCGTTCCTGAACCGCGAGGAACGACTGGAACCTGCATCGCATGACAGGTTTTAAGAATATTGACGACTTGAGACTCATTGTCAGGGAGGGCTACTGCCAAGGGCATTTTTCGGTAGGCCGCCAATCCATCACACTCGTAGGGAATTGTGTCCTCGGGTTGCCACAGTAGTGCATCTTCGGCCAAAAACGGTTTAAGGGCTTGAACTAAAGAGGCTTGTTTTGCTTGAAGATTCAGGATTTCTGGGTTTGGGGAGGGTGCGTTCATCAGTCTATTTTAGCGATTTACCTATAATTTGTTCATGGGAAATAGACTGACAAAAATTGCGACACGCACTGGTGATGCCGGCATGACCGGTCTTGGCGATGGTAGCCGTGTTGAAAAAGACCATTTGCGGATCTGTGCGATGGGCGATGTGGATGAACTTAACTCGCAAATTGGGGTTTTGATGACTGAAGAGTTTCCTCAGTCAGTCTCAACACAATTAAAAGAATTACTACTAAGAGTGCAGCACGATTTATTTGATTTGGGCGGTGAGTTATGTATCCCCAATTACACTCTTTTAAAAACAGAGCAAGTTGAACGTCTAGATGTTTGGCTAAATCAGTACAATGCTCATCTCCCTCCATTGAAAGAATTTATTCTCCCTGGCGGTTCGAGAGCGGCAGCGCAAGCACACGTCTGCCGAACCGTTTGTCGTCGTGCTGAGCGTTCGATTGTTAAATTGGGATGGGTTGATCCAATTGCAGATTCGCCACGCCAATATGTCAATCGTTTATCAGACCTTTTGTTTGTATTAGCTAGGGTCTTAAATCAAGCTGCCGGAGGTCAAGATGTCCTCTGGAAAAATCAAAATAAGACTCAAGACTAAGCGCGTCTGCGTTTGCGAACCGCTTGCGCTAAGCGCTCAAGAACCTTAACCGAGTCTTCCCAATTAATACATGCGTCGGTAATACTTTTGCCGTATTCAAGTTGTTTGGGATCATCTTTGCCAGGCGTGAACTTTTGTGCGCCAGCTTGGAGATGGCTCTCAATCATGACACCAAAGATTTTTCTTGAACCGTTCTCAATTTGATTGGCAACGTCATTCGCAACATCAATTTGCTTTTGATGCTGTTTGCTGGAATTGGCATGCGAAAGATCAACCATGAGCGAGGCAGGTAATTTAGCCGCCTCGAGTTCAGCGCATGCTGCTTCGACATACTTGGCTTGGTAATTGGGCTCTTTACCACCTCGAAGAATCACATGACAGTCTTTATTACCTTTGGTCTCCACAATTGCAACTTGACCATTCTTGTGGACTGACAAAAAGTGATGCGGGCGGTGAGCAGCTTGAATCGCATCGGTTGCAATTTTGATATTGCCATCGGTGCCATTTTTAAATCCAATTGGAGCCGACAAGCCTGAACTTAATTCACGATGTACTTGGCTTTCGGTGGTTCTTGCGCCAATTGCTCCCCAGGAGATGAGATCTGCAATGTATTGCGGAGAAATCACATCCAAGAACTCGCTGCCAGCAGGCATGCCTAAGCGATTAATTTCCATTAATACCTGACGAGCAATGCGCAAACCTTCTTCAATTTTGAAACTTTCATCGAGATAGGGGTCGTTGATCAATCCTTTCCAGCCAACGGTTGTGCGGGGTTTCTCAAAGTAGACACGCATCACAATTTCAAGATCATCGGCAAGGCGAACCCGTTCTTTCAGTAAGCGATGGCAGTATTCAAGAGCGGCAGCGGGATCATGAATAGAACATGGGCCGATGATGACTAATAAACGATCATCTTTACCATGGATCAGCTGTCGTATTTTCTCCCTAGTACGACCGATTAATTTTTCAACGGGTGTGCCTGAAATCGGAAAAAAACGAATTAGATGCTCAGGCGGAGGCAAAACAGTGATGTTGCCAACACGTTGGTCGTCGGTTGCAGAAGTCTTATCAAGACTTGCTAACCAGTTTTCTTGGGGATGAGGGATTTTTGAAGTCATGGCTCTATTCTAAAGCCTGATACCGCCAAGTGCCTGTTAGGCAGTGCCTCCCACCGTCATTTCATCAATCCGAAGTGTGGGTTGACCTACTCCAACCGGAACACTCTGTCCTTCTTTGCCACAAACCCCGACACCACTATCTAGAAGCAAATCATTACCAATCATGCTGACTTGTTTTAATGATTCTGGGCCATTTCCAATAATCGTGGCGCCTTTAACGGGGTACTGAATTTTCCCTTTTTCGACCCAATAGGCTAGTGACGCTGAGAACACAAACTTTCCGCTAGTAATATCCACTTGGCCACCACCAAAATTTACGGCGTACAAGCCCCGATCAATACTGGCAACGATTTCTTCGGGGTCAAATTTTCCTGAAAGCATGTAGGTGTTCGTCATGCGGGGTAGGGGAAGGGATGCAAAACTTTCACGTCGACCATTACCAGTCAGTGGCATTTTCATGAGTCGTGCGTTAAGACTATCTTGCATATAGCCTTTAAGTACTCCATCTTCAATGAGAGTAGTGCATTGGGTAGGGGTTCCTTCGTCATCAATATTCAGCGAGCCTCTGCGTCCACTCAGTGTTCCGTCATCGACAACCGTGACACCTTTAGCAGCAACGCGCTCACCGATTCGACCCGAGAATGCCGAAGAGCCTTTACGATTAAAGTCACCCTCTAATCCATGACCAACGGCTTCGTGTAACAGTACGCCTGGCCAACCAGGTCCCATCACTACCGTCATAGGACCAGCCGGTGCGGGGCGAGACTCTAGATTGATTAGGGCATGGTCAACCGCTTCGTCAACCCATTGGTCAATGCGTTGAGAATCAAAGTAACCATAGTCTGCTCGCGCTCCGCCCCCGGCACTCCCAGATTCGCGCCGCCCATTTTGTTCGGCAATGACATGAACTGATACGCGAACGAGAGGACGAACATCGGCTGCAATCAAACCATTTGCTCTTGCAACCAGCACAACATCAAATTCACCAGCAAGACTTGCCATCACTTGAATAATGCGAGGGTCTCGCGCTCTGGCACGTTTTTCAATTTGCTCTAGAAGCGCAACTTTTTCGGTAGGCGTTAATGATTCCAGTGGGTTGAGTGGTCCGTACAAAGAAATGTTTGCCTGATCGCTAGCAGAAAGTGGATTGCGTACTTTTACCTTTCCACCTTTAGGACCAATGACTCGAGTGGCATGCGCAGCTTTGAGTATTGCTTCGTGACTAATGACATCCGAATACGCAAAGGCAGTTTTATCACCAGAGATTGCACGTATGCCAACACCTTGATCGATACCGAAACTCCCAGATTTAACGATTCCCTCTTCAAGACTCCATTGCTCACTTCGTGTGTGTTGGAAATAGAGATCTGCATCATCAAGTCGATGGGCGTGCATAACCCCAAAAAGTTCATCAAGGTCAGAGTGACTTAACCCATTGGGTTTTAGTAAAACTGATTGGGCTATGGTTAGTGCTTCTTGTGTACCGATTGGTTTGGCTAAATGCTCAAGGGCTAAAGAATTCGAGTGACTCATCCGATCAATTTGCGATGTTGTAATGCAGGAAGTTTAGAACGAATTTCGCTTAAGACCGAATCATCAAGTTGGCCAATCACAAAACCCTCTCCAGCGGGAAGGTCTTGAATCGTTCGACCCCACGGATCAATCAACATGGATTGACCCCAAGTGCGGCGTTGATTCTGATGCGTACCGCCCTGTGCTGAGGCTAAAACGTAACACTGATTTTCAATTGCGCGGGCACGTAACAAAATTTCCCAATGGTCTTTGCCAGTGGTGTAGGTAAATGCCGCAGGAATAATTTGGCAATCCACAACCTCATGTTGACGGTAGAGCTCGGGAAACCTCAAGTCATAACAAATACTCAAGCCAAATACCCATTGATGCGCATCATGATCGATTCGTACCGTGGTGATTTCATTACCTGCCTCAATGGTTTCTGATTCTTGGTAACGCTCTTGATCAGTTTGAAAACCAAATAGGTGTACCTTGTCGTAGCGGGCAATACATTTACCCGCTGGGTTAAAAACTAAACTGGAGTTGAGAACTTTGTGAGGATCACTCGCATTGAGTGGAATCGTGCCGGCCACTAAATAAATTTGATTCTGCGAAGCAATTTCTTGTAGTCTTTCTTGAATTGGACCATTGCCAAAAGGCTCTCGAATCGAAACTTTATCGCTGTCTTTTAAACCCATTAGGCAAAAATATTCAGGTAAAACAATCACGGTAGCGCCTTGAGCAGACGCTTTTTTGATCAGTTGTGCGGCAGTATCTAAGTTCTCTGCCAAATTCGCAGAGGAAACCATTTGAATCGCAGCAACTGAAATCTTTTTTGCCATACATCAATACTAAAGCCTAACTTAATTTGCGGGCGCTACATTAGTGGGGTTTGTTTTTGGTGGGGAAGTAGTTGGAGCAGCAGGCTTCTTTTGCTCACGTAATAAATTCTTTGCACGAATTGTTTCAATCACTTTGGGATCCAAGGGCTTGCCGTTTTGATCAAGAGGGATAACATCGGGCTTATCCCAACTTCCTTGAACTAGGTAATCCGTCTGAAGGGTGCGATTAAGCTGATTGCCAATCAAGTATTGACCAATTAAGGCGCTGACTCCAACAATCGGATTCACGGCAAAGAGCGCTAGGGCTCCTGCGGTGGCATCAATCGTTGGGAATATTGTGATTCTTAGATCCTGCGTTTGTTTTGGAATATTGACTAAGCCACTCGTTGCGACTCGAGCTTGATTAAGTTGCATCGTGAAGTTTTGGGTACGCGCAACTCCATTGCGTAGAACAAAATCACCCGATAAGGTATTAAAACTAGTGCCAGCTGTTACAACATTACCCAGACTTCCTTGAATGTCAAAGGTTGCAAATTTCAGCAAACTCTGCAAGCTAAATACACCAATAATTTTTGCAAAGCCTGAGTCAACTTCCATGAGTCGGCCATTTTCTAGATTGATATTAATTTTGCCGGCTAGGGTATCAAATGAGGGATCGTATGGCGGTCCTGTCCAATCCAATTTTGCAGTAACAGTACCTTTACCACCCTCAACAGCCTTGGGATTGCCCCAGTAAGCAATGACCGTACCTAAATCATTAATCTGCGAATTGACATCTAGTACAACACGCTCATTATTTCCCTGTGCGTCGGTCGTCCACTCACCGGACAGAGTGGTGATTGCACTCGGTTTGGTGATCCGAATATTTTCAATTGCAATTCGATTAGCACTATTGCGGGTTTTAATCGCTACCGCACCAGGTTTGTACTGATTGACGGTGAAGTCATCAATACTCAGATTCAGTTCGGGAATTGAATCAAGCGCGATTTGCTTACTCGCAGAATTTCCCTTATCGCCTTTTCGGGGAGTGCTTGGAGGAATATACATACGGGTCAATTTACCGCTGACCAAGTCATATCCTGTACGTTCTTGGTATTGAACTTCACCCTCTAAGCGGGGCGACTTCACGCTGATTTGCCAAGAACCCTTGGTTAATTTTGCATTGAGGTTCAGGTTTGGCCATAAGCGATTGAGCGCAATTGGATTTGCAACACGGGCTGTAAATATTGTGAGGCCACCCTCATCAGCATTGCTAGTATTTTGGGCAATTTGTCCCAGATCATTTTTTTGATTTTTAGCTTTATTGACTTTAGGGTACAAAAGACTATGCCAATCATCGATATTCAGATCGTTTGCAATGACATTAATCCCAATACCTTGATCAGGAATAATAGCCGGCGTACCAATTCCAATGCCCTGAGCCATCCCCGTGCCAACATTCATCCTGCCTTGAAGATTGATCAGCTTACCTAATTGCGCAGACCACTGTGAATTTCGCTGTTGCGTTGACTCATTGAAAACAGATTGATATTTGAATTGCCCCTTAAGATCTGCCCCCCTTTTTTTATTGAGAGGCTCTGGTAGTGCAGCACTTAATGCATTTAAGTCAAGATCGAGATTGAGATCGGTTGATTTACTGGAAAGATTTAAATTTCCTTTAAATCCAACACTACCATCCAAAGCATTGAGTAGCTGTTTTGATTGATTCCCTGCTTTGCTTCCAAAGTGGTTCTTTAATTGATTTAAATCGACTTTGCCACTGATGTCGTAAAGATCTATTTTGTTTTGTGCTTGGTTAATACTGTGTTTGAGATTAATGGTGCCACCAAAAAATTCTGCACTTACTTGTTCAAAGCGGGGCATATCTTCGGTTAAACGAATACTTCCTTTTACTTTATTCAAAGGTGCTAAATCAGACCAGACAATCGTATTGTTTTCAAGTTGCAAAAGAGCGTTTAATTTCAGATCATCTGTATTTTGAAGCGGTAAATTTAGCTCCAAATCAAGCTTTGCATTACCTGATGGTTTTAAATTCTTCGCTAAATTAGGCCTATTCAATAGGGCAGGAGTTGTTCTGAGATAGTCCATCATCTCGTTTACAGGGCCAACTACCTCACTTTTAAGATTCAGGGTTGCTTTTGAGCTCGATACATTTGCGATCTCCGCGGATAAACTTTGCATTTGCAAATTTTTGTAGCGCGCATTATTGAGACTAACTGAGAGTTTTGCTTGTTGCATTGAAATGCGACCCTCTAGATTTGTGAACTCTTGCCAAACTCCTTTTGATACAGGAAAAAGGGGTGCAGGACGAAAAACAACATTACTGATCGGTAAATTGAGGCTAAGTTCGCCAGAGCCGGGCACATCAAAAGGCGCTTTATTTGGGTCGCCCTTGATTTTTAGGCTGGCATTTTTAATTTGGCCACTGACAAACGCTTTTTGAATATAGGTTCTTGCATCTTTGGACATCTCGGCCGGTAAATAGCGATGCAGGGTTTGTAAATCGGCACGGTCAAATTGAACATTAAGATCTAAGGTATCCGGAGCTTTTTCTTTGCCAACCAGATAATTTCCATTGATGGTGAATGCAATTTCAGGGTTGCTTAAGTTGAGGTTTTCCATCCCAATCTGCCATTGTTTATTTTTGACAGACCAGTTGGCAGATCCCTTGGCAAGATCAAAAGCCATTTGCGGATCGACCAATAAACCATTGATGAAGAGTTGTAAATTTTTAGAATCAAGTTTGAAGCTACCTTGATTTTGATTGGCAGATATTTTCCCGCTGAGGTTAGTAATGCCCGGAATATTTTTGCGATCACCTTTGATGCTTACTTTGTTTAGACTCGCTGAGACCTCAAATTTGGGGCCTTGATCACTAATGAGGGCTCCAATCAGGGGCAGATTTGATTTTGATTCTGACCAAGTGAGCGCAATATCATTTAATTCACCACGCGGGTCGCTTTGCTCGATTATTTGACGGATACGATTTGGAATCGGTAGATTTAGTGCAAATAGGGTTAATTTTTCTAGGCTAATTTTTGCTGAGGAAAACGAAAATTTTTCTAGTTCACTGTCCTTTTTAGGGATTTGCCAGCCCAATGTCATTGGAGCCAGTGTTTCCATAGAAGAGTCAGATTTTTGGTTTGTTTCTCGCCACGCAAAGCGTTGGATGCCTAAAGAAATAAACTTATTAGACGTAAATTGCTTCGCATCAATTTGAACTTGGCCAAATTCAATCGCTTGATTACTTTTGGATTGTTGAAAAATTGGTTTGTCAATTGCAATTGAAAACTGACCTCCATCGGGAAGCCCTTTTGATAAAGAAAGGCTACCTGCGGATCGAACAATTCCACCTAACTGTTTAAATGGGATTTCAAAGTCTTTGCTTAATTGACCAATATCGAGCTCTTGAATATCCCACTTGAAGTCACCGATCCAGTCGCGCCAATTGCCAGCTTCGCCACCAAGGCGATGAACAAAATCGCCCGATAGGCTTAATTTGCCCTGATGCCAAGGGCTGTATAAAGCAGTTTCAAGAGCATGTTGGCGAATACCATTTTTTAACTGTAAAGATTCAATTCGAAGACTAGCGGCATCACTTTTTGATTTTCCAAAATCTTTCCAAAGAATATTCAGGTTACTCAGTTTTAAATCTCCCTGGCTGAATAACCAATTTTGAACATCAAGATCATCGCCGCCTTCCCCTGCCAGTATGCCGGCTACAAATAGTTTTTTCTCGTGATCGCGAGTGACTTGAATCACTGCATCACTGGCATGTAATTTTGTGAAATATGGTTTGAGGTGATAAAACGATGACCAACTCAGTTCTCCGCGGATTTCGCGAACTCTCAATCCCGGGGTGTCCGAAATAATTGCTTTAGACAGTTGTGGATTCGGAATAAATTCCAAACCGACAATATCAAAAACCGGTCGAATCCCCTCCCAATACACATGCAGTTGATCTATTTTGACCTCGACCCCAATCCGTTGTGAGAGCAACTTCTCAACAGCGGGTTTAGAGGTTTCTAGTTGAGGCCAAATGACAAAGCGGATAGTGAGATGACCTAAGATTCCTAGTGCCAGAATCACAAGACTTAAAACGGCTAGACGCCGAGACCAACGCGCCCATGAACTTGAGTCAGGGCGCATTTTGAGGAGATCCTGAAGACGAAGAGGGTACTTTTTCTCGGTCATTACCACCCATTATCCGATACCCTCCTTAAATTCGGCTAGTAGAGATTAAGATAAGACATGGTCGGCATTCAAAACGCACTCCCGTTTCTCGAAAAAAACTCATTATTTGCACGCCGTTGGCTAAATGCGCAAGAGCAGTGGCGGTTATGGCTTGAGGAGCGCTTCAATACCCCAATTGATTCAGTACAAATCGATCAATTACTCTCGCCTTTGACCCAAAGCCTATCCTCAGAAGAGCTTGACGAAGCAGTCTTGATGAATGAGTTACGTCGGATTCGTCAACAACTGATGCTTTGGATTGCTTATCGTGATTTAAATGGCTTAGCGAGCTTGGCGGAAGTTACAACAGCTTTGAGTTATTTTGCTGAGCAATGTTTGGCAATTGCGACAGCGTTTATTCGAGCAGATATGGCCAAGCGCTTTGGACTGCCTTGGGCGCGAACAGCAGACCATGAGCTTCCTCTCATGATTGTGGGAATGGGAAAACTTGGCGGCCGTGAACTAAATTTATCGTCCGATATTGATTTAATTTTCTTGTACGAGGAGGAGGGTGAGACACAACACGGTTCCTCATCCATCTCTAATCATGAGTGGTTTACCAAGTTAGGTCGACGTTTAATCAAGATTATTTCTGAGCATGACGGAAATGGCTTTGTATTTCGGGTTGATATGCGCTTACGACCCAATGGTGATTCAGGCCCATTGGTTTGTAGTCTTGAGATGCTTGAAGAATATTTATTTGTTCAAGGACGAGAGTGGGAGCGTTATGCATGGATCAAAGGGCGGATGATTCATCCACTTCCAGCGCATCCCGACTATCAGCGCTGTGAAAAATCACTCGAGCAAATCATTCGCCCTTTTGTATACCGCCGTCATTTGGATTACGGAGTGATTGCTGCCATTCGCGAATTGCATGCACAAATTCAGCGGGAGGCTGACAAACGAAGTAATCAACGCACCGGTCGATCGCGTGATATCAAACTTGGCCGCGGTGGAATTCGCGAAATTGAATTTCTGGCGCAAATGTTTCAACTTATGCGGGGTGGGACCGATCCACGCTTACGGATCCGCCCAACCCTTGAGGTACTTGATCGACTGCATGAAGGTCGATTGATGAGTAGTGAGGAGATAACTGTTTTGAAAGATGCTTATGTTTTCTTGCGTCGCTTAGAGCACCGCATTCAAATTTGGGAAGATCAGCAAACTCACTATCTCCCAGAAGATGAGGAGGCTCGTACTCGGTTGGCGCAAGCGATGGCAGGCCCAGAGCGTGAGTGCGGTTTAGATCAGTTCATGGAAGAGCTCAATCAACACCAAAATCAGGTGGCGCGGTATTTTGAGAAGGCATTTGCGTTAGATGAAAGTACGCGTTTACAAATTGATACCACCATTGAACACTGGCAACCCGATCCAATTGTTTTTCCAAGGGCCAATGAACGCTGGGTCATTTGGCAAGATAGTTCACGCGCAAAGACCTTGCCCGAAAAAAGTAGACTAATCATTCGTGGGTTGTTAAAAAAAGCCTCAAGTGATATTGAGCAAGGACATCCAGAGGATGCAGATCAAACCTTACTGCGATTTTTTGATCTGCTTGAAGCGATATGTCGCCGCAGCGCTTATCTATCGATTCTTGCTGAGTACTCAAACGCTTTACAAAAAGTATTGCTCCTGTTGAATTCCTCTCAATGGGCAGCCCAATATTTAGCGCGCCACCCTCATTTACTGGATGATCTGTTATCAGCAAGTGCCCAATCAGAACTGATTGATGATCCAGAAAGTTATTGGCAAAAAGTAAAAACCATGTTGAACCTCCGTTTGGATGACGCTTTGACCGATAACGCGAGTCCAGATCACGCCATGGATATATTGCGCGTCACGCACCATACAGAAACCTTTTTAATCTTGTTGGCGGATCTAGGTATTGGGGCAACCGAAGGTTTGAGCGTAGAAAAGGTTAGTGATCGTTTATCTGCGTTAGCCGATTTAATCCTGCAAGTCACTTATGAGCGTGTTTGGCCAACGGTAGCGCAAAAATTTGGACTAGATCCATGTTCGTTGCCGCCATTTGCTGTGATTGCATACGGTAAGTTGGGCGGTAAGGAGCTGGGTTACGCCTCGGACTTGGATTTAGTCTTTTTATACGATGCACCTGAAACTGATTTAGCTGCACAAGAAATTTTTTCAGTACTAGCCAAGCGGATGATTAATTGGTTAACCACTTTGACGCCTGCAGGGACCTTATTTGAAATTGATACCCGTCTACGTCCAAATGGCGCAGCAGGATTTTTAGTAACAAGTATTGATTCATTTCGACGCTATCAACTGCGAGAGGGAGATAACGCCGCTTGGGTCTGGGAGCATCAAGCGATCTCACGCGCTCGTTTTGCAGCGGGTGATCCAAAAGTCGGCGAGCGGTTTGAGATGATTCGTAAGGAAGTTTTGTCTCAAGAGCGCAAATTAGGCAATCTCAAGCGCGAGATTATTGAGATGCGCCACAAAGTCCACGCTGGACATCCAAATCCATCATCAGAGTTTGATTTAAAACACGATCCAGGTGGTATGGTCGATATTGAGTTTATTGTTCAATTCTTTGTATTAGCTTACTCTCGACAATATCCCGATTTATTAGGAAACCTCGGAAATATTGCCCTTCTTGGGATTGCAGCGCGACATTATTTGATTACTGATGTTCAAGCGCTTGAGATCGCAAACGCATACCGGATGTTCAGAGCGCAGCAACATCGTTTGCGTTTGGATGGGGCCGATAAGACCCGAGTACAGATTGACGATTACCCAGAATTCGCCCATGCAAAAGCTCACGTTACTGCACTTTGGGAAGAAGTATTTGAAGTTCCTTCTCGACCTGAACTAAAACTCAATTAGGTCATATTAAGAAGTTCTCTGGCATGACGCCGAGTGGTGTCTGTAATTGAAGTTCCACCAAGCATTCTGGCGATTTCTTCAATTCGTTCTTGCCTTCCTAGTGATTCAACATCCGATTTTGTTTTGCCATTCATTTGCTGCTTCACTACTTTAAAGTGATGATCTCCTTGAGCCGCAACCTGAGCCAAATGCGTTACACAAAGTATTTGATGGGACTGACCCAATTGTTTTAAAAGTTCGCCGACCGTTTGTGCAACAGCACCGCCAATTCCAGAATCAACTTCATCAAAGATCAGGGTTGGAGTAAAGCTTGCCTTGCTCGTGATGACACTAATTGCGAGACTGATTCGGGCTAATTCGCCGCCGGAGGCAACCTTCGATAGCGGACGGGGCGTACTACCCGCGTGAGCAGCGATCAGAAATTCAATTTGATCGATTCCATAACTGTAGGGCTCGCACGGGGTAACTGCGATCTGTAATTGACCCCCTGACATTGCCAGACTTTGCATGGCTTGGGTCACTGATTGGCTTAATTCGAGAGCTGCTTTTTGACGCTTACTTGATAATTTTTTGGCTAAGGTACTGAAGGTTTGCTCAAGGGTTTGTAGTTTTTTACGCAAAGCATCGATATCTTGTGCTGCTGTAAATGCATCGAGTTTCTCTTGAGTTGCAACCCACAGGGCTGGGAGTTCCTCGGGGTTCACTTTGTATTTACGAGCAGCGCTATGAAGAGTCTGCATCCTTTCTTCAATTTCGGCTAGGCGATCAGGATCTAAATCCATTTTTTGTAAATACCGATTTAATCCATGAATTGCTTCATCGACCTGAATCTGAGCAGAGTCAAGATTCTCGCTAATTTCTTTGAGAGCGGCATCATGCTCAACTAGGGAGTCGATTTCTTGTTTGACACGATTTAATTGGGATTCGATGGATTGCTCGGCATCGCTTAAAAGATCAATCGCCGTTTGACTGCCTTGAATAATCTTCGCTGAGTTTGCGAGTCGGGCATGGTCAACCTGAACTGCTTCCCATTCTTTGGGTTGTGGGGCGATTTCATTCAGCTCTTCGAGTTGCCATTCCAAGCGCTCTTTCTCTCGTTGCAAATCTGCCCCAGCATCTTCTGCCTGTTTGAGTTGTTTTGCAGTCTCATTCATTGCGCGAAACGCTTGATGAACTTCGGTGACCTCCTGCAACAGATTTGCATGGCGATCAAGAAGTTCGCGCTGTGCCCCAGTTTTAAGAAGAAGTTGATGAGCGTGTTGACCATGGATATCAACCAAATGATCGCCAATCTCCCGCAGTTGATTAAGAGATGCAGTGCTACCGTTGATAAAGGCTTTGCTTCGTCCGGAACTGTCGATGCTGCGTTTGATCACAAGACTTGTTCCATCGTTTTCTAGAGAAAAATCATTTTCTTCCAGCCAGGAGCGTACCGAATTTTGAAGTTCACCTTCCAGCTGAAAAATTACTGAGATCTCAGCACGTGATGCCCCTTCCCGAATTTGACTACTGTCTGCACGCTCTCCCAAGGCCAATCCCAAGGCATCGAGCAAAATGGATTTGCCAGCACCTGTCTCACCCGTTAAGACACTAAAGCCTTTCGCAAAATCAAGCTCTAGGTGGTCAACGATTACAAAATCACGTAATGCCAAGGATTGAAGCATGTCGATTGACTGAAATTAAAACGTAGAAGGATACTCGTTCCAGTGCAATTTTTCTCTGAGAGTTTGGTAGTCACTATGCCCTAAGGGGTGCAGGAGAGAAATGGATTTATCGGACAGACGCACCTCAACTCGATCACCAATTTGCAATTTTGTTAATGATTGCATATCAAAATTAACAATAACCTCACGACCCCCAGCTACCTCAATGGTGATGAGTGATTCTTGAGCAAGCACGATGGGACGATTAGAAAGGGCATGCGGTGCAATTGGAACCAAAACAATTCCGGGTACGCGTGGATGCAAGATTGGACCGCCGGCAGAGAGGGCATAGGCGGTTGAGCCAGTGGGGGTAGAAACAATGAGTCCATCGGATCGTTGGTTATACATAAACGATCCATTGACATGAACTTTCAGTTCGACCATGCCAGATAGTCCTGAACGATTGACAACAACATCATTGAGGGCGAGTCCTCGATGGATTTCTTGTTTATCCCGCAGCACGACAGCCTCAAGAAGAGAGCGTTCATCGATTTCATAATTTCCATCGATGATGGGAGGTAGAACAGTTTTTGCATCTTCGAAGGGTATGTCGGTCATATAGCCCAAACGCCCCATGTTGATCCCAAGCAAAGGTATGCCACTACCTGCAATTTGACGACCAATACCGAGCATCGTTCCATCACCACCCAAAATCACAGCCAAGTCTGTCGCGGACTTGAAGTCTCGTAATTCCAGGACTTTAAGATTTTGGTCTTTTAAATGGGATGCGGTTGAAGCCTCGATCGTTACTTCACAACCTTGTTTTACGAGAATTTGAGCAAGTTCCCGCAAATGCTGGTCGATACCACCGGCCTGGTGCTTGCCGACGAGGGTAACCCGGCGGAATTTCCTCTGCGGGGACTTACTTGAAGGGCTTAACATACTACGATTAAACCATAGGCATAAAATTACTCCAATCATGGATGACCGCTCAAAAGTGCTCCTTAAAACCCTCATCGAGAGATACATCGAGGAAGGTCAGCCCATTGGTTCTCGCACCCTATCGCGGTTTTCGGGCTTGGATCTATCTGCTGCGACGATTCGGAATGTCATGGCGGATTTGGAGGAATTGGGTTTGGTCACTAGCCCCCATACCTCAGCAGGTCGAATCCCGACCCCACGTGGCTATCGTTTATTTGTCGATACCTTGCTGACGATTCGCCCACTGGAGGAGGTGGCATCGAAACAAGTCGAGAAGTCACTCTACCCCGATGCACCTCAAAAGGTGATTAGCTCTGCTGCGCAGCTTCTATCAAATTTGACCCATTTCGCTGGGGTCGTCATGACACCCAAACGCGCACAAATATTCAAGCACATTGAATTCTTACGCTTGGGGGAAGGCAAAATCGTTCTGATCTTGGTCACTCCTGAAGGGGATGTGCAAAACCGTATTTTGTTATCGAATCAAGATTACAGTCCCTCTCAACTGTTGGAGGCGAGTAATTACATCAATACTCATTTTTCTGGAAAGAGTTTTTCCGAGGTGCGCAATCGCCTTCGCTCTGAACTCGATCACTTACGAGGTGATATTGCCAGTTTGATGGCGCTTGCTCTTGAAAATGGTGTGACGGATTCGGGGTTGAGTCATCCCGATATGGTTATCTCGGGAGAGCGTCATTTATTGGATGTTGGGGAGCTCAGTTCCAATCTCAGTAAATTGCGCAAAATGTTTGACATCCTTGAGCAAAAATCCTTGCTGATGCAATTGTTGGATGTATCGAGTCACGCAGATGGTATTCAAATCTTTATTGGTGGCGAGAGCGAACTCTTACCCTATGAAGAATTAGCTGTAATTAGCGCACCCTATAGTGTCGATGGAAAGGTGGTGGGAACACTCGGTGTCATTGGACCCACACGGATGGCTTACGATCGCGTAATTCCCATTGTTGATATTACTTCGAAGCTTCTTAGCGGTGCCTTAAGCACAACACCATAATCCGGATCTCTCTTGAAAACAAATCCTCATTTACGACCTTCTCGAACCGGTATTTTGTTGTTGAATCTGGGCACTCCTGATGCGCCAACGCGCGCTGCGGTTCGCGCCTATTTAAAGCAATTTTTATCCGATCCTCGTGTAGTGGAGATTCCTCGACTGATTTGGTGGTTCATTTTGCATGGGATTATTTTGCCCATTCGTAGCGGCGCTTCCGCTAAAAAGTACGCCTCAATATGGCTCAAGGAGGGCTCTCCCTTATTGGTTTATTCCATGGCACAGGCGCAAGGTTTGCAAGAGCGCTTTCGACACCCGAACTCCAATATCGTTGTTGATCTTGCGATGCGCTATGGTAAGCCAGCTATTGCAGAGGTGTTAAAGAAATTTCAAGAAGAGAATGTTGAGAGACTTTTATTACTTCCACTGTATCCACAGTATTCGGCAACTACGAGTGCCTCAAGCTTTGATGAGGTATTTTCCGTTCTAAAAACATGGCGAAATCAGCCAGAACTTCGCATCGTCAAGCACTATCACGATGCACCTGCTTATATTGATTCATTACGTCAGCAAATTGAAACGTATTGGGAAAAAAATGGGCGCCCCAATTTTGCCGGTGGTGCCAAATTAATGATGTCATTTCATGGTTTGCCCAAGCGCAACTTGATGCAAGGCGATCCCTATCACTGCGAATGTTTAAAAACTGGACGTTTATTAGGCGAAGCACTAGGTTTAGATCCAGCTCACTACATCGTGACCTTTCAGTCGCGCTTTGGTCGAGCAGAGTGGCTAAAGCCATACACCGCATTAATGATCGAGGAGCTTGCAAAACAAGCTTGTCCGCAGATCGATATTGTTTGCCCCGGTTTCCCGGCAGATTGTCTTGAAACCCTTGAAGAGATTGCCATGGAGGGTCAAGAGATTTTTCATGAGCACGGCGGTAAAGACTATCGCTACATTCCTTGTTTGAACGACGATCCGAATTTTATTCAAGCACTACAGACTATTGCCCTAGATCACATGCAAGGGTGGCCAAATACGCTGGAAAGCCAAGCCACTCTGGAGAAGAGGGAACAGCGGGCAACACAGGCTGAAGCCGCTGTTAGTGCTAAACAATAACCCCTTGAAATTGGCATGATTCGCCCTCATTTAAGGTGAGTAAATAAGGTACTGATATGAGTGAAAAAAAATCTGAACAAGCGCAGGACAACGAAAATATTCAGGCGGATGAGGCTCAACCAGCCCCGTTAAGCATGGAAGAAGAGTTAGCGGCAACTCAATCAAAGCTTGCTGAAATGCAGGACAATTTCTTACGCGCCAAAGCGGAAGGTGAAAACATTCGGCGCCGCGCTGCAGAAGACATTGCCAAAGCTCACAAGTTCGCAATTGAAAGTTTTGCCGAGCATCTGATTCCGGTCAGCGATAGCTTGTATGCTGCTTTGGCAACTGAAGCGGCAGATGCAAAAGCATTCAAAGAGGGTCTAGAGATCACTCTTAAGCAGTTAACCGCAGCGTTTGAAAAAGGCCGTTTGGTTGAAATTAATCCTGAGCCTGGTACCAAGTTTGATCCCCACCAGCACCAAGCCATTTCGATGGTGCCATCGGATCAAGAGCCCAATACGGTCGTTTCAGTCTTGCAGCGAGGTTTTTTAATTGCCGATCGGGTTCTGCGCCCAGCGCTAGTGACCGTTAGCCAAGCAAAATCTTAAGAGCTCTGTAATTTCAAGGACTTAGACCCCTTGAAATTACTTAAATTGCCCCTATCTACTAAGTATCTAAAACTACACCAACCATTTATTTGGAGCCATTATGGGAAAGATTATTGGAATCGACTTAGGAACAACCAACTCCTGCGTCGCCGTTATTGAAAACAATGCCCCCAAGGTCATTGAGAATGCTGAGGGCGCAAGAACAACCCCTTCCATCATTGCGTACATGGAAGATGGAGAGGTTTTGGTTGGCGCACCTGCAAAGCGTCAATCGGTGACCAATCCTAAAAATACGATTTATGCGGTAAAACGTTTGATCGGTCGTAAATTTACTGATCCTGAAGTGCAAAAGGATATTGGTTTAATGCCCTACAGCATTATTGCTGCTGATAACGGCGATGCTTGGGTATCGGTCCGTGATAAAAAAATTGCACCTCAGCAAGTCTCTGCTGAAGTTCTGCGCAAAATGAAAAAGACCGCTGAAGACTATCTTGGCGAGGAAGTCACTGAGGCAGTTATTACTGTTCCTGCATATTTCAACGATAGTCAACGTCAAGCGACTAAAGATGCTGGCCGTATCGCTGGCTTGGAAGTTAAACGCATCATTAACGAGCCAACTGCTGCAGCCTTGGCATTTGGTCTCGATAAGCAAGACAAAGCAGATCGCAAAATTGCAGTCTATGACCTAGGTGGCGGTACGTTTGACGTTTCGATTATTGAAATCGCAAACGTTGATGGCGAAAAACAATTTGAAGTTTTATCAACCAATGGCGATACCTTCTTAGGTGGCGAAGATTTTGATCAGCGCATCATCGACTGGATTATTGCTGAATTTAAGAAAGAGCAAGGCGTTGACTTGAGTAAAGACGTTCTTGCACTCCAACGTCTAAAAGATGCTGCCGAGAAAGCAAAGATTGAGCTCTCTTCCTCGCAGCAAACTGAAATTAATTTGCCATATGTCACAGCAGATGCTAGCGGTCCAAAGCACCTGAACCTCAAACTAACGCGTTCGAAACTCGAGTCCTTAGTTGAAGAGTTGATTACCCGCACCATGGGACCTTGCCAAGTTGCGATGAAAGATGCTGGTGTCACTGCATCCGATATCGATGATGTGATTTTGGTCGGCGGACAAACTCGTATGCCCAAAGTACAAGAGCAAGTGAAAGCTATCTTTGGTAAAGAGCCCCGTAAAGATGTTAATCCGGATGAGGCTGTTGCAGTCGGTGCTGCAATTCAGGGATCGGTATTGGCAGGTGATCGTAAAGACGTGTTGTTACTCGATGTAACACCTCTTTCTCTCGGAATTGAGACCTTGGGCGGCGTAATGACCAAGATGATTCCGAAGAACACCACTATTCCAACGAAGCATGCACAAGTGTTTTCAACCGCCGAAGATAATCAACCGGCAGTGACGATTAAATGCTTCCAAGGTGAGCGTGAGATGGCAAGCGCTAATAAGTTGCTTGGCGAATTCAATTTGGAAGGGATTCCACCTTCACCCCGTGGATTGCCACAAATTGAGGTGACCTTTGACATTGATGCTAATGGTATCTTGCACGTCACCGCAAAAGATAAAGCCTCCGGTAAAGAAAATAAGATCACCATCAAAGCGAACTCCGGTCTTTCTGAAGAAGAAATCCAGCGAATGGTTAAAGATGCAGAGGCTAATGCTGCTGAAGATCGTAAGTTACTCGAGTTGGTAACTGCTCGTAATGCTGCTGATGCGCTTGTGCACTCTACTAAGAAAGCTTTAGATGAGCATGGTGCTGGTTTAGATGCTACTGAGAAAGGTGCAATTGAGTCTGCTCTGAAAGAACTCGAAGAAGCTATCAAGGGAAGTGATAAAGCCGCAATCGAGTCAAAGACTGAAGCATTAGCCAAGGCAAGTCAGAAGCTTGGCGAGAAAGCTTATGCAGCGGAACAAGCTAAAGCCAACCCTGGTGCTGCTAACACCTCAGCTCCTGGAGGCGGTGCCAAGGCAAACAATGACGCTGAAGTTGTGGATGCAGACTTTAAGGAAGTGAATGATAAGAAGTAGTCATTAAAAAATAATGATGTCAAATGGTGAGTCGGCCTCGTGCCGACTTCGCCTTTTGGGCGAAACATAAAAGGATTGGTCGTGGCAACTGGTAAACGTGATTTCTATGAAGTGTTAGGCGTTGGCAAAAACGCCAGCGATGATGATCTTAAAAAGGCTTACCGCAAGTTAGCCATGAAGTACCATCCGGATCGCAATCCAGATAATCCGTCCGCCGAAGCCAAGTTTAAAGAGGCTAAGGAAGCATACGAAACTCTCTCTGATCCAAATAAACGGCAGGCTTATGACCAATATGGTCACGCTGGTGTTGATCCCAATATGGGAGGTTTTGCTGGGGGAGCCGGCGGATTTGCGGACGCGTTTGGTGATATTTTTGGTGATATTTTTGGGCAGGGCAGAAGTTCTGGGCCTCAGGTCTATAAGGGCGCTGATCTGCGCTACAACATGGAGATCACTCTTGAGCAGGCTGCGGAGGGCTACACCACGCAAATTCGTGTGCCAAGCTGGAGCAATTGCAAGACCTGTAATGGTGTAGGTGCTGAACCCGGTTCAAAAATTGAAGACTGCCCAACTTGCGATGGCCGTGGACAAGTACGCATCGCTCAAGGTTTTTTCTCAATGCAGCAAACCTGTCCCAAATGCCGAGGTACTGGTAAATATATTCCTAAGCCTTGTAAGAGTTGCCATGGCACCGGCAAGATCAAAGAGCAAAAAACTCTAGAGATCAAGATTCCTGCCGGAATTGATGATGGTATGCGGGTTCGTTCGGTCGGCAATGGTGAGCC
>JACCDI011718369.1_pt1 | contig 22317 bp, 13 predicted proteins | sample 7442791 | NCBI WGS metagenome assembly JACCDI01 (sample SAMN15323434, study PRJNA562643) | freshwater metagenome | isolation source: river surface water | place: USA:Blue River Watershed | collected 2017-08-15
ATGGAAAGAGTCTCGTAAAAACTAAGATTCTATTTGTATTTTTCTTATTCCTCTGCACAGTTACTTTTGCTCAAAAAAGCAATACCATTAAGGTATACAATGTAAGTGGTCAAGCATTTATTAATGATTTGATGACCCCTAAACAGGCAAAGGAAATGGCGCTCAATGACGCCAAATCGAATGCGCTTAGAAAGGCAGGTATAGGTGAATATATTAGGAGCAATCTTACTTTATTAAGTTCGACAGTCGGTGATAAGTATGACGAATACATCAATACCGAACAACAGTCGCAACTAGAGGGGAGTGTATTGGACTTTACGATCATAAAAGATACTCAATATGTGAATGCAGAAAAGCTATTGGTTGTTGCTGTAACAATTGATGCTACTGTAATGAAACATGAAACAAAGCCGGACGTCAATTTTGACGTTCGGCTTTTTGGAGTAAAAACGGTGTATAAGAATAATGACAAATTAATGTTCTCGGTACAGCCCACCATTGATTGTTATCTCAACTTTTTTGCATGGGTAGATGCAGAGTCCAACCTAATGTACCCAAGTAGCTATGAAAAGTCCATTTTATTGGCAGCAGAAAAAACGGTCTTGTTTCCTATTTCTGATAGGATAGATTATAAATTAATTTTAGAACACAAGGAGAATGAAAAAGGAAGATTGATTTTCGTTTTTACCAAAACGCCAATGAAATTTATCCAAAAAGATGCTTCTCAGAAAACATCTCCTGACGAAATTATTTCTTGGATCAATGCGATTCCATTAGATCAAAAAAAGGTTTTCAATTTGCCGATTTTAATTCAGCAATAAAGACAAAGAGCTATGAGACTGTTTTGTATTTTATTAATTTCTATTTTCTGTTCAATAAATTTGAATGGGCAGTCTATTGTAAATGTAGATTTTATTTCCAATGACGATTATGTAAAAGTGACCTATGACCTGATTAATGGCACTGAAGGAAAAACTTATAATATCAATGTATTATTTGAGAAAAGAGATGGAACAATGATCACGCCTCAAACATTAAGTGGCGACTATATTAAAGTAGTACCCGGTTATAACAAACAAATTATCTGGGACTTCAAGACAGACGTGGATGAATATATAGGTGAAATGAGGGTAGTGCTGTCTATTTCAGAAACCAACGACCTGCTTTCCAATAATAATACAGATCTGGGAGCTGGGGGAGACAAATCACAAAAATTAAATTATGACGGAAGTCGTTATGTATACAGTTCAAGAATTCCTAGGGCTTTAGGAGGGCCGGACAATGCCATTCTTTCTGCATTATTACCTGGGTTTGGGGATCATTTTGTAAATGAAAAAGACAGAGTAACGCCTTATTTTGTTACTGCTGCATTTTTAGCTTCGGGATATATGGCCTACTCTACTATGGTTCAAGCGAATGATTATTATGAAAAATATCAAAATGCAAGAACGCAGGTTGAAATGGACGAAATGTATACGAAGGCAACAGAATATAGAAGTCAACATCAAATTTTCTTTGGTGTTGCTAGTGCAATATGGTTATTTGATGTCATTCATGTTGCCTCCAAGGGTAGTAAAAATATGCGCAAGACAAGCGGTAAGCAGAAAAGCGTGAGATTACTGCCCATGTATAACCAATTTAAAAAATCAAATCCATTTGAATTTACATTGGTAAAAACTTTTTAGCATGAAGTATGTATTGAAATTCATATTATTGATTTCATTTTTTGGATGTGTGAAACAAATGGATCGAGATAATCCATTAGATGGGAAAACTTTGCCCTTAATTACTACCAATGGAATTGCTTCTTACACGAGTACAAATGCAGTGATTAGTGGGAGAATTAATAGTAATGGTGGGTTACCCATTTTGTCAAAAGGGATGGTTTACAGTATGACACCTAATGCGCCTGTTGATTTAATGTCCAAATTAAGCAATGGTACTGGCGATCCTGTTTTTACGACTAATTTGATCAATTTAAATCCAGCTGTCAAATATTATGTGCGTGCTTATGCGTCTAATTTAATGGGTACCGCTTATGGAAGTGAAATTACATTTACAACAAAAAATGATACACCCTATATCACTACCACGGCCCCCAATCCAATTTTGTATAATAATACAATGACGGGTGGTAACATTCTTCGTGACAATGGCACACCAATCACTGTACGTGGAATTGTGTTCGGGAATTCTCCGTATCCAACTACAGAACTTTCTCAAATTGTAAATAATGACACAGCAAAAGGGATAGGTCCGTATTTGATTAAAATGCCAATATTAAAACCAGGGACTACTTATTATATTAGAGCTTATGCACGTAATGCATCTGGTAGGGCATATGGCAATCAAATTGTATTTAATACACCGGCCACTACACCTACTTTTATTACCATTCCTCCGACAGCAGGTTCAACAAGTTCAACATCTGGAGGGACTTTTGTATCTAATGGAGGATCTGTTGTAAAAGATAAAGGGTTGGTTTGGAGTTTGACACCCATTGCTCCAACAACCCCCATTACGAGTATTCCTAGTTCAAACAAAATTTCAAGTGGAGGGGGTGATTTTACTTTTTCTGCGAACATGTCTCCATTACTTCCTGGAACATTGTATTATGTATATGCCTATGCAACCAATGATGCAGGAACAAGTTATGGTACGCAAGAAACTTTCACGACTGATCCTATCACACCCATAGTGAGTACTGGATCCATTGGAATACCGGGTCCAACTTCTGTAGATATTAGTTCAATCATTTTAGATGATGGGGGTTCCCCAATTAAAGAGTTTGGTTATTTGTATTCTGTCAATCCAAATCCTTCTCTTAATAACGGTGCTACCAAGTTTATAGTAGGCACTACAACGGGGACCAATCGTAAAAACATTAGCTTCTTAAATACACTGAAAGGATTGACAGCTAATACTTATTATTATGTAAAAGCGTATGCCACCAATCAAAGAAATTTAACTGGCTATGGTTTGGACCTTTATTTTAAAACTTCAGCATCCGTTCCTACTATCGCTATTGCAGCGCCTGCTGGATCCAATTTAACGGATGTCTCCGCAAGGGTTACTGCAACGATCACTAGTAATGGAGGTGCCAATATTACCAGTTCGGGTATTTATTGGAGTAGGACTCCCGGGGTGAACACAGCGAGTAATAAAATACCTGATTATACAGGATCGCAATCCACAATCACGGCGAACATGCCAAGTTTGAGTCCCAATACCACTTATTTTGTTAGAGCATACGCTGTCAATGCAAGTGTGAGTACGCCGGGGTTAAGTAGTGAAATTAGTTTTACTACCCCAAATAATGCACCTACTTTGCAAATGACTTCTAATGTGTTAAATGGAGACAATACAATTAATGTTAGTGCCAAAATTCTTACGCAAGGATTAAATGCAGGATCCTTTGTTTCTGCTAAAGGATTTATATTGGGTACAACAAGTCCACTCACTTTAAGCAATGCGCTAATGAGTTCGTATTCCTTAGGAAATGGTGGTGGGGATATAGTGCATTTATTCCAAGGTTTAAATCCTGGAGTCACCTACTATATTTGTGCTTATGCAACCAATAATTCAGGTGCTAGTTACGGCTATAGTAATGAAGTAACAATAAAAACAAATTCAGTTCCCCCAACGGTAGTCACCTATGATCCATCAGGTGCCAGCTCTAGTGGCGTGAATGTTTCGGGAGAAGTAACCAAAGAGGGTGGTGAGCCTGTTGTGGATGCTGGTATTGAATGGGGTGTTTCAAATTCTAGTTTTGCACTAGGAAATTCAGGAAATAAGGGAACCGGGCTAGGTCGTTTTTATTTTACTATACCATATACTGGATTAACCAGAGGAAGAGTATATTATTATAGAGCTTATGCAAAACAATTTGGGAAAGCCCCTTCATATGGAACTGTTAAATCATTTGTACCGTAATTCATTATATATGAAAGCCAACCATTTTTTATTATTGATAGGATTATTTGGAATAAGCCAATTAGGCTTTGCACAATCCGCTAAAAGTGAGTTTAAGCAAGTTAAATTAATGGGCGTTCCTAAACCAATGGCACCGGCTAGTTTGGTGGTGAATGACCTTGTATTTTCAGATGCAAGAGGGAATTCTAACAACGCCCTAGATGCGAATGAAACAGCAGAAATTGCTTTTACATTAGAAAATACAGGACAAGGGGATGCCTATAGGGTCCTGGTGATTATCCAAGATAGTTCAAATGTTAAGGGAGTGAGTTTCTTAAAAGAAATTCCGATTGGCACTTTGCCCTCTGGTAAAAAAACAAACATTGTAGTACCAATTACCAGTACAACTGATTTAGCATCTGCTACTGCCAATTTTATTTTTAAAATTACAGAAGGCAATAAATTTGATGTAGATCCTTTTTCTATAGCCTTTACCACCAATGAATTAAAAAAGCCGGTCATGACCATTGACGATGCTGTTTTTGGCGCTAAAGATGATGATGGTAAATTAACAAGAGGAAAAATTATTCAGCTTTCCATATTGGTGCATAATAAAGGAGAAGGGGATGCTAAGAATGTAATTGTTGAATTTGTAAATCCTGCCGATGTTTTTGCTTCTTCAGATCATAAATTTCAATATCCTGAATTGAAGTCAAATGAATCCAAAGTAATTAAATATGAATTCTTTGCCAACAATAAATACAATGTTGCTCAAATTCCTATTGTTGTTAAAATCTCAGAGAATTTCAATAAGGTGGTCCTTACAGAAACCAAGTCTATCGGTATTGATATTGGTGCTGCTGCTTCTAAAAAAATCAGCATTCAAGATATTAAAGACGAGAAAAGAGTAATGGGTACGGTATCACTCTTGCCTGAAGTTGACAAGGATATCCCTTATGCTAAAATGAAGTATAGAAAACGTTTTGCCTTGATCATTGGCAATGAAGATTACTCCAGCTTTCAGACAGGTTTAGCCAAAGAGGTAAATGTGGACTTTGCGAAAAATGATGCTAAAATATTTAAAGAGTATTGTGAGAAAACCTTAGGTATGCCTGCTGAAAATATCACTTTGGTTTTAAATGGAACTTATGGCACCATGAAGCAGTCCATTGATAGGATGAATAAATTAATGAAAAGTGCGGGAGGAGATATGGAATTAATCTTTTACTATGCAGGTCATGGTTTGCCTGACGAAGAAACCAAAGAGGCTTATTTAATCCCTGTTGATATTGCAGGTACGAGCGTACAAAGTGCTATTAAATTACAAGATGTTTATAAAGCTTTCGCAGAACATGAAAGTGTGGGTGTGACTATGTTTATTGACGCATGTTTCAGTGGTGGAGCAAGAGGGGAGCAGATGGTAAAAGCAAGAGGTGTTAAAATTGTACCTAAATCTGATATAATTGATGGCAATATTGTAAGCTTTACTGCAAGTAGTAGCAATCAGTCCTCTAATGCTTATATGGAAAAGCGACACGGGATATTTACTTATTTCTTATTAAAACAATTGCAGGATTCTAAAGGAGATATTAGCTATAAAGATTTCTGGGAAGCGCTCAAAAGGAATGTGAGTTTTGAATCCGTAAAGGTGAATAACAAGGAACAAGAACCACAAATCATTATTGGAGACAAGGCAAAAGACTATTGGGAAAACAAAAAGTTTAATTACTAAAAATCAATAGAACAGTTTACCCATTCAGGGTCAAATCCGCTATTGTATTTTCTATAAAAGTTTAAGGCAGGTTCATTCCAGTCTAAAGCCTGCCAATTCATGCCTTTGAATTGCTTTGCCTTTGCTTCTACAATCAATGCATCAAATAATAGGCTTCCTATTTTATGTCCGCGCATATTTTCAGCCACTACTAAATCTTCTAGATACATTCTTTGTCCTTTCCAAGTAGAGTAGCGAATATAATAGAGTGCCATTCCTTGCACCAATCCATCCACTTCCGCAACCAAGGCCCACCAAACAGGTTGTGCTCCAAAACCACTTTCTACAAAATGCTCAAAGGAGACAATCACTTGCTCAGGCGCTTTTTCATAAACTGCCAATTCATGAATCAGTTCCATCATACGATGACAATCTTCTTTCCTTGCTGGGCGAATGGCTATATCCATATCATTTTTTGTATTATAGGTTAGTTACGGTAATGAAAATAGAAGCGACCTTTTGAATAGACAGCAAGCTAGGCTTTAGCTTTAGCAAGTGCTTGTTCTAGGTCCGCTAATAAATCTTCTATATTTTCAATACCAACACTCATTCTAATTAAGCCATCTGTTATGCCGTATTTCTCTCTCTCTGCTTTTGGAATAGACATATGGGTCATGCTAGCAGGATGGGAGACTAAAGTGTCTACGGTGCCTAGGGATACCGCTCTGGTACAAACTTCAACGCCATCAATAAATTGCTTACCTGCTTCAATACCGCCTTTTAATTCAAAGCTAATTAATGGGGCATGTTGCTTCATTTGTTTCTTTGCAATTTCATGCTGAGGATGGGTAATAAGCCCTGTATAGTTTACATGTGCAATGGCCGGATGTTGTTGTAAATAGTTAGCCACTTTGGCTGCATTGCTACAATGTTTTTCCATTCTTAATTCAAGTGTTTTCATGCCCTGTATTAATAAGTAAGCATCAAAGGCATTGCTATTGCCTCCTAATAATGCATGCCATTTCCAAACTTTCGTATGCATGAATTCTAAATCTTTTCCCAACAGTACCCCATGCAATGCACTTCCATGTCCATTTAAGAACTTGGTAGCAGAGTGAAATACAAAATCGGCACCCAATGCAAAGGGTTGTTGTAAATAAGGAGTAGCTACCGTATTATCCACCGAAACTTTAATGTCATGTGCATGTGCAATTTTACAAATCGCTTCAATGTCTACACATTGTAAAGTTGGATTAGCAGGTGTTTCTAAATGTATAAGTTTAGTGGATGGATTCGCTTGAATGGTTTGTATCAATAAGGCCTCGTCATGAATATCAATTAACACAATGTTGACCCCTGCCTCCTGCATTACTTTTTGCATGAGTTCTTGTGAGCCACCATATAAAGAGTAATGAGAAATAAGGGTGTCTCCAGCACTTAGGTTGCTAAAAAATAATGTGCTCATGGCTGCCTGTCCACTTGAATGCAGTAAAGCCTTCACTTCCAAAGGTGCCCCCTTTTCATTCTTTAAACCTCTTGCCTCTAGCGCTTCAATTGTTTTTTCGGCAGCCGTAAATGTGGGGTTTCCCCAACGAGTATACAATCTTGTTTTATCGGCCCCTTTAAATCGCTCCATGCCTTGATCGGCAGAATCAAATGTAAAAGTGGAAGTGGCGTAAATAGGAGTGGTATGCGAATAGTTGTCATTTTCATGACCTGCAGTATGTAAAGCAATGGTGCTTATGCCTGTAATATTTTTTTTTCCCATATCCTCGTATTTATTTGTATCTAAGTTATGCTTATTCTATTAATATGCCCATTTAACCCATGCTGCACCCCAGGTAAATCCACCACCAAATGCGGCTAAAATTAAATTGTCTCCCTTGTTTAATTTGGATTCCCATTCCCATAAACATAATGGAATGGTTGCTGCTGTTGTGTTCCCGTATTTTTGAATATTGATCATTACTTTTTCAGTAGGGATGCCCGCGCGATTAGCCGTGGCGTCAATGATTCTTAAATTGGCTTGGTGAGGCACTAGCCAAGTAATATCGTCTCCTGTTAAATTGTGTTTTTCTAATAAATCTGCTGTTACATCTGCCATTCCCTTTACTGCAAATTTAAAAACAGGTTGACCATCTTGGAAAGCATAATGTTCTCTGGCCATCACCGTTTCAACACTTGCTGGTTTTAAACTACCACCTGCTTTTATGTGTAAATAATCTCTACCGCTTCCATCGCTTTTTAAAATGGCATCTTGAAAACCATTTCCCTCCGCGCTAGGTTCTAATAAAACCGCCCCTGCGCCATCTCCAAAAATAATACAAGTGGCACGGTCGGTATAATCAATAATAGAACTCATTTTATCTACCCCTACTACAATTATTTTTTGATATCTACCTGATTCAATAAAACTAGCACCAGTATTCAATGCAAATAAAAAGCCACTACATGCTGCCCCTAAGTCAAAGCCAAATGCATTTTTAGCCCCTATTTTGTCTCCAATGATATTGGCTGTTGCTGGAAAAACCATATCGGGGGTTACCGTAGCACAGATAATACAATCAATTTCCATGGGGTCTAAATTCTTTTTGCGTAGAATTTCCTCGATGGCTTTCACCGCCATATCAGAACTGGCTTTACCCGGCTCCCTAAGGATTCTTCTTTCTGAAATCCCCGTCCTACTTCGAATCCATTCATCGTTGGTATCCACCATTTTTTCAAGGTCAAAATTGGTCAATCTAGTCTCAGGAACATAACCTCCTACCGAGGTAATGGCAGCTCTTAGGGTTTGTGACATAGGTTCTATATTATATTGGCTTACAAATATCTAATTTTTTGGCCAAGAATAGGCCTAAAAGGCCATTTTTCGTCTCTTATACGTTAATTTTGGTATCATATGATTGCATTTTTAAGAGGTCAATTTGTTCAAGTTACTCCAGCTAAACTAATCGTGGATGTCGCCGGAGTGGGTTATGAAGTAAATATAAGTTTACACACCTATGAGTCTATCTCCAAAAAGGAGGCAGGCCAATTACATACCTATTTGCATATAACCGAAAATGCCCAAGTCCTTTTTGGGTTTCATGAATTACAAGAGAAAGAGTTATTTCTTCATTTGATTAGTGTTTCTGGTGTGGGCGCAAGTACTGCCAGAATGATGTTATCCGGTATGCAACCAGACGAAATAATCCGAGCGATTATTCAAGGGGATGCCCGCCAACTAGAAGCCATAAAAGGGATAGGTAAAAAATCTGCCGAAAGATTGGTATTAGAACTTAAAGACAAGCTTTCCAAAATAAGTATGAACAACAATCCATTGGGGGGCTTTGCAATGACTATCGTTAATCCTCATCAAGATGCCATTCAAGCCTTGGTGTCTTTAGGGATACAAAAGGCAGTAGCAGAAAAAGCAGTGGATAAAACGATTAAGTCCGACGGGTCGGACTTAAGTTTAGAAGTGCTTATCAAATTGGCACTTAAGAATTGTTAATTCCCAATCTCACTGATTTGAAAAAATTTCAAGTAATTATTTGCGTTCTCTTATCGCTCCTTCATTACGGGGCTGTGAGTGCTCAGGCAAATGCAAACTTGAAAGTACTGGACACCAGTAATAAAGCAAAAATCAAGGATACAAGTATTCATTATCCCATCAAAGATAGAAGGGGAGATTTTTTATCACAACCCAGTAATAACCCATTTGATTTAAGGGACACCAGTTTGTTAAAGAGAAATATCGTGTATGATCCTTTAACAAGACAGTATTTTATTAGAGAGTATATTAATGGAAGGTTGGTAAAAATGCCCGCAACATTTAGCTTTGATGATTATTGGAAATTAAGGTCGGAAAAAGAAGAGCGTGCCTATTTTTCTCAAAGAGCCAATTCTTTGGGCATGTTAAACCGAAAAATTAGTCGTCCTAAGGTAAAATTATACAATAGTTTTTTTGATAGATTATTCGGCAAGACAGATTCTAGTTTAAAAATTGAATTCAAGCCAGCAGGGGAAATTAATATTAGAGCAGGATACCAAGGTCAAACGGTATTCAATCCCACCTTGCCTGAACGTGCACGTTCCAATGGCGGATTTGATTTTGATGCAAATGCTAATTTTAGCATGAATGCAAAAATTGGAGACAAGTTCACTTTTCCTATAAATTTTAATACCCTTTCTAATTTAGGTTTCGATAATCAAATTAAGTTAGTATACAGAGGTAAGAAAGATGAGATTATAAAAAGTATTGAAGCTGGTAATATTAACTACGTTTCAAGAAGTGCCTTAATTCCAAGCACTCAAAACTTATTTGGTATTAAAACGCAATTGCAATTTGGACGTTTGTATGTTACTGCAGCTATTGCCAATCAGAAGTCGCAAAGACAGTCTATGAATTTGCAAGGTGGCGCTTCTACACAAAAATTTCAAAAGAGGCTGAATGATTATGAAGAAAACAGACACTTTTTATTGTCACAGTATTTTAGAAATAATTACAATAAGGCAATGGCCACCTTGCCTGTAGTGAATTCTCAAATTCAAATTAAGAGAATCGAGGTTTGGGTGACCAATAGAAACGGACAAACAACCAATGCTAGAGATGTAGTAGGATTAGCAGATTTGGGAGAACCGAATCCCCACAATAATAGATGGCAGGGTGGTGCAAGTACTTATCCAGAAAATAGCGCCAATAATTTATACAATACCATTTCCAGTAATCCCAATGCTAGGAATCCATCAGGAGTAGCTTCCATATTGGCATCGGAAGGAATGAGATCCTCCGAGGACTATGAAAGAACCTTTGCAAGGAAGTTGACAGAAAATGAATATTTTTTCAACCCACAAATAGGATTTATATCCTTGAATATACCCTTGCAACCTGACGAAGTTTTGGGAGTTGCTTTTCAGTATACCTACAACGGTAAAGTTTTTCAAGTAGGAGAATTTTCAAACGAAGTGGCGTTGAATCCAGACAATGGGGTACAAAATGTTCTGTATTTAAAGTTATTAAAAGCCACAACGCAAAGACCTGATTTGCCCATCTGGAATTTAATGATGAAAAACGTTTATTCTTTAGATTTGTTTGGATCTATACAACAACAAGACTTTCAATTAAACGTATTGTATGAGGCACCGAGTGCTGGATTAAAAAGATATTTGCCGGTTACAGGGGCAAATGTAAATGGCCAATCTTTAATTAAGCTTTTGCAATTAGATAGGTTAAACAATCAAAATGATCCACAGCCAGATGGTATGTTTGATTATGTGGAAGGCTATACTGTACTATCCAAAATGGGAAGGATTGTATTTCCTTTATTGGAGCCTTTTGGAGATGATTTAAAAGAAATTGCGTTTAAAGGAGTAGATAGTAATATCGTTAAAAAATATATTTTCCCTCAACTCTATCGCAATATTAAAGCAGATGCACAAACCTATACCAATTTGGATAGATTTGTAATGGAGGGACAAGTAAAAGGAAGTTCTGGTGGTGCCGAAATAAGTTTAAATGCATTCAATGTGCCACCTGGTTCGGTGACGGTAACTGCTGGAGGACAAATATTAAGAGAAGGGTACGATTATATTGTAGACTATGGTTCTGGAACAGTACGTATTATTAATCCAGGTATTTTGGGTTCAAATATTCCCGTAAATGTTTCTTATGAAAATAATTTAGGATTTGGATTTCAAGAAAGAGGTTTTAGGGCATTAAGATTAGATTATCTTGTCAATAAAAAATTGAATGTGGGTTTTTCTACGCAAAGACTAAGCGAACGCCCTTTCTTTACGAAAACGAATTTTGGTTCTGATCCCATTCAAAACTCCATGTATGGGTTTGATTTTAATTTCAAATCAGAAGTGCCAAGTGTTTCAAGACTATTAAACAGACTTCCTTTTTATAAAACCAGTGCCAAGTCCTATATCACCGCCAATGGAGAAGCCGCATTTTTAAAGCCGGGTCATGCACAACAAATTGGAAAAGGAGGATCGGGTGTTGTTTATTTAGATGACTTTGAGTCTACAAGAACCGATATTGATTTACGTTTCCCTTTTACTGCTTGGACTTTAGCTTCTACCCCTATGGATAGATTTTCGGAGGGCAAGTTATCTGATAATTTAGATTATAATAAAAACAGAGCAAGAGTATCATGGTATACTATTGAGCCTACTTTGCAAGACCGTAATAGTCCTAATAATCCATTAGGAGGGAATCCATCCATATTAAGTGATCCAAGGGTAAGACAAGTTTTTACCAATGAATTGTTTCCTAATAAGACTACTAATATTACAGATGTTCAATTGCCCACTTTTGATATTACCTATTATCCAAAAGAAAGAGGTCCTTACAACTATAATTATAAAGATCTAGATGGCACGGGCAAATTCAGAAACCCTTCAGACAAATGGGGTGGTGTCATGCGTTCATTAGATCAAACCGATTTTGAGACTAGTATTATTGAGTATGTTGAATTCTGGGTACAGGATCCATTTATAAAATCTCCAGCCAGTAGAGGGAAGTTGGTATTGAATTTGGGTAATGTGAGTGAAGATATATTAAGAGACGGACGACGTTATTATGAAAATGGAATGCCAACGCCTACTATCCCTGCGCAAATCGATAGTTCAGTTTGGGGTAAAGTACCTATCAATCCGATTCAAGTTACCAATGCATTCAGCAATAACTCAGATGATAGAAAATTCCAAGACGTAGGATTAGATGGTTTGACTGATGAAGAAGAAAGAACCAAGCGTGCAGATGTGATTCGTCAAATTGCCAATCCCATTGTTGCACAACAATTCACAACAGATCCTTCTGCAGATAACTATATCTGGTATAGAGACAATAAGTATGGGTCAGATGCGGGAATTTTGTCAAGGTATAAATATTTTAACAATCCACAGGGCAATTCTGCTGTCGCGGGATCTAGTGAATATAGTAGTGCTGCTACTTTATTGCCAGACAATGAGGATTTAAATAGAGACAATACGTTAAATGAAACGGAAGCTTATTTTGAATATGAAATTCCATTACAAAAAAATGGGATGGGCGTTGGACAAACAAAATATGTTACGGATGCAAAAACAGTTAATGTCACTTTAGCCGATGGAAGCAAGAGTACCGAAAATTGGTATTTATTTAGAGTACCTATCAAGTCTTACTCCGACTCTGTTGGAGGTATTAAAGACTTTAAGTCCATTCGTTTTTTGAGAATGTACTTGACTGGATTTGAAGACTCGATTACGTTGAGGTTTGCCAAGTTTAGTTTGGTACGTAATCAATGGAGACAATACATGTATGAAGTGGACAGTACCGGTAATTACACGCCATTGCCTAGCAATAGCAATACCACGGTAAACACTTTGGCAGTAAGTGTGGAAGAAAATGGTAGCAGAACACCTGTAAATTATATCATTCCGCCAGGTATTGAGCGTGTACAATTATTGAGCAATAATGGGGTTAATTTATTGCAAAACGAGCAAGCATTAAGTGTACAAGTTAGTAACCTTGAAAAAGGGAGATCTGCACGAGGGGTTTTTAAAACAATGAATGTGGATATTCGTAGATATGGAAAGTTGTCTATGTTTTTCCACGCAGAGAATAAAAACAATCTAGCGCAAAGTGAAGAGGGAGTCATTACGGCAGTGATAAGAATGGGACAGGATTTTCAGAATAACTATTATGAGGTCCGTATCCCTTTAACAACGACGGCGAGACGAACTTATTCCATTGCGGATGCCAACTTGGTGTGGCCCCTTCAGAATGAATTGAATTTAAATTTAATTGATTTAGTGAACTTGAAATTAGAAAGAGATAAAAAGAATATTTCATTTACTTCTAAATTTTCACAACTAAAAGAGGGGACCAATCAGCGCTATACGGTTATGGGAAATCCCAACTTGGGAGAAATAAGAGGCATCATGATTGCATTTGAGAACACATCCAATCAACAATTGATGGATGCCGAGGTATGGATGAATGAATTAAGGTTATCAGAATTGGATGAACGTGGTTCTTGGGCTGCACTTGGAAGGGTAGACTTGGTCATGGCCGATTTGGGTACCTTGGCGTTTTCTGTCAACAATAGAAGTGCTGGTTTTGGTACTATTGAACAAAGTATGAATCAAAGATCAAGAACGGGGTTGACTCAAATTGATGTGGCCACCAACATTGAAGCAGGAAAATTTTTACCAAAGAAAGCCCGACTTTCTATTCCTGTATTTGCAAGCATCAACAAGTCTATTGAAACACCCATGTTTGATCCTTTTGATAAGGATGTATTATATGAAGACAAAATGAAAGCCTTAAGTGGATCGCAGAAAGATTCTTTGCGCAACGTTTCTGCTGATCAAACTACTATTAAGACTTTAAATTTCACTAATGTCAGATTGTTGCCAGGTAAGAAAACAACTTTTTTAAGTTTTAGTAATTTAGATTTTAGTTATTCTTATTCTCAAATGATACAGACGAGCCCCTTGATTGAGGAAAATAAAATCATTAAACAAAGAGGGGCGATAGGGTATACTTATAATCATACCGCAAAGTCCATTGAGCCATTTAAAAAATTAATAAAAAATACTTCCCCATGGCTTACTTGGATCAAGGACATTAACTTTAATCCAGCTCCAAGTTTAGTAAGTTATAGAACTTCTTTAGACCGTCAATATGGAGAGTTTACGCCAAGGGTAATTAATTCTTTTGATGGCACTACCGATAAAACGGAGACGACCTATAATAAATACTTTACCATGGTAAGGAATTTTAACATGCGTTGGCCGTTTACAAGGTCTTTGAATATGGATTTTACTGCCATCATGAATTCACGTATTGATGAACCAGATGGTCCTATAGATACCAAGGCTAAAAGAGATTCATTAATTAGAATGGTATTAGGAGGAGGACGTAATACTTTGTACAATCAAAGAGTGTCTTTACGCTATGAATTACCGACTACTAAATTTCCTGTCACCAATTGGATTAATGCAAGTTTAAACGTAGCTACTAATTACAATTGGATAGGAGCTAGTAGATTGGCACAATCATTGGGCAATACCATTGAGAACGGACTTTCACAACAAATATTAGCGCAATTTAATTTTACCTCTCTGTATAAAAAATCAAGGTATATTAATGCGGCCATTACCAATGGGTATAACAATGGGAAGCAAGTAAAGACGAATCCTTTGGCGTCTAAAATATTAATTTCGAAAGCAGAAGCACTTTCGGGCAAGGTAGGAAAGGCAAGAGACAGTGCTTATAAAATTTGGAAAGAAACAAAACGTCAGGAACGTATTGCACAAAGAGTATTAAAAGCGAATGAACCTATTAATGTTCCTGAACCCGTTAAAAGGCTTGCCAAGCTGCTTACAATGTTGCAAACAGCCAATCTGGACTACACAGAAAACTTTAGTAGTAGGCTTCCTGGTTATATGTCTGGAGTTCAGTTTTTAGACAAATCTTTTTCTGGCTTAGCACCGAATATTGATTACATGTTTGGTCGACAACCTGATACTTCCTGGTTAAACACACAGGCAAGAAATGGAAACTTGACGACCGACCCTACTTTTAATATGGTCTTTAGACAAACCTTTGATCAAAAATTTACGGCAAGAATTATGTTGGAGCCCATTAAATCCTTGATCATCGACATCAACATGAGTAAGTCGTTCTCAAAAGAATATACGGAACTCTTTAAGGATACTAGTTTTAATATGACTGGAACAAGAACGCATGCCAATCCATTGTCTGCTGGTGGTTTTAACATTAGTTATATGGCGCTGAATACCTTTTTTGACAATCATGATCCTAATATGATTTCTATTCAGTTTAAAGCTTTTCAAAATTACAGATCCATTATTTCTAAACGTTTAGGAGAGGGCAATGTAGATTCCACAGGATATGCTTTGGGTTATGGCAAATATGCACAAGATGTTTTGATTCCTGCATTCATTGCAGCCTATACTGGTCAGGATCCCAAAAAAGTTTCCTTGATCAATCAAACCAATCGCAATATTCGAACCAATCCATTTGCGGGTATGTTACCAAAACCCAATTGGACCATTACTTATAGTGGGCTTTCTAAAATCCCAGCTTTAGCAGAATATTTTACCAATATTACCTTGACGCATGGATACAATGGAAATTTAGCAATGAATAGTTTTACAAGCTCACTAGATTATAGCTTGGATCCCATTAATAAATTTCATACTGCTGGATTTTTATTGAATGGAAACTTTGTCCCTTATTTCTTAATCCCCAACGTAACCATTAGTGAAAGAATGGAACCTTTAATTGGGGTGAATGTCACCACTGTGAATCAATGGTCTATTCGATTTGAATACAAAAAAAGTAGAATGCTTTCGTTGAGTTTAGTAGATTATCAATTAAGTGAAAACAATAGTAAAGAATGGGTTGCAGGGGTGAGTTGGAGAAAAAAAGGATTGCGCCTTCCATTCAATATTCCAGGTCTTAATAACAACCGATTAACCAATGACCTTACTTTCCGATTTGACATGTCCATGCGAGATACCTACAATAGCAATAGTAGACTAGATCAAACCAATGCATACGGTACAGGTGGTCAAAAAGAAATTACCTTACAACCTTCTATTGACTATGTATTAAATAGTAAGATTAATCTAAGATTCTTCTTTGATCAAAGACGAGCAACTCCTTACATTTCTTCTTCCCCACCCATTGTGAATACAAGGGCGGGTATTAATATTAGAATTGCTTTGTAGTGATTAAAACTGTTTGGTAGTTACCCACTTCAACATTACTTTCCAGGTTACTTTTTTACCATATAGTAAAATGCCGGTACGATATATTTTCCCACTCAACCAAGTGGTAAATAAAAATCCTACAATAAGTACACCCATACTTAATCCCAATTCCCAGTAAGAAACTGCACTTGGCACACCATAAGCGACTCTGGCCATCATGACCATTGGAGAGCTAAAAGGAATAATACTTGCCCAAAAAGCAATCGGCGTATTGGGATTCTGCGTTACCATATTGGTTAAGATATAAGAAAATACCAATGGCATGGTTATTGGGAACATAAGGCTTTGTGCGTCTTGAGGATCCTCGTTCACCACACTACCTACTGCAGCAAATAAAGCAGAATAGAATAAGAAGCCGCCCATAAAATAAAAAATAAAACAAGTGATAATCAAAGGCCAATTGGCGGTTGCAATAGTATGTTGCATTTGATAAATCTTAGTTGCAGATTCGCTTGCTTGTACCATACCAGCGCCTGCCATTTGTCCATTAGATTGTTGCAATGCGCTCACTTGATGTTGAATATCTGCTGGTAATAAACCCATGGCTACACTGGTTAATCCAATAATGAGTGCAATCCACATTAAAAATTGTGTTAAGCCTACTGCGCCAATTCCAATTATTTTACCCATCATCAATTCAAAGGGCTTAACACTGCTAATTATGACTTCTGCAATTCGATTTGTTTTTTCTTCCATAACGCCTCGCATTACCATTGCCCCATAGATAAACATAGTAATGTAAATAAGCAAGCCACTCGCGTAGCCAATACCCATAGCAAGTCCTGCATTTGATTCTTTACTCGAGCCCCCTTTATCTTCATAGGCTTTTAATTCAGCTACTTGAGCAGCCTGATGTATAGAATCTAAAACACTTTGCTGAATTCCTGCCTCTTGTAACATTTGATCCTCAATGGCACTATTAATTTTTGAAGTAATGCTTTGTTGAAGCATCAGTCCCATGGACTTTTTAGATCTTAAAACATAATCTGACTTTTGGTTGTTTTCAAACTTGGGGAGAATCAAGATATCGGTATAACCTTTTTTTACATAGTTCAAAGTGTCTGTATCGCTCGGAAAACTAAATGTAATTTGATTGGTGTTTTTCAAAGATGCTTTAATAAAGCCATTTGGATCGATGACTGCAATTTTTCTTTGCTCGGTACCTGAAATGGACAAATAAGCCGAAGCGGCAATCAATCCAACTACCAATAAAGGCATTAGGAAAGTTACAATTAGGAATCTTTTATTTTTTACCCTTGTTGTATATTCTCTTTGTATAATTAACCAAGTCTTATTCATAATATTTTAATTAAATGTGATCAATCGAATGCGTCGATGGATTTATTGATTTTGAAATGCTCTAGTGCCTGCATGGGTGCCTTCCACCAATTGAATGAAAATATCATTGAGAGAGGGGAGCAGCTCATTGTAGGCAACAATATTCACCTTGTCATTAATTAATTGAGATAGTACTTGATTGGTACTATAACCCTCGTTAATCTTTACCAATACTTGATCCTCTTGCTTTCTTACTATTTTATATATTTCATTATCCTGAATCGATGCCGCTTGGGGAGTTTGTACCGAAAATATATTTTCTTTAAATTGTTGTTTGATGTCCTTAACCGTACCGTCTAATATTTTCTTTCCTAGGTTTACCAGAACAATATGATCACAAATTTCTTCCACCTGTTCCATACGGTGGGTGCTAAATATAATGGTGGCTCCTTTTTTTGCCAATCCATATATTTCATCTTTTATCAGGTTCGCATTTAATGGATCCAATCCACTAAAGGGTTCATCCAAGATGATTAATTTAGGCTCATGCAATACCGTAATGACAAATTGTAGTTTCTGGCTCATTCCCTTGCTCAAGTCCTCTACCTTTTTGTTCCACCAGCTTTCCATTTCCAATTTCTTGAACCAATATTTGATTTTATCCATGGCGTCTGCCTTAGACATGCCTTTTAATTGAGCTAGGTAGAGCGCTTGTTCTCCAATCTTCATTTTTTTATACATTCCACGCTCCTCAGGCATATACCCAATTTTGCCAATATCTTCAATGGGATTAAAAGGAGCTCCATCCAATATAATTTCACCACCATCCGGGTAAAAGATGCCTGTAATCATTCTAAGCAGGGTGGTTTTCCCTGCTCCATTGGGGCCTAAGAGGCCAAAAATGCTGCCTTTTTGTATGTCAAAACTAATATCATCCACAGCCTTTTGTGTGGCATAATACTTTTTTAAATGCTGTAAACTAAGTAGGGGTTCCATAATCGAAGATTTGTGTCCCAAATATATAAGTATTTGGCTTTAACTTATGCCTCATTTACAAAGGGTTAAATTTAAAGAATGGCGTTTTGAAAAAAGGATAATAGGCTATATTCGTCTAAATATTTAGCATATGATCTTAAGGAAAGCAGGAGTTGCCACTTTGTTGGCAGCCCTATTATTGGGTGTAAGCAGCTGGGGTTTCTTGGTACATCGCACCATTCACCAGTTGGCGATATATAGTTTACCTGCTCCTTTGCAGGCCTATTTTCACGCCGATATGGAAAACTTGGTTGCCAATGCACCCAGACCCGATATTAGAAGAAATACAGACAAGACAGAGGACACCAAGCACTTCATTGACCTAGAAATGTTTGGTCCCAATGCCGCCAATGAAATGCCAATGGAATGGTCTAAGGCAGTTAAAAAGTACACTGAAGATTCTTTGAAAAAATACGGTTGGGGCCCTTATAATGCAATCATGCAATTGGAGCATTTGACAAAGGCTTTTAAATCCAAAAACAAGGATAGCATCTTATTTTATGCCGCAGATTTAGGGCATTATATTGGTGACTTACATGTGCCTTTGCACACGACAGTAAATTATGATGGGCAATTGACGGGTCAAAAAGGGCTCCATGGCTTATGGGAATCTTATATCCCAGAACTCCGTTTAAGTCAATATGAACTGTATAATCAACACAAGGCAGTTTATTTGAGAAATCCAGCAGAGGTCCTTTGGAAAGATATTCGCCGTGCCAATGCATTACTTCCAGATATGTTTGCAAAGGAGAAAGCCCTCACAGCCAAGTTTACCCCTGAGACCAAATATAAGGTGCAAATGCGTTATGGTAAAGAGGCAAAACTGTACTCCAAAGAGTTTGCTGAAGCCTACGCTTTGGAGCTAGGCCCAACCATTAATGCTCAGTTAATAGCTTCCGCCAATATGATTGCGGACTTCTGGTATACTGCTTGGGTAAATGCAGGGAAACCCGATTTAGGCGCTACAAAAGGATTGAATTCAGCACTTGAACAAGAATTAAAATCGTACAAGTCTAATGAGCTAATAAAGGATGGATTATTGCTTTCTAAAAAAGCAAAATCACAAGATTAAAATGCTAAGGGTAGTTCATTTTCAAGCAACTGTTAGGGCACTTTTGGGTTGCTTAAGTTAACTGGTCGGCAATGGCAGCTGCCAATTTCTGACCATCCATAGCAGCGCTTACGATACCCCCTGCATAGCCGGCTCCCTCCCCGCAGGGGTACAAATTTTTAATTTGAGGGTGCTGAAAGCTTTCTGCATCTCTGGGGATTCTCACTGGAGAAGAGGTTCTGCTTTCTGTAGCAACCACAATGGCATCATTGGTGTAATAACCCTTCATTTTTTTTCCAAATGCTTTGAATCCTTCTTGTAAGGTGTTGGCTACAAATGGGGGTAGTACCTGGTCAAGATTGGCCGCTTGTAGGCCTGGAAGGTAACTTGCATTGGGCAGGTTAGGGGAGGTTTTGTGTTCACAAAAATCAACCAGCCTCGATGCGGGGGCAACTTGCTTTCCACCTCCATTTTGAAATGCATTATTTTCTACAAGTTTCTGAAATTCAAGTAATAATAAAGGGTCATTTAAATATTTATCTGAATTTGTAATCGTGTCAGTTTTGATTAAATATTCTGCTGCGGTGGCTAGGTCAATCTGTACCACCATACCACTATTGGCATAGGCGTTGTCTCTTTTACTCGGACTCCAGCCGTTCACTACGATTTCTCCAGGGGCAGTAGCAGCAGGGGCAATGATACCTCCTGGGCACATACAAAAACTAAAGACCCCTCGGTCACTTACTTGCTCCACTAAGCTATAGGATGCCGGGGGTAAATTTGGCCCACGTACCGCGCAATGGTATTGGATGCTATCAATGATCGATTGAGGGTGTTCCACCCTTACCCCAAGGGCAAAAGGTTTGGCTTCAATCAGAATGCCTTTTTGTTTTAATAAATGGAAAATGTCTCGGGCAGAGTGACCAGTGGCTAGTAAAAGGGCTTGCGTTGGGAAGCGATCTCCGTCCTGGGTGATGGTCTCTATTATCCTGCCCTTTTCAATCACTAGGTCAACTAGTTTTTTATCAAATAATACTTTACCGCCACTTTGTTCAATCTGCGCTCGCATGGCCGTAATAATATGGGGCAATTTGTTAGTGCCAATATGCGGGTGTGCTTCATATAATATCCGCTCATCGGCTCCAAACTGGTAAAATAATCTGAGGATCTTGTCAATGCTGCCTCGCTTATTACTTCGGGTATACAATTTACCATCGCTATAGGTTCCTGCGCCTCCTTCCCCAAAGCAATAATTGCTTTCCGGATTGACAATGCCTTCTTTGTTTAGTTTGGCCAAGTCACGTCTTCGAGAACGGACATCTTTTCCTCTTTCTAACACAATGGGTCTCACCCCCAATTGGATGCATTCTAGCGCTGCGAATAAACCAGCTGGTCCGGCACCAATAATAATAACTTCTTTTGCGTTTGCAGGAAGGGTTGGGAATTCAATTTTTGTCTCAAAACGGTTGCTAGGAGATTCATTGACAAATGCCAAAATCGTAAGATTGATCCATACTTGTTGGCGACTTCTAGCGTCAATAGATTGCTTGAGGATATGGTAACCCTTAATTTGATTTTGTTCCTGACCAATGGCCTTGGCTAAAATGGAAACGAGGGTAGCGGGATGCGCAGCTTCTTCTGGCTTAACGCGGATTTGTATGTTCTTTTGCATGGTTAGGTTTTTATCCTAAAAAAATGCCTGCTGTTTTATAAAAAAGCCCGCCTAAATTAGACAGGCCCTTCTTTATGAATTGGTTGAATTAAAAAGGTAAATCGTCCCCAGACTCACCCGGAGGCATATCAAAGTAACTATTATCGGTAGGCGCAGTATCTCCCCCTAAGGAAACAGCTTCCATACGCCAAGCATCAAGATTGGTAATGTAATTGTCTTTACCCTCTTTATTCCATTTAGAGCCTTTGATATTAAACAAAACTTTCACGGTATCGCCTAGGTTAAAACGATCAGGCATACTGGTGCGATCTTGCACACATTGAAATTTTACATAATTCGTTATCAACTTACCATTGATATCGTCTGACTTCTCTATTACAAACTCTCTTGTTTTAAAGGTTTCTTTTCTTTGAACGGTGTCGTATTTGGCGATTAATTTGCCTGTTAATTCGTAGCTCATATTTGTATTTAAGTGTATAAAGGTAGGATTAAAAGGGCATATTCATTCGGGCTAAATCCTAAAGCAAATGGTCATTCGTTTTTCGGCCCCAAAAAATACTTGAAAATTTCCTAAAAAAAAGTGGATAAACTCCCATTTTATCAGAAATTGCCCTATCTTGAACGCCTGAATATTTGAAAGCAATTGAATGAAAATCCCTGTTTTTGGGACATGTAAAAAAAACCAAATAAAAAAGTTTTTTTTTCAACAATTGTTTTGAATATTCGCATTCTGATTCGCGATTCGATAATCAGGAAAAAATGTAGAATTATCTTATTTCACTATATAAAGGGTTTGTAAGTAAAATGGCTAAAAGTGCAGATTTAATTTGGAGCAATTGTTTGAAGATCATTAAAGATATTGTCGAATGGCAGCACTTTAAAACATGG
>JACCDI011216332.1_pt1 | contig 22310 bp, 19 predicted proteins | sample 7442791 | NCBI WGS metagenome assembly JACCDI01 (sample SAMN15323434, study PRJNA562643) | freshwater metagenome | isolation source: river surface water | place: USA:Blue River Watershed | collected 2017-08-15
GGACCACAGGGAGCAACTGGACCACAGGGAGCAACTGGACCACAGGGAGCAACTGGACCACAGGGAGCAACTGGACCACAGGGAGCAACTGGAGCAACTGGACCACAAGGATCAACTGGACCACAAGGAGCAACAGGACCACAGGGAGCTACAGGAGCAACTGGACCACAAGGAGATACAGGAACACAAGGTGATCAGGGAAATGAAGGTCCACAAGGTCCAGCTGGAGGTGCTGATAGTTATTGGTCATCAACAGCACCAACAGGTATTTATTATAATGAAAATGTTGGTATAAACACTAGTAATCCTTTAACTAATCTAGATGTAAACGGAGATATAAATATTAGAGGTGTTATTACAGGAATTAGTCCATCGGCAATAAATATTGAAGCATACACAACTACAGGAAACTATATATCTTACTATTCATATAATCCACTGACACAAACATCAACTAGTGATAGTAGTTATAATTATATTCTTTTCACAAGTAATAGTACTTTTATTTTAACAAATGTTGATAGTTATGATATTAGTTATGTAATGATTGGTGGTGGTGGAGGTGGTGGTTATGGTACAGATAATGGTGGAGGAGGAAAAGGTGGAGCCGGTGGAGGTGGTGGACAAACAAGTATCGGAACTATTGGAATTACTGGAAGCACCTTATATAATATAACAATCGGTGTGGGTGGACTAAATACTACTAGTGGTAATACAGCTGGTTCTGGAGGATTATCATCAATCACAACAGGTTCAACAACACTAGTTCAAGTTTCTGGTGGAAGTGGTGGAACAAATAATTATACATCAGGTATTACAGTTACAGGTGGAGCAGGTGGTGATGGCGGAAATGATGGTGGAAACGGTAGTGCAAGTGGTAATAATGGCGGGGATGGAACATTAATAACATTTGCGGATGGAACAACTAAATATTTTGCGGGTGGTGGTGCTGGTGGTGGTGATACAAGTCATTCAGGTGGTACAGGTGGTGGTGGTAACTCTACAGGTGGGTCATCTAATGGTAGTAATGGAACTTATTACGGGGGAGGTGGTGGTGGAGGTGGATATTTCGCAACAAAAACAACAAAATATTATGGTGGAAATGGATCAGCAGGTATGGTGATGATTTATTTTCCAAAAGATAATGTAACCACAACACAAAGTATAGTGGAAGTAAGTGGTAATTTGATAGTGTATGGTTCAACAAATAATCAAGAATTATTTATAAAAAATATAGCTGTTCCTTCTTTTAATACTTCTTCAACTGGTCTTCCTGCTTATGGTACTACATTAAATTATGGTAGTACTGTAAAAGCATCAAAAAGCTTTCAATACCAGACTATAGTAGTATGTGGTGGGTATATTTATAGGTCAATAGATTATGGTAAAACATTTACTAGTAATATAAAATTTGATAATGTTATTCAAAATACAACAAGACAATGGACAGACCTAGCTATAAATGAGACTGGCTCAATACAAGTAGCTACTATTTATTATAATACAGGAGCTTCAGGTGTTAATATATACATATCCTATGACTATGGTTATAGTTGGAGTGCGAGAACTTATAGTTATAGTAATTCTTATTCAATACAATCAGTCTCTATAAATGATTCAGGTGAATATATATTTATTGGATTAGGTGATGAACAAAATGCCGCATTAGCAACGTCTATTGATTACGGTGTAACCTTTAATAGAGAAGCAGATAGAACAGATAATTATGATTATCCATACGGTAGTGCTTCATCTAGTAGTGGTCAATATGTTAGTTTTGCTACTAAATCGGTTGAATGGAATATAATGCGTTCAACTGATTATGGAAATACTTTTTATGAAAAAGGTCCTACTGATACTTATTCAATTACTATGTCTAATGATGGTGCTACTCAAATTGCGTCATTTGGAGATTTTAATACTACTTATACATTTGCTTTAAGTGTTGACTATGGAAATTCTTGGACATATACAATTTACATAAATTCTGTAATACAATCAAGTACAAATCGTTATCAGGTTACTTGTTTGAGTTGTGCTAATTCTAATCATTCAACTGGTTATTTTCTTGCTGGAGCTATAGATGGAACTATATTTTATACTAATGATGATGGATATAATTGGTATACACTTTTAACACCTTCACAAGGTTATAATCAATATTGGACTTCAATTTTTGCATTTCCAGTAACTAGAGTAGATGCGTCAGGAAATATAACTTCATCTTTCATTGCTTCTAGTACTACAGGTGTTTATACATATAATTTCTATAATAATATTAGTTTTTATGTTCAAGGAGGTTCATATTTAAATGGAAATATATTTGTAAATGGTGATGTATATGCTAATAATTTTTATAATTCATCTGATTATCGTATAAAAGATGTTCTCTCTGAATTGGATGATGAGAGAGATAAAATAGATTTATTGAGACCAGTAAAATATCAAAATTTATTAAATAAAAATATTGAATATGGGTTTATAGCTCACGAATTACAAGAAATCTTTCCAAATTTAGTAACTGGAGAGAAAGATGCGGATGAACTTCAAAGGGTTAATTATATCGGATTAATAAGTTTATTGGTAAAAGAAATACAGGCTATAAAAAGGGAGAATATGGAAATAAAACAGGTATTATGTAGTCTTTTTGATTCAAAGAAATATATAAAAGATAAAAATGATGATTCAAAATGATTGAAATACTAAAAAATAAAATGAAAAACAAAAAATAAAATAAAAAATTGATTAATAAAAAAGAGATATAATATTATTTATATTAAGATTTAAATATTATTATAAATACTATGTTATTAAGAAACGGAAAGGTTATGAGTCAAAAGAAGTTTAATATGACTATGAATGTGAACCCGGATAAATTATATGATGTTCTCTCCAAATGTAATGAACATGAAAGAGATAAACAAATAAAATTTGAAGAAGTAGGACATAAATATACAATTTTGTGTGATCCAAAGTCTAAATACACATCTGTAACAACATGGAATCATAGTCATTTTCCAAAATTTGATGCGGATGCTATAATAAAGTCGATGATGGCTGGAAAGAATTGGAAAGAGGGACATAAGTATTGGGGAATGACCCCAGAACAAATAAAAAAACAGTGGTCAAATAATAGTTCATCTGTATCAAGTGCAGGAACGGATATGCATTATTTAATTGAGTGTTTTATGAATAATCCAGCAATAGTCGCAAAATATACAAATAAAGATATATTAGAATATTGGTCAGAGAGAGCTATAAAAGATTCAGAAGGACAATCAAAAGAATGGTCATATTTTTTGAAATTTGTGCAGGATTTTAATAATTTGGTTCCTTATAGAACAGAATGGCTTATTTATGATGAGGATTTAAAATTAGCAGGTGCTATAGATATGGTTTTTGAGAATCCAGATGGTACATTAACTATTGCGGATTGGAAGCGTTCAAAGGAGATAACAAAGGTAAATAATTTTAACAGATTTGCTTTAACACCAGTAATAAGCCATTTACCAGATTCAAATTTCTGGCATTATGCGTTACAATTGAATACATATAGAGCGATTTTACAGAAGAAATATGGAAAGAAAGTGACTCATTTGTGTTTAGTTCGTTTGCATCCAGATAATGAAGAAAAAACATATGAATTATTGGAAGTTCCTTTGATGGATAAAGAAATAGATGAATTATTTGAACTAAGAAAAAAATATATATTAAAATAAATATTTAAAGAAAAATTATGAAATTAAATAAATAACCAAAATAAAATGAGTGTAATAGGATATATAGTGAAAAATACGTTGTTATTAGCAGAAATATATATGTTATATAATTTCATCTTTTTCTTTTTAAGAAGAATGCCTATAATGGATAAAAATTTTATAAAATTTATAGCAAATAAGTTTGATTATACTCTTCATGGAGATTTGGAAAATGAATCTAAGTCTGAATCAGAAACATTGGAAAAAACTGATAATAATATCCCAACCGAAAAAAAGGAACTACCACAAAAGTATGAAGAAAAATATATGGAGCGTTATAGGAATTACGACGAATCGAAAGATATATTTAATATTCCTTTTACCGATGAGGAGACAGCATTAAAAGAAAAATTTGCGGTGACACTTAGGGCGAAAATGATTGAATCAATGGGAGAAAAAATAGTGGATTGTAATAGATATATTACAGCTATGAGTGAAATAATGGAAAATAAGGAAGTAATGGAAGAGTGGTTGATTTGTAAAAATAAAGAAGCTGGTATTGATTATGAAAAGGTAAAAAATAATAAGATTGAGTTTGAGAGATTAGAGAAAACATCTGGATTTATGTATACTGAAAGTGGTATAATAAAAGATATAGAAAAAAGAAAAAATGAATTATTAGAGTTGGAGGTGGAATTTGAGAGTAAAAAAGATGATATAGAATATTTTAAAGACGAGGCAATTAATATTATTTTGGATAAGAGATTAGACAAATTAAAGAACAGTGTATTAATGGAAAAGACCCCGCTAGGTAATGTGTTAATATTTTGGAATAATGAGCAGAAATCATTTACATATTATAGTGATAATACGATTCCATATAGATTTTTGGAGACAGTTGGTAGAAAATATGCGTTAACCTTTAAATGTAAGAGTGTATTTGTTGATATGGAAACAGAAATAAAAGAGGCAGAATTAAAATTGGAGGAGGATAAGAGATTGGAAAAGGAGGAAAAGGAGAGAGAGAAGGAAGAAAAAGAAAAGATGAAGATGCAAAATGCGAACCCATTAAATATTCAAAAGAGTGAAGAGAAAAAGGAAGAGAAAGAGAAGAAGAATGTATTTGCGAAATTTAAAACATATAATACAAATAATAGTAAGAGTTCTGCATCAGTAGCTCCGCCAAAAAATAATATAAATAGTCAGTCACAAATGAATGCGAATAAGCAACAAGAGAAGGCTATATTGAAGGAAAAAGCGAATAGATATCGTTTGGAAGGAAAGTTATTAGATTATAATATAATACAAAAGATAGATAAAAAGAAGTTAGATAAGAGATTAAAGATGTCTTTTTCAGATTATAAGGCGATGATGTCTTCAGGTGAAGGATATGTAAAACCAATTAATATTAGTAATAAGAATTGTGTGGAAATTTAAAAAATAAAAGCTTTTCATAATATAAGTAAAAAATATTATGAAAAATAACTCAAGAAAATTACATAAGCATAATAATAGGTGGAAAAAGAAATCAAGAAAGATGAGAGGTGGAAATGATGAGGGAGAATATACAGTTCGTGATTTAAAAAAAATGGAGGAATATTTAAAGAAGACGATAGAAGAGAAAGAGAAAAAGGAAAGCGAAGAAAGTAGAACAAAGATTTTAGAGGGTATAAAAAATTTAGCTGCTCCAGTTGTAGACGCTACAAAAGAAGTTGTAGATGATGCGACAGAATTAGTAACTCCTTATGTGAATGAAGCGATTGTAGATACAACTGAAGCAACAGGGGATTTAATAGGAATGGACCCAGAAAATAAGGCGGAAGTAGCAGAGAAATTAGATGATATTAAGGAGGTATTGAATGATCCAGTTATTAAAGAAAAGGCAACAGAAATAGTGAGTGAAATAGCTGAAAATACTGCTGATATAGTAAAGGCAGCAGAACCAGCTACAGAAGAAGTGACTAAAGTAGCAGTAAAAAATTTTGAGACAGCAGGTAAAGAAATAGGAAGTGCTAGTGTGAAGATAGGGTTAAATATGATAGAAGAGATACCGGGTTTTGGTGCGTTAGTAGCATTAGCACGTTCAGCAGATACAGCAGTGAAGGCAGGATTAAAAGTAGCAGATGCGACAAGTGAAGTGGTAGAAGCGAGTAGTGATGCGGTAAAAGATACAATAGATAAATTGGAAGAGATAAAGGAAGAAAAATTACAAGAGCCACAAACACAAACACAACCACAAACACAACAACAACCAATACAACAACAATTTGGTGGTCAAAAGGAATATAATAAAAAGAATGCTATAAAACAAAGTATAATGAAACATGTTGGAGGTGCGATAAAAGAATTCAGAGATAGCACAATGAATCCATATAAAATAATAAATAGACCATCAATATATACAAGAAAGAGAAAGAATAAGAATAAATTAAGACGAACAAAGAAGCGAATTTAATAGTAATAATTTGATTTTTATTTTTTTGTTTTCTTTTTATATTTTTATTTATCAGGATTCCATTCTTTATAGCCGTTACTGCGTAATACATTAAAAGAAGTTCCAAGATGATTAAATGCGATTAAATAAGCTTGTTTTTGTTTATCATTCATAGAAGATAAATAATTAAAAATTCGTTCTTGAGTTGGTTCATCGGATTCAAAAACTAATTGGTTAATAGGAATATTTAATGAGTTTAATTTATCTTTAATTGATTTGGACATTGGATTTTTAAAAATTGTGCGTATGTATATTATACTTTAAATGTTTTTATATTCATTTTTAAATAAAATATTATTTGTATTCAATTTTATTTAAAATAAAAAATTGATTTATTAACAGCTTTATAAAATGTTTGTATATAAACATTAACATGGATTTGGTATTAGACCCTGAAATTTATTCACCAAGTATTGATATTAATGGTAATTATAACGATTGTGTTCCACCCACTTCTGTTATGAAAAATGGTATTAAATGTCCTTGTGGTGGAAGTAGAAAGGATACAGTATTCAATACCTGTGCTACTTTTACTAAACATACGAAAACAATAACACATCAAAAATGGATTGAAAATATGAATAATAATAAACAAAATTATTATGTTGAATATAACAAATTGAAAAAAACAATTGAAAATCAACAAAAATTATTGATTGAAAAAGACAATATCATTAATCAAAAAGATATTGTTATTCATTGTTTATCAAAAGAATTAGATAATGAGAGAAAAAAACGAACTGTTGATACTGATTTAATCGATTTTATTAATTGATTTATTTAATTTTATTCCGAATAACTTATAAAACAAATTATCTTCTTTTCTGGATTGGGAACTATACCACTATTAGTCATCATTTTTGTTATACTTGTATCTATTTTATATCCGTTTTCTGTTAAATATGAAAATAAATCTGGTATCTCATATGCGGTCATTAAATTTCCTTTACAACAACCATTACATACTTTATTACCGAAAGAATGAAGAAGTAAAGCACATTTTTCTATTGGTGCACAAGGTGATGTAAAAGTTTTAAAATGACTTAATGGATATAATTTCTCTCTGTGAACTAAATGTTCTAATGGTCCTTTTGGATATGTATTAATTGATACTACATTTTTATAACATTGATTATAAGTATCATAATAAGGTTGTAAACTCAAAGTATATGTAGAATGCATTAATATACATATATACATTTTTTTATAATATTTACAAAGGACCTATAGACTTAGAATTTTTATTTATAAAAAAAATTGAAATACTTATTTGCCGTTAAGGGTTAAACATATAAATCTACTACTTACTGATTAATCTAATTAACCTAAACTTATAAAATGAATTTTGAATCTATGGAAAACGCTATTAGCAATCATATTAATGGAAGAAATAATGAGTATAATGACTTGAAAAAAGACGACATTCCCACTAATATATTCCGTTTTAAATTTAGTGAAGAGTTTGTAGACATCTTAAGTCAATTTTCAAAAGTTCATCAATACGATAATAGACACGATTTTAAAAAATCTTGGAATGATTGGATTAAAGATAATGAAGAACCTATATATATGGAAATAAGAAGATTAAATAACTATGGGTATGATGGTGATATTTTAGATAAGATGTTCAAAAGTGCTAGATATTATTTTAGAAAAAAGAGTACTGAAAAAAAGGAACCAAAAGAACGCCGTGTTTATATTAGTGTTAGCAAGGAATTCTTAGATAAAATAGATGAACACATTTTGAAAAATATTAAAAATGATGATTACAAACCATCTACAGGTTTTGAACACTTTTGTAAAAATAATATTGATGTATTAAGAGATGAAATTAAACGTATTTGTGTTGAAAATTTCACTTCTAAAGAGATTCAGGACAAATTCAAGAAAACATATAAAAACAGATATTTCATACTAACCAATAAAAAGTAAAATGAATTAGAAATACAGACAAAAAATATATAAAAAATAGGCTTTATAATTAATCAATTAGAGAGAAAATGATAGTTACAGAACAGAAAATAAACCAACTAAAAGGACATTATGATTCTTTTTTTTGGAATAGCGAACCTATTACCAACCACGTAAGGGAAAAGTATATTAAAACTATTAGAGCTTACGATAATAAGTGTGAAAATGAGATTAAAATATCTGAGTTGATTCTGAAAATCCCATATTATAATACTTATTTCTCTCCAATAGTAAAATATAAAAGTATATCTTCAGGGATTATTAATGAAGAATATACTGAAAATATTGAATTAGATGGGTCTATACTAATTCAAAGGAAAAATATCAATGTCTTAGATTTTGTTAGTTATTTCGATAAGAATATAAACAGTAATAATTCTGGAGCTGATTTTTTGCGTTTACTTATAAATTCTTATAAAGAATTATCAAAGATATTATTGATTTTGAGAGAAAATAAAGTTTGTTTTATGGATTTAAAATATGATAAAATAGTATTTGATAATAATGGATTTCCTATGTTAGATGACTTTGAAGAAGCTATTTATTATGATGATTTCAAGATAATGAATAGTTTAATACCCAGTTATTATATATGGCCACTAGAGATTCATATTATAAGTTTTTTAGCTAATAATGATGACTGCTTGACTATATCTAAAGAAGATATTGAGAATATTTGTAAGAATTATGTAGTGAAGAATCGTGCTTTATTGATAATGGATAAAAATGAGATTATAAAATATTATAAAAAATGTGTGACTTATATGATGCGGTTTGTAAATAAACCTAAAATGGAAATAATAATTGTATTAAAGAATGATGGAATAAAAACATGGGATAATTATAGTCTGAGCATTATGTATTTACAATTATTAATGAATATATTTGGTGGAAAGCAATGGTGTAATAATAAATTCAAAACCTTTTTCTCTCAGCACTTAATAAATAATTTGAGTCCAGAGCCGAAAGAAAGGGTTGGAATAGAGAAAAATGCGGAAATGATAGAGGCTTTATATAATAATGTAGATTGGATTGAGTTGAATAAAGAAGTGAGTGGAATAAGTAAGGATATAATTATGGAGAAAATAATAGATGATGTAAATCATATCAATAAGATATTAATGGATTATTGATATAGTTTTATAAGTTTTTGGATTTATGGAGGGCCTGGGGGAAGTCCACCACCATGTTTTCTAGTGCGTCTTCTAGTGCGTCTACCACCCTTTTTACCACCCTTTTTACCACCATGTTTGCGAGTTTTGCGTGTCTTTCTTCCCTTTCTCTTTCTTTTACCACCTTCTTGTTCATCAGCTTCAGCATCAAAATCAGATTCTAGGTTAGTTGGTTCTATAGTTTCGGATTCTTCTTCAACTTCAACATCTTCACTATCATCACCACCGTGTTTCTTGGATCTTTTGCCCATAGATTTCTTCATTCTCTTCATTTTCTTACCGGTAGAAGCAGTGTCTAACTTCATAGTTTTCATTTCACTTTTTCTTTTACTGGCGTCTTTTAAAGCGTCCTTAAATTCATAAGAAGGATTCGTTTTTTTTCCTTCTTCATATATTTTTTTAACAAACATATTCCATTGGCTAGGCATATTATTTTATATATTAACAGGAGATAAAATTGAAATATTATAATAAATAAAAAATTGAATTATAAAATGCTTAATATAAAATAAGTATTTAAAAATTAATTAGTATAAAATACTTGTTTGAAAATGGCTAAATCAAATGAATGTTATATTTTAACTCGTTATTTGTATGTAAAGAGAGAAGTTGAGAATTCTCTCAAGCAGGCTTTATTAAAAAAATGTGAAAAGGAAACGCTATTTTGGGCTTATGAATTGTATTATTCTGGATTTATAGAAGATTTATTATGTATAATATTTAATATTTATTATGAGTATTACTATATAGTGAATCCAAGTTTTGAGTCATATTTGATAGTAAAATATAAGTTATTAATGAATATTGATGAATTAAATCAACCGCAAATAATATATCAAATAATAAGTAATTTAATTATTAGAAGAAAGAATGAAGATGTTAGTAAATTATTAAATATGAATAAAAACATCAATGTAGATGTATGTGTAAACAAAAAAATAACATTAACAAAAAAGTTTCTAGATACACAAAATGATAAATATGATGAATTAGCTAAAATAATATTGAATGTTTCAGTTGGAGAGAGAGAGAAATTAATGAAAAAGTATGAGAAGATAGTAGAATATTTTATGTTAAAAGGGATGTTAATAAAGAATAATATAAGAAATGTGTTAAAAGAGTTAAAGAATGTATTTATAGAGCCATCAATAATAGTATTAGCTCATATAATACAGCATTATAAAGAGTATAATAAAGAGGAAATGGGAAAAAGTGTTTATATAAATTTGGATGAAGAAGATGAAGAAGAAGAAATGGAGAATTTTTATACATATCATACGCAATATGATGAGAAAAATGATATGTATAGAAATGGTTGGAAAGTTTTAAAAATGGTAGAATTATATGGTATTGAATGTAGTAGAGGAAATGATTGTAATACAAAAGACATATATGAACATTGGTTATATTATGCTAGTTTTTCACCAATTTGGAAGAAAAGGATAGAAAATTATGAAGGAAAGATATGTGATGTGGAGAGAAAAGTAATATTTGAGAATGAAGAAAACATGGATGAATTTTATAACAGATATGATTTGGAGTTAGATGAGCAGTCGAGTGAAATAAAAAGGAAGATAATGGGGTGTTAGGTTTAAGGTGTTAAAATATTGAAGAAAAAGTGAACACACATAATATAAATTCTTGTCTTTAAGTCCTTTTTTCTTTAATATATATTACCTCCCATGAAAAGAAATCTGATGCGCGGCAAAGTTCCCCATCTTCTCCAATTTTGGGGTGTGTTCTCCTGGACCTCCAGCAAAATGTTGTATTACTTTATCCATATTTTCATAATGATTATAATTTGTTGAATATTTTTTCATTATTTGATTATCAAATAGTTTATTAATAATCGCATTATGAATTACATAAGGTTGATCAAATAAATGTTGTTGTAAATTACGACAACGATTTATTTCATTAACAATATTTTCAAAAAGATTTTTTATTGTTTCGCAATTTTTAAATAAAATTACTCCTGAATTAAAAGCTGAACCATTTGGATAATTCCTTTTTTCTTCATCCGTAAATAAAGTATGACCAAAACCTGGTGTATATATTGTCGCTTCTTCTACAACATATAATATTTCTTTTTCTACTATATTAAAAACTTCATTTAATTCACCATTTATTAATATATCTGTATCTAAATATAATACTTTATCATACCTTGAACTTGATGGAAGTTTAAAAAAATCTAATCTTGTTTCAAATGTCTTATTAAATTCGCATAATTTATCATTTGTTTCAAAATTGATTTGTAATTTTTTATATACTCCCATATTTTTTATTTGATTAACAAATAAAGAATTTGTATATATTAAAATTTCAGTATTTCTATTTAAATTACCATATTTATGTATGCTATTCAATAATAATTCCAATAATTTTATATAATTTACATTTAAAAAAGCACATATGAAAATACAATTCTTCATTTTATACAATAAATCAATATATTTTTTTTATTATTTCAACGTAAAATATATAACATACTTTCTCTCCCTACCAATCATATCCAACCTCAAATTCTAAAGAAAATGAAAAATCCATATTATTTAAATCCAATATCTCACCATACTGATTCAATAATTGGATTTTTAATCTTTGAATATTCACTGGACCAAAATATTCTCTCTTCTTTTCCAAAAAATCTGAACCATTATTGAAACACACCTGGAAACTATTTGTTGTTAATGGAACCATCGCCAATATATTGTTTCCTATATAACTTTTTGAATACATCGCTAATATATTTTCTGATTGCGAATTATTATAATCATTTAAAACAAAAAATATATAATCTGTAGCATAACCATTATACGCACCTTCTGTTATATATGACTTAAATCCACTATATAATGGTATCCTATATCCCATAGCCCACCCAAGTGTCTTATAAAACTCTATTTGCTCTATATTTTTTAAAAAATTCATTGTAAAAATATTTGTTGTATTTGTTATTGTTATTTTTTGGGTAGCATTATCTATTTTCACATCAAAACGGTCTATTGGAGCTACTGTATTGAATAATGTATTTATTGTTGTTTTTAAAATATCAACAAAATCTGTCGCACTATAATTACCATCTGGAATAATAATTGTCTTTTCTAGATTCGTAGTTTCTTCACTAATATTCATTATATTATTTAATTTCATTTTGGAAAAACAATAGAGAACATTTGGTAATTGGAGAGAACTCAAACGCATTGATAATATATTTTTAAAATAATAAGGCAGAACTAGATTGAAATCTGTAGAGGTACTTGTTGTTATGTCTTCACGAAAAAGGGAATTTAATATTATCGTTTGCATCAATGTTTTTCTTTTGAGATTGTTCAAATTACTACGAGCAATATTAGTAGGAAATGATTCTATTGGATTTAAATATTCTTTTGGATCCATTACTTTATTGAAAGATGTTGTATTACGGTCCATAACATAATGATTACCACTATATTCTGCCGTAGTTTGGTTAATTATATTCTTTTCCGAAGATTTTATAAGTAATTCATCTTTTTCTGGAAGCATATCTAATTCTTTTTGAAGTTCCATAGTGTCTTTTATTTTCTCTACTAGTCTTTCTTTTGCCTTATTTATAAATTGTATGAATTCTCTCTTTTTAATAGAATCATATTTATCATTTTTTATGATAATTCCTTTTATGTTTTTTTCATTTGAGAGAATGTCTTTTAATGAATAATCAAATGGTAATTTGAAAAAATCTATTAATTCATTTAAATTATAATTATTTATATTAAAATCAAAATCATTGTTCATTATAAATAAAGATATAAAAAATATTGGATCAAAATACTTAATATTTTTTATAAAAAAAATTGATTTGAAAAATGTGTTATTATGTTTATTATATTTATTATACAATTCTATATAAAATATAATATTAAAATGCCTAAGAATACTCAAGGAGGAAGTAAACATAAGAAACAAGCTAGTAAAAATTTTAATACTGTTTCTCATAAATTGAGAATAGCTGAAGAAGAAGGTGAAATTTATGCACAAGTTGTTAAATTATTAGGGAACGGTATGTGCCACGTTCACGATGTAAAAGGAAATAAATATTTGTGCATTATTCGCGGTAAGTTTAAAGGAAGAGGAAAAAGTGGTAATAGATTAGGAAATGGGACTTGGGTTCTTGTTGGTTTGAGAGAATGGGAATCCCAAACCCAAAAATCTGATAAATTAACTACATGTGATTTATTAGAAGTTTATTCTGATAATGATAAAGAAAGATTAAAAAATACAGTTGATATGAATTGGAATCTTTTCATAACCAATGATTGTAATAATAGTTTTATTGAAAAGACTGATGATATGTTTGAATTCTCTAATCAAGACCAACAAGAATATTCTAGTTTGATGAAGCGTATTGAAGAAGAAACTAATAACAAAGCACCTACTATTATATCATTTGGACAAAATAATAAAGATGATTCAGATGATGAGATTAATATTGATGATATTTAATTTGATTACAATGTTAAAAGTAATAAAATAAAAAATGTTATATACAAAAATACAAAAAATAATCATATAAAATAAAAAATAGATGAAATAAATAAGTATTTGAATTTATTTCTTTTTATTTTTGTCTGCCTCCTGTAAATATATATAGACCAGAAGTTTTTGTCGGTTTATTAGTTCTATTTAGGATTTGCTGTTAGGAGACAATTAATAATATAGGATTGTCTTTAAATTGTTTTATTTATATATTAATTATTTTGATTTAAATATTAATTAATAATATTATTAATACAACAAACAGATTTAATATAACCCATTTAAAAAGCATAAATTTTTTACTTAATAAAATAAAATAAAATGAGCAGTAATATGTTTAAATCATCTAATAGATTTGACTCACTTTTCGCTGAAGATAAAAAACCTAAAAAAGAAGAAAAAAAGGTTGAAAAAAAAGAATCAGATAATAAATTTAATTCATTTAAGGATAGCGGTAGTGGAAATACGGATAATTATAGGAGGGATAGGGATAGAAGAGAATATAGAAGAAATGAAAGAGATAATAATATTAAACTAGATGATAGATTTAATAAACAATTTGAAGAAACGAAAAAGAAAATGGAAATAATGGAGAAAGAAGAAAATGAACGCAAAAAGGTTGAAGGGTTGAAAGTCTCTGAATTTTCTTTTCCCGAATTGGTTGTTGATGTTAGCATTAATGTTAAAAAAGAAGAACCATCTGTTAAAAAACAACAAGTTAAAATGAATTATATTGAAGCATCCAAAAAAGAAGTTATTTATGAAAATAATAACAAAAATGAAATTACTCCTGGGTGGTCTAAAATTTATAAAGATACTAATAATAAAATTATTATTCGTGATAGCCTTAAAGTAGTCAACATGAAAAAGAAATATTCAGAAGAATACTCAATCAAAAAAAATATTAATAAAGGTATGCAACTTCTAGTAAATAGATGGGAAAAATATAAAAGGGACTATATTGATACTTATGGATATGATGTATATGAAAAGACTTATTTGAATAAAGATGAATATGATACTAATAGATATGGTGGACAAACAGAATATGATTATGATTATGATGATATGTCTAGTGATTATAATGAAGATTGTGAATCACAATATAGTGATGATTATTAGAGTTTTTTATTTTATTGTTTTGTTTGTATTATAAAAAATTAGTTAAAATTATGAATGTATTATAACAGTTTATTTATAATACAAACAAAACAATAAAATATATTAATAAATGAGTAAAAAAATAGATTGCGATTATGATGCTAATAATGAATTTTTAAATGATGATTGGATTAAAGAATTTAAAAAAATAGATAAAGATTATCAAGATTATTATTTAGATAATATTATTATTTTAAAAATTAGTTATGTTTATATTGATAAAAACAATGATATTGTTAAATTAAAAAATGATAAAATTGTATTGAATGAATATAATGTTTTATCAAAAGAAGAATTAATTAAAATACTTAAAAGAAACACTATTAATGATAATATTAAATATACATTATTATCTATTCTTAAATATAACATTGATTTAGAACCTAATGAAATTAAAAATTTTATAAATGAATGTGAAATGAATATTGATGATAATTATTTAGATATTGAACGTTTTTTAAAACCAATCACTTTTTTTGATAATATTATTTTTAAAAAATCTATAAGTATGTTTCAAGACTTAAATGAATTAATTATTGTTTTTCATGAAGATTGTATTAAAGAGAAAAAAACAAAACATAATATAACAAAACGTGTTCTAATTAATAGAAATATTCAAAATATTAATGGGAATTTAAAAAATAAAAATAGAAAGACTAGAAGGTTATTATGAAAAATACTTAAAGGTTATGTTTTATTATATATATATTGTAATTTATCGTATATAATAAAATTAAATAACTCATGTATAATGATAATGATATAAATATAAATCCGAATCCGAATCCGAATCCGAATCTTATTAAACAGAATAGTGTAGTTATGGATATAAATATGGATATTGGTACAAATGGACATTTACAAGAAACGTGGTCAAACAATTTAAACGAAAAGGTTTTACAATTTTATTATCAACTAGTAAGAACAGATAAAACTGGTTTGCTAGAATTAGAATATGTTTTAAGAAATTTATTATTAGATTTAACCAGTTCAGTAGATACAAGTAATAGAAATGACTTTGAATCTGAAAATTACTTATTAATTATTTTATATAAGTTGATAGCACAAACTCGTGATATTGAAATTGGAAAAGGAGAATATACATTAGCATATATGATGATAAAAGTATGGTATGATTTTTATCCTGAAGCTGCATTATTTGCTATTAAATGTTTTGTTACTGATGATGGTAAAGAGAGAGCTTATGGTTCTTGGAAAGATATAAAAAAATTCTGTGAATATTGCGTTGATTCTGGTATGTCTAAGGAACATATATTAATTCAAAATTGTCTCACTATTTTAACAGACCAAATTAAACGCGATTATGAAACAGTTATGAGTGGAAAAAATAATATATCACTTGCTGCGAAATGGGCACCCAGAGAGAAATCTAGTTGTGGTTGGATGTTTGAAACATGTGCTAAAATCTATTTTTATAATATTAGTGTTAATAATGGTGAATTCACAGACAAAATTAAAAAAAATATTTACATGAAATATAGAAAAATATTGTCTTTATTAAATAGACATTCGGATACATTAGAAATAAAATGTTGTTCAAAATTGTGGAGCTCAATTAACTTTAATAATTTAACAAGTCATCATTTAATTAAATTGGAAAAACAATTCTTTAGTTTGAATAAAAATATGACTTCAGATGAATATATGAAACTTGAGAATACTGATATACTAGAAATACAGGAAAAAAATATGTTTATGTTCTATTTATTTCATGCTACTGAAGTGTTTTCAGAAAAATTACGCAATATATCTAAAAATATTGATTTAGTTGTTTGCTACAATTATGCTCTGGAATTAATTAAATATAAGAATACATTGAATAGGGACGGGGTCGGGGTTGGTTTGGAATTGGATGATGTATATAATAAAAAATATAAGTTTATTAATACAATTTGGGAAAATATTAGTAATAATATTATTGAATTGAGAGAAATATTACCAATTGTTGATGTGTCTAAAAAGGAATTTGCTTCTTCTGAGATATTTGGAACCAGAGAATTCTCATTAGCTTTTGCTATATTAGTTGCTGAAAAAAGCACATTTGGTAATGGTATTATATTATGTGGTTGTAGGTCTAAATGGGTTAATCTACAGAATTCTATTAATTTTGTTGATAAAGTGGAATTAATTATGAATAATATGAAAGATATAAGTGATAGTAATGATAATTTTTATTCATCTTTTTATTCTATTGTTGATTTAATGCTTGAATCAAAAATGACTAATTATGAAATAAAAAATACTACTTTATTAATTTTATCTGATTTACAATTCACTTATAATAATACGGAAAAGGATACGATTTATAGTAACATGAAAAAAATATGCGAAAAAGATAAAATACCAATGAATAATTTAATATTTTGGAATACTAGTTTTAATAGTGGATTTCCATGTAAATCTTATATTAATAATGTTACTATGTTAAGTGGGAGAAATTATAAGATGATTAATTTATTTAATGATAGGTCTACAACAGAATATAGATTTTTAAATGTAGGATTACAAATGAACAATAGCTGGAATATGTTTTCAAATATTATATCGAATAAAAGATATAAAAAAATGGGTACTTATCTTGTTGATTTATTGTTGGGTTTTTATTAAATTATAAATTATAAATTTGTAAAAAAGATATAAATATATTTGCGATAAATAATATATTTATATTTATACTTATATTGTATTGATTGTTTAAAATATGAAAGTAGCTTTTATAACTGGAATAACTGGACAAGATGGTTCTTATTTGGCGGAACTTCTTTTAGAAAAAGGATATATGGTTCACGGTTTAATTCGTCGTGCTTCTACTATTAATACTCAAAGAATTGAAAACATATTTAATAATAAAAACTTGAAATTACATTATGGTGACGTTACAGATGGTACATGTCTTTTTATGATTCTTTCTTTCATTAAAGATAAATATCCTGAAATGGATAGGTTAGAAATATATAATTTAGCTGCACAGTCTCATGTTAAAGTTTCTTTTGAAATGCCGGAATATACTGCTGATGTTGACGCATTTGGAACTCTTAAACTTTTAGAAGCTATTAGGTCTAATAATTTACAGAATGTAGCACGATTTTATCAAGCATCTACTTCAGAATTATATGGTAAGGTTCAAGAAGTTCCACAAAGTGAAACAACACCTTTTTATCCTAGATCACCTTATGGTGTTGCTAAATTATATGCTTATTGGATTGTAAAAAATTATAGAGAGGCTTATGATATGTTTGCTTGTAATGGTATTCTTTTTAATCATGAAGGACCTAGAAGAGGCCATAATTTTGTAACAAGAAAAATAACAATTGGTTTATCAAAAATATGTAAAGGTGAAGAAGATAAATTAGTTATGGGTAATATTGATTCATTAAGAGATTGGGGTAGTGCAAAAGATTATGTTGAAGGTATGTGGCTAATTTTACAAGCAGATAAACCAGATGATTTTGTTTTAGCTACTGGAGAAATGCATTATGTTAGAGAATTTATTGAATTAGCTTTTTCTATTAAAGGGTTTGATATAAAATGGAAAGGAATTGGTGTTAATGAAATTGGTTATGATAGTAAAACAGGACGTGAATTGATTTTTATTGACCCTAAATATTTTAGACCTGCTGAAGTAGAACAATTATTGGGTGACTCTACAAAAGCACAAAAAGTTTTGGGTTGGAAACCAAAAACTACATTTCAAGAGTTAGTAAAAGAAATGGTTGAACATGATTCTCTATAATTTAACTCCTTTTTTTAGTTTCTTTTCATTTTTAAAAATGGTTGGTTTATTCAAATATTTTACTTGATATATAGGTTCTACAATATGTTTAACTATTTCTGTTGGAATTAAATTATGTGTTTGTCTTTCTTGGTATACATCATCTGTTTCTATATTTTTGAGTAAGGTGTTTTCTCCTACAACATAATTATCAATAGAGCATAATTCATTTATTTTCACATTTTTATGAGAATTAATGTATTCTTCTATTTTTCTATTTTCTTCATTTATTTTTTGAGCTAATTCTTCGTTATATATAAAATCATAATTAGATGTATTTTGGTTTTGTTCTGATGTGGGTGTGGGTATTGGTAATTGTGATTCACAATCAATTTTGATTATTTTTTTTTCAAATGGAACGTCAAAAATAATAGAACACCATTCACTGAACCCACTTCCCCAAAAATAAGGAGTTAATGAAAATATTTTATTAGCATTAGCCATTAGAAAAAAATCTAATAATGTATCTTTTATTGAATTACTTATTTTATTACTATTATCAGTATTATTTGTATTTAACCCCAAATGTGCTATTTTATTTGATATTATTTTTACATTAGGTAATTGAATAAAGGTTTTTATATAATTTTTAACAAATGTATTATCACTAATTAATATAAACTGTTGTGTATTACAATGTTTTAAAATATCTGTTATTTCTCTCAAAATAATATTTAAATCTTTCAAATTTATATTTTTATTTTCAACCAAATACATATCTCCAGTTCTTAAATGAATAATATTATAATTTATATCTTTAAAATCTTCATCAAAGAGAGAAATCAGAGTTTCATATATATATGTAGACATTTCTTTTGAAGGCAGTATTTTTGATTTTATAAATAATTTTGCTTCATTTATGTAGGTATTTGTTATTGGGAATGAATTAAAACCAATATGAAGAGTTTTATTAGGAGGTGTTAACTTATTAATATGAGTAATAAAGTCAATTAAGAATGATTCTTTTTTTGATATAACAGCTTTTTCAGATATAACATAATTACAATCGTCATACCATTCAATATTTGGATTATATTCATATTCGTAGTTTTCATTATCAGTTGGTATATTTTTAATGAAATAATAACCGATTGGATGATGTGAAAAATCAATATCAAATTCTAAATTTAAAATTTTACATATTTCATATAGGCAAAAAGACCCTCTTAAAAAATCTCCAAAACCTTGTGCTATTTTATTTTTATATTGTAATTGATATGTATTAATAATTTTTTTTATATTTTCATTATAAAACATATATTATTTTGTTTATTTTATACTTTATAAATAAATAAAAAGAGAGAAAATTAACGATTATATTTTTATACTTGGAGAGAAAAATATAATAAAAAATTGATTGTTAATAATATTAATAATAATAATATTAAAATAATTATGACCATATTAGCATCTACAAGATTTAATGATTACACTTGGAATGAGAATGTTGTTTATAGAAAAAGGCATAAAATAAAAGGAATATATCCTGTATTACAAAGAATAAGTCATAATATAAATCCTGATGAACTTTTATTTATAGTTGAGATGAATAATTCGCAAAATAAGATTGAAGGTATAGGACTTATTAGAAATAAAATAGATGCCGATAATTATTATAAAGTATATGATTTTCATAATTTTAACAGATACACATATAAAACAGACTATAGAATTGACCGTTTTGAATTAGAAACATACAATAAAAAATTGGTAGAAGTGTTTGATTATATTTTATTCAGAGAGAAAACTCATTTAAAAAGGGGTTGTGGAATTACTTGTATACCAGAAAAATTATTGCGTCATAATAAGTGTGACGGTTTAGATTTGTTAAATGAAGTTAAAAACATATTTATTAGCCATTTTGGTGTTGATAGTAAGACTCTTTAAGTAGGTTATTAATATATATTATTTGAGAACTTAAAGAAACCGACTTTTCTCTCCACGAAGCAATTTCAAAAGTCAAAATATATTGATTATTTTTATAAAAAAATGAAAAATATTGATTTATATTTGGTTAGTTGAATTGTAGTGATTTATGTTTCTTTAAGTAGGTTATTAATATATATTATTTGAGAACTTAAAGAAACCGACTTTTCTCTCCACGAAGCAAATTCAAAAGACAAAATTATATTGATTTTTTTAATAAATATATAAAAATGTTATATTATATTGTATATTATATTATTATATATTATATATATTTTATATTATATTTATAATAGTTATGAGCAATATAGATACGAATGTTGATAATTATACTATTTCCGAGTTATTAGCTATTTTAGATTTAGATGATAGTTCAACCGAAGAAAGTATTGAAGAAAAAACAAATAAATATATTGATAAGTTTGATAGCGAAGGTAACCAAACTATGTCTGATTTTTTTTATGATATTCAACAAAAATTATTAGGATATACTGGTGAAGCTGAAGCTGATAATGAGGATGAAGAAGAAAAGGTGGCGAAACAAACTGATGAGTGGTTTGAAAATGAAAATTTGAAACAAAATGATTCAAGTCAAAATAATAAAGTAACTGATAGAAAACAAAAAATAGATGTTTATGAAGGAAATGAACACAATCCTATGAATCAAGAACAACTAGGTGTAACGAATACTGTAAGTGTACCTTTTGCACAAGATTCTTTGAACCCAACACTGAAAAATACAACTGAAAGATTTATTGTTTTGGATAGCCAATATAGACAAACCGGTGAAATATCTACTGATTATACATTAGATCTTTCTGAACATCTTAAAGATGTATTAAATTTACGTCTTTTTTCTTTTCAAATTCCTGTTACATGGTATGTAATTGATGTTGAATATGGTAATACTTGTTTTTGGATAAATGATGCTTCTTGGAATATTGATGTTAATATATCTATTGAATCTGGTAATTATACATCATCAAGTTTAGTTACCGCTTTAAATAATGCTATTTATGCTGCTGGATTTACTAATTCGGGTGTTCCTAATTGGGCACCTGTTACTTATGACCAAACAAACGGTAAAATAACAATTAATTTATATGGTGCGTTATATACCGACTCTGTTCACCCTTTAAAAAATTTTACTGTTGATGAAACAAATGAAATCATATTTTTTGATTTTACCGCAAAATTAAATTGTGCTAATAAATGCTCTAATATTGGTATATATATAAATCAGACTCTAGGTTGGGTTATGGGATTTAGGTCTCCAACAGTCTTTGTTAATCCATCAGGAAATACTGCAGATGCTATTTTAAGTCTTAGTGGCCCAAAATATCTTATATTAGTAATTGATGATTACAACCAAAATCACATTAATAATGGTCTCGTATCTATTACTGAACTTTCTAAAACACTTAAAATGCCTACTTATTATTCCCCAGACCTTCCCTACATATGTGTAGGGCAACAAAATACGACCACAACTACAAACACAAGTTCGTTTGATAAATATTCGGTAAATTTTGGTTCATATCCACAATTAGTTCCAAGTGCGCCTAGAACATTAACAC
>JACCDI010526957.1_pt1 | contig 22259 bp, 19 predicted proteins | sample 7442791 | NCBI WGS metagenome assembly JACCDI01 (sample SAMN15323434, study PRJNA562643) | freshwater metagenome | isolation source: river surface water | place: USA:Blue River Watershed | collected 2017-08-15
CGGCCTTTTCTTCTTCGATGAAGGGCACCAGGTGGGCGACCGCCTGCTTCATCACGCGAGCGGATTTCACCACCTGCGGCAGGAACATCTTGCCCTGGCCGAACAGGTCGCCGACGATGTTCATGCCGTCCATCAGCGGGCCTTCGATCACGTGAATCGGACGACCGCCTTTCGCGGCCGCCTGCTGCCGCGCCTCTTCGGTGTCTTCGACGATCCACTGCGTGATGCCATGCACCAGCGCATGCGCGAGCCGCTTCTCGACCGTCGCGTCGCGCCATGCAAGGTTTTGCTCTTCCTTCTTGTCGCCCGCCTTCAGCGTCGCGGCGATCTCGATCATGCGCTCGGTCGCGTCCGGACGGCGGTTCAGCACCACGTCCTCGACGCGCTCGCGCAGCTCGGGCGAGAGATCGTCGTACACGCCGATCATGCCGGCGTTGACGATGCCCATGCTCATGCCGGCGCGGATCGCGTGATACAGGAACACGGTGTGGATCGCCTCGCGTGCCGGGTCGTTGCCGCGGAACGAGAACGATACGTTCGACACGCCGCCGCTGACCTTCGCATGCGGCAGGTTCTGCCGTATCCAGCGCGTGGCCTCGATGAAGTCGACGCCGTAATTGTTGTGCTCGTCGATGCCGGTCGCGATCGCGAAGATGTTCGGGTCGAAGATGATGTCTTCCGGCGGGAAGCCGACCTTCTCGACCAGCAGCTTGTACGCGCGCGCGCAGATCTCGGTCTTGCGCTGGTAAGTGTCGGCCTGCCCGGTCTCATCAAACGCCATCACGATCACCGCGGCGCCGTAGCGGCGGCACAGCGTCGCCTGCCGCAGGAACTCGGCTTCGCCTTCCTTCAGCGAGATCGAGTTCACGATGGACTTGCCCTGCACACACTTCAGGCCGGCCTCGATCACGCTCCACTTCGACGAGTCGATCATGATCGGCACGCGCGCGATATCGGGCTCGGACGCGATCAGGTTCAAAAAGCGCGTCATCGCGGCGACCGAATCGAGCATCGCCTCGTCCATGTTCACGTCGATCACCTGCGCGCCGTTCTCGACCTGCTGGCGCGCGACCGCAAGCGCCTCTTCGTACTGCTCGTTGAGGATCATTCGCGCGAAGGCTTTCGATCCGGTCACGTTGGTGCGCTCGCCGACGTTCACGAACAGCGAGTCTTCATCGATCACGAAGGGCTCGAGGCCGGACAGCTGCATCTGGTGCAGGTGCGTGGCCACCTTGCGCGGCGCGATGTTCGCGACCGTGTCGGCAATCGCCTTGATGTGGTCCGGGGTCGTGCCGCAGCAGCCGCCGGCAATGTTCACGAAACCGCTTTCCGCGAATTCCTTCAGCAGCGACGCGGTGATGTCCGGCGTCTCGTCGAAGCCGGTGTCCGACATCGGGTTCGGCAGGCCAGCGTTCGGATAGATGCAGACGAAGGTCTCGGCGATCTTCGACAGCTCTTCCGCATACGGGCGCATCAGCGTCGCGCCCAGCGCGCAGTTGAGGCCGATGGTCAAGGGCTTCGCATGGCGCACCGAGTTCCAGAACGCGGTCACGGTCTGGCCGGACAGCACGCGGCCCGACGCATCGGTGACGGTGCCGGAGATCATGATCGGCAGGCGCTTGCCCGTCGCCTCGAAGAACTGGTCGATCGCAAACAGCGCGGCCTTGCAGTTGAGCGTATCGAACACGGTCTCGACCAGCAGCACGTCGGCGCCGCCCTCGACCAGCGCGTCGGTCTGCTCGTAGTACGCGGCGACCAGCTGGTCGAAGCTGACGTTGCGCGCGCCCGGATCATTCACGTCCGGCGAGATCGACGCGGTCTTCGGCGTCGGGCCCAGGGCGCCCGCGACAAAGCGCGGCTTGTCCGGCGTCGAATATTTGTCGCAGGCCGCGCGCGCGAGCTTCGCCGCCTGCAGGTTCATCTCGCGAACGAGATGCGCCATGTGATAGTCGTCCTGCGCGATCGAGGTCGCGCCGAAGGTATTGGTCTCGATCAGGTCGGCGCCGGCAGCGAGATACTGTTCGTGGATCTCCTGGATGACCTGCGGCTGCGTCAGCGTCAGCAGCTCGTTGTTGCCCTTGACGAAGACTTCCTTGCCCGGGACAGAGAAATCAGCGAAACGCTGGCCGCGATAATCTTCCTCGGTCAGCTTGTAGCGCTGGATCATCGTGCCCATCGCTCCGTCAAGGATCAGGATGCGTTGGGCCAATAGTTCGCGCAGCTGCGCTTCAACAGGAGAGATTGCGTCGCGTTTCATCGTGAAGTCGGTAGGGCGCCCGGGGCGCACAAATAAAAAACCCGGCTTGCATGCAAAGCGAAGCCGGGTGTGCGTTCCGCTTTAGCAGTATTTTTTGGAGAGTCCCCCGCGCCCGCAAGCTGGCATTGACAGAGTCAAATCGGCGCGTCTCGGATTATACGCGAGAATTCAAGGGTTTAGCGTCAGCTTCTGGCCGGGCTGCAACGCAAAACCCTGCAGGAAAGCGGCGGCAGGCAGGCGCTTGCCGCCGGGCTTCTGCAATTCGGTCAGGCGCAGCGAACCGTCGCCGCACGCAACCGTCACGCCCTGCGCATCGACGGCCAGCACGGTGCCGGGTTCGCCCTGCAGGCCGGACAGCTGCGCGCGCCAGATTTTCAGCACGGTGCCATCGACCTGGGCAGAGGCGGCGGGGAACGGGTTGAACGCATGAATCCGGCGCAACAGCACCGGCGCCGGCAGTCGGAAATCGAGCGCTGCCTCGTCCTTCGAGATCTTGGCCGCATAGGTCACGCCTTCGGCGGGTTGCGGCGTCGCGGCCAGCTGGCCGGCCTCGAGCAGGCGCAGCGCATCGACGATCATGCGCCCGCCAAGGGCGGCCAATCTGTCGTGCAGGCTGGCGGTGGTGTCGTCCGATGCGACAGGTTCGCGCCCTGTCAGCAGCATGTCGCCCGTGTCGAGGCCTTCATCCATCTGCATGATGGTGATGCCGGTCTCGGCATCGCCGGCCTCGATCGCGCGGTGGATCGGCGCCGCGCCGCGCCAGCGCGGCAGCAGCGAAGCGTGGATGTTGATGCAGCCGCGCGGTGGGATGTCGAGCACCGACTTCGGCAGGATCAGGCCGTAGGCCGCCACCACCATCACGTCGTGCGGCGTCGAACGCAGCAAGGCATGCGCATGCTCGGCATCGTCAGGATACTTGCCGTCGAGCCGCAGCGACACGGGCTGCGCCACCGGCATGCCGTGCTTCAGCGCAAACTGCTTGACCGGCGAAGGCTGCAGCTGCATGCCGCGACCGGCCGGGCGATCGGGCTGCGTGAACACCAGCGGCACCTCGAAACCGGCGTCGTGCAGCGCCTCCAGCGCGACCGCAGCGAACTCCGGCGTGCCAGCGAAGATGACGCGCATCGTCAGCGCACCGCTTCCGCGTGCCGGTCTTTCTTCAGCTCACGCTCTTCCTTCAGCAGCTTGGTCTTGATGCGGTTGCGCTTGAGCGGCGACAGGTATTCGACGAACACCTTGCCCATCAGGTGATCCATCTCGTGCTGCACGCAGACCGCCAGCAGGCCGTCGGCATCGAACTCCTGTTGTTTACCTTGCGCATCGAGCGCCTTCACGCGCACCTGCGCCGGGCGTTCGACGCCATCGTAAATGCCGGGCACCGACAGGCAGCCTTCGTCATAGACGCGCTTCTCGTCGCTGGCCCAGACGATTTCCGGATTCACCAGCACGATCAGCTGGTCGCGCGTATCGGACACGTCGATCACGATCACGCGCTCGTGCACGTCGACCTGCGTCGCGGCAAGGCCGACGCCCGGCGCGTCATACATGGTCTCGGCCATATCGGCGACCAGTTTTTTCAGCCGTTCATCGAATGAAGTCACCGGTTTTGCAATCTTGTGCAAGCGCGGATCGGGGTAACGCAGGATAGGTAGCAGTGCCATACAGCTTTTGCGCAACAGACGCGAAAAAAATCAGGGAAGCAGGGGCCGGGACAGCGGCGTGCTCATGCACAATCCGCAGCGCAATGACAGGCAGAAAACCCGCGCTAAAAACTTGCCCCAACCAGGCCCGACGAGAGTGGAAATCGATGAAAAAGTGTAGCACAGCCCTACTGTGGCTCGCAGCGCTGGTCGGCGCGCCCGCTTTCGGCGGCAACGCCTGCGCCTTCCTGCCGTCGGCGCCAGATGCGCATGTGGTCACGCGCGGCGACACGCTGTGGGATATCGCATCGCGCTTCCTGCAGAACCCGTGGTGCTGGCCGCAGGTGTGGGAGATCAACCGTACGCAAATACGCGACCCGCACTGGATCTATCCGGGACAGAAGATCGTGTTCGACCGTCAACTTGGCGTGCTGCGTGTCGTCATGGATGACCCCGCATCGGACACGGCGAAACCCGAAAAGCTGTCGCCCGCTGCGCGCGCCGAATCGCTGCCGGCGACGGAACCGGTGCCGACCATCGATCCTCGCCTGCTGGCGGCGACGGCCAACTACCGTCTGGTCAGTTCTGCCGACATTGCCGGCGCGCCGCGCATCCTCGGCTTCTCCGAAAGCCGCCGCATCGCCAGCGCGGGTGATATTGCACTGGTCGACGGCAAGCTGCCGGCGCCGACGACGCTGGATGTCGTCCGCCCGCTGAATCCCGTCGTCGATCCGGATGACGGCGTCTCGCTCGGCGTGCCGCTGCTGCACGTCGGACGCGCACGCCTGCTCGGCTCCGACGGTCTGCACCGTTTCGAAATCATTGAAGCCGCCAGCGAGCTGATGGCCGGCGACTTGCTGGTGCCTGTCGAATCGCGGCCGGTGCCCGAACTGGTGCCGCATCCTGCGCCGGCGATCGAGGGCCGGGTTGCCGCCGTGCTGCGCGACAGCCGCTGGGCCGCGCAGCGCGACGTGGTCGCGATCAACCGTGGCCGGCGCAACGGGCTCGACGCCGGCAGCGTGGTCGGCGTAACGAAGGCGGTTAGAATCGGCGGCGATGATTTCCGACAAAACCCAAGGTCACAGCCGGTCGCGGCGCTGCTGTTGTTCGCCGTGTACGAACGGTGCGCGTTCGCGTTGGTCATGCGCAGCAGCGATGTGTTCAGCGCCGGCGATGTCATCGCCCCGCCCGGACGCTGAAAGCCGCCCGCAATGACAGACGCAGATGAACTGGGCGACTGGCTGCGGCTGGTGCTGACCGACGGCGTTGGCCCGCAGACCGCGCGCGAACTGCTGTCCCGTTTCGGGTTGCCCGGCCATGTGCTGGGCGCCGGATTTCCTGCGCTGCAGAAATGCGTGCCGGAGAAGATTGCGTATGCGCTGTCGGGCAGCGCGGACGAGGCCCTGCAGGCGCAGATCGACAAGACGCTGGCCTGGGCGGCCGAGCCGGGCAACCATGTGCTGACCTGGGCCGACGAGGCCTATCCGGCTTCGCTGCTCGCGATACCTGACCCACCACCGCTGCTGTATGCGAAGGGGCGTATCGAACTGCTGTCGCGGCCTGCACTGGCGATCGTCGGCAGCCGCAGCGCGAGCGTGCAGGGCATGCAGAACGCGGAGCGCTTTGCGCACACCCTGAGCGGGTCAGGCCTGACCGTCGTGTCGGGACTGGCGCTGGGCATCGATGCGGCGGCGCATATCGGCGCCTGCAGCAGCGAACCCGGACAGGGTTCGACGATTGCGATCACCGGCACCGGTCTCGACCTTGTCTATCCGGCCAAACACCGCTCGCTCGCGCACCGCATTGCCGACCAGGGCTGCCTGCTCAGCGAGTATCCGCTGGGCACGCCGGCTATCGCATCGAACTTCCCGCGTCGCAACCGGCTCATCAGCGGCCTGTCGCTCGGCGTGCTGGTGGTCGAGGCGGCGCTGCAATCGGGCTCGCTGATCACCGCGCGCAGCGCGCTCGAACAAGGGCGCGACGTGTTCGCGATACCCGGGTCCATCCATTCGCCGTTGGCCAAAGGCTGCCATCAGCTGATACGGCAGGGCGCGAAACTGGTCGAGTCGGCGCAAGACATACTGGAAGAGTTGCGCTGGCCCGCCGTTGCCGCGCCGGCCAGACCGGCGGCCGCGTCCAGCCCGCCCCCCGCGCTGGACGCGCCTTCCGCGCGGGTGCTGCAGGCGGCAGGGCATGATCCGGCCTCGTTCGACCAGCTGGCCGAACGCAGCGGGCTTGCTGCCGCCGATGTGCAATCCGCGTTGCTGACGCTTGAACTCGACGGATTGCTGGCCCGGCTGCCTGATGGCCGTTATCAAAAGATGGGCAGCTGATTTTCTGCCGGGGCGAAAAGGAGTCGCGAATTATTTTCACCTGATGCAGAAAACATCTCCGCTATCAGACCCAAGTCACTGAAATTAAATGGAATTCTTCTTTTGAAATAATGCTCGCGCGTGAGCGCCGATAAAGTTTTTCGTATCGCTGCTTGTGCCACGCGCCGGATATCGATACAGTAGGCACATGTTTGAGGTGCTTGTTTACCTTTACGAAACGTATTACCGACCCGATGCCTGCCCTGATTCGGCGGCACTGGCGAAGAAGCTGTCCGCCGTCGGTTTCGAAGAGGAAGAAATTTCGAAGGCGCTTGGCTGGTTGACCGACCTGGCCGAGACGACCAACGAGATGTTCAATCAGCAGGCGCACCAGACCGCCTTCTCGTTCGGCTCGCGTGTCTACGCGGACAGGGAATATGAAACCCTCGGCTCGGCCGCGATCGGTTTCATCGAATTCCTCGAATCTGCCGACGTCATCAACACTATCCAGCGTGAAATCGTGATCGAGCGTGCGTGCGCGGTCAACGAATCGCCCATTCCGCTCGACAAGCTGAAAGTGATCGTGCTGATGGTGCTCTGGAGCCAGGGCAAGGAGCCGGACAGCCTGATGTTCGACGAGCTTTTCGGCGACGACGAAGACTCCGCACCGCCCGTTTATCACTGATCGCGGCGCTTTGCGCCGCCTGCCCGGCTACCGCCCCTCGCTTGCAGACTTTTCGATAACCCGCTTATCATTGGCCGCATTTAGCCGCCGGCTGCCTCGTTTATCGGGCTTTCCGCATATATATAGATGCGCGTCAATCACTTGCTGAAGCGCCCTCGCTGTTCCCTGACCCGGATTAACCATGACCAAGACTCTCATCATTGCCGAGAAGCCTTCTGTCGCGAACGATATCGCGAAGAGCCTCGGCGGCTTCACCAAGCACGATGAGTATTTCGAATCGGATGACTATGTGCTGTCATCGGCAGTCGGCCATCTGGTCGAGATCGCCGCCCCCGAAGAGCACGACGTCAAGCGCGGCAAGTGGTCGTTCGCTAACCTGCCGATGATCCCGCCGTATTTCGCGCTGAACCCGATCGCGAAGACCGAGTCGCGGCTGAAACTGCTGAACAAGCTGCTCAAGCGCAAGGATGTCGGTGCGGTCATCAATGCCTGTGACGCGGGCCGCGAGGGCGAGCTGATCTTCCGTCTGATCGTGCAGTACGCGAAGGCCAAGCAGCCCATCAAGCGGCTGTGGCTGCAGTCGATGACGCCGGGCGCGATCCGCGACGCATTCGCCCATTTGCGCGAAGACAATGAGATGCTGCCGCTGGCCGATGCCGCGCGCTGCCGCAGCGAGGCCGACTGGCTGATCGGCATCAATGGCACCCGCGCGATGACCGCCTTCAACTCGAAGGAAGGCGGCTTCTACCTGACCACCGTCGGCCGCGTGCAGACACCGACGCTGTCGATCGTGGTCGAGCGGGAAGAGAAGATCAAGCGCTTCGTCTCGCGCGACTACTGGGAAGTAAAAGCCGAGTTCATTTGCGCAGCTGGCGTGTATGAAGGCCGCTGGCTCGACACGACATTCAGGAGCGACGAGACCGATCCGGAAAAGAAAGCCGAGCGCCTCTGGAGCAAGGCGGCCGCCGACTCGATCGTTGCCGCCTGCCGCGGCAAGCCGGGCACGGTCACCGAAGAATCGAAGCCGAGCACCTCGATGGCGCCGGCGCTGTTCGACCTGACCAGCCTGCAGCGCGAAGCGAACGCGCGCTTCGGCTTCTCGGCGAAAAACACGCTGGGCCTGGCGCAGGCGCTGTACGAGCGTCACAAGGTGCTGACCTATCCGCGTACCGATTCCAAGCACCTGCCCGAAGATTATCTGGGCACGGTGAAGCAGACGCTGGAGTCGCTGGGCGAGATCAACAACTATTACCCGCATGCGGCACAGATCCTGAACAACGGCTGGGTCAAGCCAAACAAGCGCATCTTCGACAACACGAAGATCAGCGACCACTTCGCCATCATCCCGACCGGCCAGTTGCCGAAGAGCCTGTCAGAGCCGGAGCAGAAGCTGTACGACCTCGTCGTGCGCCGCTTCATGGCAATCTTCTTCCCCGCCGCCGAGTATCAGGTCACGACCCGCTTTACCGAAGTGTCGGGCCACCAGTTCAAGACGGTGGGCAAGGTGCTGACCAACCCGGGCTGGCTCTCGGTGTATGGCCAGGAAGCCGTCGACCCGGACGCAAAGGAAGGCGAGGGCAAGGGCATGCTGGTGCCGGTGGCCGCCGGCGAGAAGGCGAAGACCGACAGGGTCGACGCGCATGCGCTCGTCACCAAACCGCCGGCGCGCTACTCGGAAGCGACGCTGCTGTCCGCGATGGAAAGCGCGGGCAAGCTGGTTGATGACGAAGACCTGCGCGATGCGATGGCCGGCAAGGGACTGGGCACGCCGGCCACGCGCGCGGCGATCATCGAAGGCCTGCTGAACGAAAAATACCTGCTGCGCGAAGGCCGCGAACTGATCCCGACCGCGAAGGCTTTCCAGCTGATGACGTTGTTGCGCGGCCTTGGCGTGGCCGAACTGACCGCGCCCGAGCTGACCGGTGAATGGGAATTCAAGCTCGCACAAATGGAGCGCGGCCATATCAGCCGCGACGAGTTCATGCGCGAGATCGCGCAGATGACGCAGACCATCGTCAAGCGCGCGAAGGAATACGACAACGACACCATCCCCGGTGATTACGCGACGCTGAAGACGCCGTGCCCGAACTGCGGCGGCGTGGTGAAGGAAAACTATCGCCGCTTCGCGTGCACGAAGTGCGAATTCTCGATGAGCAAGGTGCCGGGCGGACGCCAGTTCGAGGTGGCCGAGGTCGAGGAACTGCTGGCCAACCGGACCATCGGTCCGCTGCAGGGCTTCCGCTCGAAGATGGGCCGACCGTTCGCCGCGATCCTGAAGATCTCGCGCGACGAAGACATCAGCAACTACAAGCTCGAATTCGATTTCGGCCAGTCGAACGAGGACGACGAGAACGCGGAAGCCGTCGATTTCAGCGGCCAGACCCCGCTCGGCGCCTGCCCGAAATGCGGCAGCGGCGTGTACGAGATGGGTCTCGCGTATGTGTGCGAGAAGACGGTCGCGAAACCGAAGGCCTGCGACTTCCGCAGCGGCCGCATCATCCTGCAGCAGGAGATCCTGCCGGAGCAGATGGCCAAGCTGCTGGGCGAACAGGGCAAGACCGACCTGCTGCCGGGCTTCGTGTCGCAGCGTACGCGCCGTCCGTTCAAGGCCTATCTGGTACGCGGCAAGGATGGCAAGGTCAGCTTCGAGTTCGAGGAGCGCAAGGGCAAGCCGGCCGCAAAATCCGCCGCGAAAGAAGAAGGCGACGGCGACACGGCCGTTGCCGTGAAGACGGCCGCGAAGAAAACCGCGAGCAAGACCGCGGCGAAGGCGCCCGCCAAGACCGTCGCAAAAAAGGCCGCGACCAAGACCGCAGCGAAGAAGGCGCCGGCGAAAAAGGCCGTTGCAAAGAAAGCGGTCGCGAAAAAGGCCGCCTGATCCTCCCCCGCCCTCACGCAAGGCCGCCATCGGCGCGGCTTGCGTGAGCGCAGGCGCAGCCAACGCGCGCCGAACTTTTACCCGACCTCCCGCTTCTACTCTCTGCATTCACGATGCGGTCTTTTCGGTGCGCACCGCGTGCGCGCTTTCTATTGATCCAAGCGGGAGTCTTCTATGACGAAATGGATGTTACCCATTGCGTGCGCGATGCTGCTCGGCGCATGCACAGGCATGACAGGCGGGGGCTCGGGCAGCGGCTCATCGAGCGGCGGCACTTCATCCTCCATGCCCTCGGACACGAGCGGCAGCAGCACAGGCGGCACGTCTTCCGGTACCTCTTCGGGTATGCCCTCGGATTCTTCTTCGGGCACGTCCGGCGGCGCGTCGACGTCAGGAAGTTCGTCCTCCGGCATGCCGGGCGAGTCCTCGGGCGGCGCATCGACCTCGGGTTCGAGCGCAGGCGGCATGGGCACCGATACGCCCAGCACCACCAGCCCGACGCCGAGCACGCAGCCGGGCCCGACCACCAGCCCGAGCACCGGCCAGTAAAACGCGATTTCGAGGCACCGCCTCGCGCACATCGCTGTCGCCGGCGATGTGCATTCGCACATAGGGACAAGGCGGCTGCGCTACACTGTCAGGCTGATTGACGTCCAGCCGCCCATGTTCCGCACCCAACACCCGCCCAGCCTGACATCCGTACTGATCGCCAGCGGGGTGATCCTGTCACTCGCGATGGGCGTGCGGCACGGCTTCGGCTTCTGGCTGCAGCCGATCTCGCAGCAGCATGCGTGGACGCGCGAGACCTTCTCGCTCGCGATGGCGCTGCAAAACCTGATGTGGGGCGTGTTCGGGCCGTTCTCCGGCATGGCGGCCGACCGCTTCGGCGCCGCACGCGTCGTTTTCTTCGGCGCCCTGCTGTACATGGCAGGCCTGCTGTGGATGGCGACCGTCGACCATGCGTCGGCCTTCGCGCTCGGCTCGGGCGTGCTGATCGGCGCAGGCCTGGCCTGCACCGCGTTCGGTGCGCTGTCCGGCATCGTCGGCCGCACCGCGCCCCTCGCGCAACGATCATGGGCCTTCGGCATGCTGGGCGCGGCAGGCTCCCTGGGCCAGTTCGCGATGATCCCCATCGAGCAGCAGCTGATCGCCGGCGCAGGCTGGCAGCACGCGCTGTTCATCCTCGCGGCGCTTGTGGTGCTGGTGATGATGCCGCTGGCCTTCATGCTGCGCGAACCGAAGGCCGCATCGCATGAGCACGGATACCAGCAAAGCGTGGCCGATGCGGTGCGCGAAGCTTTTTCGTATCGCTCGTTCCAGCTGCTGGTCGCCGGCTATTTCGTCTGCGGCTTCCAGGTCGTGTTCATCGGCGTGCACTTGCCGGCCTACCTGAAGGACCAGGGCATACTCGATCCGCAGGTCGCGGTGATCGCTCTGGCGACGATAGGCCTGTTCAACATTGTCGGCTCCTTCTTCGCCGGCCATCTCGGCGGCCGCCTGCCGAAACCCTGGCTGCTGTCGGCGATTTATCTGATCCGAGCGCTGTTCATCGCGATCTTCGTGTTCACGCCGCTGTCGGCGACGTCGGTGTATGTCTTTTCGGCGGCGATGGGACTGATCTGGCTGTCGACGGTGCCGCTGACCAATGGCGTGATCGCCGGCATCTTCGGCGTGCGCCACCTGTCGATGCTGGCGGGCTTCGTATTCTTCTCGCACCAGGTCGGCAGCTTCCTCGGCGTCTGGCTCGGCGGTTACCTGTATACGGTCGAGGGCAGCTATCACACGGTGTGGATGATCACGATTGCGCTTGGCGTGATCGCTGGCCTGCTGAACCTGCCGATCAGGGAAGCCCCGATCGTGCGCGCGCAGGCGGCCGCATGATGCCAAGGCTGAAGTCGTCGCTGCCGTGGCTGCTGCTCGCTGGCTTGCTGGCGGCCGCTTTCCTCGCTTACCTTCGCCCCGGCTTCATGCTCGACCTGGCGAACCAGTTATGGCTGTGCTTCTGATGTCCGACTCGAATTTCAACAACGCTTTCCCCGCCGAACCCCGTGCCGCCGTGCAATCGCTGGTCGCGTCGCGCATACGTGAAGTTGCGAACGCGGGCATCGGCCGCGATGACGTGCTGCCCTTCTGGTTCGGCGAGCCGGACCAGGTGACGCCGGATTTCATCCGCGAAGCAGCGAAGGCCGCGCTCGACGCCGGCGACACCTTTTACACGCACAACCTCGGCATGCCGGAACTGCGCGACGCGATCGCCGCGTATTCGTCGCGGCTGCATCGAACCGCATCGGCGGACCATATCGCCGTCACTTCGTCGGGCGTGTCGGCGCTGATGCTGGTCGCACAGCTGCTGCTGAGCCCGGGCGACCGCGTGGTCGCAGTCACGCCGCTGTGGCCGAACCTGATCGAGATACCAAAGATACTCGGCGCGCAAGTCGTGTCGGTGCCGCTGCAGCTCGACACGGCAGCGCAGCCTGCGTGCTGGGAGCTCGACCTGGACCGCCTGCTCGACGCGCTGACGCCGGGCACGCGGGCACTGCTGCTGAACTCGCCGAACAATCCGACCGGCTGGACCATCACGCGCGAGCAGCAGCGGATCTTGCTCGCGCACTGCCGCAAGCACGGCATCTGGCTGCTGGCCGATGACGTGTATGAACGGCTGTCGTATGACGCGGCGGCGGGCGAGACGCCCTGCGCGCCGTCCTTCCTGGATTTCTGCGAACCGGATGAACGGGTGGTGTCGACCAATAGCTTCTCCAAGGCCTGGCTGATGACGGGCTGGCGGCTGGGCTGGATGCAGGTGCCGCTGTCGCTGATGAACGGGCTGGGCAAGCTGATCGAGTACAACACGTCGTGCGCGCCGGTGTTCGTGCAGCGCGCGGGACTGGTCGCGATACAGCGCAGCGAGGAGATCGTGCTGCCCACGGTCGCGCGCTACCGCGCCGCACGCGACTATCTGTACGAGCGCTTGTCGTCGCCCGCGCTGCGCGAGGCCGGCGTGATCGTGCCAAAGCCGCGCGGCGCGATGTACCTTTTCTTCAAGATGGAAGGCGAGCGCGATTCGCTGGCGCTGTGCAAGCGCATGGTCGCCGAAGCGGGGCTGGGACTTGCGCCGGGCAGCGCGTTCGGGCCCGAAGGCGAGGGCGCGATACGCTGGTGCTTCGCGAATTCGCTCGAACTGCTCGGCGAAGGCGTCCAGCGGCTGGAGCGCTTCCTGTCAGCGCGCTAATTCGCGCAGCAGGGCGGCCAGCGCCTCCGGCGACGTGAGCATCGCGTCATGTCCGGCCTGCAGTTCGCGATACTCCCAGTCCGGCTGAGTGCGTACCCAGTCGCGCACTTGCGCCAGCGGCGCGTATATCGGGTCGGTGACAGCGACATAGGTCTTGCGCAGCCCATTGCCGAGCGCATGCCTCAGCGCCAGCGGCTCGGTGTACGCCTTCAGCGGATGCGGCGTCAAGCGGCGTTCCAGCCAAGCGACTTGCCGCGGATCGCTGACACCGAATTTCGAGGGTTCGGGGATCGCCATCCGCCATCCCTCGGCATCCATGGTCCTGCTGCGCTCGCGCTGCACCTCCGGCGGAAACACCGACAGCGCAGAGCGTCCGTCCTGCACCAGCAGCGCATCAAGATAGACCAGTTGCCGGATCGACGACGCGAGCCGGTCGGCCACACCGCTGATGACGACGCCGGCAAAGCTGTGCCCGACCAGCACGACATCGCGCAGTTCCTCGGCGTCGATCACGGCGCAGATGTCGTCGATGCAGGTCGACAGGCCGGTGTCGGCGCGCAGCAGGTGCGCGCGCTCGCCGAGGCCGGTCAGGGTCGGCGTGTACACCTCGTGCCCGGCCGCGCGCAGGCGCGAGGCCACTGCACGCCAGCACCAGCCGCCATGCCATGCGCCATGCACCAGCACAAACACGCGTGAGTTCGGGATTGTTGTCATTCGTTCACTCTGACGGCGCTTGGCAGCCCCGTTACAATGTCGCCATGGATCTGACTCTGACCGAACTTGAACAAGCGATCAACTACTGGCGCCGCGCACGACCGTCGACCGGCGAGGAGCGCGCGCTGTCGGCCGAGGTGAATGCGCTGGCGAATGTGTACGCACTGATGATTTACCAGCGCATGCAATCGTTCACGCTCGAGTCGCTCGATCCGGCCGCGCGCGAACTGGTCGATGCCTGGCGCCGTGCCCGCGAAGGGAACGCGGCCTAAGCGAGCTCGGCTTCCTGCAGCTGCCGCCACATCACCTTGCCCGTCGCCGACTTCGGCAGGCTGTCGACGAATTGCACCATGCGCGGCACCTTGTAGGCCGCCATCTGCGTGCGCGCCCATGCGACCAGTTCGTCGGCCAGCAATTTGCTACCTTCCTTGCGCACCACGATGGCCTTGACCGTCTCGCCGCGATACGGATCGCTGGCGGCGATGATGCAGCAGTCGCGCACTTCCGGGTGGCGGTACATCATCGCCTCCACCTCGGCCGGCCATACCTTGTAGCCGCTGGCATTGATCATGCGCTTGAGACGATCGGTGAAGAAGAAGAATCCTTCGTCATCCACATGTCCGAGGTCGCCGGTGCGCAGGAAGCGCTTGCCGTCGATCTCGACGAAAGCCTTGCGCGTCTTCGCTTCGTCGCGCCAGTAGCCCTGGAACACCTGCGGGCCATGGATCACGATCTCGCCGACTTCGCCGATGCCGAGCTGGCGGTGCGAGTCTGGATCAATGACCCGCGCATCGACGTTGAAGATCGGCAGGCCCAGGCACTGCTGCTTCAGCCGTTGCGGCGGATTCGAGTGCGTGGTGCCTATCGTTTCGGACAGGCCGTAGCCTTCGGTATAACGCAGGCCGGTCAGGTCGAGCAGCTTCTGCGCGATCGCCGCCGGCATCGCCGCGCCTCCGCCGGACACGCGGCGCAGGCTGGAGATGTCATGCTCGCCCAGTCGCGGATTGGACAGGAAGTCGATCATCATCGTCGGTATGCTGGTCCAGTTCGTCACGCGGTATTGCGCGATCAGCCTGGCCGCAAGCTCCCTGTCCCAGCGCGGCATGATCACCAGCGTTGCGCCCGTATAGATGGCGGCGTTCATGCTGACCTGCATGCCGGTCACATGGAACATCGGCAGCGTGACCAGCGTGACATGGTCCGGGACCGCGCCCGACCACAACGCGCCGGCCACGGCAGCGAACATCACGCTGCGGTGCGTATGCATGCAGCCCTTCGGCTGTCCGGTCGTGCCGGATGTGTAGGGCAGACAGGCGAGGTCGTCCGGGCCGGCGGCCGCAGCGGCGGGCGGCAGGCTGGCGGCCAGCGCATCGGCCCAGGACACCAGTGACGGATGTGACAACGGCGTCCTTGGCTGCGTCACGAAGGCAGGCGCCTGGGCCGCGTCATCGCCGGTGTAATCGTGCAGGCAGGCGACGACGGCCCGCCGCAGCGCACCCTCGTCGAGCAGGGGCTGCACGCTGCCCAGCAATTCCTGCGACGTGATCGCGACCTGCGCGCCGCTGTCGGCGACGATCTGCCGCAGCTCGTCAGGCACCAGCATCACGTTCGCCGGCACCACGACGGCATCGGCGCGCAAGATCGCGTAAAACGCGATCACGAACTGCGGGCTGTTCTGCATCTGCAGCAGCACGCGGTCGCCGCGGCCCACGCCGCACACTTGCGCAAGGTAGGCTGCCAGCGCGTCGACTTCATGCTGCATCTGCCGGTAGCTGATGGCTCGGCCGAAGAACAGCAGCGCCGGCTTGTCCGGATAGCGCAGCGCGGACACGGTCAGGTTCATCACCATGCTGCCCTGCGGGGGCGTCAGCGTGTACGGCAATCCGGCCGGCCAGTGGGTGAGGGGAGCTTGGGTCATGGCGTCAGGACAGGCTTCAGGGGCGAGGCAATGAGGGGCGGGACAAGGTTCGCGATTATAGGCGGGCAAGAATTCCATGGAAATCGACGGAATCCCGCGCTGCATCAGCGCCGTCGCTTTTCATTCTGGCAATCTTATCGCGGGAATTTTGGTGCGACGCACAAAAAGTTGTTGACACGCCGGGAAACAGCCGTAAAATCGGTTTTGTTGCGGCGCACAATTGCCGCTGGACGAACCAACATACTCAAGGAGAAACCCCATGTTCACTACCCCGGAACAACTGTCGAAGGTCACCAAGGAATCGTTTGACAAGCAGCTGGCCGCGATGAACGAGCTGGCCACCAAGGCGCTGCACAGCGTCGCCGAACTGGTCGAGCTGAATATCGCGACCGCGAAAGAGTCGCTGGCCCACACCCAGGCTGCGGCACAGCAGATGCTGAGCGCGAAAGATGCGCAGGACCTGCTCAACCTGACCTCTTCGCAGGCGCAGCCGGGCGCGGAGAAGGCACTGGCCTATGCACGTCACGCCGCCGCCATCGTGGCCAAGGCGCAGGCCGACTTCACGAAGTCGACCGAGACCCGCATCGGCGAGACCACCAAGCAGATCAACAAGCTGATCGACGAGCTGTCGAAGGCCGCACCGGCCGGTTCGGAGCAGGCCATCGCCCTGCTCAAGAGCAGCGTCGAGAACGCCAACGCCGCCGTCGAGCAGATGGTCAAAGGCAGCAAGCAGGCGCTCGCGACCGTGGAAAACAGCTTCGAAGAAGTCGCCAGCCAGTTCACCGCCGCCAAGCCGGCACGCTCGAAGAAGTAAGCGGGCAACGCAGCAAATCAAACGGGCCGCAAATGCGGCCCGTTTTCTTGTGGCTGATCGCTTTTCAGCGCTGCTTCGCGCAGATCGACAGCGACACTGCCTCGGCCACGCGGATGCCATCGATCGCGGCCGACATGATCCCGCCCGCATAGCCTGCACCTTCGCCGGCCGGGTACAGGCCGCGAGTGTTCACGCTCTGCAGGTCCTCGCCGCGGCGGATGCGCACCGGCGATGAGGTACGGGTCTCGACGCCGGTCAGCAGCGCGTCCTGCATTGCAAAGCCCTGGATCTGCCTGTCGAACGCGGGCAGCGCCTCGCGCATCGCTTCGATCGCATACGCCGGCAGCGCGCTGGCCAGGTCGCCGAGCTTGACGCCCGGCTTGTACGACGGCAGCACGCTGCCGAACTCCTTCGACGCGCGCCCCTTGATGAAGTCGCCGACCAGCTGCCCCGGGGCGCTGTAATCGCGGCCGCCGAGCTCGAACGCGCGCGATTCGATCTCGCGCTGGAAGTCGATGCCGGCCAGCGGGCCGCCCGGGAAATCTTCCGGCGTGATGCCGACCACAATGCCGGCGTTCGCATTGCGCTCGTTGCGCGAGTACTGGCTCATGCCGTTCGTGACCACGCGGCCGGGCTCGGAGGTGGCCGCGATCACCGTGCCGCCGGGGCACATGCAGAAGCTGTAGACCGCACGGCCATTGGCCGCGTGATGGACCAGCTTGTAGTCGGCCGCGCCGAGTACCGGGTTGCCTGCGAACTTGCCGAAGCGCGCTCTGTCGATGATGGACTGCGGATGCTCGATGCGGAAGCCGACCGAGAACGGCTTGGCTTCCATGTATACGCCGGCCGCGTGCAACATCTGGAAGGTGTCGCGCGCGCTGTGGCCGACGGCCAGCACCGCATGCTCGGTCGCGATCGCATCACCGTTCGACAAGTGCAGCCCGCGCAACTGGCCATCGACGATGTCGATGCCGTCGACCTTGTGCTCGAACAGGAATTCGCCGCCGAGCTCGACGATGCTTGCCCGCATCAGCTCGATCATCTTTACCAGCCGGAATGTGCCGATATGCGGCTTGCTCACATACATGATCTCCGGCGGCGCGTCGGCCTTCACGAACTCCTGCAGCACCTTGCGCCCGTAATGCTTGGGGTCGCTGACCTGGGTCCACAGCTTGCCGTCGGAGAAGGTGCCTGCGCCGCCCTCGCCGAACTGCACGTTCGATTCCGGGTTCAGCTCGTGCTTGCGCCACAGGCCGAAAGTGTCCTTGGTGCGCTCGCGCACGACCTTGCCGCGCTCGATGACCAGCGGCCGGAACCCGGCCTGCGCAAGGATCAGCGCGGCGAACAGCCCGCAGGGCCCGAAGCCGATCACGACGGGACGCGATGTCAGGTTCGCCGGCGCGCGTGCGACGAACTTGTACTCCATGTCGGGCGTGAGCGAGACCTTGGGCAGCTTGCGCGCCAGCGCGCGCGGCTCGTCGGCCAGCTCGACGTCGACGGTGTAGACCAGCTGGATGGCCGACTTCCTGCGCGCGTCATAACCGCGCCGGAAGACGCTCATGCTGCGCAATTCGTCAGGCGTCGCGCCCAGGCGCGCGAGCACCGCGTCCTTCAGGGCGTGTTCAGGGTGGTCCAGCGGAAGGATGACATCGGTGATACGCAGCATGCAGGCAGACTCGGGGCAAAGGCGGCTGGCTGCGTGCCGGTGAGGGCGTCCGCAGCCGTGGGAAGAGGCGCCATTTTACCGAAAGCCCCTGCCGGCCGCCGCTGCTTCGAGACGCCGCCCGGTCCGCGCCCCTTATTTACTGGTACCGGACGAGGTATCGCCACCGCCCGTGGTGTCGCTTCCGCCCGTACTGCTGCCTGAGCTCTTGCTCTTGTCGTGGCCGCTCTTTGACTTGCCTGAGCCGCTCTTGCCCGACGATTCCTCGCCCGCGCTGCTCTTGCCGGTCGCCGTGCTCTTCAGGCTGCGCTCGGTCTCTTTCGCCATCTGCTGGTGGCTTTCGACGGCTGCGATCGTCTTGCTGGCGTAATTCTTCAGGTCCGTGTCCTCGGCCTTGGCCGCCTTCTGCAGCAGCTCATGCGTCTGCTTGTGCGAGCGCTCCCCGGCCTGTTTCATGTACTGCTTGTCAAACTTCTCGCCCGACAGCCCCTCCAGCTTCTTCTCCATCGACGCCTGCTGTTTGCTCGGTTCGGTCGGCAGCGTCACGCCCTTGGACTGCGCCAGCTGCTTCAGGTCGTCGAGCGCCTTGGTATGGTCGTCGACCATCTTCTTCGCGAAACTTTTGACTTCGTCGCTCTGGGCCTTGTCTTGCGCGAGCTTGCCGGCGTTTATCTCGGCCATGTTGGCCTGGGCCAGCTGCCTGATCATCCTTTCCTCGCTGCTGCTGAGTTTGCCGGATGAGGCGCCCGACTCGGTCGACGACGCGCCGGCGGAAGCGCCCGATTCTTTCGTGCTGGCGCCGCTGGAAGAGCCGGACGAGCTTTCCTTGCTTTGCGTGGCCGACGGCTTGTCGCTCTTGTCCTGCGGATGGACGGCCAGCGAATGCACCAGCATGGACGCGCCAAGCACGCCGAACAAGGCGGCGAGCACCGGTGATTTCAAACGTGAAGTGCGCATGAGCTTTCTCCTAGGATCGAGGCAGGCGAAGCGGCGCCTGCGGGGTTGTAACAAGCCTCGTTGCCTTCGCAAAGGGCATGCCACGGCGGAGAATCCCCGCGCTTTCCATTGCGCCGCGCCGGCACCGGAGGAAAAAATGCGCGGCGAAGGAAAAATCTACGTGCGGAATTTCAAGCGCCAGCGTCTCGCGGCATGACGCTTGTGCCGGGAATCAATGGCGATATATCATCTGGCGCCCGTTATCCGCATCGCCCCTTTTCCTTGCCGCAGAAGCATGCTGTATCGCAAGCGAACGAGCGGCCGGCGTGATAGCGTGCGTCCCATTCCCTTACCTGGCCCCGGCATCCATGAAAGCAGGCAGCACCGAACCGACCGAATTGATTTCGGAAGATCACTACAAAGTGAGGCACTCTAGCGTCCACGGCAACGGCGTCTTCGCGGCGCGCAAGATTCCTGCCGGCGCCCGGATCATCGAATACCAGGGCAAACGCATCACCGAAAAGCAGGCGGAAAAGCGTTTCGGCCAGGATCCGGAGAACCCGTATCACACCTTTTTCTTCAGCCTCGAGAGCGGCAAGCTGATCGACGGCGGCGACCAGGGCAACGACGCGCGCTGGATCAATCACTCATGCGAGCCGAACTGCGAGGCGCAGGAAGAGAAGGGGCAGGTGTTCATCCATGCGCTGCGCGACATCAAGCGCGGCGAAGAGCTGAATTACGACTATGGCCTCGTGATCGACGAGAAGCTGACAAAGCAGTTGAAGAAGGCCTACGAGTGCCGCTGCGGGCACCCGAGCTGCCGCGGCACGATGCTGGCGGTGAAGAAGAAGGCGGCGAAGAAAGCCGCGAAGAAAAAGTCGGACAAGAAATGACAAAGGGCGCCCGGAGCGCCCTTTGTCATTGTCCGGCCATGCCTCACCAGCGGCCGAGATCTTCGCGCGCCAGGTCGAGGAATTCCGTTCGCATCGCCAGATTGGTCTGCAACTGGCCGAGCATTGCCGAAGTCACCGTCTCTTCACCGGTCGTGCGAATGCCGCGGCTCTCCATGCACAGGTGACGGCAGCGAATCACGACGCCGGCCGCACGCGGCGCGAGAATCTCCATCAGCGCGTTCGCGATCTGCATGGTCAGCCGCTCCTGCACCTGCAAGCGCTTCATGAAGCATTCGACCAGGCGCGTCAGCTTGGACAGGCCGACGATTTTCCCGTCCGGCAGGTAGCCGATGGTCGCCTTGCCGAAAAATGGCGCGAGATGATGCTCGCAGTGGCTGTAGACGGGAATGTTGCGCACGACGATCAGTTCGTTGTAATCCTCTGCGCCATCCTCGAAGGCCTTCATCACTTCGGCGGGGTTCTGCTTGTAGCCTGAAGTCCAGTGGTCCCACGCCTTGACGACCCGCGCCGGCGTCTCGACCAGGCCGGGGCGGTCCGGATCCTCGCCTACGCTGCGCAGGAAACGGCGCCAGTCGTGCTCGCTAAAATTTTCAGACATGGGTTGCTTTCTTTCGTGCGGAAGAATGTGGCAGCGGATGCATGCCTGTACTCAATTGGTCTCGCATCGTACCCGAATTTCAAAATCCGCTTCAGCGGCACTCGGCTGCGGACGCTGCGTGGTTCTTCGGTTATCCTTGGCGCCTTGCCAAGATGGCCTTGCAAAGCAAGGTCACCGGGACAACGATGAATCATGAATGGATACACGGAGCCTGACCATGCGCCTGAAATTACTGTTTGCCGCCATTGCCCTGACGCCGCTGGCAGCGATGTCCGAGCCTTTTGCGTACGTGCAGAACGAAAAATCCGGCTCGGTATCCGTGATCGATGCGGCAACTGACGAGGTCGTGGCCGAGATCAAGGCGGGCGACAAGCCGCGCGGTGCGGCCCTGTCCGCCGACGGGCGCTCCCTGTATGTCAGCGACCAGCCCCACAATGCGCTGGTGCGCGTCGATACCGCGAGCCGCGAGGTCGTCGGCACGATCGACCTCGGTGAATCGCCGGAGGGCGTATCGAGCTCGCCGGACGGAAAATGGATCGCGGCGGCGTCCGAGATCAGCAATGCGGTCAATTTTATCGATGCGGCCACCGGCAAGAAGGCCTTCGCGGTGAAGACCCGGGGCAAGAACCCCGAGCATGCCGTATTCAGCCCGGACGGCAAGCTGATGTTCGTGTCGGCCGAAGAGGCCGACAGCGTCGACGTCATCGACGTGAAGCGCCGCAGGCAGGTGGCGTCGATCAAGGTCGGCGACCGTCCGCGCGGCATCGCTTTCCGCCCTGACGGCAAGGTCGCTTACGTCGCCTGCGAGATTGCCAGCACGGTGTACGCGATCGACGTCGCGAAACGCAAGGTGATCAAGGAGATCAAGACGGGCAACTTCGCGAACGGCGTCGCGATGGCCCCCGACGGCAGCCGCGTGTTCATTTCGAACGGCAAGGATGCGACCGTGTCGGCGATCGATACCGCAACGAATGAAGTGCTGGCCACGATCCCGGTCGGCAAGCGTCCGTGGAACATGGCGATCACGCCGGACGGCAAAAAGCTGTACGTCGCCAACGGCCGCTCGAACTCTGTCTCGGTGATCGATGCGGTCGGGCTCAAGCCGCTGTCCGAGGTAAAGGTCGGCGAGATGCCCTGGGGCGTCGTGATCAAATAAAAATTGTCGCCATCTTTTCGCCTGAAGCTGGTTGCAGTTTATGACTGCAGCCGGCTTTTTTCATGTGCGTCGCACCATCGAGTCCGCAACACGAACTTCCTTGCGCAGTTGAAAAAAATTCACTTGTAGCAGGATATAAGCAAGTCCTATAGTCCGAAGCCCCACTTGCAATATGGCAGGACTTTCAGCATCGGGGTTAAAAAGATACTAATGAAAGTTTTGCACGGGTACCGGTGTTTAACCGTTTCGTCCATAAAAAACCAATCGGAGATTAAATTGGCCAAATCTAACGTTTTCGTGAAGAGCGCTCTGGCATCGGCTCTGCTGGTTGCCTTCTCGGCTCCCAGCTTTGCTAAAGACGAGTATCTGGAAAAGATCTCGGCGATGAAGAACACGAACACCGCAATCGACATCCCGACCGTGCCCCAAACCGGTGCCAACGTCGAGAAGCTGAAGGCCAACCTGAAGCGTATCAAGATGCCGGAAGGCTTCAAGATCGAACTGTACGCTGTCGTTCCTGACGCGCGTTACATGGCCGTTGCTCC
>JACCDI010802688.1_pt1 | contig 22239 bp, 19 predicted proteins | sample 7442791 | NCBI WGS metagenome assembly JACCDI01 (sample SAMN15323434, study PRJNA562643) | freshwater metagenome | isolation source: river surface water | place: USA:Blue River Watershed | collected 2017-08-15
AAATTACGAATTAAATGTTTAATTTATAGAACAAACAACCAGTATTATTTACTTTCGATTAGAATTAATTCATTTGTTTTTTCCATTTTGTTATAGGTAGATACCAAATATTTTTTAGAATTAAAATTTTTTAAATACTCTAAATTGAGCTGCTTTTGCTTATCATTCAGTAACATTGTATTGAAAAGAATATGCCCTTTGGGGTTTAATAAATAGCAAATTTGACTAACGAAAAAGAATTCAAATAAGAAATCTGGCATTTTGGTGTCCTGAAAAATATCAATTATTATTAAATCGAATTTTTTATTGGTTTTTAAAACAAATTTTGAAGCATCATCAATAACTATTTCCAGATTAGGAATGCTGTCAAGATGAAAATAGTTATTTGCAATTTCAATGATTTCTATATCAATTTCGACACCTGTAATTTGTCCTTGAAAATTTATTTCGTCAACTAAAGTACGAATGACACTACCTCCAGCAACTCCAAGAACCAAGATGTTTTGCATACATTGGATTTTTTTGAAGCCAATTTTTTTTAATCCATTTCTTAAAACTCGTTGTAAGTTACCATAAGAATAATTAGTGTTTTTACTATCTAATACCAATTTTCCGTTTACCCAAGTCACTTCAAGAGCTTGACTTAGGGACGATTTTTGTTTGAAAATTATGATCGGAATGAAATAACTGAGAAGTTTTTTTAGCATTAAAATTTATTTTTATCAAAAATACAGGAATAATGCTAATTTTACTAAAAATAGGTTCCGAATGAAAAAAAGCTTCTACAAATTTGTTTTCTTAAGATTGATGGGATGGAAAATAAAGGGCAGTATTGATCAAAACATCAAAAAATGCATTTTAATGGTCATTCCTCACACCAGTTGGCACGATTTCTATGTAGGGATATTTGCTAGAGGAATTATTGACTTGGAAATGAACTATATTGGCAAGAAAGAATTATTTCGATTTCCGTTTGGGTTTTATTTCCGTTGGATGGGTGGAACTCCAATTGATAGAGTAGGGAATTTAAATAAAGTAGAAGCCATTGCTCAAATATTTGAAAATCGAGATGAATTCAGATTGGCTATTTCTCCAGAAGGAACCAGAAAAAAAATAAATGAACTACGAACAGGTTTTTATTATATCGCTCTGACTGCAAGCGTACCAATAATTCCTGTCGCTTTCGATTTTGGCAAAAAAACTGTTGAAATAGGAGAACCATTTTATCCAACTTCCAATTATGAAAATGATTTAAAATTTTTGTTGAATCATTTTGAAGGAGTCACTGGAAAAATACCCGAAAAAGGTTTTGACTTTACCAAATAATTTACTCAGAAGAATACGTTTTAAAAGTTCCATTGGTATAAAAAACTACAATTCGGTCAATTTCTTCATCTATTTTTTGATTCGAAACTATTTTTGGGTTAGTCATTAGATTTGGATTTTTATCCTCCATCTGAATTTTTCCAGTTGAAAAATTTTCGGACAACAAATTAGGCAACTTTTCTATTTTAGTTTCTTCAATTGGATTTATAATTAATGGAGTAGGAGGCGCAATTTGTATTTCATTCTCTATTTTAGATTTCGGAAAAGTTCCATTTCCATTCAACATCCAATACAAATCTACCTCAGGAAATACATCCATAATTTTAAGAATAAAATCCAAACTTGGTTTGTTTCTACCCGAAAGTAAGTGAGACAAACTCGACCGCTGAACACCTATTTTATCAGCAAATGAAGAGGCATTTAGACTGTAATAATCTAGTATAATTTCGAGTCTTTTTATAAAATCGTCTATGTTTACCATTGTAATTTATGTTTGAATTTAACTGTGTTACAAATGTAATTAAAATCAACATATCAAGCAAAATTACAGATGTAAATTGTTGAAAAAAGGGGGATTATTTAAAAACTAAAGATTGAAATAAATAAAATTAAAATGCTGATATATAATATTTTAAATTGCAATTATTAAATTTAATACAATTGTTAATTTTAGTAGGTAATGATGGAGTAAAAACAATATGAATTTTGTTTACAAATATAAATTTTGATATTTTTTAAAGAATTACAAATGTAAATGTAAAGATGTTTACTTTTGTAAATCAAAATTTCATCTATGAATTTAGAACAATTATTCATTCAATACAAGGAGAAAACCATCGAGGGTCGTTATATAACTTTAGACAAAATTTTTCCTGTATTAGAAAAACTAAATACCAATAATCAGTTAGAAATTATTGGAAAATCGGTGTTAGAAATTCCAATTTATAAGTTTCAAATTGGAACAGGAAAAATTAAAATTTTGCTTTGGTCTCAAATGCATGGCAACGAAAGTACAACTACAAAAGCATTAATTGATTTCTTGAATATCTTAAGTGATGATTCGGATTTAGCAATTAAGTTACTCGAAACCTTTACTTTTTGTTGCATACCGATGTTAAATCCTGATGGTGCCAAATTATATACTCGCGAGAATGCGAATAAAGTGGATTTAAATCGAGATTCAAAAGATTTATCACAACCAGAAAGCAGGGTATTAAGAGAAGTTTTTGAAAAATTCAACCCTGATTTTTGTTTTAATCTCCACGATCAACGAACTATTTTTGGTGTAGGAAGTACTGGTCTGCCTGCTACTTTATCCTTTTTGGCTCCAGCTTACAATGAAGAAAGAGAGATAAACGAATCAAGATTGAAGGCAATTAATTTGATTGCTGGAATAAACGATATTTTGCAAAAGTATATTCCGGGTCAAGTAGGCCGATTTGATGATTCTTTTAATATAAATTGTATTGGTGATACTTTTCAAAATTTAGGTGTTCCGACAGTGTTGATAGAAGCAGGACATTTTCCGAATGATTATTCGAGAGAAGAAACTAGAAAACTTGTTTTTGTTGCCTTGGTTTCGTGTTTCGAAATACTCGGCGAAAACGATATAGTCAATAATGAATTAGATAAATATTTGAGTATTCCTCAAAATAAAGTAGTTTTTTATGATTTTTTATATAAAAATATCAAAATAAATTATGATGGTATCGAAATAATCACGAATTTTGCTGCACAATACAAAGAAGAATTAATTAACAATCAGATTTGTTTTAATGCTTATATTGTTCAGATGAGCGAATTGGAAAAATATTTTGGACATTTTGAATATGATGCGAAAGGTGCATTTTATCATGATGAATATGAGAATTTTCCAAAATTAAATCAAAAAGCTAACTTTTATTTAGATAATACTATTAAAGTAGTCAATGGAGTAATTAGTATTTGAAATTTGTAATTGTAGTTATAAATATTAAATTATTGAATTATGAGTAAGTTTCGTTTAGATGAAGTAGACCATCAAATTTTGGATATGTTGATTGACAATACCAGAATTCCTTTTACCGATATTGCAAAAAAATTACTGATTTCTGCTGGTACAGTTCACGTTCGAGTTAAGAAGATGGAAGATGCTGAAATAATAATGGGTTCTTCATTGGTATTAGATTATGATAAGTTAGGATATTCCTTTATAGCTTATGTTGGGGTTTTTCTTAATAATACTTCACAAACTAAATTTGTTTTACAACGTATTAATGAAATTCCTTTCGTGACAGTTGCATCTGTAACAACTGGAAAATTCAATATTTTCTGTAAAATTAGAGCAAAAGACACAAAACATGCCAAGGATGTAATCTTTATGATTGATGATATTGATGGCGTTTATAGAACAGAAACAATGATTTCATTAGAAGAAAGCATAAATGATAAAAAACGTTTAATGCATACTATATTTAAAGATATATAATTCATTTGATTGCTAATAAATAACATAACCTCAAGTGAATTCTTGGGGTTTATTTTTTTTAAAATTATTTTTTCCACTACAACTAATTAACCGATTATGTATACGCATCCTAAAATTGAGCGATTTAACGAAGAAGTTCTTTCTAAATATCACATCTATAATAGTGTTTTCATAACACTGCCGTTTGATTCTATAGACAATACAGGTGCATTGCTTCCATTATTTACAGATGGTTGTGAAAACGGATTCAAAAAACAAGAAACTCCTAAAGAAATTTTAGATTTATTTGCTCAAAAATACCTTGGCGGTGCTTCAGAAAGTGAAAAAATTGATTTGATGTTTCGTTTTATCCAATACATTGAGCGTCAAATTGTACTATTTGATGCTATTGAAGATGCGGCGTTTCCAGTAGTGAATAATATGGAAGGTAGAGGGTCTTTAAGAGATATTAAAGAAAAAGCCTCAGCCAAAGAAAAAGAAACTGAGTTAATTTCTTTTTTAGAAAATTTTAATGTAAGAACAGTTTTAACAGCTCACCCAACACAATTTTACCCAGGCGCCGTTTTGGGAATTATCAACGATTTAACCGAAGCTATTCGAAAAAATAATTTACTCGAAATCAAACAACTGTTAGCACAATTAGGAAAAACCCCCTTCATACAAGCCGAAAAACCAAACCCTTTTGATGAAGCGGTAAGTTTGATATGGTATCTCGAAAATGTGTTTTACGAAACTGCTGGCGAAATTGTACATTACCTTCAAAAAAATATTTTGCACGGAAGTTCAATACAAAATCAAATAATAAAACTTGGCTTTTGGCCAGGAGGTGATCGTGATGGAAATCCTTATGTGACTACCGAAATTACTCTTAAAGTAGCCGATAGATTGAGAACTTCTATCTTAAAATGTTATTATCGTGAAATGAGGAATTTAAAACGGAAGTTAACTTTCTCTGAAGTGGATGTACTCGTGGCTGAACTTGAAAACAAATTGTATCGTTCCGTTTTTTATTCTAAAGGAGAAATTTACATCACTTTAGAGGAATTTATTGCGCAATTAAACAAAATTAGAACCATACTTATCGAGCGAAATCAATCCTTATATTTAGATGAATTAGAAGCACTTCTTATCAAAGTAAATTTATTTGGCTTCCATTTTGCCTCTTTAGATATTCGTCAAAATAGTAAAATACATGATGCTGTTTTCAAGGATGTTGTACGTTATTATTTGAATTCAAACTCTGAAGTTTTTCCAAAGAATTATTTTGAATTAACTGAAAATGAAAAAATACAAATATTGTCAACTATCAAAGGAAATTTAGATCCGAATGTGTTTGAAAACGAAATCACAAAATCAACCATTGAGTCTATGCAAGCAATTAGACAAATTCAACAAAATAATGGGGAATTTGGCTCAAATCGTTATATTATCAGTAATAATGAAAGCGCACTGAATGTTATGGAAACATTTGCACTTTTTAAATTAAACAATTGGGAGAATCCTACAGTAGATATAATTCCTTTGTTCGAATCAGTTGATGATTTACAAAATGCTTATGTAATAATGGAAAAGTTGTACACTAATCCTATATATATGGCGCATTTAGTATCTAGAAATAATAAACAAACCATAATGCTTGGTTTTTCTGACGGTACTAAAGACGGCGGTTATTTGATGGCAAATTGGAGTATCTATAAAGCCAAAGAAGAATTGACAGCTATGTCAAGAAAATATGGAATTAAAGCGCTATTCTTTGATGGTCGTGGTGGCCCACCAGCACGTGGAGGAGGGAAAACACATAAATTTTATGCATCTTTAGGACCAAAAATAGAGAATAATGAGATACAGATTACAGTTCAAGGGCAAACCATTAGTTCAAATTTTGGAACTTTAGATTCTTGTCGTTATAACTTAGAAAACTTATTGAGTGCCGGGGCAACAAATCAAGTTTTCAATACGCATAAAAATATTTTATCGGACAACGAAAAACAAATTTTAGATCAATTAGCCGAGTTGGGTTATCAAAAATATTTGAGTTTCAAGAATCATCCAAAATTCATACCTTATTTGGAACAAATGAGTACTTTGAAGTATTATGCTAAAACCAATATAGGAAGCCGTCCGTCAAAAAGAAGTAAATCAGAACATCTGGATTTTGCCGATTTAAGAGCAATTCCATTTGTGGGTTCTTGGAGTCAATTAAAGCAAAATGTTCCTGGATTTTTCGGAGTAGGTACTGCATTAAAACATTTTGAAGACACAAACAATTGGGATAAAGTTCAGAATTTATATAATGATTCCTTATTTTTTAGAACCTTGCTAGAAAACAGTATGATGTCATTGGCAAAATCATTTTTCCCTTTGACTTCTTACATGAAAAAAGATCCAGTGTTTGGCTCTTTTTGGCAAATTATATACGATGAATTTTTAGAAACTAAACGTTTATTATTAAAAATTGCTGGTCACAAAGAATTAATGGAGAACTACCCTGATGGAAAAGCTTCGATTGACATAAGAGAACGCATCGTATTGCCTTTGTTGACGATACAACAATATGCTTTGTTAAGAATCAATGAATTGAACAAAGCGTCCAGCCCAGATTTAGATTTGATTAAGACTTATGAAAAAATTGTGACTCGTTCTCTTTTTGGAAACACAAACGCTAGTAGAAACTCGGCTTAAAAAAGAATTTAGATTTTATAATTTAGATTGTTTTATTGAAGTATTTAAATTTATTATATGAATTCCAATCAATTGCCCGTAAATGAATATTCCGAATTTAATGCCACTTACATCAAAGCACTTGATGATGTTTGTTTATTGGAAGAATTAGAAATCAGTTTACATGATTTTATCAAATTTGTTCAAAATATACCAATGGACAAATTTGATTATCGGTATGCAAAAGGTAAATGGACAATCAAAGATATTATTCAGCATATTATTGATGCCGAACGGATTTTTGGTTATCGAGCCTTGAGAATTTCCAGAAATGATAAAACGCCATTACCAGGATTTGAGGAAAACGATTATGTAGAAAATACCAATGCTAATGGTAGAAGTATTCAAGAATTATTGACGGAGTTTTCGGCTGTGAGACACTCAAATTTATTACTTTTCAAAAGTTTTTCAGATGTACAATTAACTAGAATAGGAATTGCATCTAATCATCCAATTTCTGTCCGTGCTATTGGATTTTTAATGATAGGACACCAAAAACACCATCAAAGAGTTTTTCAGGAACGTTATTTATAGTTCTAAACGGGTTATGAAAACAGGAACTCATTGAGAGTTCCTTATATATTTTGTATTGAAAAATTAATTATTCTTCGTCATCGTCTTCATCATATTCATTGGATGAATCGTCATCCTCCTCGTCATCCTCCTCGTCATCTTCTTCGTCATCGCTTTTTTCATCAAGAGGATCTTTATATTCATCGGTATCATCATCGTCATCGCTAACTTCATCCTCATCGTTAAGGCTGATGCCATCATCGATTGGTTCAATCTCAGCTGCGATTTCATCATCTTCATCATAATTTTCGATTCTGTCGGCTAGTTTTGTACTTATTTTTACTAAATAAATAGTATCTTCTGTACGAACTTCAACAGCCTCGATTAATTCGTTTTGAGCATTTCTAAAACGTATAATATTGGAATCATCATAGCCATCTGGAAATTTATCCACTAATAAATTTATTATTTCGTGGGTTAGTTTTGCATAATCTACAATTACTCTTTTCATAAATTTATATTATAAATCTAACAAATAGGCGAAAATTAAGGGAGCAACTATTGTTGCATCCGATTCAATAATGAATTTTGGGGTTTTTATATCTAATTTTCCCCAGGTTATTTTTTCATTTGGTACAGCACCAGAATAGGAACCATAACTGGTTGTTGAATCTGAAATTTGGCAAAAATAACTCCAAAACGGTATATCGTGCATTTCCATGTCTTGGTACAACATTGGTACAACACAAATTGGAAAATCTCCTGCAATTCCTCCTCCAATTTGGAAAAATCCAATTCCATTCGAACAATTTTTAGGGTACCAATCTGCTAAGAATGTCATATATTCTATTCCTGATTTCATCGTCGATGCTTTCAAATCACCTTTGATGACATAGGAAGCAAAAATATTTCCCATCGTACTATCTTCCCATCCAGGTACAATTATAGGCAAATTTTTCTCTGCTGCGGCATACATCCAGCTGTCTTTTAGGTCAATTTCGTAATATTCTTCTAATACGCCTGAAAGTAACATTTTGTACATAAATTCATGAGGAAAATATCTTTCACCTTTATCATCTGCATCTTTCCATATTTTATAAATGTGTTTTTGTAAACGTCGGAAAGCTTCATGCTCTGGAATGCAGGTGTCGGTTACTCGATTTAAACCTCTTTCTAGCAAAGCCCATTCGTCTTCTGGTGTCAAATCACGATAATTGGGTACTCTTTCGTAATGAGAATGTGCAACCAAATTCATAATATCTTCTTCAAGATTAGCTCCTGTACATGAAATAATTTGAACTTTATCTTTGCGAATTATTTCAGCAAAAATTTTCCCAATTTCGGCGGTACTCATCGCTCCAGCTAAGCTCACCATCATTTTAGCTCCATTGGCTAATTGTTGTTCGTATGCTTTTGCGGCATCGATAAGTGATGCAGAGTTAAAATGCAAATAATGCTTTTCGATAAACTGACTAATTGGTCCTTTACTCATTTTTTTTATTGTTTAAAGCTCATAATTGCGTGTTCAAAGAAAATATTTTTTTTGAAAACCACAATGAAAATTTTTAAATTATTTTTTATTGTAACCTAATATTTCTAAAACGTCTTCAGCTGTTTGTTGTTCAGAGAAAACTTCTGTAGCCATTATTCCGTTTTTGTCTCTATCAATCAAAATATGTTTAGGTTGTGGAATTAAACAGTGATGCAAACCGCCGTAACCCCCAATAGTTTCCTGATAGGCACCTGTATTGAAAAAACCAATATAGAGCGGTTTTTCTTTGTTGTATTTTGGCAAATATATAGCATTCATATTTTGTTCAGAATTGTAATAATCATCACTATCACAGGTCATACCACCGAGCAAAACTCTTTCGTATGTATCATTCCAACGATTAACAGATAGCATTATGAACCGCCTGTTTATCGCCCAAGTATCTGGCAAAGTAGTAATAAAAGAAGAATCAATCATATTCCATTTTTCTCTATCATTTTGTTGTTTTTGATACAAAACTTGATAAATAGCACCCCCGCTCTCGCCAACGGTAAATGATCCAAATTCGGTAAAAATATTGGGTACATCTACTTCAGCTTCATCACAGGCAATTTTAATTTGATTGATAATTTCGTCGATCATGTATTGATAATCATATTCGAATGCCAATGAATTTTTTATAGGAAACCCTCCTCCAATATTTAATCCATCAAGTGTAGGACATTCTTTTTTTAAAGCTACATATACCTTGATACATTTTACTAATTCATTCCAATAATAAGCATTGTCATTGATTCCGGTATTGATAAAAAAGTGCAACATTTTGAGTTCCAATTTTTTATTGTCTTGAATTTGCTTTTTATAGAACTGTACAATGTTTTTGTATCCAATACCTAGACGTGAAGTATAGAATTCAAACTTGGGTTCTTCTTCTGCAGCTATACGAATTCCAATTTTGAATTTTCGTTTAATATTTTCTTGTAAAATGTCTAATTCTTCGTAATTATCAATAATTGGAATGGTATTTTTATGACCGTTATTAATCAATCTAGCAATGTTTTCTATATATTGATCTCTTTTGAAACCATTACAAATTACATAAGTGCTTTTATTAATTTTTCCTGATTCCAATAAATTTTCAACAATATTAATGTCAAAAGCAGAAGAAGTTTCGATGTGAATATTGTTTTTGAAAGCCTCATTCATTATATATTGAAAATGAGAACTTTTTGTACAATAACAATAATAATATTTGGCCTCATAATTATTTTCCTCCATAGCCTTTCGAAACCAGTTTTTGGCTTTGTTGATGTTATTGGATATTTGAGGTAAATAGGTGAATTTTAATGGAGTTCCATATTGTTCCACCAATTTCATTAAGTCGATATTATGAAACTCTAAATTGTCTTTGTTTAAAGTAAATTCCTCTTGTGGAAAATAATAAGTTTGATTTATTAAATCGAAATATTTTGTATTCATTTGATTTTAAAATTTTAGAATTAATTTAATATAAATTTCAACCAAACTAAAATCAAACTCTAATATTTGCAAAAACGATTTGAAGTTTTTCGTTTTCAGCTTTTAAATAGTGGAAGATATCAAAACCAAAAGTATCCTTAATTGTAAAAAAACGTCTCAACTTTCTTAAAAAATAACTGTTGTTTTTATTCTTTAAAGTATCCGAGTTTCTTTTGTTTTGACTTTTTTTCATTGCTGCAAATGTAAAAAATAAAATAAATGTAATGTAAATAAAACTTTAAGATTTATAATCTTTGAATGCTTTCAAAATCAATTCGTTTTCAACGGATTGGTTGATTTTAATTTTTCCTATGCTTTCAATTAAGGCAAACTGAATGTTTCCATACTCATTTTTTTTGTCGTGAATAAGCAATTTCAGTATGGGTTCGATATCTGTTTTTTCAAAAATAACCTCATCATATATTGTTTTTAGAGTCGTTTTGATTTGGTTATATTCTTCTTGATTTATTAGGTTTTTTTTAAACGAAATATAACTTTCTAGTATCATTCCAATAGCAATAGCTTCGCCGTGTAATAAACTTTTTTTATTTTCATTTTCAAGGAAATAGCTTTCGATAGCGTGACCTAAAGTATGCCCAAAATTCAATGCTTTGCGTAAGTTTTTTTCGGTAGGATCTTGCATTACAATTTCATTCTTGATTTCGACCGAACGGTAAATTAAAGTATCGAAATCGGCAAAATCAATAGCTTTCAAATTCAGAAATTTCTCCCAATATTCCTTGTCATAAATTAATCCGTGTTTGAGCATTTCTGCTAGTCCAGAGCGCATTTCTTCTTTAGAAAGTGTTTCTAAATATTGTGTATCAATCAGCACCATTTTTGGAACATTGATAACACCAACTTGGTTTTTTAGATTGCCTAAATCAACGCCAGTTTTACCTCCAACAGAAGCATCAACCATTGACAATAAAGTAGTTGGAATATGAATAAAATCGACTCCACGTTTGAACGTTGAAGCTACAAAGCCTCCCAAATCAGTAACAACTCCACCTCCCAGATTGATAACCAAACTTTTTCTATCAGCTCCAAGTTCCGTCAATACATTCCATAATTCGACACAGGTATCAATATTTTTATTGGGTTCACCTGCTTCAAATTCAACAATTTCTATTGTAAGTTCAGTGGCTAAATAGGGTAGAAATTTTGACAAACAAAATTCATTAGTATTACTATCAACAATAATAAATATGTTGGAATAGTTGCTTTCGCTCAAGAATGAATTTAGTGCTTCATATCCTGTCTCATTGAAATATATTGGATAATTATTGGCTAGAATGGATTGCATAATTTTGGATTAATTTAGAACGCAAAATAAGGTAATTTTTGCTTATTAATTTTGGAAACTCTCTTTATATTTGTGAACAATATAACAATTAATGAAAAATTTATTCGATAATACACAAATTGCTTTCTCTTTAAAAAGTGATACGGAACTCGAAAGAGCTTATTTTTTATTCAAATTGATTGCAAATGAACCACTTGTTCGTATCGGAACTGCTGTCACTAATTTTGCTATTAAAGCAAGTTTACCTGTAGAAGGATTAATTCGAGCTACAGTTTTTGATCATTTTTGTAGTGGAGTGAATGAAGATGATAGTTTAAATGTGGTAGATAAAATGTATACAAAAGGTGTTTCCTCGGTTTTAGATTATTCGGTAGAAGGTAAGGAAGAAGAAGAACAATTTGATGCTGTTTTGGAAAAAACCTTGAAATTGATTGCCTTTGCCAAAGAAAAAAAGTCAATTCCTTTTGCTGTTTTTAAACCATCTGGTTTTGGCCGCATCTATTTATACCAAGAAGTGAGTTTAAGAAAAAAATTAACATTAGCAGAATCCGAAGAATGGAATAGAGTAGTAGATCGTTTCGAAAAAGTGTGCAAAGCTTCTTATGATAGTGATGTAGCTTTATTGATTGATGCAGAAGAAAGCTGGATGCAAGATGCAGTAGATAATTTGGTTGAAGAAATGATGGTTAAATACAATAAATTGAAACCTATTGTTTTCAACACCTTACAAATGTACCGTTGGGATCGATTGGATTATTTGAAAAAATTGCACGAAAAATCAAAACAAGAGGGATTCTTTATTGGAATAAAATTGGTTCGTGGCGCTTATATGGAAAAAGAAAATGAGCGAGCTATTGAAAAAGGATATCCTTCGCCAATTTGCCCTTCAAAAGAAGCAACTGACGAGAATTATGATGCTGCTATAAAATATATGGTAGATCATCTTGATACGATGTCTATTTTTGAAGGAACTCACAACGAAGCCAGTACGTATTCTTTAATGAGTTTAATGAAAGAAAAAGGAATAAAATCGACCGATAATAGAATTTGGTTTGGTCAATTATATGGAATGAGTGACAATATCAGTTTTAATTTGGCTGCTAAAGGTTATAACGTTGCCAAATATTTACCTTTTGGTCCTGTAAAAGATGTGATGCCGTATTTGATTCGTCGTGCCGAGGAAAATACTTCTGTAGCAGGACAAACCAGCCGTGAATTGGCAATGATAAAAGCGGAGAGAAATAGGCGAAAGGGGAAGTAGATAAGCCGTAAGCAGAACAAGGTTTACACGGATTTGATTTGTAAATACGCAAATAAAAACTGATTTTATTTTAGCAATAAAAGAAAAATCAGTTTTTATCAGTATTTTCGCTTTGGCGAATCACCGTCGTCTGTGTACATAAATTAAGAATGACTAAACTGCAAATTACTCAAATTTTTATAAATACCGTTTTCTAAAACAATTAATTCCTGATGCGTTCCTTGTTCTGCAATAACGCCATTATCTAAAACCAAAATTTGATCGGCACTGCGAATGGTGGAAAGGCGGTGGGCAATGATGATACTCGTTCTACCTTCCATCAAAATTTCTAAAGCTTCTTGAACCAGTTTTTCGCTTTCGCTGTCTAATGAAGAAGTAGCTTCGTCCAAAATTAAAATACTCGGGTTTTTTAATAATGCTCTTGCAATGGCAATACGTTGTCTTTGCCCACCCGAAAGTTTAACACCTCTTTCACCAACCAAAGTTTCAAATTTTTCAGGAAAACTTTCTATAAAATTCAAGGCATTAGCTTGTTTGGCAGCCAACATAATTTCGTCATCAGAAGCATCTGGATTTCCGTAAGCAATGTTTTCTTTGATGGTGCCGCCAAATAAAATTACATCTTGGGGGACAATACTCATATTGCCACGAAGATTTTCTAAATCATAATCGTAGATGTTTTTTCCATCTACCAAAATTTCGCCACTATCAATATCATAAAATCGCAACAACAAGGAAGCGATAGTCGATTTACCAACACCGCTTGGTCCCACAATGGCAATTTTTTGACCAAAATTGGCTGTAAAATTCACGCCTTTCAAAACCTTTATTTCTCTTCGGGAAGGGTAGTGAAATCCCACATTTTTAAAAGTAACATTGCCTTTTATTTTTTGAATGGAATGGGAGTTTTGAGTAGAATTGATTTTTTCTGGGATTTCTTCCAATAATTCAAAAACACGTTCAGTGGCTCCAATCGCCTTTTGAATTTGAGCATACAATTCGGCTATTCCACCAAAGGAGGCACCAACAAATGTGGAATACAAAACGAAAGAAATTAATTGTCCTACACTCATTTCGCCACTAATACTCAACCGCACACCATACCAAACCACAGCAACGATGGCACCAAAAAGACAAAAAATGATGAAGGAGGCAAAGTAACCTCTGTATTTTCCACCTTTGACAGCCAGTTTGACTACTTCCTTTATTTTTCCGTCATATCGTGCAATCTCATACCACTCATTGGCAAAAGCCTTAACAATACTGATTCCCTGCATCGTTTCCTCGACAATAACCTGACTTTCGGCAACCTGATCTTGTACTTTTTTGGAATATTTTCGGATGAAACGACCAAAAATCACTGCTGCCACAGCAATAAGTGGAACTACGGATAGCATTAATAAAGTTAACTTGATACTTTCAGTTGCTAATAAAATGATTCCTCCAATGATTAAAATAAATTGTCTCAAAAATTCGGCTATGGTAGAAGTTAAGGTGTCTTGAATTTGGGTAATATCGGCACTGATGCGGCTGTTTAATTCTCCAACTCTTTTTTGAGAAAAGAATGACATTGGCAATTTGACCAAATTACTGTACAATGAAAACCGAAGATTGGCTAATGTATGTTCCGTAAAATTGACGAATAATGACAATCTAAAAAACGAACAAATCGATTGTAAAAATAGAATGACAATCAGCAATAAAGCGATAGTATTGGCTTGATCATAACCTTTATTTTTTACACTATCAATCAACATTCCCATCAATTTTGGAAATGCCAAAGCGGTTGCACCAGTCAACAAAAGGAAAATTAATCCAATATAAAATTTCCAACGATGACTTCCGGCAAATTTAAAAATTAGAATAGCCTTATTTAGTGAAGATGCGGTAATTTTTGATTTTGGTAAATTATTTTCTTTGAAATGTGCCATTTAATTTTATATATTTTTACAAATATAATATTATACCCATTAATTGATGAAATAACTTTACTTAGTTTAGAAACATTAAGGGATTATTTAGTATTAATTTATTTCAGATATTATGAATTTTGTAATTAATAAAGTTGTTATTTATTTTTTAATTAAAAATTTTTATTTAATATTGGAATTACAAAATAACTAGAATGGAAATATTTCATATAGCTGCAGAGTGTTACCCAGTAACAAAAGTGGGTGGATTAGGCGATGTTGTTGGAGCGCTACCAAAATATCAAAACAAAGTTGAAGGTCATGTTAAAGTCGTTAAGCCTCGTTATAATACAAAATTTATTGATGAAAATGAGTTTGAAAATGTTTTTTCTGGATTTGTAAAGCTGGGAAATTTTAATTTTCCTTTCCAAATCCAAAAAGAAAGTACTAATTTTTTAGGGTTTGAATTGTATTTAGTTCAAATTCCAGAGCTCTTTGATAGAAAAGATGTGTATGGATATGAAGATGATATTGAACGTTTTTTGTCATTTCAAATTGCTACTTTGGATTGGATTAATTCACTTTCGGAAATTCCAGATGTGATTCACTGTCACGATCATCACACCGGTTTGATTCCATTTATGATGCAATATGCTCATAGATTTGAAAAGTTAAAAAACATTAAATCAGTGATTACAATTCATAATGCCATTTATCAGGGGCAATTTGGTTTTGATAAATTGTATTATTTGCCAGAATTTGATTTGTCCAAAATAACCGTTTTGGATTGGGATAATCGAATTAATTCATTGGCGACAGCTATTAAATGTGCCTCGGCAGTATCGACTGTTTCTCCAAATTTTTTGAATGAAATTAATAATTTCGGTTATGGATTAGAATCTTTGTTTAATATGGTTAGGCATAAATCCAAGGGAATTTTGAACGGAATTGATGCTGAAGTTTGGAATCCAATTAAGGATAAAATGATATCAAATAATTTTTCAATTCGAACAGTAGATAAAGGAAAACAAGAAAATAAAATACAATTGTGCAGTAAGTTTAATTTAGATACAACAAAACCGCTTTTTAGTTTTATAGGAAGATTATTTGAAGAAAAAGGAGCTGATTTATTGCCACAAGCTGCTGCATTGGCTTTGTCAGAAAATTTTAAGGAAATTAATATTTTAATTTTAGGTTCTGGAAATGCAGATATTGAGAAACAATTGAGTCATTTATTGGTCAGTTTCAAAGGGAATTGTAATGTTTTTATTGGTTATAGCGAAGAATTAGCTCATCAAATTTATGCAGGTTCTGATTTTTTATTGATGCCTTCAAGAGTGGAGCCTTGCGGTTTGAATCAGATGTATTCTTTTCGGTACGGAACAATTCCGATAGTGAGAAGAACAGGAGGACTAAAAGATACTGTGATTGATATTGGAGATGGTGGAAACGGAATTTGCCACGATCAAGCGTCTATTGTAGATATTTGTTATTCGATTCAGAGGGCTTTAAAACTATATAAAGATAAAAAAAGCTTTAAAAATATTCGAAAAAAAGGAATGAATATTGACCACTCTTGGGAAAGAGTTTGTAAAGAATATACAGAAATGTACCATTTAATAACTAACTAAAATGAAACCAAAAAAGAAAAATGTTATATCAATTATCCTCGGTGGAGGACAAGGATCTAGATTATTTCCTTTAACAGAAACTCGTTCAAAACCCGCAGTTCCTATTGGGGGAAAATATAGATTAGTAGATATTCCAATTTCGAACTGCATGAATTCGGATATTTATAGAATTTTCGTTTTAACTCAGTTTAATTCGGCCTCTCTGAATGCTCATATTAAAAACACCTATCATTTTAGCATTTTTAGTCACGCTTTTGTTGATATTTTAGCCGCTGAACAGACCCCTGACAACCCTAGGTGGTTTCAAGGAACTGCAGATGCAGTAAGACAATGCATGCCTCATTTCCTAAATCACGATTTCGATTATGCAATGATACTTTCGGGAGATCAATTGTATCAAATGGATCTGAATCAAATGATTGAAGATCACGTAAAAAATGAAGCAGATATTTCAATCGCCACATTGCCAGTTAATTCCAAAGACGCCCCAGAATTTGGTATATTAAAAACGAATTCAGATAGTTTCATTGAGGCTTTTATTGAAAAACCAGCCAAAGAACTTTTGCCAGAATGGGAATCTGAGGTAAGCGATGAGATGAAAAGTGAGGGTAAACTTTATTTGGCTTCGATGGGGATTTATATTTTTAACAGAAAATTCTTGTTGGACGTTATGGAAGAATCAACTACTAAAGATTTTGGTAAAGAAATCATTCCGCAAGCAGTTGGACATAAAAGAATATTTAGTTTTCAATATGAAGGATATTGGACAGATATTGGAAACATAGATTCCTTTTTTGAAGCCAATATTGGATTGACAGATGATTTGCCAAAATTTAATTTATTTGACAATGATAATAAAATATTTACTCGTCCAAGATTGTTACCTCCTACGAAATTCAAAAAGACAAATATAGATAGATCTATAATGTCTGATGGATGTATTGTCAATGCTAAAGAAATTTTTCGGTCTGTAATTGGAAACCGTTCTAGAATTGGAAGTGAAACTATAATTCATAATACTTATGTAATGGGGAATGATTTTTATCAAAGTATCGATGATATGAAAGCTGATGTTAAAAATAATAAAATATTAGTTGGAATTGGTGAAGGATGTTTTATTAATAATGCAATTGTCGATAAAAATTGTAGAATAGGCAATAACGTTTACATTAATGGAGGCAAGCACCTTGAAGATACATCAAACGAATTGTATATGATAAAAGAAGGAATTGTAGTAATCAAAAAAGGCGTAACAATTCCGGATAACTTCATCATTAAATAATCAATTAATTTTCCAAAATTTGTAGAATTTTAAAAAAATAAAATGCAGAATCAAACCAGAATTGTAATCGAAAATGTGTTACCACAGCTTGATGGTGGCGTATATCCAATAAAAAGAATCGTTAATCAAATTGTAAATGTTAGTGCTGATGTGTTTTCTGACGGACACGATGTTATTGAATGTTGTGTAAAATTCAAACACGAAAACGATAAAAATTGGCAAGAAGTTCGAATGCAACCTGCTGTAAATGATAGTTGGAATGCTAGTTTTAAGGTTGAGAAACAAGGTTATTATACTTTTTTTGTTGAAGGTTGGGTTGATTATGCCTTGAATTGGCAGCACGGAATCCTTCGTAAAATTCAAGACAATCAATACGTAAAATCTGAATTATTAGAGGGTGCGGAATATGTTCGTGCGATTTTAGATGTTGTCAATAAAAATGAAAAGGATTATTTGAATACTTTGGTTTATTATTTTACTACTGAGCACGAATATGATAACGCCATTCGGGAAGCTACTTCTTCTTATCTGAATGAAATATTCAAAAAGTATCCAAAACGATTCTTAGAAAATAAATCCTTAGACTTAAAAGTTTATGTAGATAGAAAAAAAGCATTGTTTAGTACTTGGTATGAATTTTTTCCTCGCTCAGCTTCTTCTGAATTGGGAAAACATGGTACTTTCAAAGATTGTGAAAGGTTATTGCCAAGAGTAGCCTCTATGGGCTTTGATACTTTGTATTTTCCTCCAATTCACCCTATTGGGGAAGTAAATAGAAAAGGAAAAAACAATGCAACTAATGCTGAACCTGGTGATGTAGGTTCTCCTTGGGGAATTGGATCACAATACGGTGGACATAAATCTACTCATCCTGAATTAGGAAGTATAGAAGATTTCAAAACATTGGTCCAAAAAGCAAAAGAGTTAGGAATTGAAGTAGCAATGGATTATGCCTTACAAGCTGCTCCAGATCATCCTTATGTTAAAGATTTTCCTCAATGGTTTAAATGGCGTCCCGATGGTACGGTACAATATGCCGAAAATCCACCTAAAAAATACCAAGATATTCAGCCTATTTATTTTGAAAGTAGCGATTGGAAAAATCTATGGGAAGAATTGCTTGATGTTGCTTTATTTTGGATTGAAAAGTGTGATATTAAGATTTTTAGAGTGGATAATCCTCATACAAAACCATTCTATTTCTGGGGTTGGTTAATTAATGAAATAAAGAAAAAACATCCCGATGTTTTGTTTTTGGCCGAAGCTTTTACTCGTCCTAAAATTATGAACGAATTGGCAAAACAGGGTTTTTCACAATCTTACACCTATTTTACTTGGAGAAACTCTAAACAAGAATTGACTGAATATGTCGAAGAATTGACAAAATCGGATCAAAAAGAATTTTACCGCCCTAACTTTTGGCCAAATACTCCTGATATTAATCCAGGTCATTTGCAGCACGGAAACGAATCGATTCACCTTCAAAGATATTTCTTGGCCGCCACATTGAGTTCAAGTGTTGGAATTTATGGACCCGTTTTCGAATATCAAATTTCGACACCATTGGCTCCGGGAAAAGAAGAATATTTAAATTCTGAAAAATATGAATTTTTTAAATGGGATTGGGATAGACAGAATAAAATTACAACTGTGATAAGTCGAATAAACAAAATTAGAAAAGAACATGCTTCTCTGCAACAAACTAATAATATAATTTTTTGTGCTACCAATAATGAAAAGATAATGGCTTATTATAAATTTGATGATGAGAAACAAGATGAAACTCTCATGGTTGCAAGCCTAGATTCAAATAATACAGCTCAATCTGTGGTACAGCTTCCCGGTGACTTATTGGGTAAGCTTCCTGTCAAAATAACGGATTTAATAACAGGAAATACTTATATTTGGGATAAAGAATGGAATTTTGTTGTGATTTCACCTGATTTACCATTCCATTTGTTTAACATTCAGCCATAATGAAGGATATAAAGTTGAACGAGGATGAATTTCAAAATCCATTTGTTTTTAAAACAGATTGGAAAAATGCGTTTGATGACCAAGAGTTTGTAAATGTTTTTGATTCAGATACTCTAAAAATAACCTTCATAAACTGGACGAATTAGCTTTAGAATAGTACGATTTTCGACCGAAAAGTAAAACAACCACCTTTGAAGGATGTTGCCAGAATGTTTCGTTCCTTTCATTATGCTATTTATGCCTTGATTTTCAACAATAAAGAAAGATATCCTTTTAACAAGAAGAACTTTTCAAAGCAGGCGAAATTTTGTTCAAATATTTTGTAGGTGTGTTTCTCCAAAAGTATACTGATGTCGCTCAAGGCGAAAAATTAAACATTGGATATCAAAGAGAAATTGATTTCTTTCTGAAATATTGTTTACTTGAAAAAGCAATTTACGAATTGGGATATGAACTCAGTTCACGTCCACGCTGCGAGGGAATTCCTATCAGGGGAATATATAGTAATATGCAATTTGACCATTCAAATAAAAATTATAATAATAAAATCCATGTTTGAACTCTGTTTCAACCATATATCTAAAAACAAATAAACAACAATGAACAAAGTACAGCCTTATTCTCTTTTTACCGATTTCGATATTGATTTATTCAAAGCCGGAAAACATTTCAGATTATACGAAAAACTTGGCGCGCATTTACTAGAAGTTGATGGTGTAAAAGGCGTCTATTTTGCCGTTTGGGCTCCATCAGCACGCTCGGTTTCTGTAGTTGGGGATTTCAATTATTGGATTCAGGGAGATCATCAATTGAATGTTCGCTGGGATTCATCAGGAATTTGGGAAGGATTTATTCCCGGAATCGAAAAAGGAACAACCTATAAATATAAAATCCAATCTAACAATGGTGGGATAATCACAGAAAAAGCTGATCCATTTGCACTGTATTGCGAACATCCTCCTCATACTGCATCTGTTGTTTGGGATTTGGATTACCAATGGAGAGACAAAAAATGGATGGAAACCCGAAAAAGACACAATGATTTAGACAAACCATATTCAGTTTATGAAGTTCATTTGGGTTCTTGGAAACGCAATGCAGAAGGAAATTTTTTGACTTATTTGGAATTGGCAAAAGAATTAGTCGATTACATAAAAGAAACTGGATTCACTCACGTTGAGTTTATGCCCATAATGGAATATCCGTATGATCCTTCTTGGGGTTATCAGTTGGTTGGTTATTTTGCCCCGACTTCTCGTTTTGGCACACCTCAGGATTTTATGGTATTGGTTGATAAACTGCACGAAGCGGGAATTGGAGTGATTCTGGATTGGGTGCCTTCCCATTTTCCAGAAGACGCACACGGTTTGGGCTTTTTTGATGGTTCTAATCTTTTCGAACATCCCGATCGTAGAAAAGGGTATCATCCTGATTGGAAAAGTTTAGTTTTTAATTACGGACGAAACGAAGTGCGTGCGTTCTTAATAAGTAATGCTATTTTTTGGTTGCAACACTATCATGTAGATGGACTTCGGGTCGATGCAGTAGCTTCGATGTTGTATTTGGATTATTCCAGAGAAGAAGGGGAATGGGAACCTAATATTTTTGGTGGAAGAGAAAATTTGGACACCATAGGCTTCTTAAAAGAATTTAATGAAGCAGTTTATTCGAGTTTTGAAGGTGTGCAAACAATAGCCGAAGAAAGTACTTCTTTCCCGATGGTTTCTCGTCCAACATTTGCAGGAGGATTAGGTTTTGGAATGAAATGGATGATGGGTTGGATGCACGATACTTTGCAGTATTTTCAGAAGGAAACCGTGTACCGAAAATACCATCAAAATGACTTAACTTTTGGAATGACTTATGTTTTTTCTGAAAATTTTATGTTGCCGCTTTCGCATGATGAAGTGGTTTATGGAAAAAAATCTATTGCAGGAAGAATGCCCGGTGATGAATGGCAGAAATTTGCTAATTTAAGATTGCTTTATGGGTATATGTTTACACACCCAGGAACCAAATTATTGTTTATGGGAGGGGAGTTTGGGCAAAGCGCTGAGTGGAATTTCGAAGGAAGTTTAGACTGGCATTTGTTGCAATACGATTTTCACGAAGGTGTCAAAAAAGCCATAACAGATTTGAATGCTTTGTATAAAACTCAACCAGCATTGTATGAAAAACAATTTAGTCCAGAGGGATTCGAATGGATTAATTATTCCGATCATCAAAACGCAGTAATGACTTTTATTCGAAAAGGACACAACTCTAAAGATAATCTATTTGTAGTTTGCAATTTCACTCAAGTTGTTCGTCAAAATTATCGTATTGGGCTGCCAAAAAAAGGAAAAATCACAGAGATTTTTAATAGTGATGCTGTTGCTTATGGTGGAAGTGGTGTGAAAAATTCTAATAAATTAACTGTCGAGGCTTTGCCTTATGACGGTAGAGACTATTCAGTAGAACTACTTTTACCTCCATTAAGTGTGACGGTTTATAAATACTGATATTCATTTTTGTGAATTCAATTCAAAGTAAAGGGCAATCGTATTAAAGATTGCCCTTTTTTGTATTTTCCCATTTATTTTTTGATAATCTGTTTGTATATGTTTTTCTTTTTTTGGCCATCTTTATTATGATATATGTACCTAGTAATAGATTGCTTAGTCATAATTATTGTTTGTTTCCAATACTTTGAAATGAAAGCAAATATCCCAGCTTCACTTATTTTTTTCTTTAGATTGAATTTTTAGAGTTCAAAAAGTTGAATTTGGATGTAGAATTAAATCCATTCCGAATTTAATTTGTAGATTAAATCCTATTATAATTTTTATTTAATAT
>JACCDI010055108.1_pt1 | contig 22230 bp, 23 predicted proteins | sample 7442791 | NCBI WGS metagenome assembly JACCDI01 (sample SAMN15323434, study PRJNA562643) | freshwater metagenome | isolation source: river surface water | place: USA:Blue River Watershed | collected 2017-08-15
TCAGTGCGTGATGATTTAGCACTTATAGTTTGCAGCGGACATTTACGAGTTGACGCTACATTCTCGACCCGCTTCATCCAGTTACACATGCACTGTCGAAACCGATCATCCCCATATTTAGTTACCAACTCCCAAAAAATCCAACCTAAACGTCTGGGTCTCGATTCTTTGGGGTTGCTTCAATGGTAGGTGATACCGATGACATTGGCTAGGCCTGAGGCTGGCAGAATGCTGTGAATTACCAGTCTTTGCCTTTGGAGGACATGGCACGATCGGCCTCGCGCTTATCGGTTTGCTCTTTCAGAGTTTGACGCTTGTCGTACTCCTTCTTGCCTCGAGCCAGTGCTATCTCTACTTTTGCCCGGCCATCTTTAAAGTAAATGGAAAGCGGAACCAGGGTAAAACCCGATTCCTTTAACTTTGATTGAAGTTTCAAGATTTCTTCGCGGTGCAAAAGTAACTTGCGTTTACGTCGCGAGGGTGAGTTATTCCAGGTTGCCTGGGTGTACTCGGGAATGTGAACATTCTCAAGCCACGCTTCACCACCATCAATAGATGCATAGCCGTCAATTAGCGAGGCGCGTCCTGCTCGAAGCGATTTCACCTCTGGGCCAGAGAGCGCCATTCCCGCCTCATAGGTGTCCAAAATTAGGTAGTCGTGGCGGGCTTTGCGGTTGCTAGCAACAACCTTTTGACCACGTTCTCTAGGCATAAGAATTCTATATTCGCAGGTATCTGCGGATTGCGAGGCCAGAGGCTAGAGCTGCCAATACTATTCCCGCAGCAATTAGAAGCGGCACAACGAGCAAGCCATCGCTAAGACTTACAAAGCTGGTGAAAGGAAGTCTTTCGGCAAGGTATCCCTGAACGAAAAATTGGACAATACCAAGCACCGCGGCTCCTGAAAGTAATGAGCCAATAGTTGCGGCAACTACTCCTTCAAGTATGAAAGGTAATTGAATGTAGAAGTTGCTGGCTCCCACGAGCCTCATGATGCCCAGCTCACGTCGGCGACTAAAGGCAGAGAGACGAATTGTTGTAGAGATCAACAGAGCAGCAGAGAAAAGCATTAGTGAAGCAATTCCAATTGCAGCAAGGGAGGCGGCATTCAAAATACTAAAAATTTGATCTAGGTAGCTTCGTTGGTCTCTAACCTCTTCAACACCAGCAACTCCGGTAAAACTCTCTGTGATGATTTGACTCTTAGTCGAATCCTTAAGTTTCACCCAGTAGGTTTCATTCAGTTGTTTGGCGGTTACGTACTTTGCAACGGCGTTACCCTTGAACTGCTCCTGGAAAGTAGCGTAAGCCTGCTCGTGATCTTCGAAATAGAACTTGTCTATGTATTGGCTCAAGGTATTTGATTCAAGTTTTTCCTTGACAGCAGCCTTTAAGTCTTCTGATGCCTCGCCTTGTGGGCAGACATCGGTCGCGGAAACATCGCTACACATGTAGACGGCTACCTGAGCGCGGTCGTACCAGTAGTTTTTCATTTGACCAATTTGCATCTGCAGAAGCGATGCCGTGCCCACGAATGTCAACGAGATAAATGTGACCAAAATTACTGAAACCACCATCGAAAGGTTTCGTCGGAAACCTTGAGCAACTTCGCTGAAGACAAACTTCATCAGTAGGAACCGCCAACCTGATCGCGAATTATTTCGCCGTCCTTAAGTTCCACCACGCGCTTCTTGAGTCGATCTACAATCCCCCGGTCGTGGGTGGCCATAATGACCGTGGTACCAGCAAGGTTGATTCTCTCGATCAGCGCCATGATGTCCTGAGATGTTGCCGGATCTAGATTTCCGGTTGGCTCATCGGCCAGCAAAAGTGCAGGCTTGTTCACAATTGCTCTCGCCAAGGCAACTCGCTGCTGCTCACCGCCCGATAACTCGCTAGGAAGTCGGTCAGCTTTGCCTTCTAGGCCTACCAGGCGCAATACCTCTGGGACTGCTTCTTGAATGAAACCCTGAGATTTGCCGATCACTTCAAGACTGAAAGCAACATTTTGAGCCACAGTTTTATTGGGCAGTAAACGGAAATCTTGAAACACCACTCCAAGTCGGCGGCGAAAGAATGGAACGCGTCGGCTGGGGATGCCAACCAAGTTTTCACCAAGAACGTGAACCGAGCCTTTGGTGGGTACATCTTCGCGAAGCATCAAGCGCATCAGCGAAGATTTTCCAGATCCAGATGCCCCAACTAGAAAAACAAAATCACCTTTGGCTACTTCTAGCGACACGTTGCTGAGCGCAGGACGCGCAGAACCGCGATATTGCTTACTTACGTTGGAGATGCTGATCATGATGATTCCAGCCTAAGAGCGGGCAGCGCTGGTTCAGGCTAAGCGCCCTGTTGTGTCTGCTTGCGCCACCGAATTCCGGCCGCAATAAACCCAGCCAGATCGCCATCAAACACGGCCGACGGGTTATTTACTTCGTAGTCCGTGCGCAAATCTTTGACCATTTGATACGGAGCTAAAACATAGGATCGCATTTGCTCACCCCAACTTGCCTTAACATCACCGGCAATCTGCTTTTTCTTGGCTTCTTCCTCGCGACGGCGAATTTCAAGCAGACGTGACTGAAGAACGCGCATGGCAGCTGCCTTGTTCTGAATCTGGCTCTTTTCATTTTGGCAACTAACCACGGTGCCAGTTGGAATGTGCGTGATTCTCACAGCTGAATCGGTGGTGTTTACCGACTGCCCACCTGGACCAGACGACCTAAAAACATCAATTCGTATTTCATTCTCAGGAATCTCAATTGCCTCGGTTTGCTCGACAAGTGGCACCACCTCAACCGCGGCAAATGAAGTCTGGCGCTTCCCTGCTGCGTTAAATGGACTCATGCGAACCAATCGGTGTGTTCCGGCTTCAACAGACAACGAACCAAAAGCATACGGCGCGTCAATCTCAAAGGTTGCAGACTTAATTCCGGCACCTTCGGCGTATGAAGTATCCAGAACCTGAACGGGCATTTTGTTTTTCTCGGCGTAGCGCAGATACATTCGCATCAGCATCTCGGCGAAGTCAGTGGCGTCATCACCGCCAGCCCCAGATCTAATCGTGACTACGGCTGCGCGCGAATCGTATTCGCCGTTCAGTAGGGTTTGAATTTCTAACTCGGAAATCAGCGCTTGCAGCGAGGTTAGCTCCGCCTTGGCCTCAGCCTGAACTGAAGCATCTGCCTCAGTGTTCGCCATCTCGACTAGTACCTCTAAATCATCTAAGCGAGACTGCACCGATTCAAGTTTCGTCAGCATCCCTTGAGCGTGAGAAAGCTTGCTGGTCACATTTTGCGCGTGTACCGGCTCATCCCAAATATTTGGATCCGCGGCCTGCTGCTTTAGCAGGACGATCTCGTCGTTGAGCCTTTTGACGTCCACCACGTGTTGAATATCCGCGAATGTTGCACGAAGAGAGCGAATCTCTTGGGTGAGGTCTAGGTCTGCCATGTCTCTAATAGTTTAGGCGAGCGTCATAATTGATTAGTGAGTTCAAATCGGCCGGCATTTCAAGCAAGACAACTTGCCCTACCGGTATACGTTCCCTCACTACTTTTTGCAGCGGGCGAATCAGGACTTATTCCTCTTATTCCTGCCAGCGCTGAGAATCTCGGCGCCGACCTGCCAACTGCAGCCTTCGTCGCGGGCCTAGTGCTGATTGGAACCTTGATTGCCGATCTGCCGGCGGCAACAATCGTAAATCGTTTTGGTGAGCGCGTTTCAATGATCTGGGCGGGATTCATCGCTGCTCTGGGAGCCGGATTGGCCCTATTGGCCTCAAATATTTACCAGTTGGGAGCCGGAGTTTTTTTGCTTGGTATGACTGCAGCCATTTTTGGGCTGGCCAGGCACTCCTACATAGCCGAGACTGCCCCAAAGGAATTTCGCGCCCGGTCGCTTTCGATCCTGGGTGGCATGTTTAGACTCGGCGGATTCATCGGCCCGCTGGTGGGCGCCTGGATAATTCAGAATTACGGAATCCAAAATGTTTACTGGATGTCAATTATTTTCTGCGGACTAGCCGGTGCGATTTTGCTAACCACCAAGGCCGAAAAGATGCCAGATACCCCACCAAATCGCGCCGGTGGAATTTGGGTTGTTGCAAAACTTGAAAGTAAAAAGTTACTTTCCCTTGGTGTTGCCTCTGCCATGCTCACTTTTCTAAGAACGGTCCGCCACCTAGCCTTGCCGCTCTGGGCCCTGCACATAAACCTTGACCTCTCGGTAACTGCGTTAATCATTGGCCTGGCGGGAGCAATTGATTTTGCACTCTTTTATAACGGCGGTCAGGTGATTGATAAATATGGTCGCCGGTTTGCAGCCGTGCCAACCATGCTAGCGATTGGTATTGGAGTGGCCTGCATTCCCTTTACCTCAGATGCAACAAGTTTTGCGATTGTTGCCGTTGCACTCGCCGTTGCAAACGCGCTGGGCTCCGGATTGGTATTGACAATAGGTGCTGACTTGGCACCCGAAGGTGCCCGAAACGAATTCCTCGCCGCATTCCGCCTGCTGCTTGATGGTGGCATCGCAATTGCGGCCCCCGTCATTTCACTTCTTACAATCGCCGTTGGGTTGTCCTCAGGATTGTTTGCAGTGAGTGGGGTTGCACTTGTTGGCGCTTATTTGATGAATCACTATCTTCCAAAGTACGGGATTCGTTAGTCGCTGAGGCGCGCCGAAGCGTGCGAACAGATAACTTTAGGCCCGACCCCAAGTGCAATTCTGAAAACAGGTTTCCAGCTGGCGCAAGCCACGGCCTTTACCGTGCGTGCATCAGGCAGTAATTCATCGCTGAGTTGCAGATCCGAAAACTGATCAGAGTCAATCAGCGCGAGAAATGATTCACTATTTTCTCCGGTACCGGCAACAAACAACGCATCTGCCTCAGCCAGCGTTGTGAGTCGTTTTTGAAAAATGAATAACGATGCGGCACTAATAGAAGTGAGCATCAGCATTGCTGTAAATGCAAGCAGCCCAATCCCAAGCGGAGCAATTGAGCCACGTTCTGCTCTGATGCCGGTCATCGAACGAACACCGATGACGCCTCGGCGGAACCAACTTTGACCTTTAGGCGAAGCAGGCTTCCTTCAGCGAAACAATTTGGCTCGCAAAGCATTTCAAGCTCTGGGTCAACACCCACCTTGAAGTCTTGAGCTATCTGCATGGCGGTTTGCTTGGGATCTAAATCCAAAATTACGAATGACCTAAGGGCGTGTCTGGCTATGGATTCTGCGACCAACTGACTGGTTTGAAGGCTTGAAATTTGCAAGAACAGTGTCAAAATACCTACTTGCAGTAGCACGCCAAAAACTAAGAATTCAATGATGGCTGATCCAGTTTCATCCGTGTAAACAACGTTATTTTTCACGAAAGGCTCTTCCGGTGGCAGTCAGATGATGTGCGCCAAGCCAGCCAAGGTTGGAAAAACCCGCTGTAATTTCAACAATCTCCTGATTCTCGTTTTCAGTTCGGCACCTAATTTCAGCAATCAATTTCCCTTGAAAGGTGGCATTTATTTGCTCTCTAGCTCGAAGACAACCCGCGGCGGATTCCTGGTCAGCTAGGGCTGCAAATCTTGCTCCTTCAATTGCAGAATCTCTAAGAATCATCAAGGTGAAAGACGCCAGGGTGACTGAAATTGATGTCACGGCAAGCAACACCAAAGGTGCAGAGATCAACACAAATTCAACGACCGCCGACCCGCGCTGAAGGCCTTGCTTAGTTGGTCTAAAAGGCCGCAACTTTTGCAAGGGCTTGCTCGAATACGCCCCGCAGAGCTGGTCCAGCCACAGACCAAAGCAGGACGACCAAGCCTGCGGTCATCAGCGTAATCAGAACCCAGCCCGGAACATCACCAGACTCATCGCTTAGTTTCTTAATCATTTTTCCTCCTATAGAAATGACATGTTGAGCAATTGAAGACTTGGGTAAATAGCAAAAAGAACCGTGACTGGCAAAATCAGAAATACCAGCGGAATCAGCATTCGAGTTTCATTTTTACCGGCTTGCTTTAGCAGGTGATTAGAAACTTCCAACCGTACCGCCTCTGCTTGCTCAGCTACTATTCCAGCCAGCGGAGTTCCTCTATTCATGGCATTAATCAATTTGTTGCAGACTTCGACGAGTTGATGCTGAGGAATCCTCGTGGCAAGTTCAGAGAACTCAGATTCTAAAGAAGCGCCATACTCTATAGACCTAAGAGTCTTCTGCAGTTGCGTAGCAAGTTCACCTGAGAGCCTGGGCACCACCCGGTTTAGTGCTGAATAAATACTTTCGCCCGATGCCAGCGCCACAGAGAGCAGTTCTAGAAAATCCGGCAGTTCTCGCAAAATCTTTTGCAGGTATTTCTTTGGCGTGAAAATGCCGAGTATCGATGTTTTGATAGCCGAGCCAACAAAAGTAGACCAGGGAATTGATTGAAGTTTTGGGGTGAGGCGGGTTGAAAGAGGTACGGGCCGAAGCGACAAAAAGAAAGAGTACGCCAGCCAAATTCCTGCAGCGATCATTAGCCCAGAAATAAATATTGTCATGAGGCAAAGACCCTGGGCTCCGGAGGCAACGCGCCTAAAACGTGAACCAATCGATAGGCAAAAAGACTCAACACGAACCCTAATGACAGAACTAGCGCGCCCGAGCTGGTGTTGTAAGTGGCGGCATTTTCGACACGAGAAGCCAATAGTGCAACCACGACCCACGGTGCCCCAACGGCAATTTTTGCGGTGCCAAGCACCCAACTTTGTTTTGATTCGATTTGAGCGGTCTGTGCGATATCACGTCTCAAACCAATTGACTGCTTTCGTAGTGTTGATAAAAGTGCCTCGGAGCCAGTGGCGCTAACCAATACGAGCACTTCGCATAACCGATCGGCATGCACCTCGCCAAGTTCCGCTTTCAGCTCCATAAGCGCCTGCTCCATTTCCCAACCCGCATCGAGTCTTCGCGACAAATTCGCAAATCTTGGCCTGAGGCGAACGGGTCCATGTAACGCAAGGTCATCGAATGATTCAATTAGTGACATTCCAGATGCAAGTGCTGAATGGATTGAATCCAATACCTCCGGCCATAGTTTTGCTAAATCGCGTCGTCGCTTTTTTGAGAATCCCGAAATCATTTCAATTTGCAAGGCAAACGCGCCAAGCCCCACAAAAAAACCAAGTACCGTCACTTGAAAGCTGAGGCCGACCAACCAGCCGACTAGTAATGCAATTACGGATACTGCGACCAAGACCTGATGTTGCCCAAACCGATTGAGTCCAGCTCCTTCAACTATCGACCTAAACCAACGCATCAGGAACCTCAGCAAAGGTAATGTTTTTGGAGTTTGGGTCCCAACTAACTTCAACGATTTGCGAGATAGACCGGGAACCATCGGGATTTAATTGACAGTGAACGACCACATCTATGCAGCTACCAACCGTTGGCCTCACAAAATCGGTGGAAATATTATTTCCGGCAAGCAGTGGCAGCGTGCAAAGTTTGGCAATAGCATCACGTGCAGAATTTGCGTGAATTGTGCAGGCACCAGGCAACCCTGAATTTAGGGCAATCAGCATATCCAGCGCCTCAGCTTCACGAACCTCGCCAACCACAAGTCGATCGGGTCTCATCCGCAGCGCCTCTTTGACGAGTCGCCTAAGTGAAACCTCACCAATTCCCTCTAGATTTGCTTGCCGAGTCTGCAAAGCAACCCAGTCTGGCTTGGAAATTCGCAGCTCAAAAGTTTCTTCAACGCTGACTACCCTTTGGTTGTCTGCTATTTCGTTCAGGAGTGCGCAAAGAACTGTGGTTTTTCCTGACTGCGTTGCGCCAGAAATTAGTATGTTCTTTCTACTTGCCATAGCCGTGGCCAAATAGGAAGCGTGATCAGGGCGCATTGCTCCGGTCAACAGAAGTTCACCAAGCGAGATTATCTGCCGTGGAAATTTTCGAATATTGAGCGACCAATGCTCTCTCGTTATGTCAGGAATCACCACGTGCAATCTAGATCCGTCTGGCAATGAGGCATCTACAAATGGTGAGGATCGATCCAACCGCCGTCCCGTGCTTCGCAGCATGCGCTCCACAATCACCCGAAGTTCAGTATGGTCAATCGAGATTGGAAGTGATTGAGAAATTCCTCGCCGGGCTATAAATACTTCTGCTGGCCCGTTGACCCAGATCTCTTCTATTGCTGGATCATCAATCAGATTTTGCAAGACACCAAACCCAAGCAGGTGATTTCTAAGGCCTTCGCGAACCTTTGCCTCTCTCGATAGATCGAGTGGTTCTTGTTCAAGGGTCTCGTCTAGCGCAGCCTGAATGATGCTTTCAGCATCACGGTCACCGGATGCAGCAAGGCGGCGGGCCAACCCAACGGTCTCCTGAAAATTCATCGTCTCTCTCGCACTAAAGAGGTCCAGTTTTCGGCATATTTTTCTGGCTAACCGAACTTATCCACAGGTTTGACCAGTTAGACTATTGAGGCATGCGGGAGTGGCGAAATTGGCAGACGCACTGGATTTAGGTTCCAGCGCCGCGAGGCGTGTGGGTTCAAGTCCCACCTTCCGCACCAGTCTTAGTGACTAAGACAAGATCTGAGCCAGACAAGCTTTAAGCGAAGTCTGGCTTGATTCTTTTAAGCAGCAGTACCGAGCCCGCTGCTAGCAGACACAGCACAGCCGCCGTGATCCAGGCGATGAAATATGAGCCTTGGGCGTCCCTGATGGCACCGGCAAAAGCCGCTGCAATCGCTGCACCCACCATGTGTGATGCAAAAACCCAACCGTAAACAGTTGGCGATTGATTCAAGCCAAAGTACTTTCGGCAGAGTTCGATAGTTGGTGGAACGGTGGCAATCCAGTCAAGGCCGTAAAACACCACGAAGAACATCAGTGGCAGTTCCACGGTGGGACCAAGCACGAATGGAACCGTAAACAGAGCCAACCCGCGCAGCCCGTAATAAAACATCAGAAGGTAAATCGGATTGACTCGGTCAGTCAACCAACCAGACAAAATCGTGCCAACAAAATCGAAGATACCAACCAAGGCCAGCAACCCGGCCGCAGTTCCCATTGGCATTCCATGATCGTGTGCGGCGGGAATAAAGTGTGCGCCAATCAAACCGTTAGTTGTCCAACCACAAACAAAGAAGGTTCCGGCCAAGATCCAGAAAGCTGGTTTAGAAAGCGATTCAAATAAAACTCCGATGGTGGCGCGCGCGGTGCGCGGCGCAGCCTTGCCAGCAGGTTCTTGACTTAGTCCACCGTACGGAATCGTATTTGCCTCAGCAGGCGAGTTCTTAAACCCTAAGAAAAATAGCGGAATGATTGAGGCAGCAAAAATCGCTACAACAATTGAAGAGACACGCCATCCACTATTCATCACCACGGTGGAAAGCATTGGAAGAAAAATCAATTGCCCGGTGGCGTAGGCGGCGCTGAATATTCCGGTAACTAGTCCGCGGCGTTTGGTGAACCAGCGATTGGCAACCAGCGAACCAAACACCAGCGCAAGGCAGCCGGTACCAAGACCTACAAAGACTCCCCAGTAAAGAATCAGCTGCCAGCCTTGGGTCATGAAGACAGTTAGACCAGTTCCAAGAGACACCAGCCCAAGTGCACTGACCGCAACCTTTCGAACCGTAAACCGCTCCATCAGGGTTGCCGCAAAAGGCGCGGTAAGACCGTAGACAACAAGATTTACCGCAACGGCGTTAGAAGTTAGTGAGCGGGTCCATCCAAATTCCTGCTCAAGAGGCTGGAACATGATTGACGTAGTTGACCTAAATGCGGCGGCAGCAATCAGTGTCACAAAGGTAATAGCAGCAACAATCCAAGCTCGATGAAGTTTGAATTGTTTTGGCTGGGCTGAACTCATAGGCCTAAGCCTATTTGTGAAATTTATTTAGCCAGTGATTGCAATTAAGGCTTCTAAAGCCGTGGCGGCATTTAAGGTTCCAAGACCGCATCGGTTTGGATCTGAGGCACACTTTGAACCGGCCGGGAAAGGACGCACCGAAGCCTTCAATGCCTCCCAAACGATTTTTACGTCAATGTTTGGACGCAGTGAATACATCAATGCAATAATTCCTGCGGCAACCGGAGCCGCCATGCTGGTTCCCTGCTCTAAGCGATAGTTAGGTTCGCTAGCGGTAATCAGACCAGAGTTTGAGGTTGAGTAAATCATTCCGCTTGAGCCGGCAGGGGCTAATCCGGCAGCGCGCTGGTCTCCACCCGGTGCTACCACGTCAACACCAAAGTTGGAATAAAAAGCAACATCGCCGGTGAAACCAACAGAACCCACCGATAACGGTCCAGCGCAGTTAGTTGGGTAAACGCGAGCATTATCTACTGGATTAAATGCGGTGTCACCATTACCGGCGGCCGCAACCAGAGTTACTCCCCTGCTTTGCGCATAGTCAACAGCAGCCTGCACGAAAAATGGGCAGAGAGCAAAATCAAAAGTTCCGGCTCGAGGTTGGAATGCCATGGACATGTTGATCACCTTGGCAGGAGTCTTGTTTACTGGAATATCTGCAAGTGTCTCGCCATTGATTACAAATCCATTTAGGTCTTGACCAGCTGCCCAACGGATTGCCAGCGCCAAATCAACGGAAGAACCTTCGCCTTGAACTCCCAAGACTCTGATTGGTTGAATCTTTGCGTTCGGAGCAATTCCGGAGATACCAACTGAATCGGATTTTGCACCAATAATTCCGGCTACGTGAGTTCCGTGCCATGAAGATGAATCAGCACCAAGACCATCGCCTGGATCGGTAGGGTCTACGTCGCGACCATCGCCATCACCTGACTTTGCGGCATCCGAAACGAAGTCATAGCCGTCAACCAGTTGCCCGCTGAACTCGTCGTGAGCAGTAATTCCACTGTCCAAAACTGCCACCACAACCGAGCTTGATCCTCTAGTTGCCGTCCAGGCGCGGGTAGCCGCAATTCCATGTTCAGTACCCAGATACCACTGCAGAGAAATATCAGCGTCTTGGGCTTGGAATTCGTCTACGTTGACCTCTGACCCACGAGAATTCTTAGCAGTCAAAGAAATTGAATAACTTACCCCTGAAGCAAGGCCACCCAGGGTGCAGTAATTTAAGGCAACCGCAGAACAAGAAGATTCCAGGCCGGTGTTTGTTCGTGCAGTCACCTTATAAGAGGTAGCAACTGAACCGCGCTGATCTGCGGTTTGCGGTACCCAGCGCACCACATGTGAAGATGTCGCAAACGTGCGCTTGGTGAGACCAAGTAGTGCTGGGGCTTGTGGTGCGGTTGTGAGAGTCCTGGAAACTACAGAAGATGGTTTACCAGTTTTTAGTGACGAACCTTTTTTGGTAATCGCGCTGACTCTAAAGAACGTTTGTGAACCAGCGGTCAACCCGCTTGAAACCAAAGCTGAAGTGGCGGTTGATCTAGTGTTCGAAACAATGGTCTTCCAGGTGGTCTTGTTTTTGCTGGCCTCGATTTTGTAACCGGCAACTGTGGCGCCGTAAGTAGACGCAGGCCTTACCCAGCTAATTCTTGCCCTTGGTGTTTTTGGTGAGGCAGAGTTCCAAGCATCGGTAGCTACCACCGAGCGGACTGCGCTGGCTGCAGTGATGGTTGCTGCGTTGGCTGCTTGTGCAGGTGAAATCAATGAAACCGCTACGACGGTTGCCAAAATGCTAGAGATTAGGCGACTTGATTTACTCACGACTTCAGCCTATTCATCAAACCTTGGAATCACCTGAACCAAACCTGAAGATTAACTGACTCGGTAGTAAACGGAAGGATCTAAAGAGACTTCTGCATCAGAACTGTGCCGAGCCATCTGCCAAACTTGAAACCAACTTTGCCCAAATGGCCCTGGTGTTTGAAGCCAAACCGCTCGTGCAAGGCTATCGATGACTCCGCGCCCTTGTCGCTAATTACGGCGACTATTTCTTTGACTCCGGCGGCCTTGGATTGCTCCAATAAAACGGTCAGCAACTTGGTACCTACGCGCTTGCCGATTGCTGCTGGGCGAAGGTAAATGCTGTCCTCAACGGTCCGCTTGAAGGCAGCCTTTTGACGCCACGGCGCAACATAGGCAAAACCTATTATTTGCCCACTTGCACTTTCGGCAACGATGAATGGCAAACCCAAATCGGTGATCCACTTGTATTTGTCTGTCCAGTCCTGCAAAGACATTGGGTCAAGATCAAAAGTGACCACGCTGTTTTGAATGTAGTAGTTGTAAATCTCAACCATTGCGGAAAGGTCAGCTTCAGAAGCCTTTCGGATGACCGGCTCAGCATTTGTTTTTTCCTGCTCACCCTTTGCTTTTTTCATGCGCACCAAGCGCCAGCGTGATTCAGAATCCAAAGCCATGCGAGTTCTCCTAACAAGACCAATCTATCGGCTGCTCGCCAGCTTGAATCAGCGCCTGATTTGTTCTTGAAAATGGTTTTGATCCAAAAAACCCTCGTCTTGCTGAAAGTGGACTTGGGTGGGCGGAACTCATCACGGTGCAGTCGCAAAGTGCCCCAGTAAGCTGCTGCGCCTGAGCACCCCATAAAATCGCAACGAGTTTGCGGCCAAGTTTGCGATTCAAAACAGTTATGACCTGGTCAGTGAAAGCTGCCCAGCCAATTTCAGTATGGGCGCCCGCCTCGGCAAGGTCTGTGGTCAGGTGCCGGTTTAGCAGCAACACGCCTTGACTAGACCACCGAGCAAGATCTCCATTAACAGAAACAGCTTTTCCAAGATCATCGCGCAACTCAATCAAAATGTTTTTCAGGCTTCGTGGAAGTGGCTTTACATCGGGGTTTACTGCAAAAGAAAGTCCGATAGCGTGCCCTGCGGTTGGGTATGGATCTTGACCAACAATAAGAACTCGGACATCATCCAGGGGTTGCTCAAATGCTCGCATGACCTGATGGATTGGCGGGACAAATTCACCGGGGTGAGCGTTCAACTTGGCCTCGATGTTTTCTAGCAAAGGGCGAGTACTGGCGAGGGCCGCCTGCCAGCTTGGATGCATTTGCTCGAAGAACACCCCTCTAGCGTAGGGCGAACATTACGTTGTGTTTCACGAGGGGTACCAGAGATCTCTCGGGACTCCTACTGTTAGTCCTAGATCTTAAACAAGTTAGGGACGATTATGAGTGCAGATCCATCAAACTGGGGCTTCGAAACAGTACAAATTCACGCAGGTGCGCAAGCAGATCCAACCACAAACTCGCGTGCGACGCCGATTTACCAAACCACCGCGTACACCTTTAATTCAAGTGAACACGCAGCGAAACTTTTTGGACTCGCAGAATTTGGCAACATCTACACCCGCATTATGAATCCAACTCAGGATGTTGCCGAAAAGCGCATCGCCGCCCTAGAGGGCGGAACAGCCGCATTGCTACTGTCTTCAGGTCAGGCTGCAGAAACCTTTGCAATCCTAAACATTGCGCAGGCTGGCGACCACATCGTTGCTTCATCCACCATCTATGGCGGAACCTACAACTTGTTCAAGTACACGCTGCCAAAACTTGGGATTACCACCACATTTGTAGAGGATCAAGACGACCTAAACGAGTGGCAGGCTGCCGTCCAGCCAAACACAAAGGCGTTCTTCGCTGAGACCATTGGTAATCCAAAGGTTTCGATCCTCGACATTGAGGGGGTTGCCGAAGTCGCTCACTCAAATGGCCTGCCGCTGCTAGTTGATAACACCGTCGCAACTCCGTACCTGATTAGACCGCTTGAATTCGGAGCTGATATTGTCATTCACTCTGCTACTAAGTTTCTGGGAGGCCACGGAACAGTGGTCGCAGGAGCAATCGTGGATGGAGGCAAATTTGCCTGGAGCAAATCCGACAAATTCCCTGGCCTTACCACTCCAGATCCGTCGTACCACGGCGTGAACTACACAGCCGCCCTGGGCGATGCGATTGCCTACATAATCAAGGCGCGCGTTCAGTTACTTCGCGACATTGGCGCATCAATAGCCCCGGCTAGCGCATGGCAACTCATCCAAGGAATTGAGACCTTGAGCCTTCGTGTAGAACGCCACGTTTCCAACGCCGAAAAGATTGCCCGCTTCCTTGAATCACACGATCAAGTTGAAAGCGTCAACTACGCAGGCTTAGAGAGCTCTCCGTGGTTCGCGGCTGCTAAAAAATATGCACCCAAGGGTGCAGGTGCAATCGTGTCGTTCGAAATCAAAGGCGGAGTGAAGGCCGGATCTAAGTTCGTAGATTCTCTTGAACTATTTAGTCACGTGGCAAATATCGGTGATGTTCGATCACTCGTCATTCACCCAGCTTCAACCACACACTCGCAACTCACCCCGGAACAGCAACTTACAACAGGAGTTACTCCTGGCCTAGTTCGCCTTTCAGTGGGTCTTGAATCTGTGGATGACTTGATTGCCGATCTAGAGAGTGCTTTCGCCGCCGCCAAATAAAGGAAGAGCGATATGCTTATTCCCTAATGGAATTTCAAACATCAGCCGGTGACTTAGTCCCGTCAGAATTCATCACCGAGGAGCAAAGCCGCCAACTTATTGGTCGGCCTCCGGCCAGCGGTGCCTGGCGAGACGGTGATCCGGCTGGTGACCGCCAGTTTGCCCCGCTCTCGAATCTCAAATTAGAGAGCGGCCGCGTACTTGCGAACTATCGAATCGCCTTTGAAACTTGGGGTGAGCTTAATCACGAGCACACCAACGCGGTGCTGGTGCACCACGGGCTTACTGGAGATTCACACGCCACCGGAGATGCCTCAAAAGAGCATCCCACTGACGGCTGGTGGAAGCACATCATCGGCCCGGGCCTTCCAATTGATACAGACAAGTACTTTGTTGTTGCCAGCAATGTTCTGGGAGGTTGCCAAGGGTCAACGGGGCCATCCTCACTGGATACCAACGGCCGCGAATTTGGAACGTCTTTTCCATACATCACCATTCGCGATCAAGTTAATGCCCAACGCGAGTTGGCCCATCTAATTGGCATCAAAAAATGGCACGCGATTTTGGGTGGTTCAGTTGGCGCGATGCATTCACTTGAGTGGGCAATTATGTACCCCAATGAAGTCAAGCGAGTTGGTTTGATCGCAGGTCCCCCAGCCCTGACCGCAGACCAGATTGCCCTAAATTCAATTCAAATACAGGCAATCAAGAGCGACCCCGCTTTCGCCAACGGAAATTACTACGACGCTAAGCCAGGCTTTGGGCCTCATCAAGGTTTGGCGCTCGCCCGTCGCATGGCCATCTTGAACTACCGATCACCGAGCGAGTTAAATAACCGGTTCGAAAGAGCTTGGCAGTCTGGCGTTTCGCCACTTGGCGGTGGTGGTCGCTGGGCCGTTGAGTCTTACCTAGATTTCCATTCAAATAAATTCACGCGTCGCTTTGACGCCAACAGTTACATCACGCTAGTTGAGGCCATGAACTCGCATGATGTTGGTCGCGGTCGCGAATCACTTGAGGCGGCGCTTGGCAGCATCAAGGCTAAGAGCATTGTTGTTGGTATTTCATCTGACCGCCTGTTTCCGATTGAGGATCAACAAATAATTGCTGACAACATCGGCGGAGAAATTATCGGTGGAGGCCTGCAGGTGATTGAATCAGAATTTGGACACGACGGGTTTCTGATTGAAGACATCAAACTGGCTCCAATGATTAAAGCGTTGCTTGATTCCTAAAGTTTTCTAGGCAAGCGCTTTGGGCTGGGATTTCTTTTTTGATAGTTTGCCAAGCCTCAGGTTTGCATGAACGAGCATTGCAATTAGAAGCAAATTTCTAAGTGTCAGCGTGACAACGCTTATGTCGCCAAGACCCATTAGATCTATGTAAAGAATTGGATAAATTAAATTCGTAGTAAATGCAATTAGCAGAAGTCCCGTTATTGGCAGCCAGAGCTTCTTTGCCTTGAACAAAATCAAGGCCATCATCGGAATTGCCAACCACGCCATGAATTGGGGCGAGCCCACTTTGTTGAAGACAATCAAATCAAGGACCGCGGTAAGCGACATCGCGGCAAATACCTGGTTCCGATCTGCTCCGGCGCGGATAGCTCGGTAACCAAGAAGAACCGTGATTGCTAAAGCAAAGAACATTGCCGGAGTCATCAGAAACGAAATTAATTCCACCTGGCTGCCATAGACCTGATTAGTAATAATTTCTTTGTCGTAATAGATGCCAGTATCGGCAACTCCAAATTTGGCAGCCCAGATCCAAATCATCGCAATCGGAGATTCAATTTGAATTCCACGACTGCCCTGCTTAAAAATGAATGAAAACAAACTTGAGTTAGCTCCAGCGGCCAGGGCAAAAGTAAGCACCGCGGCGACCGACAACACCGCAGCGTAAACAACGAGCATTTTTTTCTTGGCTGAGATAAATGCACTCACCGCAAGGGCAACTGGCCAAATTTTGATCCACGCTCCAAACGTGAACAGCGAAATCGCTAAAACAATTCGATCTTTGCTCAGGGCCACTAATCCGAAAACTGAAACCGCTGCAGATATCGCATCGATTCTTGCTACTCCTGCGGGGCCAAGCAGCAATAAAAAGCTGACCCAGAACAGTGCCGCCAGCATTGCACTTTTGCCGGCCCTTCCCCATGCCGTGAGGGTTCCTACTGCAAGACTGTTTAGTAACGCCACAAGTGTTGCCCAACCAACAAGAATTCCTGACTGACCGCCAAAAAGTTTGGCTAGCAGCATTGGAGCGAGAGCTGGGTATGGGTAGACGAAATCTTGACTGATGCCAAAAACAGGGTTACCAAATTGAATCTGCTGCAACCAATAACCATAAAGAAGCACATCGTTCATGGGCCTTACCTGCTCAAACAGGTAGCCGTAGGCGAACAACAGGAATGGTGCCAAAAACGCCGCTAAAAACAGTGCGCTGAAATTCAGGCGCTTGACCCAAATTTCACTGATAGACACAAATCAAAGGCTACCCAAACCTATGCTTTAGACATGACATCACTGCAGAAAGCTAGAGCGGCTGTTTTCGTATACTTTCTACTCTGCGGATCTGCAGTAACAATCTGGGCAACCCACATTGCCTTCGTCCAGAAGACGCTCGCGCTCTCGCACACGCAAATCGGTTTCATAATCCTGCTAATGGGTGCCGGTGCTTTGGCTTCAATGCAGGTAGTTGGCGCCATGGTGGATCGTTTTGGCAGTGGCAGAGTGTTGGTCTGGATTTCTGTGACTCTTGGTCTGGCCCTTGGCTTGCCTGGTCTGGCCATGAATTACTTGACTCTTGCTCTCGCGATTTTTATTTTGGGTCTAAACATTGGCGGAATCGATATCGCTATGAATGCCCAGGCCCTCGAGGTGGAACGAGCATACGGGCGGCCAATCTTCTCTTCATTTCATGCCATGTGGTCAATCGGTGGTGTTTTTGGTTCGCTTTCTGCCGGTGGGGCACTTTCACCGCAAATAGCCATGCCCGTGACCATGGGCACCTGGGGCCTGCTAACCATCGCTACCGGGTTAGCGTTCTCAAAAAAGCTTCTCAACGTCACGATTGATGCTGGCGCTGAGTCGGTTGCAAAATCCAAGGGTCGCCCGCGTGAGTTCTACTATGTGCTCTTCATTGGATTGGTTTCGGCATCGGCGGCAATAATCGAAGGCATCGGAATCGATTGGTCCGCGCTGTTTACAATCGAAAAGTTCAACAGCTCTGTTGCGGTTGGCGGAATTAGCATTGCAACATTTACGGCTGCCATGGCAATAGTTAGATTCATCGCCGATAAAGTCGTGGCGCGTTATGGGCGAATTTTTGTGATTCGAAACGGGGCGTTGGTTGCAAGCGTTGGAATCGCGCTGTCTATTTTTACTCCGAACTTACCTCTCAGCTGGATTGGCTGGGCAATAGCCGGCATCGGTATTTCAGCTGTAGTACCGCAATGCATGGCTTTTGCCTCTGATATTGGTTCTCTGCAAAACCAAGGTCGCAACCTGGCCAAAGTTGTTGGCTTGACTTACGCAGGCGTTCTTGGTGGACCGGCGGTGATTGGTTTTATCGGCAACGCAATTGGACTGCAAGGCGCTTTGGTTTCTGGCATCCTGCTGGCGCTTTTTATTGCCATCGGCTCGATTCTTATGCAGAAGGGCAAAGCTAAGTATGGTCAAACTATTTGAGCCAATCAAGATTCGGGATATGGAAATTCGAAATCGAATATTCATTCCCGCGATGTGTCAATATTCCTGCGAAAACCAAGACGGTGTGATTGGCGACTGGCATCTGATGCACCTTGGCGCAAGAGCTGCGGGCGGTGCCGGCATGATTATTGCCGAGGCCAGTGGGGTCACTCCAGACGGAAGAATTTCTCCTTGGTGTCCAGGAATCTGGAATTTCGAACAAGTCGCCGCTTGGGCCCGGGTGAATCTATTTATTCATGCACAGGGTGCAAAAAGTGCGATTCAATTGGCTCACGCGGGTAGAAAGGGTTCCACCTACCGCGATTGGTCTGGAAAGGGTTCCGTTCCTCTTGAGTTAGGTGGCTGGCAAACCGTCTCGGCTAGCGCTGAAGCTTTTGACGGATACGAAGCGCCTAGAGAGTTAAGCACAGCGGAAGTTCTTGATCTGATTCAAGATTTTGCCAAAGCCGCAAAGAATGCCCTGCTGGCGGGTTTCGATGCTGTAGAAATCCACGCGGCTCATGGTTATTTGATTCATCAGTTTTTGTCACCGATCACAAATCAGCGCACCGATGAATTCGGCGGTCCTCTAGAAAACCGCGCCCGTATCCTTCTGGAGATCATCAAGGCAATTCGCGCTGAGGTCGGCGATGTACTGCCGATTTTCGTGAGATTTTCTGCAACGGACTACCGCGAAGACGGTTGGGATGTAGCTCAAACTACTGAGGTAGCGAAGTGGTGTTCCGAATTAGGTGCGGATCTATTCGACATTTCCTCAGGAGGCCTAATAACCGGCGTCAAGATACCTTCGGGGCCCGGTTACCAAGTGCCATTTGCAGAAGAGATTGCAAGGAACGTGTCGAATCCAGTTGGTGCGGTTGGTCAAATAACCGATGCCCACCAAGCAGAAAATATTTTGCAAGCCGGAGGTGTGGATGTCATTTTGGTTGGCCGGGCCAGCCTACGAGACCCAAACTGGCCACTACGAGCGGCTCACGAGCTTAGTGTTGAAATCGACTACTGGCCAAACCAGTACCTTCGTGGAAAATTTCCAAAAGATATCTAGTTACTCGCTACCTTCGGGTTGCGTCTTGAACTTCACCAACAAGTTCTTCAAGAATATCTTCAAGAAAAAGCACGCCTTGAATATTCCCAGAGCGATCTACGGCCTTAGCCATATGAGCATGAACCCTACGCATGCTTGCTAGAGCATCCTCGAGTTCCATGTTTGAAGAGAGTGTGATTAGCGACCTGACTCGCTTGGCAGGAAAAGGATCATCAGCTTCATCGTGATCCAGGTCAATCACATCTTTCAAATGTAGGTAACCAACCAACTCATTATTTTCATCATTGAGCGGGTACCTTGAGAAACCGTGCTTAGCAACGGCTTGCTCAACTTCACGAGGTGTAACTGTTTCAGAAAAAGCAATCAACTTGTCTAAGGGAACGGCAACATCGCGTACTTTTTTCTCGGTGAATTCAAACGTGTTTGAAAGTGCACCACTGACATCTGAAAGCGCTCCCTCGCGAGTTGAATGTTCCACGATGTCTTCGACTTGATCCAGCGTGTATGTGCTGTTGGCCTCGTCTTTTGGTTCAAATTTAAAAAGACGCAAAATGCCATTAGAAACGGCATTTAGTCCGCCAACCAGTGGCTTTAGCGCCATGGCCAGAGCGTACAGCACCGGGGTGAGCACGAGTGCGGCACGTTCGGGAATGGCCAGTGCAAGATTCTTCGGAACCATTTCACCGATAACTACGTGGAGATAAGTAACGATCAACAAGGTGATTGCAAAAGAAACCGAACTCAAGACTGCATCCGGAACGCCAAGAGCATGCAGTGGGTACTCCAAGAGGTGGTGAATACTGGGCTCAGCAATTAGAAGAATTAGCAAAGAAGATATTGTGATGCCGAGCTGTGCGGTGGCCAGCATGAGCGAAACGTTTTCCATGGCCGAAAGCGTGATTGTTGCAGGCCTGCTGCCTGCCTCAGCACGCGGCTCAATCTGAGCGCGACGAGCGCTGATCAAAGCAAACTCGGCACCAACGAAAAAAGCGTTCGAAGCCAGCAACACCACTAGCCAAACCAGACCCTGCAAATCGCTACTCATTATTTGCCTCCGAATACTCAAAATCGGAAGCCGGTGTGAACCTAACTCGATCAACTCTTCTGCCGTCCATGCGCTCTACCCGAAGAACACCGTCTTCAATCTGAACCTCATCACCAACAGCAGGGATTCTTCCGAGCACACTCATTAAGAATCCAGCAACGGTTTCATAGGCGCCATCATCTGGAACTTTTATGGCCATCTCCAGCAGTTCATCCGGCCTGGTCATACCTGGGAAGAGTACTGAAGAATTTGCGCCTCGCGTCACCCCAGCCTTTGCCCTGTCATGCTCGTCGGCCAACTCACCAACCAACTCTTCGACAAGGTCTTCAAGAGTGGCTAAGCCCGCGGTACCACCGTATTCGTCAACGACAATTGCCAACTGCAATCCCTTGGCCCGCAGCTCCACCATCAAGGTTTCTAGCCGCATAGTTTCAGGAACCCTAGGCGCCTCAACCATGATTGCTGATACTGGAACATCCTCACGTTTTTCACGAGGCACTGCGGCGGCTTGCTTCACGTGGGCAACACCGATGATGTCATCGGTTGATCCATCAGAAATGGGGAAACGTGAATGGCCAGTTTTTATGGATGCCTCAATCAGCGAGGTGAGATTGTCGTCCTTGTCTAGAACGTGCATTCGAGGCCTTGGTGTCATCACATCAGCCGCAACCAATTGGCTCAGTGCCAAAGTCTTGGTCAGCAGAGTTGCAGTTTGCGCATCCAGCGCACCCATGCTCGCCGAGCGGCGCACCAAAGAAGAAAGCTCTTCTGCGGTCCTAGTGGAACTCAGTTCTTCACGTGGCTCGAAGCCAAGCAGCCGGACTATTTTGTTTCCAGTCACGTTGAGGAACCGAATCATGAAATTGAAGGTCCAGGTGAAGGCAACTTGAAAACCAACCACGAATCTCAAAACCTTGAGCGGGCTAGAAAGGGCCATGTTTTTTGGAACCAGCTCACCAATGAGGAAGGAGAAAACGGTGGCAATAATCATGCCAAGAATTACGGAAAAGGTTCGCTTGAGGTCATTGCTAATTGAAAGATCTCCAAAGAGCGGTGACAGAAGTTTTGTAAGTGCCGGTTCAGCTACAAATCCCGTCAGCAAAGTGGTTATTGTGATGCCCAGTTGGGCTGCCGATAAGTGGGTGCTGGTTTGTCGAAGAGCCCGAATTGGCAAGGTTAGGCCCTTTTCGCCCCTGCTCTGCCTTGATTCTAAATCGTTGCGTTCAACGTTCAAGAGCGAAAATTCGCTGGCAACAAAAAACCCGGTTCCAATGGTCAAAATCAGACCAAAACCAAGCATCAGCCATTCACTCATAAGGCGGCACCGCCCGAAGGTCTATGGTCAGAACCTGCTTTATCCATCGTCTGACCAGCATACCGTCAGATTTCTAGTAATTCACTGGTCGAAACAGCCGCTTAGGCCAAATTGGACCGACCCCAGAAGGTAGGCTTAAGGCTCAAAGACTTTCATAAAGAGGTGATTTCTCTGTCAGGCAACACTGAAAACGAGAACGGTTTTGGCGCAAACGACTGGTTAGTCGACGAAATGTATGCGCAGTACAAGGCAAACCCTGATTCCGTGGACAAGGCCTGGTGGCCAATTCTCGAGAACTACAAGCCGACCGAGACTCCTCACGCAACCACAGGTCCGGTGGCTATTCAGCCAGCCGCACCAGCTGCACCCGCCGTGTCGGCCGCACCAGCTGCTCTCCCAAGCGGCTCGGCATCGGCGGTCGTGGCCAAGACAACTCGGGTAGAGGCAAAACCACAGCCAATCCCGGCTCAGGCCCCGGTCACCGGACTAATCAACACCGTAGATTCAGAAGAAGTTGAGGAAGCCGATCAGGTCAACATCCTTAAGGGAATGTCTAAGGCTTTGGCGGCAAACATGGACGCCTCACTTGAAGTACCAACTGCTACATCGGTGCGTACCATTCCGGCCAAACTATTGATTGACAACCGAATCGTAATCAACAGCCACCTGTCACGAACTCGCGGTGGCAAGGTTTCATTCA
>JACCDI010812954.1_pt1 | contig 22206 bp, 19 predicted proteins | sample 7442791 | NCBI WGS metagenome assembly JACCDI01 (sample SAMN15323434, study PRJNA562643) | freshwater metagenome | isolation source: river surface water | place: USA:Blue River Watershed | collected 2017-08-15
TATTTTCTTTTTATTCAAGGTCTAAACAATAAAAGCGAATTAATTCGTTAATTTTAACAGAATCAAATATAAAATAAAGGATGCAAGAAACAATCATATTGTGGGCCGATGATGAAATTGACTTATTGAAACCTCATATTCTCTTTTTAGAGGACAAAGGTTATAAAGTTATTAGTAGAACGAATGGTTCAGATGCATTAGATGTATTGAAGTCGACATATGTAGACTTAGTTTTTTTAGATGAGAACATGCCTGGCTTATCAGGCTTAGAAACATTACAAGCAATCAAGAGTTTCAATAACGATATACCTGTAGTTCTGATTACTAAGAACGAAGAGGAGTATTTAATGGAAGATGCGATTGGCAGTAAAATTGCCGACTACCTTATTAAACCTGTTAACCCTAAACAAATATTACTAACGATTAAAAAGTTAGTTGATAATAAAAGGTTAGTTACTGAAAAAACTACCTCAGCATATCAGCAAGAATTTAGAAACCTCGGACTTGCATTAAACGATGTTTCGAATTTAAGTGAGTGGAAAGAGGTTTATAAAAAATTAGTTTTCTGGGAGCTTGAGCTAGAGAAATTAGAGGACTCGGGCATGCATGAGATTTTAACTTTACAAAAATCTGAAGCGAATAAATTGTTTTCAAAATTTGTAGAGAAGAATTATTTGAAGTGGTTGAAAGATGAAGATAATGCTCCTTTACAATCACATCAATTGATGAAGAGTAAAGTGTTTCCGAATGTTTCTGAAACTATACCTACTTTTTTTGTATTGATAGATAATTTAAGATACGACCAATGGAGAGTAATAGCTCCAATGATTAATGATTATTTCAGATTAGAGGAGGAAGAAATTTACACTAGTATTTTACCTACTGCAACACAGTATGCGAGAAATGCGATTTTCTCAGGACTTATGCCTTCAGAGATGGAGAAGAGATACCCTAAGTTATGGAAGAACGATGAAGATGAAGGTGGTAAAAATATGCATGAAGAAGATTTCCTTAAAGAACATTTAATACGTGCACGTAAAAATTGGAAAATTTCTTACACAAAAGTTGTAAATAATGACCAAGGGAAAGATTTAGTAGACAGCATACATCAGAAATTTAATAATCAGTTAAATGTTATTGTATATAATTTCGTTGATATGTTATCACATGCAAGGTCAGAGATGGAAATAATTAAAGAGCTAGCACCAGATGAAGCGGCTTATCGCTCTATTACAAAATCGTGGTTTGAACATTCTCCATTGATTGAAACATTGAAGAAGATTTCACAAAAACCAGCAAGATTAATTATCACTACCGATCATGGTACCATCCGTGTAAAAAACCCAAGTAAAGTTATAGGAGATAGAAGTGTAAATTCTAATCTTAGATATAAGCAAGGCAAAAATTTAAATTATCAAGCCAAAGATGTTTTCGAAGTGAAGAATCCTATAGAGGCATCTCTACCTAGAGTAAATGTAAGTCAAGCATTCATTTTTGCTAAAGAAGATACTTATTTCGTCTATCAAAATAATTATAATCAATATGTGAATTATTTTGCTGACACATTTCAACATGGAGGAATTTCTTTAGAAGAGATGTTGATACCTTATTCGGTATTCACCTCTAAGTAAATTTATAATGAGAAGAATTTATTTTTTTAAATTCTTCTCATAGATTTCAATCCATTTTTTTGCAGTCATTTTCTTCATCAATTCTCCTATTAAATCAAATGGTATTTGATCAAATTTTTTGAATCTAACACAGCTCTTACCGATATCTAATTTTTGAGTGGTATGTTTTGGGTATTCAGTTATAAACCAATTATAAAGTTCAGGGTCTGCATACATACCCATATGATAAAAATTGATAGAGTTTTTTTGTGATGCAATTGACGCAAAAGGTAATGGCTCACTGGGTTTACAATGATAGCCAGCTGGGTATAATGAATGAGGTATTACATAACCCAATCCTCCGTAACTTATCGCGGCTTCAAATCCTTTAGGTAAGTTTTTAACAATTACATCATGTAGTTTATTGAATTCTACAATTCTATCTTCAGGTAGATTTGTAAGAATCTCGTTTACAGTTTTTCCTTCTGCCTTCATATTACTAATATAAAAAAAGGGCGGATATTATCCGCCCCCTACATATTAAAATCTAAAGTTCAATGCCAACATATAATTTCTGCCAGCTTGTGGGTAATAGTAATTATAAATATTTTCTTGAGTTCCATTCATTAAACTAAAAGTATAACCATTAGCCTCATAAACTTCGTTGAACACATTGTTGATTTTTAAGATTAAACTTAAATGTGGTATGATTTTGTTAACTTTTAAGTTATAGTCGATAAATAAGTCATTAACAAAAAATGCATCTATACTTTTTAAATCATTAGATGTATTATCTAAATATTGTTTACCTACGTACTTAGATTCTAAAGTTAAAAACATGTTATTTATAATTTGTACTCTAGCTCTAGTAGATGCTACTATGCTAGGAGCAAAGGAAATGTCAGTGTTTTTATAATCACGAACTACAGATAATGCATAGGTATTTTCATCGTAGATGTATTCTTTAAATTCTTTGATTTTATTTTGACTCATATTTAAAGCACCTGATAAACTAAACTTATTTGAATAGTTCCAAGCGCCCGATAATTCAATACCAGATCTATAACTACTAGGAGTATTTATTCTTAAATATTCTCCCACATTATTTACTTCACCTGTTAATACCAATTGATTCACATAATACATATAGTAGTAATTGGCTTCCCATGAAAATTTATTTCTTCTCTTTTTCCATCCGAATTCAAAATCATGTAATTGTTCAGGTTTAGGCGCTTGCCCATTTACCATTCCGTTAATTAAATCATCTCTATTCGGTTCTTTATTAGCCATACCATAACTGAAATAAATTAATTCGTTAGGTGATTTGGTGTAAGATACGCCGGCCTTCGGATTAAAGAAATTGAATTTATGATTTTGGTCTAGAACTACTTGATCTTTGTTAGTACCATTAATAGTGTAATCAACAAATCTTACTTGCAAGTCTATGAAAGCATTCCAGTTTTTATTGATATCGTAATTTACTTTTGCGTATGAATTAAATTCTTGCTTAATACCCCAACCTTCATAAAATCTTTGATTAGGTCTAATAGTAGCTGAGTTTTCTGCCCATACAACTTCACCAAAATGTTCTCCTCTATAATCATTAGCAGCACCACCAATAGTAATTCTTAAGTTATTATTATTGTTATACTCCCAACTGTAAACTACACCCCAAAATTCATTTCTTAACCATCTTCTTCTTAAAATATCAGATTCAGTGATGGTGTCATTTCCAATGATAATATCATCTGCTAAATAACTCGACAGACTTTGATCAGCTCTATACTCTTGGAAAAATCCTTGTCCGCGTGTGAAATGATAACCTATATTAAAATGATTTCTCGAATTCAATTTAAATGATTCAAATACTTGATAGTGATCTTGTTGATAATTATCATATTGATCACCATACTCATCAGAAATCGGATTGTATTTTCTATTTGTTGCAAGTGAGTCTTCTGGTACTCCTCCCCAAGCTAAAAATGTTTTCTCTTGTCCTGAAAATACATTGAACTTTATCAAATGTCTTTCATCTCTATAAGAAGCAGAGGTGAAGAATGATTTTAAAATACCTGAGCTTCCATTAACGTAACCTACAGAAGAAATTTTAGATAATCGACCACTAAAATTCCAATGATTATTTATTAATCCGGTGTTTACTTTTGCTGTATATTTTTCAATTTCATTTTTATGAAATACATTTTTTAAATCAAAAGTACCGTGAGTAATATTTACTTCAGCATAAGCAGTATCTGGCATTTCATCAGTTTGAATATTTATACTTGCACCGAATGCACCTGCTCCATTCGTTGAAGTACCTACACCTCTTTGTACTTGTATATTTTCTACGGATGATGCAAAGTCTGGAATGTTTACTGTAAATGTACCTTGTGATTCAGCATCATTTAGAGGTATACCATTAATAGTTAAGTTAGTACGTGTTTGATCAGTACCTCTAATACGAATACCAGTATAACCTATACCATTACCAGCATCAGAAGTTATTACAACTGATGGTACCTGATTTAAAATATAGGGTAAGTCTTGGCCGAGATTAGTCTTCTCAATATATTTCTTATCGACTGTACTAAATGTACCTGCGGTTTTTTCGTCGATACGAGTTGCTGCTACTAACACTTCTTCAGAAACATAAGTATTCTTTCGAAGCTTAAAAGTATTTTGTTTTTTCAAATCTACAAGTGCATTGTAATTTTGGTAACCTATCATTTTAATTTCAAGCTGAATTTTTGATGATTTATTTTTAAAAAGATATTCACCATTTGCATCAGTTTGAGCAATTATAGAACCATCAATACTGATGGTTGCACCAGGTAATTGAATGGCATTTTCATCTAATACCTTTATGGTAAAAGACTCTTGTGCAAAGACATTTAAACTCAATAGTATGAGTAATAATGTTGCGTAATTTTTTTTAATAAACATTTTATTTAATTAAGTATAAAACCTCAGATAACAAGGGATTAGCTATCCTACAACGATTTTATCACCTCATCCCTTCGGCGGCATTATCCGCATCAGGTTCTATGGGTATTATCTCAGGCTCCGTGTTATGGAACCACCCCTTTGAGCAGTGCAAAACTATAGATAAAATTTGAATCAATTCAATTTTTTTTCCATTACATAATCGTTAAGTACGAATTCAGCAAATGGAATGTCTACAGTTTCTCTCACTATATACCCTTTCTTCAAATAAAAATGATAGGCAGTATTATTTCTATTTACATTTAAAATCAGGTATTCAGCCTCTTTACTTTTTGATAAGCTTTCAACTTCAGCAATTAAATGACTCCCTACATTTTTCCCTTGCGCTTCAGGCAATAAATAAAGTTTATGCAATTTAAATGTTTTAGGTTCTAAATCAATTATTTCTGAGAAAGAAGCAAATCCTAAAGCAGTATCATCCGAATAAATTATTAAGAAAGTATGTTTCAAAAACTCCATTTGTTTAAATATTGCTTCTGGGGTATACATTTCACCAAACATAAAGTCAATTTGTTCTTGAGAGATGACATTTTTATAGGTTGGGAACCAGGTTTTATAGGCAATATCTACTATTGTGGGTATATTTTCAGTAACAGCAAGTTTAATTTTTAACATAAATAATTTCAGCAGTATAAGTTAAGTAGTTGAAAATAAATTATTTATAGTTTAACATAATGTTAAAAAGTATAAATATTATAAAAAGTTAACATTAAATCAATTTCTTAACATTAGCTTAATATTGACAACTTACATTTGTTGCAAAATAACAAAAGATGTCACTCAACGCAATTTTTCAGTACTTCGTACCCAAAGACAAAAAGTTCTTCCCATTGTTCGAAATGGCAAGTGCTAATTTAATTAACATTTCAGATGCTTTATTAGAGGCGGTAAACACCAACGATATTGAGCACAGAAACGAATTGATTAAAAAGATTGAAGTTTTAGAACATAAAGGTGATGAATTAACTCACCAAATCTTTTTAGAATTAAGTAAGAATTTCATTACTCCGTTTGATCGTGAAGACATTCATGCATTAGCTACAGCTATTGATGATGTTGCTGACTATGTACATGGTTCTGCTAACAGAATGTTATTGTACAATGTAAAGCACGTTAATGAAGCAGTTAGAAAATTGGCTGAATTAATTAATCAAGGATGTAAAGATATTGACAAGGCTATTAAAGAATTAAAAGACTTGAAAAATATCAGAAACGTAACTGATTCATGTGTTAGAATTAACAGCATGGAAAATCAGGCTGACTATGTATTTGATATGGCAGTTGCAGACTTGTTCAAGAATGAAACAGATGCAATTGAATTATTCAAAATGAAAGAATTATTAGCAGCAATGGAAACAGCAACTGATAAATGTGAAGATGCTGCAAATGTAATGGAATCAATTATCGTTAAGCACGCATAATAAAAAGAAATATATATGGGATTAACTCTATTAATTGTAATTATATTTCTTGCATTAGTTTTTGATTACATCAATGGGTTTCATGATGCGGCTAATTCGATTGCAACAGTAGTTTCTACGAAAGTATTAACACCATTGCAAGCGGTATTATGGGCAGCATTTTTTAACTTCTTAGCATATTGGATTTTCCACTTAAATGTGGCTGATACAGTTGCAAAAACAGTAAACACATTACAAATAAATCTAGTTGTAATTTTAGCAGGTATTATAGCTGCTATCTTCTGGAATTTATTAACATGGTGGTTTGGTATACCTTCAAGTTCATCACATACATTAATTGGTGGTTTTGCAGGTGCAGCTGTTGCACACGCTGGTTTCAATGTTGTTAATATGCAGGTAATTGCTAAAGTAGCTTCATTCATTGTACTTGCACCAATTGTAGGTATGATTATGGCATACTTGATTACCTTGTTGATATTAAATATATGTAGATATACTTCGCCTGCTAAAGCAGAAAAATGGTTTAAACGATTACAGCTTGTATCATCTGCTGCATTCAGTTTAGGACATGGTGGTAATGATGCTCAAAAGGTAATGGGTATTATTTCTGCAGCAATAGTAGTATATATTAATACTTCGGGTGTTGACGTTACTACATTACCAGCTTGGTTAAATTTAAAATATGAAATTTTAAATGGTAAAGTAAAAATCATGGATCCTCCATTTTGGGTGCCTTTAGCATGTTATACTGCTATCGCAGCCGGTACCGTTTCAGGTGGATGGAAAATTGTAAAAACCATGGGTACTAAAATCACGAAAGTTACTCCATTAGAAGGTGTAGCTGCTGAAACTGCTGGTGCGATTACTTTATTTATGACTGAACATTTTAAAATTCCGGTTTCTACTACTCATACAATTACTGGTTCTATCATCGGTGTAGGATTGTCAAAAAGAATTTCTGCAGTACGTTGGGGAGTAACAGTAAATCTATTATGGGCATGGGTACTAACTATACCAGTATCAGCATTATTAGCTGCTATTTCTTACTGGATACTTAGTATTTGGTTGTAGAAGAAGTCGTAAGTCGTAAGTCGTAAGTCGTAAGTCGTAAGTAGTATCACATACGACTTAAGACATACGACTTTTTACACTACTTCAACAGCTCATCTAAACTCTGCGTTGATACGTAATGATAATTTTTTCTCGCTCTACTATAAATATCTTTCGCCATTTTTTTTCCTGATTCCGTTTTGATCATTTCTGAATATAATGGCATCAAAAATTTTCTTCTACCAACTTTTTGTAAGAAGGCATCTACATAAATATAATCTTCTTTAAAGTTGTTTCTTAATACATGTAAATACCAAGCTGCTTCCAATTCTGAATTACCTGATTTTGCAAAGTCTATATTCTTCTTAAGATCATTCATTTGTGAAGCATTTAATTCTTCATCTAAGCCTCTAATAAAATATAACCATTCATGACTTGTCCAGTTTTTTGTGTCAATTGTCGATATGCTTTTTTGATTTTTGAAATGCACTAACGCTGAGTCGATGAATGTTAATTTAGTTGATTGAATAGTTGGTATGTTATTTGGCAAACCAGTAGAATCTATCCATTCTATTACATTTATTTTTTCTGCAATTTCTTTATCATTCTTTATCAATTCGTCATTCAATATTTTTAAGAATTGGTCTGTATTCATCGTTTTAAATGCATTGCTAGAAAAATAATTTTTCAAGAATGCATCAAACTTTTCTCTACCTACAGTATTTTCTATATGAACTAAAAATAATGAGCCCTTTTCATAAGCTATATCAGTTAATCCTTCATCAGGGTCTCTGTTTATTAAGTTTAAACGTAAACGTGTATCTACATGGTTTTCTCCGAATGCATTTAATTCTTCTTGAAGATCTTGATAGCCTAATACTTTTAACATATCAGCATACTCTTTACCTTCTATACTTTCCATTATTCTTCTTTCGAAGTAAGTAGTAAAGCCTTCATTCAACCAGAAATCATTCCACGTATCATTCGTTACTAAATTACCTGACCATGAATGTGCCAACTCATGAGCTAATAGGCTCACCAACGATTTATCTCCTGCGATAATAGTAGGTGTCGCAAAAGTAAGTTCCGGATTTTCCATTCCACCAAATGGGAAGCTCGGTGGTAATACTAATACATCATATCTTGCCCATTGATATTTACCATATAAAGCTTCCGCTGCATCCATCATCTTTGGTAAATCAGAAAACTCTTCTGCACATTTTTTTAATTGACCGGGTTCTGTATAAACTCCTGAATTTCTACCTAGTTCTTGAAATGCTAAATCACCCACAGCCAATGCCATTAAGTATGATGGTATTGCACGTTGTTGCTTGAAGTAATATATACCCGAATCATTTTTTGTAACCGGATTTTCTGCACTCATTAATGCCATTAATTCTTTGGGTACTCTAACCTTCGCATCGTATGTGAATCGTACTCCTGGTCCATCTTGACAAGGTATCCATGTTCTTGCCAATATTGCTTGCGACTGAGTATATAAAAACGGATGTTTCTTATCTGCTGTCTGCTCTGCATTTAGCCATTGTAATGCTGCTGCATTATTTGATGTTTTATATTGAATACTAATAGTATTTACATCCTTGATATTAATTGCTAAATCTTCTCCTTTTACTTTATCATTTTCAACAATAGCAAAGTTTAGCTTTTCATTTGTTGCAGAATTTAAAACCTCAATAATTGAAATGCCTTTAATATCTAAATGAATAGTATCATCCGAATGATTTTTATTAATGGTGTATTTTGCAATACCTTCAATAATTTTTGATTCAAAATTTACATTGATGTCTAAGCTTAAATGTTCAACACGAACATCGCTTTTAGAAGAAAAGGTATGAGTGTCATTACTCATACCTTTTTCTTTCGTTGTATTACAACCTAATGTTATAATAGATAATGCGAAAATTATTTTCTTCATTTATGAATTTAATTTTATACCTAATTCTGTTAACTGGGCGTCAGCTATTGTTGATGGTGAATCAATCATCACATCTCTTCCTGAATTATTTTTAGGGAAAGCAATGATATCTCTGATTGAATCTAGTTCAGCAAATAACGAACACCATCTATCAAAGCCAAATGCAATTCCACCATGTGGAGGCGCACCAAACTCAAATGCATCCATTAAAAATCCGAATTGTTTTTGAGCCTCTTCCTTTGTAAAGCCTAATAATTCAAACATGGTTGCTTGTAACTCTTTATTGAAAATTCTGATAGAGCCACCACCAATTTCAGTACCGTTGATAACCATATCGTATGCATTAGCTCTAACTTCACCTGCACTTGTTTTTAATAATTCTATATCTTCTGGCTTAGGTGATGTAAACGGATGGTGCATCGCATGATATCTACCTGACTCTTCATCCCACTCTAATAATGGAAAATCAATCACCCATAATGGTGCAAACTTATCTTTAGGTCTAAGTCCTAATCTTGAACCCATTTCTAAACGTAATTCATTTAATGCTTTACGTGTCTTCTCAACTTTTCCTGCTAGTATTAAAATTAAGTCACCAGGTTCTGCATTGAATTTTGCTTTCCATAAACTTAAATCTTGTGCGTCGTAAAATTTATCAACTGATGATTTCACTGAGCCATCTTCTTGAACACGTGCATAAACTAATCCGCTTGCACCTATCTGTGGTTTCTTCACAAAATCTGTTAACTCATCTAATTGCTTACGTGTATATTCTGCAGCACCTTTTGCACAAATACCAACTACAATCTCTGCTTCGTCGAAAACTTTGAACTCTTTACCTTTCACTACATCATTTAACTCTACAAACTTCATGTCGAAACGAGTATCAGGTTTATCAGAACCATAATACTTCATTGCGTTTGCATAAGTCATACGTGGGAAATCGATGATATCAATTCCTTTTACTGCTTTAAATAAATGCTTCGCTAACCCTTCGAAAGTATTTAATATATCTTCTTGTGTAACGAATGCCATCTCACAGTCTATCTGTGTAAATTCTGGTTGTCGATCTGCACGTAAATCTTCATCTCTAAAACATTTTACAATTTGAAAGTATCTGTCGAAACCCGATACCATCAACAATTGCTTAAATGTTTGTGGTGATTGCGGTAATGCATAAAACTCACCTTGATTCATTCTACTTGGTACAACAAAGTCTCTCGCACCTTCTGGTGTAGATTTAATAAGCACTGGAGTTTCAACTTCAATAAAGTTTAACGAGTCCATATACTTACGTGTCTCTTGAGCCATTCTATGACGTAGCTCTAAGTTTTTACGAACTACGTTTCTACGTAAATCGAGATATCTATATTTAGCTCTTAACTCATCGCCACCATCAGTTTCATCATCAATGATAAATGGAGGTACCTTAGATTCGTTTAATATTTCTAATACTGTTACTTTAATTTCTATTTCGCCAGTGGGTATTTTTGTGTTTTTACTACTTCTTTCAATTACAATTCCTTTTGCTTGAATTACAAATTCTCTCCCCAAAGTTCTAGCCTTTTGGCAAAGCACTTCATTATCTTCAGTATTGAAAGCTAATTGAGTAATACCATATCTATCACGCACATCTATAAACGTCATACCTCCTAGGTCTCTTGATTTCTGAACCCAGCCACTTAATACTACTTCTTTACCTAAATCGTTGATGTTTAATTCTCCGCAAGTATGTGTTCTTAACATATTATCATTTTAATAAGCTTCAAAAGTATGATTTTCACAGCAATAAGCCAATAAAAATGAACTAATTAAGTATTTTAGCAATTAAATTCTAAAAAAAGCATCCTCATGTCTTCGCATCACTTTGTAAAAGAAAAACAAGAGCCAGCATTACTAATACTTTCAGACTCAAGCTTTGAGAAAGACATACTTGAACAATTGTTAGAGTGGAGTCCGATCGTTATTGTAGAAGATAAGTGCTTATTGCAATTAAATCATGAGCCAATTAAAATCGATTATGTATTACAAACTGATTTAAAGTTGGAAGAAATTGAGAGCTGGATAAGTTTTCAAGATAATGTAAGAATAATAGATAGCAGCAATGCAGTAAACAAAATTAAGTTTCTAATAAATATTCTCGAAAGAGAAGATAATCAGGCTTTAAGTATAATCGGTCATTCACCCATTCAAGAAGAGGTATTAAAATCAGATGAATTTAAAATGAATATTATTTTTTATTCTAATGAATATAAAACATATATAAAGTATGAACATTTCAAAAAATGGAAAGAGATAGGTTCATTATTTGATATTATTGCTGAAAACATTTCTACAAAAAACCTTTTGCAAGAAAATTCATTATATAAAGTAATAGAGGATGGTACAGTAGAAATAAATTCTCGTGCTAAAATGATTATTAAAGAATACATAATTGGAGCCAAAAATTAAACACGATCCCTTTGCTGCATTACGTTTCAAAGAGTTTCGATTTTATATCTTCGCAAGATTTTTCTTGACAACAGCTGTTAATTTTCAAGCTGTTTGTGTAGGCTGGCAAATTTATGAGATCACAAAAGATCCATTGTCATTGGGGTTAATCGGACTTGCAGAGGCTATACCATATATATTAATTGCAATATTTGCAGGGTATGTTGTAGATCATTATGATCGTCGAAAAATATTATTGACAGCAATTTCAATTTTAGTTATTGCATCTATATCATTGTTTTATTATTCAATGAATGTTGATGATTTTTCAATAAAAGGCGTATTACCAATTTATTTTCTAATATTTATTACAGGCTTAGCTCGTGGCTTTATAAGTCCTTCGATGTTTGCCATCATGTCGCAACTTGTACCTAAAAATCTATTTGGCAATTCATCTACATGGAATAGTACAGTTTGGCAAATAGGCGCAGTCGGTGGACCGGCTTTAGGTGGCTTTATCTACGGATTTTTAGGAGTAGCAAAAGCATATTTATTAAATACATTTCTATTTACACTTGCTTTTTTATTTTTCTCTTTAATAACAACTCGAGCTGTAATTAAATCAGATAAAGTTGAAGGCTTAAGAAAAAGTTTAACTGCAGGTATAAAATTTGTATTTAGTAATCAACTTTTAGTTAGTGCTTTATCTTTAGATTTATTCGCTGTATTTTTTGGTGGTGCAGTTGCTTTACTCCCAATGTTTGCAGATCAAATTTTGTTTGTAGGTCCGAAAGGCTTAGGTATTCTGAGATCAGCCCCAGCATTTGGTGCATTAATTATGGCTATCGTATTAGCATATTATCCTTTAAAAGAAAATGCAGGTAACAAGTTACTATATGCCGTTGCATTATTTGGTATCTGTACAATTGGTTTCGGACTTTCAACTAATTTCTATTTATCATTAATATTTTTAGCCTTGAGTGGAGCATTTGATAATATAAGTGTTGTGATTAGAACTACTATAGTTCAACTACAAACTCCTGATCATATGAGGGGTAGAGTTTCGTCAGTCAATAGTATCTTCATTGGCTCATCAAATGAAATAGGAGCATTTGAATCGGGCTTCGCAGCGAAATTATTGGGTTTAGTACCATCCGTAGTTTTTGGAGGTACAATGACTATGTTAGTTACCGGAATTACTGCTAGATTTGCACCTAAACTTAGAAAATTAAATTTATAGAATATGGAATTTTTGTTTGATCCGAATATGTGGATTGCCCTATTAACTTTAACTGTTTTAGAAATAGTTTTAGGAATTGACAACATTGTATTCATTTCAATATTAGCGGGTAAGTTGCCTAAGGAGCAACAACAAAAGGCTAGAAGATTAGGCTTAGGATTAGCTTTAATAACAAGAGTGTTGTTGCTATTATCTCTTAACTGGATTATGAGTTTAACTGCACCAATATTTACAGTTATATCGCAAGAAATTTCAGGCAGGGATATTATTTTATTAGTAGGCGGATTGTTTTTAATATATAAAGCTACGACTGAGATACATGAAAAACTTGAAGGTGAAGATCATTCAACAGAAGTAAAAGGTAAAGTGAACTTTAGTTCAGTAATTGTTCAAATACTTTTATTAGACATTGTATTTTCTTTAGACTCTGTTATTACTGCAGTAGGTATGGCAAGTCAAATAGGGGTAATGATTGCAGCTGTTATTATTGCTGTTATAATTATGCTTTTTGCTGCAGAGCCTATTAGTAAGTTTGTGAACAATCATCCAACAGTAAAGATGTTAGCACTAGCATTTTTAGTTTTAATTGGTGTTACTTTACTAGCAGAGGGGTTAGATCAACATATTTCAAAAGGTTATATCTATTTTGCGATGGCATTTTCAATTTTAGTAGAAATGTTGAATTTGCGTATGAACAAAAAAGCGAAGAAAAAATTACAATAAAAAAACCCCGATTCAATTATCGGGGTTCTTTGTTTTATTTCTTTTCGAAAGAATTGACAATGTCTTCAATTTCTTTTTTCAATACTTCGTCTTTAGTAGCTGATTGCGCTTCTTTGAGTACCATCTTTACAGATGATTTAATAAAGCCATTATTTGCACTTAATGCAAGCTCTTTAATAGTAGGTAATGAACTCTTTATTGTTTCATCATCCATTTTCTTAATATAATTTTTATAATAAGGTAAGATGAATACGGCATCAAACCCACTAGATTTATTTAATGTATTTAAATAAAACTGGTTATATGCTTTATTATTATTTTTTGAATACAACTCAGCGATTGCGCCTAGAATAGTGAAGTTATCAGCATTCTCTTCTTTTTTTGCAATTGCGTATGCTTTTGTTGAATCAATGTCTGCATAAATTTTAATCATGCTAGCTAATACAGAGAATGATTGTTCATTCGCTAACTTTTCAAAAATTGCTTGATTGTTTTCTGACTTATAATTATCAGCTAACACTTTTGCAGCTCTAGCTCTAACACTTGATTTTTCATCGTTAAGAGCAAGTTCTTTTACTTTTGCATAAGCTAATTTTTTATTTGAATCATTAAAGTCTTTTATTTTATTTAACGCAGAAATTCTGATTGAATAAATTGAATCATTTAATGCTTTGATGTATTGCATCTGAACTACTGAATCAGTCTTATATTTATCTAATGCAACAATTGATTCATAACGATCTAAATAAAGCGCTGCATTATTTAACATATATATCCACTCTTCTTTTGAATGATTGTCTTTCTTTGTTCCAACAATCATTTTTTCAGCATCAACATTTATTAAATCTGGTTTTGTATTAGATGCAAAACTGAAAGTTTGTTTTACACTATCTAAAGTTATTCTAGTTCTTTCTTTTTTACCATTTGAATAGATGTCTATGTCTAATGGTAATTTATACAAAGGATTTTTACTTAAATCTTGAGTCTGTTCTATTGTAACAATACTTTGTTTTTTTGTATTATCATAATCATATGAAATTTCTAATTCTGGATGACCAGATGCTAAGAACCATTGATTAAAAAACCAGTTTAAATCTTCACCAGTAACTTCTTCGAATATTAATCTTAAATGATGTATTTCTACAGGTTTATACTGATAAGTATTAAGGTATTTTTTTAAAGAGGCAAAGAATGCATCATCACCAACATATTTACGAAGCATATGTAATATACGTCCGCCTTTTTGATAAGAGTTTGCATCAAACATTTCTTCTCTATTGTCAAGATCAAATCGAATCATGTTTACTCTTTTATTCTTTGCAGTGCTTAGGTATGCATTTAAGTCGTTTTGTGCAGCTCTGTCTGCTTCATATCTTCCATACTTATATTCATTCCATAGATATTCACCATAAGTAGCAAATGATTCATTTAGTGGCAGGTTGGGCCACGATTCACAAGTAACTAAGTCACCAAACCAATGATGAAATAATTCATGCGCAATAATTTCTTCGTTATTACCATCAATTAAATCACGAGTAGTCATGTTCATGCCATCAAAGAAAGTTACAGCACCTGTATTCTCCATTGCACCGGAAACAAATTCACGTACAACTATTTGTGAATATTTGTCCCAAGGATAAGTGAAACCTAATTTATTCGAGTAGAATTCAATCATCTCAGGCGTATTGCCAAAAATTTCTTTTGCATATGGAGCATACTTGGGTTCCATGTAATAATTCACTTCTAGATTCCTCCATTTGTCTTTGTAAACACTAAAGTCGCCACCAGCTAATAAGGTTAGATATGGTGTATGACTTAATTCTTGTTTCCAATGATCAGTTCTAGTTCCATCCGAATTATTTGTAGAATAAACTAAGCGGCCATTTGATAATGTTACCCATTTGTTATTTACTGTAATCGATATCTCTTGTGAATGCCTTTCGCTACCTGATTCAATAGTTGGGAACCAGCATGAGTTTGATTCGGTTTCTCCTTGTGTCCAGAATTGTTTTGGCACTTTGCTGTTTTTACCATCAGGATTTATAAAATAAAATCCTTTATCAGAAGTAATAGCTGCGCTACCTTTTACTTTTATTTTATTAGGTTTCGCAATGTAATCAATGTATACATCAAAAATTTCAGTATTGTTATACGTACGACCTAAATTTATTTTAAGCTTATAATTATCATAAACATAATTTGCTTTTATGTTATTGATTTTGATCTCTTTAATTTCAAAACCTTTTGCATCTAGTTCTAATTCATTTATAGAATAGAAATATGGTTTTACTTTTAAGTTAGCTTTACCTATTACAAAACAACTATCCCAATTTAACTGAATATCTAATTTAGTATGAACTAAGTCAGCCTTACGTGTGTAAGCGGCATAATACCTTCTAGGTGTTGTATGTATTTCTTTTTTCGTTTCAACAGTTATTTCTGGAAGTGTAACTACCTCTTTAGAGTTACATGAAAATAGCACTGCACTTATGCCAATGATTGCCCAAAATTTTCTCATTATTCGTTTAATAGTTTATTTACAAAGTTTTCGAATTCATATTTAAAATCTACATAGTGTTTACCGGTAGCTGGACCTGAGTAACCTGTATGTATTTTTCTGACTTTATGATTTTTGTCTAAGATAATCATTGTAGGGAAAGCTATGAAATTATTTAACATAGGTAATGATTCATTCACTTTACCTTTTGCATTCGTGCCTGCAATTAATAAATCATAAGGAATTTGTAAACGATTTTTCATCTTGATAACATTTGAAGAAGCTTTTACAAAATCTTCTGATCTCTCATAACAAAGTCCGATTACATCTAATTTATTTTTATCGCTTTTATTATAATACTCAGTGATAAAAGCAGATTCATCAATGCAATTTGGACACCAAGAGCCCATGATTTGAATAAGTATAACTTTGTTTTTGTATTTATCATCTTGGAGACTCACTGCATTTCCTTTCAAATCTTTGAATGTAAAGTCTATAGAATCATATCCATCCTTTAAAAAAGTTAGATTATCAGCATCTGGTAATTCAGCGTATGGCTGTAATTGTGCTGACCATGTATAAAATGAACTTTTGCTAGAATAAAAAACTCCATTTATCAAACTTTTTTTATCAGATGATAATTCAGCTTCAAATCTTAATGCATTCGAGCCATCGAAAGTTGATAAGTATATTTTATTATTAGATGACACACCCTCCAAAAATCTATAGTCGCCAGTTGATGACAAGAAAGTCCCAAATATTTTATTACCCACAGTTCTAAATTCACCAATTGCAAAAGAAGTATCGTTACTTGGTTTTTTAACAAAGGTGCTTGCCCATGTACCATCAAATACTTTAGAGCTATCAGCATTAACTTCATTAAATCTCTCTTTGATATTTTTAAAAGCTTTAAATGGTGTTTCTAAAGTATAATCGGCATAATGTTTTTTCCATTTACCCACTAAAGAATCGGCATATACTTCTACCATCAGTTCAGCATCAAAAAATGGTAATATGATTTGAGTGCTATCTTTTAAGATTTTAATTTCATCAACTAGTAATTGGTCTTCCGCATTTTTTATGATGATAATTTTTTTATCAAGAGAATCTTTTATTTCAAAGTTAAATGGTATTTCTGCGCCATTATCATTCTTTAACTTACCTAGCCACGAACCATCTGATAATTCATACGAGGGTTTTGGTTTGCAAGTATAAAATAAACATGATAATATTATTAAGTAGATATTAACTGATCTTTTATTCATAAGATATAAGGCTGAAATTTATATTTTAGTAAACATAAAGATAAAAATATATATATTTACAAGTACAAAATACTGTAATTCATATGAATGGAATAAAAATATTAATAGCTATTTTAATTTTAAGCTTTGTGCCATACATGAGCTATTCTCAAACAAAAGCTGAGAAAAAGAAATTAAAGCAAGAGCTTAAGACTTATAGAAAAATGAAACCCATGGAAATTAGATCTATGAAGTTGAACTATGAGACTAAGCTAAAAGATAAAAAGAATTTAGCTGAACAAGCTAAACAAATGCAGAAGAAAGTTGATTCATTACAAACATTATTAAATTCTAATAGTGCGAGAATTTCTGGACTTGAGTCACAGTTATTAGCTGCACAAGCTGAAGCTGCAGGTGCAAAAAAAGGTACAGCGAAAGGTTACTATTATAGAGTGCAATTAGGTGCTTACAAATTCTTCGATGTAAATTCAAAAACTACTAAAGAAGATGATACTTTTTTAACAGAGACCAAAAATGAAATTGATAAGTATGTTGTAGGTTTATTTTTCACCTTAGAAGAGGCTGATAAATTCAAAAATGATATTAGAAAGTTAGGTATAAAAGATGCTTTTGTTGTTCCTTACAAAGACGGACAAAGAATTACACATAAAGAAGCTGTAGAGGGCTTAAAGAAGCAAAACACTACTACTAAATCTACACCTGGTTCGTGAATACAAGCGACTAAAAAGAAATACAAAGAATACATTTTAATAAGTATTCAAAAATTGTAAATAAAAAAAAGTCCGAAATTAATTTCGGACTTTTTTTTATTTACAATATCTATTGATTATTACTTTAAGATTTCTCTAGCAATAACAATTCTTTGAATTTCAGAAGTGCCTTCATAAATCTGTGTGATCTTTGCATCACGCATTAATCTTTCTACATGGAATTCTTTTACGAAACCATAACCACCATGAACTTGCACTGCTTCAACAGTTGTTTTCATTGCAACTTCAGATGCGAATAACTTAGCCATAGAACTTGCTTGTCCATAATCTAAGCCATTATCTTTCATCCATGCTGCTTTCAAACATAATAATCTAGCTGCTTCAATTTCAGTTGCCATATCGGCTAATTTAAATTGTATAGCCTGATGATTAGAAATAGTTGTACCAAAAGCTTTTCTTTCTTTAGAATAAGCTAATGCTAATTCATATGCACCAGATGCAATTCCTAATGCTTGAGAAGCAATACCTATACGACCACCTGTAAGAGTTTTCATTGCGAATTTGAAACCAAAGCCATCTTCACCAATTCTATTTTCTTTAGGTACTTTAACGTCAGTAAACATTAATGAATGAGTATCAGAACCTCTGATACCTAATTTATTTTCTTTCGGACCTATCTCAAAACCAGGTGTACCTTTTTCAACAATAATTGCATTGATACCTCTATGGCCTTTTGCAACATCTGTTTGAGCTATTACAATATAATAATCAGCATTACTTCCGTTGGTAATCCAGTTTTTTGTACCATTAATTAAATAATGATCACCTTTATCTTCAGCAGTAGTTCTTTGCATTGTAGCATCAGAACCAGCTTCAGGCTCAGATAAACAAAACGCACCTAATTTTTGTCCGCTCGCCAATGGCACCAAATATTTCATTTTTTGTTCTTCAGAACCATAAGCTTCGATACCGTAACATACTAATGAATTATTAACTGATACAGCCACCGATGCTGAAGCATCTACCTTAGAAAGTTCTTCCATTGCTAAAACGTAAGAAACAGCATCTAAGCCAGCACCACCGTATTTAGGGTCTACCATCATACCCATAAAACCAAGTTCACCTAGTTTTTTAATTTGTTCTGCAGGAAATTTTTGAAGTTCGTCACGCTCAATTACTCCGGGCTTCAACTCATTTTGTGCGAAGTCTCTCGCAGCTTGTTGAATCATTAAATGTTCTTCTGACAGTTGGAAATGCATATAGTATTTGTTTATATTTTATTTTTTATCAAGGCTCAAAATTATGTGATTAAGAATAATCTTCATAATGAGCTACTAATTTATAATCTTTCTAAGATTATATTCCTTTTATCTTATTAATAACATTACTTGTAGAGTAACCATCTACAAAATCCATAGTTTCTACTCTTCCACCTCTTTGCATTACAATATCTGCACCAACAATTTTGTCGATAGTATAATCACTACCCTTTACTAATATATCAGGTTGTAATGTTTTAATTAATTCATAAGGTGTGTCTTCGTTGAAGATAACTACTGCATCTATAAAGAACATAGAGGCTAACATGTGTGCTCTTGACATTTCATCTTGAACCGGTCTAGTATCACCTTTTAGTTTTTTCACAGAGGCATCACTATTTAAACCAACTACCATTCTTGAACCTAAATTTGCTGCACGTGACAAATAATTCACATGTCCGAAATGTATTATATCAAAACAACCGTTCGTAAAAACAACTTTAAGTCCCATGTAATGCCAAATATCAATCATCGTAGCAGCTTCTTCTGCTGACACAATTTTTGATTTTAACTTTGCATATTTATCGTCGTTAGTCATTTTTATTTTTTCTGAATTTAAGAAATATGTAAAGCAAACTTATGCTTCCAAAAATTAAGATAGAAAGAATTTGTGAACTATGATTTAAAGTTGCGTATGCTAATCCATTCACAGCAGCAATACCATAAACTAATAACCCTAATTGCACTGTTGCTTCATATGCGCCAATACCACCTTGTACAGGTGCCGACATTCCAATACCACCTACTGCCATTACAAATATTGCTGAAGTAAAACTTAAGCCAGCAGTTGATTCGATAGCGAAGTAACATAAATATGTAGAGAGTATATACAAGAACCAAATGGTAACAGAATAAAGAATAAACAATCCTTTTTTCTCCATTTTCAATACAGAAAGGATACCTTCTTTAAAGCCTATTAATATTTCAAAGACTTTATTATATAGTTTTATTTTCAGTAATTTTTCGTGATATGCTTTAATGATGTATACTACAGCAATTGCGATTACCAACATCCCAATAAATACATAAATCAAAATCGAAGAGCTTGAAAATTTATCGAAAATAGGTATTAGAATATTGATTTTTATGAAATCAAAAATTCTGTTGTATTCTAGTAAGATTGAAAAAACCAGAATAGACAATAAGAATAAAACGTCGATAATACGTTCAATGATAACGGTGCCTATTAAACTATTGAGAGGGATTTTATTGGTACGATTTAATACACCACATCTAGAAATTTCGCCCATACGCGGTACTGCTAGATTTGCCAAATAACCTACCATTACTGCATGATAAGTATTTGCATTACTAGGTTCATGACCGAGAGATTTAATTAACATTTTCCACCTCAAGCCACGAATATAATGTGCAACGATTGAAACCATTACAGAAGCAATTACCCAGAAATAGTTTGCATTTTGTAAGTCAAGTAAAATTTTTTGCAAGTCTTGCCCTCTGAAGGCTAACCACAATAACAATGCAGTTATACCTAATAAGACAATATATTTTATGACAGCTTTGATATTCGCGACTTAAACTAATTTATTATTTGAATCAGGGAAGATAGAAATAGGCTCATATTTTTTAGCCTCTTCAAACTCCATTGAAGCGTATGATATGATGATTACAATATCACCAACTTGAGCTTTGCGAGCAGCCGGGCCATTTAAACAAACGATACCAGAACCTCTTTCACCTTTAATTACATAAGTCTCTAATCGTTCACCATTGTTAACATTAACAACTTGAACTTTTTCATGAACGATTAAATTAGCAGCATCCATTAAATCTTCATCGATTGTGATGCTACCGACATAATTTAACTCAGCTTGAGTTACTTTTGCCCTATGAATTTTCGACTTTAATACTTCTATATACATTGGGCGCAAAGGTAGCTAATTAAATTAATTTTGAAATATTTAGGAGTTGATAAACATGTTATCAATAAGTCTTGTATTGCCAATTCTTAAGGCAATAATCATCAATTGTTTCGAATTTTCATTGATTTCTGACACTTCTGTCATGTTTTCTGCATCTACAATACTAATATATTCTAGCGTAACATTTTTAATCTCAAGCAACTTAGCTGTAGCCTGTTCTATAATATAGGATATGTTATATATTTTTTGTTGAACAAGTAATTTAGAGGAAATTAAGGCTTCATATATTTTAGATGCTTCTTGGCGCTCATTTTCACTTAAACGTATATTTCGGGAACTCATCGCAAGCCCATTCTCTTCTCTAACTATCTTACATACAATTATTTCTGTCGACAAAGAGAAATCTTTACAAAGCTTTTTCACTATGACCGTTTGCTGATAATCTTTTTGTCCGAAGTATGACTTATTCGGATGTACCAATTTCAATAATTTATAAACTATTTGAGCGACCCCCTTGAAATGACCTGGTCTCATAGCACCCTCCCAAAGTGTTTCAATTTCACCAAAGGTATGTGTCCATTCCTCGTTATTGCCATACATCTCCTTTACTTCTGGCAAGAAAAGCACATCACAATTTACCGATTGAAGCATGTTTGTGTCATTTTCAATAGGCCTTGGGTATTTATCTAAATCTTTTGGGTCATTAAATTGAGTGGGGTTAACAAAAATGCTACAAACAACGATATCATTCTCAGATTTCGCTTGTTGAAGTAATGATAGGTGACCCATGTGTAAAGCACCCATAGTTGGTACGAATCCAACAGTTTTACCAAGAACTCTTTGATTTTCAAGTATTTCTTGAAGATCATTTCGGGTGTTTACAATAATCAATATAGTAAGATTAAAAGAGAGCTAAAATTATAAATTTTCTGTAATTACAAGCATGTTTTAAAAGAATGTTAAAAAAATCTAATATTTTATGTATATTTGCTTCCCAATTCATTTCGCCATGAAGGCGATAATTTGTTGATTAGGAGTAAGTTCAGTATGGCAAAAACAAAGATTCTCTTCATCACCCATGAAATGTCTCCATTTTTGGAGCTTAGCAAAATAGCAAAA
>JACCDI010765825.1_pt1 | contig 22204 bp, 22 predicted proteins | sample 7442791 | NCBI WGS metagenome assembly JACCDI01 (sample SAMN15323434, study PRJNA562643) | freshwater metagenome | isolation source: river surface water | place: USA:Blue River Watershed | collected 2017-08-15
CGTCGTCCGTCCACGGCTGGGTAGGCTGCATTTCCGGGCAAGCCCACACCTAACGCTTCGACCATGCTGGCCATGGTGCTCGCGGTGCGCATCGTCATGCAGTGGCCGTGGCTGCGGTGCATGCAGCTCTCGGCCTCAAAAAAGTCCTGCAGCTTGAGCGTGCCGGCGCGCACCTGCTCGCTCATGCTCCACACGCCCGTGCCTGAGCCGAGTTCTTGCCCGCGCCATTTGCCATTGAGCATGGGGCCACCCGACACCCCAATGGTGGGCAGTCCCACGCTGGAGGCGCCCATCAGCAGGCTGGGGGTGGTCTTGTCGCAGCCCATGAGCAGCACCACGCCGTCGATCGGGTTGCCGCGGATGCTTTCTTCCACATCCATGCTGGCCAGGTTGCGGTAGAGCATGGCGGTCGGGCGCAGCAAAGTTTCGCCCAGCGACATGACCGGGAATTCGAGCGGAAAACCGCCGGCCTCGTACACGCCGATCTTGACCTGCTCGGCCAGGGTGCGGAAGTGCGAGTTGCAGGGGGTCAGCTCGCTGAAGGTGTTGCAGATGCCGATGACGGGGCGACCGTCAAACTGGTCGTGCGGCACCCCTTTGCCCTTGACCCAACTGCGGTAGGCAAAGCCATCGCGGTCCTGGCGGCCAAACCATTGCTGGGAACGGAGTTCTGAAGGTTTTTTGCGAGGTGTCGAGCTCATAACAAATAGCGCCGATGCAGCGAGTGAATAAAAATCATATCGTATGATGATAGTGAACGGCTCCTGAAAACGAAAGCCGTTGACCATGCGTGAAAACCCGCAATTTTTCTTGGCAGTGCTAGGGTTTACCGGAATGAGGATGGTCTATCAATCATCATATGATAAGAAGAACAGGCCTCAGCCATGATCAAGAACGTCCACGGTCACACCCTCGATTTGCTCGGGCAAGCCATCCTCTCTGGCCGCTACGCCGTGGGCGAGAGTCTGCCGCCCGAGCCATTGCTGTGTACCGAGCTGGGCGTGAGCCGCACCGTGGTGCGCGAGGCCATCAAATCGCTGGCCGCCAAAGGACTGATCGTGACTGGCCCCAAGGTCGGCACACGCGTGTTGCCCAGTGGGGACTGGAACTGGTTTGATCCTGATGTCATCCGCTGGCAGGCCCAGGCAGGACTTACGCCAGAGTTCATCCAGGACCTCGTGGAGCTGCGCCGTGTGGTCGAGCCGGCAGCTGTTCGGTTGGCTGCTCAAAAAGCAAGCGCCGAAGACATTGCCGAGATAGAGACGGCCTACTACGGCATGAAACAGGCGATCGAGCAAGGTGGCGACTATGTCACCTCGGACATGCGTTTCCATCAGGGACTCTTTGCCGCTTCGCACAACCGCATGCTGGTGCAAATGTCCAAGGCCCTCAATGCCTTGCTTCGCACCAGTTTCGAGCTGTCCACACGTGTTCAGGACGGTCCGCGCAGTTCTTTGCCGCTGCACCGTGCGGTGCTGGATGCGGTGATCGCGCACGATCCCGACCGGGCTTTTGAGGCCAGCCATGTGCTGATCAAGGGCGCTGGTCAGGACATTGATCGCGTGTTGGCAACGCGGCGCAAGCTGCCGGCGGTGACGGGCCGGCCGACACCGATCAAGTCACCGGCCTGAGGCCATTGCAGGAGACAGGAATTGAAACAGCTGGTGGATGGTTTTTTCAGACTGCTGGAAGCATTGGTGGTGCTGTGCCTCGTGGCCATGGTCGTCATGGTTTTCGGCAACGTTGTGCTGCGATACGGTTTCAACTCGGGCATCACTGTCTCGGACGAAATGTCGCGCTACTGCTTCATCTGGCTGACCTACATCGGCGCCATGGTCGCCATGCGTGAAAAGGGTCATCTGGGCGTCGACACGCTGGTGCTGCGCCTCTCACTCACGGGCAAGAAGTTCTGCTTCTGTCTGAGCGAACTGCTGATGCTGCTGTGCAACCTGCTTTTCCTGCTGGGCACCTGGAAGATGCATGAGCTGCAGGTCTCGAACGTCTCGCCGGTGGTGGGTATTTCCATGATCTGGGTGTACGGCATCGGCTATGTGGTCGGCATCGTGATGTCGCTGATGAATCTGCATCAACTTTACCTGCTGCTGACCGGCCAGCTGAGCGAGGCCGACCTGGTGATGGTGGTGGAGTCCGAGGACACCGTCGAGGTGAATGCAGCGGCGCCGAACGGGAGTCGTGCATGACCGTCAGCATTTTTGTCCTGAGTCTGCTGGGGGCGATGGCCATTGGTATGCCCATTGCCTATGCCTTGCTGGTCTGTGGCCTGGCGCTCATGGCCTACATGGCGGGCACCGGGGCGCTGCCCGAGTTCGACAGCCAGATCCTGGCTCAGCGCTTTGTGGATGGCGCCGACAACTTCCCGCTGCTGGCGGTGCCTTTCTTCCTGCTGGCTGGAGAGTTCATGAATGCGGGGGGCTTGAGTCGCCGCATCGTGTTGCTGGCCATGTCCTGGGTCGGGCATTTTCGCGGTGGCCTGGGCTACGTGGCGGTCATGGCGGCCATCATCATGGCCTCGCTCTCAGGCTCGGCCGTGGCCGATACGGCAGCGCTGGCAGCCTTGCTGATTCCTATGATGCGCAGTGCCGGTTACGACGTGGGCCGCTCTGCCGGCTTGATTGCGGCGGGCGGCATCATTGCGCCAGTCATTCCGCCATCGATTGGCTTCATCATTTTTGGTGTGGCGGCCAATGTCTCGATCACCAAGTTGTTTCTGGCTGGCATCGTCCCGGGCATCCTGATGGGGGCGGCGATCGGCATCGCCTGGTGGTGGGTGGCCAAGCGTGACAATGTGCAACCCGCGCCACGCATGGACATGCGTCAACGCCTGCAGGCCACACGCGAAGGGTTGCTGGCGCTGGCCTTGCCGGTCATCATCATTGGTGGCATGAAGATGGGCGTGTTCACACCGACCGAAGCGGCGGTGGTGGCGGCGGTTTACAGCTTTGCCGTAGGGGCCTTCATCTACCGCGAGCTCAAGTTCTCGCTGCTTTACCGCCTGATTCTGGCGGCCGGCAAGACCACCGCCGTCATCATGTTCCTGGTAGCCGCCGCCATGGTCAGCGCCTGGCTGATCACCGTGGCCAACATCCCAGCCGAGGTGGCCCGCCTCATGGAGCCCTTCATGGGCAACAAGATGCTGCTGATGGTCGTGCTCATGCTGCTGGTGGTGGTGGTGGGCACCGCGCTGGACTTCACGCCAACGGTGCTGATTCTCACGCCGGTGCTGATGCCGCTGGTCAAGCAGGCTGGCATCGATCCGGTGTATTTTGGCGTCTTGTTCATCATGAACAACGCGATTGGCCTGATCACACCGCCGGTGGGTACGGTGCTCAATGTGGTGTGCGGCGTGGCCCGCATCAACATGGACTCGGCATTCCGTGGTGTCCTGCCTTTCCTCTATGCCCAGCTGGCCGTGCTGGCCCTGCTGGTCGCTTTCCCGCCCATCGTGCTGGTGCCCATGAAGTGGATGCTCAGCTGATGACCTGATTTTTCAACCGCAGTACCAACCCCAAGGAGACAGAAGACATGTTCAAGCGCAGAAACCTCGTGACCCTGCTGGCCAGCTCCCTGCTGGTCGCTTCCAGCGCCATGGCGCAGTTTGCCGACCGCACCATCAAGTTCACCAACGGCGTGAACGAAGACCACCCGGTGGGCGTAGGCGTCAAGAAGATGCAGGAAGTGCTGGCGGCCAAGACCGGCGGCAAGATGAAGATCAACGCCTTCTGGGGCGGCTCGGCCGGTGGCGACCTGCAGGCCACCCAGGCCCTGCGTGCGGGCACGCAGGAGATGGTCTGTACGTCGAGCTCGCCGCTGGTGGGCATCGTCAAGGAACTGGGCGTCTTTGACCTGCCCTTCCTGTTTGCCAACGAGAAGGAAGCCGATGCAGTGCTTGACGGCCCGGCCGGCAAGTACTTCAACGCCAAACTCGAAGCCGCTGGCCTGGTCAACCTGGCTTATTGGGAAAATGGCTTCCGCAACCTGACCAACAGCAAGCGCGCTGTCAACAAACTCGAGGACTTCGAGGGTGTGAAGGTGCGCGTGATGCAGAACAACATCTTCCTGGACACCTTCAAGACCCTGGGCACCAATGCCGTGCCCATGGCCTTCCCGGAGGTGTTCACTGCGCTGGAGACCAAGACCATCGACGGTCAGGAAAACCCGTTCGTGACCATCGAGACCTCCAAGTTCAATGAGGTCCAGAAGTACCTGAGCGTGACGCGCCATGCCTACACGCCTTTCCTGGTGCTCTACAGCAAGAAGCTGTTTGACCAACTCAGCCCGCAGGAGCAAGCTGTGCTGCGCGAGGCCGCCATGGAAGGCCAGAAAGTCCAGCGTGCCGCCAACCGTGCGCTCAACGAGAAGTCGCTGGCCAGCCTGAAAACCAAGGGCATGCAAGTCAACGAAATCTCTGCAGCCGAGCAAAACCGCATCCGTGCCAAGGTCGCCTCGGTCTACGACAAGCACAAGGACGCGATCGGTGCCGAAGCCATCAAGGCGGTGCAAGACGAGCTCAAGAAGGCCCGCGGCGGCTGATGGCCTGATTTGACCAGCAGCCCCCTGCGCTTGCGTAGGGGGCTTTTTTGATTCTGAGTTTTTGAGGCGCCATGAAGATCACCCAACTCGAAACGATTCGCCTGGGAGAGTTTCCCAACATCCTTTGGGTGCGTGTGCACACCGATGAGGGACTGATTGGCCTGGGCGAAACCTTCATGGGCGCACAGGCGGTCGAGGCCTACCTGCACGAGTGGGCGGCGCACAAGCTGCTTGGCCAGGACCCGCTGGCCATCGAATCGCTGGCGCGCGATCTGACCGGCTACCTCGGCTGGCGTGGCTCCGGCGTCGAGACGCGAGGCAACTCGGCGGTCGACATCGCGCTGTGGGATCTGTTTGGCAAAGCCGCCGGCATGCCGGTCCATACTGCGATGGGCGGCAAGAGCCGCGATGCGATCCGCGTCTACAACACCTGTGCGGGCTACCAGTACATCCGCAGCAACGTCAACCAGACCAGCTCGAACTGGGGCTTGGGTAACAACGCCGGGCCTTACGAAGACCTGCAGGGCTTCCTGCACCATGCTGACGAGCTGGCCGAGTCGCTCTTGTCCGAGGGCATCACCGGCATGAAGATCTGGCCCTTCGACATGGCGGCCGAGGCCTCGCATGGGCAGTACATCAGCCCGCAGGACCTCAACACCGCGCTCGAGCCTTTCCGCAAGATCCGCAAGGCCGTCGGCGACCGCATGGACATCATGGTCGAGTTCCACAGCCTGTGGCGTCTGCCCATGGCGCGCAAGATCTCGCGCGCATTGCAGGAGTTCAACACCTTCTGGCACGAAGATGCGATCCGCATGGACAGCCTGGACCTGCTCAAGCAGTACGCCGAGGATTGCCAGGCCCTGATCTGCGCGAGCGAGACGCTCAGCTACAAATGGGGCTTCAAGGATTATCTGGAGACTGGCGTGGCCGGTGTGGCCATGTTGGACCTGAGCTGGTGCGGTGGCCTGACCGAGGCCCGCAAGATTGCCGCCATGGCCGATGCCTGGCAGCTGCCGGTGGCGCCCCACGACTGCACCGGACCAGTGGTCTGGGCCGCGTCCACCCACCTGTCGCTGCACGCGCCCAATGCATTGATTCAGGAGAGCGTGCGCGCTTTCTACACCGGCTGGTACAAGGAACTGGTGACCGAGTTGCCCACGGTGAAGAACGGCATGATCAGCCTGAACGACAAACCGGGTTTGGGGCTGGAGCTGCTGCCCGACCTGCATCGCCGACCTGACGCGATCGTACGCGTGAGCAGGTGACGAGGCGGCGTTGAGCCCGCCTTGGCCGGGATTGCCGGATTTCAGGCTGCTTCAGGTGCGAACTGGATCTGCACCTTGAGCGACTGGCGCTTGTCTGCGGCCAGGTCAAAGGCTTCCAGTGCACGTTCCATGGGCAGCACGCGGGTGATGACGGGTTTGCCGTTGACCAGGCCTTCGTTGAGAAAGCGCACTGCGGTTGCAAACTCGGGGTGGAAGCGGAAGGTGCCGCGCAGGTCCACTTCCTTCGCCACCAGCTGCGTCATGGGCAGGCTGATGTCGCCGCCCATGCCCACTGTGACCAGCACGCCACGCGGACGGATCACATCCAGGGCGGTGCGCAGCGCGGCCTCGCTGCCTGACGCTTCGAACACGGTGTCAAACTGGCCTTTCTCGACCTTGTATTTTTCCAGCGCATCGTCCTGTGTCTTGAGGTTGATGGCTTCGTCGGCGCCCATCTCTCTGGCGCATTGCAGCGGAAGATCGGCGATGTCGGCGGCCACGATGCGGGCAGCGCCTGCGCGGCGCAAAGCGCCGATCAGGAGCGAGCCGATCGGCCCGCAGCCGGTCACCAGAACCTGCTGGCCCAGCACACTTCCTGCACGCTGGATGGCGTGCAGGCCGACCGACAGGGGTTCTGCCAGTGCGGCCTCGGACAGGCTCAGGTGGTCGGCGATCGCATGGGCCTGGTACCCCTCAATGACCAGCTGCTCGCTGAAGGCGCCCTGAATGTGCGGGAAGGGCATGGCGCTGCCGTAAAAGCGCATGTTCAGGCAATGGTTGTGTTGCCCGCCCTGGCAAAAGCGGCAGTGACCACAGGGGCGAGAGGGTGAGATGGCGATGCGCTGTCCGCGCTCGAAACCGCTCACGCCAGGGCCCCAGCCGTCCACAATGCCAGAGACCTCGTGGCCCAACGCCATCGGCTGCTTGATGCGCACGGTACCAAAGCCGCCGTGCTGGTAGTAGTGCAGGTCTGAGCCGCAGATGCCGCCGAAGGCGACTTTCACGCGCAGCTGGTGTTCGCCCAGCGGTGGCAGTTCGGTGGTCTCCAGGCGCAAGTCCTGGGCAGCATGACAAATGACGGATTTCATGGCGGGATGCTCGAAGGTCTTGGGAAATCAAAGCAATTCAAAGCGTGGCGGTCACACCACCATCGACATACAGGATATGGCCATTGACGAAACGCGAGGCATCTGAGGCCAGAAAGACCGCAGCGCCGCCCAGGTCCTGCAGGTCGCCCCAGCGGCGGCTGGGCGTGCGGCCCACCAGCCAGGCGCTGAAGGTCGGGTCGTCCACCAGCTTCTGGTTCAGCTCGGTCTTGAAGTAACCGGGCCCGATGCCGTTCACATTCAGACCGAGGGGGCCCCAGTCGATGGCCATGCCTTTGGTCAGCATTTTCACCGCGCCCTTGGTCGCAGTGTAGGGTGCAATGCCAGGACGGCCCAGCTCGCTTTGCACCGAGCAGATGTTGATGATCTTGCCGGTGCCACGCTGGATCATTTTTCTGGCTACCGTCTGGCCCACGTAATACACGCTGTCCAGGTTGGTCTTCATGATCGTGCGCCAGTCGGCATCCTGGTACTCGTGCAGCGGCCCGCGGATCTGTATGCCCGCATTGTTGATGAGGATGTCGATCGGCCCTTCGGCCTCGATGGCGTCCACCGCCGCACGCACAGCATCGGCATCGGTCACGTCGAACACCGCACTGCTGGCGCTCAGGCTCTGCGCGCGGAACTGGCCGGTGGCGGCTTCGACCTTGGCGGCCGTACGACCGTTGAGGATCACATGGGCCCCGGCCTGCGCCAGGGCTTCGGCCAGTGCCAGGCCAATGCCGGCAGACGACCCGGTGATCAGGGCGCGTCGGCCTTGCAGACCAAAGGAGTCAAGCACGTTCATTTCATCATCAACCATTTGAGCGGAACCATCACCAGTTCAGGGAAAGCGATCAGCAGGCCCATCACTACGATCTGCGACATCAGGAACGGCATCACGCCTTTGATCACTTCATGCATGGCGATGCGGCCCACGCCACAGACCACATTGAGCACCGTGCCCACGGGTGGTGTCAGCAGGCCGATGGCATTGTTGATGATGAATAGCACGCCGAAGTACACCGGGTCGATACCAGCCTGCCTGACCAGCGGCATGAGCACCGGCGTGAGGATCAGTACCGTGGGTGCAAAGTCCAGCGCCGTGCCGACCACCATGACCAGCAGCATCAGCAGGATCAGCAACAGCTTGGGGTTGTCCAGGAAGGGCTCGAGCATGGCCACCACCTGGTTGGGAATGTTGGCCACTGTGATCAGCCAGGCGCTCACCAGCGCGGCGGCCACCAGGAACATGACCACCGACGAGGTTTTGGCGGCGGCCAACACGATGTTGTAGAGCTGGCTCACACGGATTTCGCGGTAGATGAACAAGCCCACCACCAGCGCGTAGACGACGGCCACCACCGCGGCTTCGGTGGGCGTGAACACGCCCATCTTCATGCCACCGATGATCAGGATGGCCAGCAGATAGGACCAGAAGGCATCGAGCGTGACGCGCAGCCGCTCCTTGAAGGGCACACGCGGACTGACCTTGACCTGGTCCTTGCGGGCCACGATCCACCAGGTCACGATCAGGGCCAAGCCCATCAGGATGCCGGGCACGATGCCAGCCATGAACAGCTTGGAAATCGACACGCCGCCGATCACGCCGAACAGGATGAAGCCGATCGAGGGCGGAATCACGGGCGCGATGATGCCGCCCGCCGCGATCAGGCCGGCCGAGCGGTCCATGCGGTAGCCGGCGTCGCGCATCATGGGCATCAGCACCGCGGCCAGCGCGGCCGTGTCGGCCACGGCCGAGCCCGAGAGGCTGGCCATGATGATGGCGGCAAACACTGCCACATAGCCCAGGCCGCCACGGAAATGGCCCACCCAGACCATGGCCGAGTTCACGATGCGCCTGCTCATGCCGCCCGCGTTCATGAGTTCGCCGGCCAGCATGAAAAACGGCACCGCCATCAGCGGGAAGTTGTCCGCGCCGTTGATCAGGTTCTGCGAGACGATCTGGGTGTCGAAGTTGTCCAGGTGCAGCATGAGTGCCACGCCCGAGACGATCAGGGAAAACGCCAGTGGCATGCCCAGCGCCATGGCTGCGAGCAGCGAGCCGACAAATACCAGCACCGTCATTTGCGCTCTCCCGGAAGGTGGGCAGTGGCGGTGTCTTCCGAGTCCTGCACCTGGATCAGGTCAGACTCCTTGAATTCCCCCCGGGCCAGGCCGATGAGCTTGCCCAGAATCATCAGGCCCATGGCGATGCTGGCCACATAGCCTACGCCATAAACCCAGCTCATCGGGATTTCGGTGACGGCCGAGCGGGTGGATGCGTTGATCTGGTGCTGCTTGAGCGTGCCGTAGAACATGAGGGCGCAGCACATGAGCATGAGCAGGTTGGACAGTGCAAAGGCAATTTTCTTGCCGCGCAGGCCCAGCATGCGCACCACCGAGTCCAGCCCCAGGTGGGCGTTCTCCCGCATGGTCACGATGGCGCCGAGAAAGGTGATCCAGATGAAGAGGAAACGCGACAACTCTTCCGAGCTGATGATCGAGTCGTTGAAGCCATAGCGCAGCACCACATTGCCGAACACCATGATGACCATGGTCGTGAGCATGAGCACCAGCGTCAGCTCCGCCAAGCGGAAAAAGAGGTCGTTGAGTTTCTTCATGACTGCAAAAAACGGGGCCCCTGAGGCCAGGGGCGCCCGCTGTGGATCGTCTTACTTGGTGGACTCGATGGCTTTGAGCAGGGCCGGGCCGTTCTTTTCGGCAAAGGTCTTGGCGATTTCGGCCGAGACGATCTTCTGGAACGGGGCCATGTCGACGTTCTCCACCACCTGCATGCCGGCCTTCTTGAGATCGGTCACTACCTTGCTGGCGTTCTGCGCGTTCAGGTCACGCTGGTACTTGGCCGCTTCGCGGGCGGCATCGACCACGATCTTCTGGTAGTTGGCCGGCAGGCTGTCGAACTTGGCCTTGTTCATGGCCACCACCAGTGGCGAGTAGACGTGGTTGCTCACGGTCAGATGCTTTTGCACCTCGTAGAACTTGGACGACCAGGTCACGTTGATCGGGTGCTCCTGGGCGTCAAAGGTACCGGTCTCCAGGGCGGTGTAGAGCTCGGCGATCGGCATGGGCGAGGGGTTCATGCCCAGCAGCTTGAAAGCCTGGATGTGGTAGGGGTTGGGCGTGGAGCGGATCTTCAGGCCCTTGAGATCATCGGGCTTGGTGACCGGTCGCTTGTTGTTGGTGAAGGCGCGCCAGCCGTTTTCCCAGTAAGCCAGACCTTTGAGGCCGTGCGGGGCCAACTCGTTGAGGACGCTGGTGCCCACCTCGCCGTCGAGCACGTTGTAGGCGTGCTGGGCGCTGCGGAACACAAAGGGCAGTTCCATCGCAGCCGTGTTGGGCACGATGCCGTTGAAGTTGGAGGCGCCGCTGGAGACGATGTCGATGGTGCCGCCGCGGGTGCCGTTGATCATCGCCGCGTCATTGCCCAGCTGGTTGGCCGGGAAGATGGTGATTTCCACATCGCCATTGGTGCGCTGCTTGACCAGTTCGGCCAGCTTCATGGCGGCGGCATGCTGGCCGTCGGTGGTATTGACCGCGTGGCCCATCTTGAGGTTGAACTTGGCGGCGAAAGCGGCCGAGCCCGTCGCGGCGATCAGGCATGCGACGAGAAGTCGGGAAATTTTCATGGTTGTCTCCTGGTGTTGAAGGTCATTGGACGCAAACGCTGCACAGCCGGTGTTGCTGGCCGTGCCGGTGCTCGGGGTAGGGCAGTCGCATGGTCTGCCCTCAGGGTTGGTGGGCCAGGGCCAGGGCGCACAGCCCAGCCACGGCCTGTTGGGTCAGGGTCTCGACGCTGGCGTCGATGTTCAGCCGCAGCACATCACTCTCGTCGGCCGTGGGGCGCTCGAGCGTACCCAGCTGGCTGGCCAGCAGCTCGGGCGGCATGTAGTGGCCCACACGCAGCGCCATGCGCTGCCGGATGGTGTCGGCCGAGCCATCGAGGAACACGAACAGCACGCGCGAGGCGTGCTGGCGGATGCGGTCGCGGTAAACGCGCTTGAGGGCCGAGCAGGCCACCACGCGGCCATGGCCCTGCTGTACTGGTGCGTCCAGGCACTGCCCGATGCGATCCAGCCACGGCCAGCGGTCTTCGTCCTGCAGCGGGATGCCGGCGCGCATCTTGGCCACGCTCTCGGGCCAGTGCAGGTCATCGCCATCCACCATCTCCAGCTGCATCTGCTCTGACAGGCTGGCGGCCAGGGTGGATTTGCCGCAGCCCGAAACGCCCATGACGACGATCTGCCAGGCGGGTGCAGTCGCGGCCGTGTTCATGCCGATTCAGCCTTTCGGGTTGAGGTTGGCGCACTCGGGCACGGGCGTGCGCAGCGGACGGCCTGCCGTGCCGGCCTGCATGTTGGCAAAGGCCAGATCGGCCATGGCCTGGCGTGTTTCTTGGGTGGCGCTGGCCATGTGCGGCGTCAGCACCACGTTCTGCAGTTGCCAGAAGGCCTCGGGCACATGCGGCTCGTTGGCGTACACGTCCAGCGCTGCCCCGGCGATGGTGCCGGCCTGCAGCGCCTGCAGCAGCGCCTCTTCGTCGACCACACTGCCGCGCGCCACATTGATCAGGAAACCCTGAGGACCCAGGGCCTGAAGCACCTCGGCATTGATCAGGTGCCGTGTGCCGGCCCCACCGGGTGTGATGACCACCAGAAAATCCACATTCGCGGCCAGTGCCTGGGCCGAGGGGAAGTAGCGGTAGCCGATGCCAGACTTCTCGCTGCGCGCGGTATAGGCGATCGACATGCCAAAGCCCTCGGCCCGACGTGCAATCGCCTTGCCGATGCGCCCCAAGCCCACGATGCCCAGGCGTGAGCCGCTGACTTTTTTGGACAGGCGAAACGGTCCTTGTGCCCATTGGCCTTGCCGCACAAACCCGTCGGCCAGCGGGATGTTGCGGCCGATGGACAGGACCAGGCCCATCGCCAGATCGGCCACGTCGTCGGTCAGCACATCGGGGGTGTGGCCCACCAGCTTGCCCGTTTCGATGGCGGCTGCCACGTCCACGCCGTCGTAACCCACGCCAAACACCGAAACAACTTTGGCGTTCGGCAGGCGGGCCAGCAGTTCGCTGCTCACGCGCGACTCGCCATTGGCGGCCACGCCCACGATGCGGGGCGCCAGCTGTGCAAAGGCATCAGGGTCGGTTTCGTGGGTGCGGTCGTGCACGGTGTAGACCGCCTCCAGGTGCTTTTGGTAGAAAGGATGGAGCCTGGAAACGGCGAGGATGTCGGGTTTGGACACGGCAGAAATGCTCGTCAAAAGTTTGGATAGCGCTGTCCGGAATGGCCAAGATCATTTAGGATGATTGCAAAAGCCTTAAGGAAAGCGAGGGATCGTGGTTGAAAAGACTTGGGACAGCGCTATCCTATGACGCAAACATCCGGATCTGATCAGTGAAAACCCTTGACGCACCCGGTGCCGCTCGCCGCCTGCGCGCCACAGGCCGCGTGACCCTGAGCGATGTCGCCCGCGAGGCGGGCGTGAGCACCAGCACCGCCTCTCGCGCGCTGCGCCGCGAGCGTGCCGTGGACCCGGCGCTGATCGCCCGCGTGGAGGCCGCGTCCGACAAGCTGGGCTATGTGCCCGACCCGGCCGCTCGGGCCCTGGCCTCGCGCCACAGCGACCATGTGGGCATCCTGATCCCGATGCTGTCGAACACCCTGTTTGTGGACCTGCTCGAAGCCGTGCAGCGCACCTTGCGCGCGGCCGGCTACCAGACCCTGATTGGCGTGACCCATTACGACGCCAGCGAAGAAGAGCAACTGCTGCGCGAGCAGTTGCTGCACCGACCTGCGGGCTTGCTGCTCACCGGCCTGGACCACAGCGCTGCCACACGCCAGTTGATCGCCAGCAGCCGCGTGCCCTGTGTGCATTTGATGGATCTGCCCGGGCCGCAGGAAGCGCAGCCGCTCTACAGCGTGGGTTTTCGCCAGACCGATGCGGGCGCGGCGCTCACCCGGCACCTGTTGGCCAGTGGTCGCCGGCGTATCGCCTTTGCCGCCGCCCAGCTGGATCCGCGCGTGATGCAGCGGCTTCAGGGCTGGCGCAGCGCCATGCAGGAGGCCGGTCTGTACGAGCCCACGCTCGAGTGGCTCAACCCCGCCTCTTCGTCGCTGGCGCTGGGGGCTGTGATGTTCGAACAGATCATGGGCCAGCAACCGGCGGTGGACGCCATCTTTTTCTGCAACGACGACCTGGCCCAGGGCGCCCTGCTGGCCGCGCTGCGCCGAGGGGTCGCGGTGCCCGAACAGGTGGCGATTGCCGGCTTCAATGACCTGACCGGCAGCGACCAGATGGTGCCGCCGCTGACCACGGTGCGCACGCCCCGAGCGGCCATTGGCGATGCGGCGGCGCAGATGCTGCTGCAGCTGATGCGCGGCGAAGCCCCCGAATCACCCACAGTCGATCTGGGCTTCGAGATCGTGGTGCGCCAGAGCGGTTGAGACCCTGGATCAGGCGGCCGCCTTGAGCACGTTGATCAGCTGCTGGCCTTGCTGCAGCCGACGGATGTTCTCGGCCATGGTCTCCTGCCGCCGCCGCACCGTGCCCTCGGTCCAGCCCGACATGTGCGGCGTCATCAGCACATTGTCGAGCGAGGCGAAGTCCAAGCGCGAAGGCGCCGACTCCGGCTCGGCGGGCGAGGGGTACTGGTACCAGGTGTCGATGATGGCGCCGCCGATGCGCCGCGCGCGCAAGGCCTGGTAGAGCGCCTCTTCATCGATCACCGGACCGCGCCCCACATTGAGCAGCACCGCATCGTGACGCATCGCCGCGATGGCTGTGGCGCTCACGAGTCCGCGCGTCTCGTCGGTCAGGGGCAGTGTGACCACCACCGCATCGGCCGCGGCCATGAACTCGTTGAGTTGCGAGAGGCTGAAAGCGCGGTCCACCAGTGGGCTGTCGACGGCGCTGCGGTTGGCCGCATGCACCCGCATGCCAAAGGCTTTGGCACGCGCGGCCAGCGTCTGGCCGATGTGGCCAAAGCCCAGCACGCCCAGGGTCTGCGCGCCGAGTTCGGTGCGCAGTGCGTCGGGCCGGCCAGCCCAGAAGGTCCAGCGTTGCTGGCGCAGGTCGGCGTCGGCTCGGGCCAGTGGCACGTGCCGCTGCAGCAGCGCGGCCATCACGTATTCGGCAATCGCGTTCTCGTGGCCAAAGCAGTTGCACAGCGCACTGCCTGCGGGCAAAAGTCGGGTGTCTATGGCGTCGGTGCCGGCCGCTGGCGCATGGTACAGACGCAGCTGGCGCAGGGGTGGCATGCTGGCGTCGAGTTTGATGCCCACGACCACATCGGCACTCGCGAAATGACTCGCCTCGCCGGGTTGGTCGAGCGCGTCGCTCAGGTCCAGCAGGATGTGCCGCGCATCGATCAGCCGCTCGAAGCCCTGGCGAAAGTTGGCTGCATTCTGGCCGTGAAAGACGATTTTGAGCGGGGCGTTCTTCGGGGAGGCATTGGGCATGACGTGTTCTGCAGCGAAGGGAGGCAGACCACTATGCCAGAGCCAGCCGGCGGGGTCACGGCTCGGTCACAATCGCGTGTCACCCAGGCGCATCCGCCGTTCAGGACACCTTGCCATGACCACATTCACTTCCGTCATTCTTTTCACCGACACCGATGGCCGTGCCCGCTTCCGCGAAGAGCCGGTGGCCCTGACCGAAGGCAAGCCCGAGAGCCGACTGTCGCAGCTCATGGCCTCGGGCGGCTACCAGTTCCGCCACAGCCCGGTGGGTTTTCGCAGCACCTTCCATTGCACCGGCTCGCCGCAGTGGGTGTTCATCCTCGGCGGCCGGATGGAAATTGGCCTGCAGGACGGCACGTCCCGCATCTTCGGGCCTGGCCAGCATTTCTATTCGGCCGATGTGCTGCCCGATGGCGCCACGTTTGACGACAAGGTTCATGGCCACTGGAGCCGTCAGGTCGGCGAGGAGCCGCTGATCACCTTGTTCGTGCGCGGCTGAGGGATCTGGTTGCCCGATCGCCTCGGGCATGACAAAGTCGGCGGGCGCAGCTATTCAATGCTTTGCCATTCGTGGACTTGAAAAGCCTTGCCATCCTCGCGCTTGAAATGCTTTGTCCCCCTCGGCTTGAAAAGCCTTGTCATCCTCTGGCTTGAAATGGGTTGTCATCCTCGGGCTTGAAATGCGTTGTCATCCTCGGGCCTGACCCGAGGATCCAGACAGAAAGGCGTCGATCGCCAGGGTCACCGCTTCGGGTTGGTCCTTGTGCGGGCTGTGGCCGCATTGAGGCAGCTTGAGCAGTTGCGCATGCGGCACGGCGGCCGCGATGTCGTCGATCTGGGCCATGGTGCCGTAGGCATCGTTCTCGCCCTGGATGGCGAGCAAAGGGGCCTGGATGGAGGAAATTTCCTGCCGAATGTCGTAATTGCGAAACGCCGAGCTGAGCCACACATCGTTCCATTGCCAGAAGGCTCCGTCGACATCGGCGTGGAAAGGCGCGAGACGCTGGCGCAGCGGGCCTTTTTCAAAGGCTTCACGTGCGGTCTCGATCGAACGCACCGAAATTTCCTCCACCATCACATGCGGCGCCATCACGATGCAGGCGCTCACTGCGTGGTGTGCCGCATGCAACAGCGCAATCGTGCCGCCATCGGAGTGCCCCACCAGCACCGGGCGCTCGACGCCCGACAGGCGCAGCAACTCGGGCAGCACCTTCAGGGCCTCCTGGTGCATGTAGCTGGGCTGCAGGCGGCCACTGCCCCGAACGTCAGGGCGCGGATCGGAATGCCCATAGCCCTGGCGCGAATACACCAGCCCGGGGCAGCCCAGCCGTTCGCACAGGCACCGCGGCCAGTCGCGCCAGAGCGCCACGCTGCCCAGACCTTCATGCAGGAACACCAGGGTGGGCCGATTTGCCGCTCCGGCTATGCGCAGTACTTCCAGGGCTGTGCCATGGACAGGCGTTCGGTATGGGCTCATGAGGTGCATCAATTGGGGGGATTTCGGGGCCGATTAAACTCAAAGGTGTTCCTGAAAGCCTTGTCGTGACCGTTTCTGTTCGTATTTTTGCCCGATTTGCCTTCTGCGCTCTGTTGTTTTTTGGGGTTTCCTGCTGGGCCAACAGGCCTGCGCCCGTGTTGGTGCTCAATTCGCTCGATGGCAATGTCAGCGTGATCGACCCGCTGACCTGGAAAGAAACCAAGCGCATCCCGACCGGCAAGGAGCCGCACCACCTCTACATGACACCCGACGAAAAATCGGTGATCGTGGCCAACGCGATGGGGGATTCGCTGACCTTCATCGATCCGCGTACCGCCGAGGTGCAGCGCACGGTGACCGGCATCCTCGATCCCTACCACCTGCGTTTTTCACCCGACATGAAATGGTTCGTGACGGCAGCCAACCGGCTCAACCATGTGGACATTTACCGCTGGGATGGCCATAACCTGAACCTGGCCAAGCGCATTCCCACTGGCAAGACACCCAGCCACCTCTGGATCGACTCGAAAAGCACCACCGCATGGGTCACGATGCAGGACAGCGATGAACTGGTGACCATCGATCTGGCCACGCAAACCCTCAAGAGCCGTGTGGGCACCGGCCCCATGCCGGCCGATGTGTTCGGCACGCCCGACGACAAGACACTGCTGGTCGGTCTGACGGGCGGGGCGGGGGTGGATGTGTACGACGTCAGCAGCGGCACACCCGTCAAGCTGCGCACCCTGCCCACGGGCAAGGGGGCACACGCCTTTCGGGCGCTGGGTGACCGCAAGCATGTGCTGGTCAGCAACCGCGTGGCCAACACCATCAGCCAGATCGACTACACAACGATGCAGGTGGTGGCCGAATTCCCGGCACCTTCCGGTCCGGACTGCATGGAGGTGATGGCCGATGGCAAGACCATCCTGCTGGCCTCGCGCTGGGCACGAAAACTCACGGTGATCGACATCCCCAGCCGCAAGGTGGTGCGACAGGTGCCCGTGGGCAAGTCACCGCACGGGGTGTGGACGATTGACCATGCGGGACGCCAATAGACCATTTGCACTGGGTCTGGGTGCCGCACTGGCCCTGAGCACCACTCTTGCAGGAGCCAGCTGCGCCCGTCCGCTGTACCTCACGTTCGACACCGGCCACATGGGTGTGGCCCCGCTGATCGCCGAAGTGCTGGCCCGACAGCAGGTGCGCGTGACCTTTTTTGCTGCCCACGAAAAAACCCGCGAGGGCGATGGCACCCTGGGCGAGCACTGGTCAAGCTGGTGGCGTGCTCGTGCGCAGGAGGGCCATGCCTTTGCCAGCCACACCTTTGACCACGCCTACTGGCGTGCCGACCTGCCCGGGGGGGATTTCCGCATCCGACCCAGCAGCGGCCCCCAGGCCGGGCAGGACCTGCGCTGGCGTGCCGCAGACTACTGCGCCAACCTGAATCAGGCTTCCGGCCGTCTGCAACAAGTGACGGGCGAAGTGCCGCTGCCGCTGTTCAGGGCTCCAGGCGGTCGCCATTCGCCGGCCCTGCTGCAGGCGGCCGAGGCCTGTGGCTACCGGCATGTGGGCTGGGCGGACGCCGGTTTTTTGGGTGATGAACTGCCCAGCGACAAGTACCCCAATGCCCGATTGCTCCACCAGGCCCTGGGCCGCATCCGTTCGGGTGACATCCTGATGGCGCACCTGGGCATCTGGTCGCGGCAGGACCCCTGGGCGCCCGCGGTGCTGGAGCCGCTGATCGAGGGTCTCAAGGCCAAGGGCTTTTGCTTTGCGACCTTGCGCGAGCACCCGGCCTACCGCGACTGGATCACCAGCAACCCCTTGCCTGCACAGGTCAGGCGTTGAAGCGATGATGTGCGCATGGACACGCTGACCGATCTGTTCGGGCTGGCCCAGCAAGGACTCTTCGAGTCCCTGGTCCAGCCATTGGCCTTGCTGGCTGGCCAGGCCCATCTGCTGGAAAAAGCCTACGAAGGCACCGGCTGGCTGCTGGTCGGCCTGGTCCAGATCGCCGTGATGCTCTTGCTGATCGGCCCCATGCAAAGGCTTTGGCCGGCCGAGCCCCAGCACGATGCCGTGGCGGTGCGCACCGATGTGCTCTACACCTTGATCCACCGCCTGGGCCTCTTCAAGCTGATGATGTTCTTCAGCTTCGATGCCCTGTTCGAGCAAGGCCTCGGGCATCTGCGCGCCCTCGGTTTGCCGACTTGGCACCTGGAGAGCTTGTGGCCTGGTGTGACCGACCATGCCTGGGTCAGTTTTGTGCTCTACCTGGTGCTGTTCGATTTTGTGAATTACTGGATCCATCGGGCCCAGCACCAATTGCCGCGCTGGTGGGCGCTGCATGCATTGCACCATTCGCAGCGCCAGATGACCATGTGGAGCGATAACCGCAACCATCTGCTCGACGATGTGTTCACCAGTCTGATTTTCTCGGCGGTGGCGGCGCTGGTGGGCGTGGGGCCTGGGCAGTTTGTGGCGCTGGTGGCCGTGAGCCAGCTGAGCGAAAACCTGCAGCACGCCAACGTGCGCCTGTGGTTTGGCCGCTGGGGTGAGCGGTTTTGGGTGAGTCCGCGGTTTCACCGCCGACACCACGCCATCGGCATCGGCCACGAAAGCCCGCGAGGTGACCGCATGGTCCTGGGGGGCTGCAACTTCGGGGTGCTGCTGCCCTGGTGGGACATGCTGTTTGGCACCGCCAACTTCGAGCTGCGCTACGACCCCACCGGCGTGCGCGACCAGGTCGAGCAGGGCCGGGACTATGGGCGCGGTTTCTGGTCACAGCAATGGCTGGGGCTGCGCAGGTGGTTCAGTGCCGGTTGAGCCCGGGGCGGTGTACGCCGGCTGACAAAAGCGCTCCGCTGCGGCAAAACAGGACCATAAAGGCCTGCAAAATAGCGACTCCTTTCCACCCAAGCAGGAGTTGTTCCCATGAAAAAAATCCTCGTGACCATGTCGGCCGTGTTGAGCTTTGCCGCTCTGGCGCAAACCCCTGCTTCCAGCTGCGAAGCGCAGGCCGCTGAAAAAAAACTCGCTGGCGCCGCCAAGACCTCCTTCATCAAGAAGTGCGAGCGGGACATGGCCGCTGCGTCTTCGCCTTCGGATGCCCAGGCGAGCTGCGAAAAAACCGCCGCCGAGAAAAAATTGGCCGGCGCTGCGAAAAACAGCTTCGTCAACAAGTGCGTGCGCGACGCCTCCGAAGCCAAGAAATAAAACCGCCCATGTACGGCCTTGCGCCGGACAACTTCAGCCGTGCGCCTGTCCGCGCAAGGCATCTGCCGGCTGCTAAGCTTGACCCATGCGTTTGTTGCTTGATTCATTCTGGCGGGCCGGTTTTTATTGCCTGACCCCGCGCGTCATCGTCCTGTCCCTGCTGCCGCTGGGACTGATGGTGGTCTTGTCTGCCGCACTGGGGTACTGGTTCTGGGACGGTGCGGTGGCACAGGTGCAGGGCTGGCTGGAGGCGTCAAGCCTGCTGGCCATGGTCTGGCGCTGGTTCGAGGGGGTGGGCTTCTCCAACCTCAAGACGGTGGTGGCCCCGCTGGTGGTGATCTTCACGGCCACGCCGCTGGTGGTCATTGCCGCGCTGATGGCGGTGTCTCTGTTCATGACGCCAAGCCTGGCCCGGTATGTGGCCGAGCGGCGTTTTGTCCGGCTCGAGCGCAAAAACGGGGGCAACTTCTGGCAGAGCCTGGGCTGGACGCTGGTGTCCGTGCTGCTGGCGCTGGGCGCCATGGTGCTGACGATGCCCCTTTGGCTGGTGCCGCCGCTGGCGCTGGTGCTGCCGGCTGTCATCTGGGGCTGGCTGACCTACCGTGTCATGGCCTTCGATGTGCTGGCCGAGTTCGCCAGCCGCCCAGAACGCCAGGCCTTGCTGGCACAGCACCGCCTGAGCCTGCTGGCCATCGGGGTGATCACTGGCCTGATGGGCGCGGCGCCCAGCGTGGTCTGGGCCTCGGGGGCCCTGTTTGCAGCGGCCTTTGTGGTGCTGATCCCGGTGGCGATCTGGATCTACATGCTGGTGTTTTCGTTTTCTTCGCTCTGGTTTGCCCACTATGCGCTGGCAGCGCTGGCCGAGCAGCGCGAGCGTGCACTAGGGGACGTGGTCGATGTCCCGGTCACGACGGTGGTGGCTTCGCCGCATGCCAGCGAGCGTTTAGCATCGCCGCATGAACCCTTCGATGACCGTCATACCCACTGACACCACCCCGCGTTTTGGTCTGATCATCATTGGCGATGAAATCCTCTCGGGCAAGCGTGCCGACAAGCACTTGCCCAAGTTCATCGAGATCCTGGCCTCCCGTGGCCTGCAGCTGGCCTGGGCCGAATACCTGGGCGACGACCCCGAGCGCATCACCGGCAGCCTGCGACGGGCGTTTGCCTCGGGCGACGTGGTGTTTTCGTGTGGCGGCATCGGTGCCACCCCCGACGACCACACCCGTCAGTGCGCCGGCAAGGCACTCGGCCAGCCGCTGGTGCTGCACCCCGAGGCCAAGCGTCTGATCCTGGAGCGCATTGCCGATACGGCCCGTGAACAGGGTGTGCCATACGAGCCCGAGCGGCCCGACAACCTGCATCGGCTGAACATGGGGACGTTTCCGGCCGGGGCCGAGATCATCCCCAACCCTTACAACAAGATCCCTGGATTCACCTGCAGAAACGGCAGCCCGAGCGGCGCCGGGCCGTCCCAAGCCGTGAGTACCCCCTCGGGGGGCAGAGAGCCACACGCAGTGAGCGAACGTGGGGGCATACATTTTTTGCCGGGCTTCCCGGTCATGGCCTGGCCCATGGCCGAGTGGGTGCTCGACACGCATTACGCCGCTTTCTTCCGGCAGCAGGCCCACATCGAGAAATCGCTCATCCTGATGGGCGCCATGGAGTCCACTCTCACACCGCTGATGGAGGCCATCGAGGCGGCCCACCCGGCCATCAAGGTGTTCAGCCTGCCCAGTGTGGACCATCCACAGTGGGGGCGCCACATCGAATTGGGCGTCAAGGGCGCGCCCGATGCCGTAGAGCGGGCCTACGCCGCCCTGTTGCAGGGCCTGGAGGCCTTTGAGCTTGAAAAAGGCCCCGAACTGGTGCGTTGATTTTGAATGCACCAATACGATGCATAATTGCACCATAATGGGTCGCGGTTGAGCGGTCATTTTTTTGACCGGCTGAGGGCAAAACGGGTGCTTACAGAGGAAAATGGCGGGCTTGCCTGTGGTGCTGCTCCATGACTGTGCTGGCACAGAAACTGCAAAGTACCCGGCATCCGATTTCAACCCCCATCCAACCAGGAGATTTTGATGGCCAAGACCGTCGCAGACGTGATGAAGATGGTGAAAGACAACGAAGTCAAGTTCGTTGATTTCCGTTTCACCGATACCCGTGGCAAGTGGCAACACATCACCGTGCCCGTGTCCCAGTTCGACGAAGAGAAGTTCGAGCAGGGCCAGGCTTTCGACGGTTCGTCCATCGCCGGCTGGAAAGGCATCGAAGCCTCCGACATGCTGCTGATGCCCGAAGCCAGCACCGCCTTCATCGACCCCTTCTTCGAAGACATCACCCTGGTGCTGGTCTGCGACGTGATCGAGCCCACCGACGGCAAGGCCTACGAGCGCGATCCCCGCTCGATCGCCAAGCGTGCTGAAGCCTACCTCAAGGCTTCCGGCCTGGGCGACACCGCCTTCTTCGGTCCGGAACCCGAATTCTTCCTGTTCGATGAAGTGCGCTGGAGCACCGAGCCGAACAACAGCTTCTACGCCATCGACGAATACGAAGGCCCCTGGAACAGCGGCGCCAAGCTCGAAGGTGGCAACCGTGGCCACCGTCCGCGCGTCAAGCGCGGCTACTTTCCCGTGCCTCCCGTCGACAGCACCATGGACATGCGCAACGAGATGTCCCAGGTTCTGGAGTCCGTGGGCATTCCCGTTGAAGTGCACCACCACGAAGTCGCCGGCGCTGGCCAGTGCGAAATCGGCACCAAGTTCAGCACGCTGGTCGAGCGCGCCGACTGGACGCTGCTGCAGAAATACGTGATCCAGAACGTGGCCAACGCCTACGGCAAGACCGCCACCTTCATGCCCAAGCCCTACGCTGGCGACAACGGTTCCGGCATGCACGTGCACCAGTCCGTCTGGAAGGACGGCAAGAACCTGTTCGCAGGCAACGGCTACGCCGGTCTGTCCGAGTTCGCGCTGTACTACATCGGCGGCATCATCAAGCATGCCCGCGCCCTGAACGCCATCACCAACCCTGGCACCAACAGCTACAAGCGCCTGGTGCCGCACTTCGAAGCCCCAGTCAAGTTGGCTTACTCGGCCAAGAACCGCTCGGCTTCGATCGGTATCC
>JACCDI011422572.1_pt1 | contig 22199 bp, 19 predicted proteins | sample 7442791 | NCBI WGS metagenome assembly JACCDI01 (sample SAMN15323434, study PRJNA562643) | freshwater metagenome | isolation source: river surface water | place: USA:Blue River Watershed | collected 2017-08-15
CCCAGAAGTACGCGGCTTGAAGGGCCCCTTCACTTGCCTGAACAGCGCCCGCTACGGCATCGCCTGGGGCGCCTTGGGCGCGGCCGAAGACTGCTACCTGCGTGCCCGCCAGTACGTGATGGACCGCCAGCAGTTCGGCCGCCCGCTGGCCGCCAACCAGCTGATCCAGAAGAAGCTGGCCGACATGCTGACCGAAATCAGCCTGGGCCTGCAGGGCTGTCTGGCTTTGGGCCGCATGAAGGACGCGGGCAATGCCCCGGTGGAAGTCACTTCCATCCTCAAGCGCAACAGCTGCGGCAAAGCGCTGGACATTGCCCGCATGGCGCGCGACATGATGGGTGGCAACGGCATCAGCGCCGAATACGGCGTGGCGCGCCACCTGGTGAACCTGGAAGTGGTCAACACCTACGAAGGCACGCACGATGTGCACGCCCTGATCCTGGGCCGGGCGATCACCGGGATCCCCGCTTTCTCAAACTAAGACTGCGCTTTCAAGCGCAAATCATGCACAAAAGGGCTGCCCACGGGCAGCCCTTTTTGTTGGCCATCAGAGTGCGCCAGCGCCTTGACGCAGCCCTGCGCAAGGCTTACATTACTAACCAGTCAGTCATTAATACGATGTTGTGAACCCCATCGACCCTGCCCTCCCCCACAAACGCGAACGCCGCAAACAAGACCGCCCCGGCGAGCTGCTGGAAGCTGCGCTGGATTTGTTTGTCGAAAAAGGCTTCGCCGCGACCCGTGTCGAAGAAGTGGCGGCACGCGCGGGCGTGTCCAAAGGCACGCTGTTTTTGTACTTCCCCAGCAAGGAAGATCTGTTCAAGGCCGTGGTGCGTGAGAACGTGGTCCACCCGGTGACCCAGGGCGCTGGCGAAATCGAGCATTTCAAAGGCAATTCCGGGCAATTGCTCGAATGGATGATGCTGCAATGGTGGCACCGCTATGGCGCCACCCAGGCCTCGGGCATTTCCAAACTGATCATGAGCGAGGCGACCAACTTTCCGGAATTGGCGCTTTTTTACCGCCAAGAAGTCATCGAACCCGGCCAAGCCTTGGTGCGCAGTGTGCTGCAACGTGCGATTGACCAAGGCGAATTTCGCCCCGTCGATGTCGAGCTGGCTTTGCACTCGGTCATGGCGCCTTTGCTGTTTCTGGTCATGTGGAAGCACTCCATGGGGCCTTGCTGCCCCAGCCACACACAAATCAACCCTGAAGCCTTCATCTCGCAGCACGCCCAATTGCTGGTGCGTGGCCTGTCAAAAACCTGATCCGTCGCTCCAACATCATGAAAAAAACGACCTTCTGGATTCTGTCTGCGCTGGCCGTGGCCGCGCTCGTGGCTGGCGGCGCACGCTGGGCCGCGCGCGATACCGCCAAAGCGCCCGCGGCACCTGCGGCCGCCGTGCCCAGCATCGAGCTGGCGCGCAGCGATGTGTTCACCGCGCAAACCCAAACCCTGACCCTGGGCATTCCGGTATCGGGCGCCCTCAAGGCCAGCCAAAGTGCTTTCATCAAGGCCCGCGTGGCCGGCGAATTGATGGACCTGCGTGTGCGTGAGGGCGACAGCGTGCAGGCCGGGCAAGTGATTGCCCGCGTGGACCCCACCGAATTCCAGGCCCGCGTGCGCCAGGCGCAACAGCAAGCCGACGCGGCCAAAGCCCAGGTGGACATTGCCCAGCGCCAACTGGACAACAACCAGGCGCTGGTGAACCAGGGCTTCATCTCGCAAACGGCCTTGATCACCTCGCAAGCCACGCTCAGTGGCGCCAAAGCCACCCACATGGCCGCCGTGGCGGCACTCGATGTGGCGGCCAAAGCCCTGGACGACGCCACGCTGCGCTCACCCCTGACGGGCGTGGTGGCCCAGCGCCTTGTCCAGCCAGGCGAGCGGGTGGCCATCGAAGCGCGCATCGTCGAGGTGGTCAACCTGGCCCGGCTCGAGCTGGAAGCTGCGCTCACGCCGGCCGATGCGAGCCGTGTTCGCGTGGGGATGAAAGCGCGTTTGGAAGTCGAAGGCCTGGCCGATCCGGTCGAGGCCACCGTCTTGCGCATCAACCCCAGCGCACAGACCGGCAGCCGCAGCATTTTGGTGTACCTGGGCCTGGCCGGGCGCGAAGGCTTGCGCCAGGGCGTGTTCGCGCAAGGCAGCCTGGGCACCCAGAGCGTGCAGGTGCTGGCCGTGCCTGTCAGCAGCGTGCGCACCGACAAACCCCAGCCTTATGTGCAGGTGGTGCAAAACAACCAAGTCGTGCATGTCACGGTCAAACCGGGCGCCCGCAGCGAGGGCGACAGCCAAAGCCTGGTGGCCGTGGATGGCCTGAACGAAGGCGCGCAAGTGCTTGCAGGCAGCGTGGGGGCTGTGCGCGAAGGCGTGCAGGTGCGTTTCACGGCTGCGGCCCAATAAAAGGCCAACAGCATGTGGTTCACCCGCGTCAGTCTGCACAACCCGGTTTTTGCCACCATGGTCATGCTGGCCTTGGTGGTGCTGGGCCTGTTTTCGTTCCAGCGCCTGAAGGTCGATCAGTTCCCCAACATCGATTTCCCGGTGGTGGTGATCACCACCGAATACCCCGGTGCGTCGCCCGAAATCGTGGAGAGCGAAGTCTCCAAAAAAATCGAAGAAGGCGTGAATTCCATCGCTGGCATCAGCGCCCTCACCTCGCGCAGTTACGAAAACCAGTCGGTGGTGGTGATCGAGTTCCAGCTGCAGATCGATGGCCGCAAAGCCGCCGAGGATGTGCGCGAAAAAGTCGCCTCGCTGCGCCCCTTGCTGCGCACCGAAGTCAAGGAACCCCGGGTGCTGCGCTTTGACCCGTCCAGCCGCGCCGTGTGGTCGCTGGCCGTGATTCCCGAAGGCGACAAACTCAACGCGGTGGAGCTGACCAACTGGTCCGAGCAGGTGCTCAAAAAACGCCTGGAAAACGTGCGCGGCGTGGGCTCGGTGACCCTGGTGGGCGGCAGCAAACGCGAAATCAACCTGTATTTGCAACCCGACGCGATGCAAGCGCTGGGCATCACCGCCGAGCAGGTGGTGGCCGCCGTGCGCAACGAAAACCAGGACTTGCCGGTGGGCGCCATCCGCTCGTTGCAGCAAGAACGCATGGTGCAGATCAGCTCGCGCATGCTCCGGCCGGAAGACTTCGGCCGCATCATCGTGGCACGCAAAAACGGCACGCCCATTCGCCTGTCGCAAGTGGCCACGGTGCAGGACGGCGCACAAGAGCTGGAGAACCTGGCCCTTTACAACGGCCAGCGCACCCTGTTGATGTCGGTGCAAAAATCGCAGGACGAAAACACCATCCAGGTGGTCGACGGCCTGATCAAGACCGTGGCCGAGCTCAAGGACCAGCTGCCGGCGGGCGTGAAGCTCGAACCCATCACCGACAACTCGCGGCCCATCCGCGTGTCGGTGAACAATGTGCGCCAGACCCTGATCGAAGGCGCCATCCTCACGGTGCTGATCGTCTTTTTGTTCCTCAACTCCTGGCGCTCCACCGTCATCACCGGGCTGACGCTGCCGATCTCGCTGATCGGCACCTTCATGTTCATGCAGATGTTTGGCTTCACCATCAACATGATCACGCTGATGGCGCTGAGTCTGTGCGTGGGCCTGTTGATCGACGACGCGATTGTGGTGCGCGAGAACATCGTGCGCCATGTGCAAATGGGCAAGAGTGCCTTCACCGCGTCGATGGACGGCACGAGCGAAATCGGTCTGGCCGTGCTGGCCACCACCTTGTCCATCGTGGCGGTGTTTTTGCCCATCGGCTTCATGGAAGGCATCATTGGCAAGTTTTTCCACGAATTCGGCATCACCATCGTGGCGGCCGTGATGATCTCGATGTTCGTCAGCTTCACGCTCGACCCGATGCTGTCGAGCATCTGGCACGACCCGGCCATCGACGCGCACGGTAAAAACCACGCCCCCGTGAGCCTGTACGACAAGACCATTGGCCGCGTGACCGGCTGGTTTGACCGCAGCACCGACCGCCTGGCCGACGGCTACCAGGGCATTTTGCGCTGGGCCCTGGTGCACAAGAAATCAACCGTCTTGCTGGCCCTGGGCATTTTTGTGGCCAGCGTGTTCATGACACGCCTGCTGGGCACCGAGTTCGTGCCCAAGGCCGATTTTTCGGAAACCTCGGTCAAGTTCGAAACCCCGGTGGGCACCTCGCTCGAAGCCACCGAAGCCAAGGCGCGCCAGGTCGAGGCCATTGTGCGCAGCTTTCCCGAGGTGCGCTACACCGTCAGCACCCTCAACACCGCCAACGCCCAGGGCAAGAACAACGTCAACCTGTACATCCGTCTGGTGGACCGCAAAGACCGCAGCCGCAATGCCGACCAGATGTCGGCCGTGCTGCGCGATCGCCTGAAACAGGTGCCCGGCATCGCGGTCACGCATGCGGGTTTGCTGGACGCGATTGGCGGCAACAAGCAAGTCGAGTTCTCGCTGCAAGGCCCTGACCAGAAAGAACTGGAACGCCTGGCCGTGCTGGCACTGGCCAAAATCCGCGACATTCCGGGCCTGGTGGATCTGGACTCCAGTGTAAAACCCAACAAGCCCGTCATCGGCGTGCGGGTCAAGCAGGACTCGGCCTCGGATTTGGGCCTTGGCACGGCGCAGCTGGCAGGCCCGCTGCGCACGCTGGTGGCCGGACAAACCGTGGGCAATTGGCGCGCCCCCGACGACCAAACCTATGACGTGAACGTGCGCCTGTCTCCGTCTGCGCGCAACAGCCCACAGGACCTGGAACGCCTGCCCTTCGTGGTGGGCGCGGCGGCCGATGGCAGCCCGCGCATCGTGCGCCTGGGCCAGGTGGCCGAGGTGAGCGAGACCACCGGCTCCAACCAGATCAACCGGCGCGACCTGATGCGCGAAGTGGCCATCAATGCCAACGTCTTCGGACGCGCAGCAGGCGAGGTGTCGGCCGACATCCGAAAAGCCATGGACAGCCTGAACCTGCCGCCCGGCTACCGCTACAGCTTTGGCGGCTCGACCAAGAACATGGCCGAATCCTTTGGCTACGCCCTGTCTGCATTGGCGATGGCGGTGATCTTCATCTACATGATTTTGGCCAGCCAGTTCAAGAGTTTCCTGCAGCCCCTGGCCTTGATGACGGCCTTGCCCCTGACCCTGATCGGCGTGGTGCTGGCCCTGTTGCTGTTCCGCTCCACCTTATCGATGTTTTCCATCATCGGCGTGATCATGCTCATGGGCCTGGTCACCAAGAACGCCATTTTGCTGGTGGACTTTGCCATCCGGGCGCGGGAAGACCAGACCGACACAGACGGCCGCCGCATCCCCGGCATGGCCCGCCACGAAGCCCTGCTCATGGCGGCCAAGGTGCGTTTGCGCCCCATCCTGATGACCACCCTGGCCATGATTTTTGGCATGGTGCCGCTGGCGTTTGCCCTGTCCGAAGGCTCCGAACAACGTGCGCCCATGGGCCAGGCCGTCATTGGTGGGGTCATCACCTCGTCCCTGCTGACCCTGGTGGTGGTGCCGGTCGTGTATTGCTACATGGACGATCTGGCGCAATGGCTGCGCCACAAAGCCGGTCTGGCGCCCACCCGTCAGGGACAGGACACGCCCGCCGCTTAAAATCCACCGATATTTGAACAAGACCCTTTGGAGTAAAAAATGGATCTGAACCAGGCCCGTTTCAACATGATTGAGCAGCAAATCCGCCCCTGGGAAGTGCTGGACCCGCAAGTGCTGGCGCTGCTGTCGACCGTGCACCGCGAAGATTTTGTGCCGCTGGCCCACAGGGCCCTGGCTTTTGTGGACATGGAAATCCCCTTGGGCGCCGCCCCCGATCAGGTCATGCTCGCCCCCCGCGTGCAGGCGCGTTTGCTGCAGGACCTGGCGGTGCAAAAGACCGACAAGGTGCTGGACATCGGCACCGGCTCGGGCTTCATGGCCGCCTTGCTGGGCCACCAGGCGGCCAGCGTGCTCAGCTTGGAAATCGATGCCGCTTTGGCCACTCAGGCGCAAGCCAACCTGCACAAAGCCGGTGTGACCAACGTCACGGTGCGCCAGGCCGATGGCAGCCAGGGCGCTGCCGCCGATGGCCCCTTCGATGTGATTTTGCTCAACGGCTCGGTGGCCGAGGTGCCTGCCGCCTTGCTGCAACAACTCACCGTGGGCGGCCGCCTGGCCGCCATCGTGGGTGACGAGCCCATGATGCGCGCCACCGTGATCACCCGCACCGGCCAAAACAGCTGGACCACCACCGAGCCCTGGGACAGCAATGCGCCGCGTCTGCGCGGTTTTGCCGAACCCTCGCGCTTCACTTTCTGAGCACCCGCCATGGAACAACTGAGCCCCTCCCAAGTCGCTGACTGGGCAAAAACCCAAACCCAGCGTCCCGTCCTGCTCGATGTGCGCGAGGGCTGGGAAGTGCAAACGGCCAGCGTGCAGCCCGAAGGCCTGGACCTGGTGCACATGCCCATGCAAACCATCCCGGCGCGGCTGGACGAACTCGACAAAACCCGCCCCATCGCCTGCCTGTGCCACCACGGTGGCCGCAGCATGCAGGTGGCTGCGTTTTTGCAGCAGCACGGCTTTCAGGTGGTGAATGTGGCCGGCGGCATCCACGCCTGGTCTGCCCAAGTCGATCCCAGCATTCCGGTTTATTGAGCCACACGCCGGCCCGCATGCGGGTCGCCACTTTTTTTGAAAAGATCCGTCATGAAACTGCGCACCTTGCCCTTGACTTTCGCCTTGATGGCTGCCTTTGCTGGCGGGGCCCAGGCGCAAAGCCTGGTTCAACTGTATGAAGCGGCCAAAGGCCATGACGCCACCTACAAGGCGGCCCGTGCTCAGTACGAGGCCAACCTGGCCAAGGCCGAGCAGGCCAAGGCCTTGTTGCGGCCCGCCCTGGGTTTGGGCGGCAGCTTGTCGGAAACCGATCTGAGCAACCAGACCACACCGGCGGCAGACCGTCAATTCGGCACCCGCGCCCTGACGCTGTCGGGCAGCCAGCCCTTGTACCGACCAGCCAACCAGGCCAGCTACGAGCAAGGCATGAAGCAAGTCGACTTGGCACAAGCCCAGCTGAAAGTGGCCGAGCAGGAGCTGATCGTGCGCCTGAGCCAAGCCTACTTTGATGTGCTCACCGCGCAAGAAAGCCTGAGCTTCGTCAAGGCCCAGAAATCCGCCGTTGGCGAGCAGCTGGCGGCCGCCAAGCGCAATTTTGAAGTCGGCACCTCCACCATCACCGACACCCGCGAAGCACAAGCCCGGTTCGATCTGGTCACTGCGCAGGAAATTGCGGCCGAAAACGAGTTGCGAATCAAGAAACTGGCATTGGACGACACCGTGGGCACCCCGGGTGTGCAACCCAAACCGTTGATGCCTGCTGTGGACATGGACCGCGTGCAAACCGGTACGGTTGACTCATGGGTCACCCGATCCGAACAACAAAGCGGCAGCATTGCGCAAGCCAAGATTGGCCTGGACATCGCCCAGCTGGAAATCGCCAAAGCCAAGGCCGGTCACCTGCCCACGCTGGACTTGACCGCCAGTTACGGTGTCAACCGCTACCGCAATGGCGCGGCCACTCAACCCAACACCAACGCCGCCACGCTGGGGCTGGCTTTCAACTTGCCCTTGTACGCGGGACACGCGACCCAAAACCGCATCAAGGAAACCCTGTCGCTCGAAGACAAGGCCCGCAATGACCTGGATGCCGCCCAGCGCAACGTGGCCCAGGCCACACGCACGGCTTTCTTTGGCGTGCAGTCCGGTCTGAGCCAGGTCAAGGCCCTGCAAGCGGCCGAGGCCTCCAGCCAAAGCGCCCTGGACGCCAACAAGCTGGGTTACCAAGTGGGTGTGCGCATCAACATCGATGTGCTCAACAGCCAAAGCCAACTGTTCCAGACCAAGCGCGATCTGGCCAAAGCCCGCCACGATGTGCTGCTGGGCCAGCTGCGCTTGCTGCAGGCCAGCGGCACGCTCAAAGCCGACGACCTGCAAAACATCAACAGCCTGTTGCAAAAATAAGCGCAGTCAAACGACTGCGGGGCAGCACACAGCCTGGCCTCATGTTTTCATCCGACCCGCACAGCCCATGCGGGTCGGTGGACAGATGGGATGACACGAAGACCGATCATGGCGCCAGTCCAGGGGCATCCAAGTGCGCCTGGATGGCCTGGGCATATCGCATGGCAGCCCCCCGGCTTTGGGCCACCAGCTGCAGACCCTGCTGCCGGGCATTCGCGCACTCGGCAGGCCGACGCAACCAGGCCAGCACCTGATCGAGTGCCGCATCCATGTCCCCCACGCGCACGGCAGCTCCCGCAGCCTGGGCATTTTGTGCGGCCTCGGCAAAATTGAAGGTGTGCAAACCCATGATCACCGGACAGCCAAAGGCCGCCGCTTCGATCAGGTTTTGTCCGCCCAGCGGCATGAAACTGCCCCCCAGCAAGGCCATGTCGGCGCTCTGGAAGTACACCGGCATCTCGCCCAGGCTATCGCCCAGCCAAACTTCGGTCTTTTCGGTTTTTTCGGTCTTTTCTGCCCGATCACCAGCCGCTGGCCAACCCGGCGTCCAGGCCGAGCGGCGCGACACAACCAGACCTTGTGCCGCGACCAGAGCGTGAACCTCGTCAAAGCGCTGTGGATGCCGAGGCACCAACAGCCACAGCACGCCCACCGCCCGGAACGCGGCCAGGCGGTCCGCATCGGCCATCAGCGCCTGCAGCCACAAGGCTTCTTCACCTTCACGGGTGCTGGCCAGCATGACCACGGGTCGGGGCTGGCCCTGGATTTGCCACTGGCGGCGCCAGACCTGGGCCAGCGCCAGCGCATCAGGCTGGGAGGGGACGTCAAATTTGAGGTTGCCCAGCACCGCCTGCACATGCGCCCCCAACTGCTGAAGGCGCTCGGCATCCTCCGGGCTTTGTGCCAAAACGGCGCTCAGGCCCCGGTACGCGGGTCGCGACAAAAGCGACCAGCGCAGGCCCGAGTGCAGCGATTTTTCATTCAGGCGGGCATTGGCCAACACCAGTGGCACTTGCGCATGAGCACAGGCCTGTACCAGCAGGGGCCAGACCTCGGTTTCCATCAGGATGCCCAGACGAGGCCGGTGGTGCTGCACAAAGCGATGGGTGGCCTCGGGTGTGTCCCAGGGCAGCCAGGCCTGTGCATCGCCCGTGCGCAGCAGCGATTGCCCCTGCGCCCAGCCGGTGGCGGTGCTGTGGGTGAGCAGCAAACGCATGTCGGGCCACATGCCACGCAAAGTCTCGATGAGGATGGCCGCAGCCCGCGTCTCGCCAAGCGACACGGCATGCACCCAGACGCGGCCCGGTGCGGGAGGGGCTTCGTCGTAAAAGCCAAAGCGCTGGGGCATGTGCACCAGATAACCGGGCTCTTGCTGGCCCCGGCGGCGCAGCTTGCGGCGCAGCAGGGGCTGCAGGCTGCGCATCACCACGCCATACGCGGCCAAGGCCAGGCGCTCTGCCCAGGACAAGCCGGCTTTCATCCGCGACCGGTCGCCTGGTCAAACAGCTGCTGGTACACCCGGCCAATGCCTTCGGCTTCCTTGGCCAGAGAAAATTCCTGCGACACCCGTGCGTGTGCGGCCTGGCCCATCTGCACCGCCGCAGGCAAATCGGCCAGCACCTGGCGCACGGCGCGCGCCAGCCCAGGCGCATCACCCGTGTCCACCAGCTCGCCGGTAACGCCGGGCAGCACCAACTGGTCAAACGCACCGGTGCGCGAACACACCAGGGCACAACCCGTGGCCGCCGCCTCGAACGGGGTCAGGCCAAACGGCTCGTAGCGCGGGCAGGCCACACACAACAGGCAGCGCTGGTACCACCGGTGCACCTCGCCGGCGGGCACTTCGCCCAGAAACACGATGCGCTCGGACAAACCGGCCTGGGCGATCTTGTCGATCAGCGCCTGCTGGTAAGCCTGGTGCTGGGGCTGGGCCAGCCCGGCGATCACGGCGGTCGCGCCGGGCAGGTGCGGCAACGCCTCGATCATGGCGTCCACAAACACATCGCTGCCCTTGTCGGGCCGCACACGGCCAAACACGCCAATGCCGTATTGGCCTGGCAGGCCCGAATCGGCCCAGGCACCGAGCTTGTCGGGCGACAAGGCAAAGCGCGACAGGTCGATGCCGTGCGGCACCACGGCGGTGGTGTTGGGCACAAAACTGGCCGCCAGCGGCGTGGTCGAGATGACCGCGTCCATTTTGGAGATCAGCCAGCGCGGAAAGCGCCCATGCAGGTGCTGGGCCGCCGAGGTGAAGACCAGCTTGATCGGCAGGCGCAGCACGTCGCGCGCAAAAACGCCCAGCATCATTTCGGGATCTCGCCGCACATGCCAGATGCGAAAACCCCGCCCCGGCGGCGGCTGGCGCGACAAGGCCATGGCTTGCCCGGCGGTCATGCCCACCACGCCATTGGACATGGTGTTGCCGCAGTAACCCAGACGCCATTGCTGCATTTGCAATGGCACCAAGGCGTTGATGGTGGCAGACACACCCGTGTAGCGCTGTTTGATGTTGAAGACGATGACGTCGGGGTTGGAATGGAGCACTGGGTCCGTGGCGGAGTGGGTATCGGCAAATTATAGGGAGAGCGTCCCGGCGCAGACGCTGCCCGGCCTGTCCACCGCCGCTGCAGGTATATTTGCCCCAAGACTTGAAGACGCCCTGGATGAAAACCTACATTTTGAATTTGCCCTCGGCACTGGAGCGCCGCAATTTTCAGGCGCAACAGGCCGAGCGCCTGGGCCTGGCTGTGAACTTCATCGACGCGCAAACCCCTGCCGACATGCCTGAGGCCTTTTTTCAGGCCCATGCGTTTTCCTGGGAGCGCCCCATCAAGATCACCGAAGTGGCCTGTTTCATGAGCCACCACCGGGTGTGGCAGCAGATTGCAGACAGCCACGAACCCGCCCTGGTCCTGGAAGACGACGCCATCCTGGCGCGCAACGCGCCCGCGCTGCTGGACTGGCTGAGCACACTGCAGGGTGTGGACCATGTTTCACTGGAAACACGGCAACGCCAAAAACTGCTGGGCTTGCGCTCCCAAAAAATGCCCGCTGGCCTGGCGGGCGCTTTGCATCCCTTGCTGCAGGACCGCACCGGTGCCGCCGCCTATGTGCTGTGGCCTGCTGGTGCACGCATCCTGCTGAGCAAATTCGAACAGCAAGGCATGGGGCTGGCCGATGCCTTCATCTCGAGCACTTACCCCCTGAAATCGTGGCAAACCGTTCCGGCCTTTGCCATTCAGGCCGACATGGCCTCGGCCTACGGCATCGCTTGCCCGATTGCACCCCACTCGCTGATCGCACGCGAGAAAGTGCCCAGCCCGCCCACCCGAAACAGCCTGCACGATCTGCAATTCAAATGGCGCCGAGTCCTGGCACAACTTCGCCTGGCGGGTCGGTATTTGCGTTGTTTCTGGAAAGCCCGCCGTCAATTTGTCGGCATTGAGCCGCAGCAGTTCTGAACTAGCGGCGAAAGAGCTGGCGCCCCCAAAGTTCCAGCTTGTTCAGCACCAAGGGCAACCAGCGGGTGCGGTACACATTGAACTTGTAGGGCTTGCGCACCGTCGGATCGACCGTGTCGAGGAAGTCCTCGGCAAAGGGGTACACGCTCAAATCCCGGTGCGCAAAGGCCTCTGCGGCTTGCGGGCTCATGTCCTTGAAAGACTTGACCTGGTTGCCGGACATTCGGGCCGCCAATTTGGCGCCCAGGGTGAGCACGCGCCCCCGGTAAGCCGGCTCTTCGGGCACATAAAAAACCCAGGGCTCGGCCGCTTGCACCATGTCACCCAAAAGCCGGTCGGCCAAATTCCCGTTGGCCTCTTCCGAGGCGGCAAACTGCCACCCAATTCGACGCAATCGCGCAACATGAAGCACCGCAATGTCGGCGTATTTTTGCGGGACTTTGCCCGTTTCAAGAGGATCGGCAGCCCAGCGATAGCAGCGCAAGCCGGCATCGGGCTGGTAGCGCTGCTGAAAATAGGCTCTTTTGCTGCCCTTCATGAACAGAGGGCTGAGGAACGCCACATCGGGCCGGTGTTCAAAAACAGCGTGGATGCTGGACAGGTCTTGCGGGCCAAAAGGCCTGACGATCTGCAAATCGTCTTGCAGCATGAGCAAATAATCCGCCCGGGTCGCCGCCAGCGCACTTTGCATGTTGTTGTAATAACCGCCGTGCCGGTCATCGCTGGCCGATTTCATGTGACAAACGCGTTCGCCCAAGCTTTGCAGATAGGCCACGGTTTGCGGCTCATCACTGCCGTCGTCGTACACCGTGAAATGGGCACTGGGCCAGTTGCGCAGCAAGGAATCCACGCAGTTTTTCAGGTAGGCGCCACGGTTGTAGGAAAAAATGGCGATGTCCAAGCTCGGGGCGCTCATGTCGGGCAAGCCTTCACATTCAGGCCCATCGAATTCAGAAATTCAAGCATATCGCTGCGCTCCTGCTCTTCAGAGTAAGTGGCTGCCAGGGTCCGGATGGCGGACAAAGGCACGTCAAACTGTTCCGCTTGATCGATGGCACGCACTTTAGCAAGAACCCGCTGGGCAAACCCGGCCACATCACCCGATGCCACTTCTTCGAAAATTTCAGGCAACCAGTATTCCTTGGCGCCTTGCCCTGTGTAACCGATGACCTGGTTGCCGCTCAAAGCCGCTTCCAGTGGCGGCAAGGGACAGCCTTCGAAATGGCTGAAGGCCATGAAAATTTTCGAACGCTTGAGCAAAGCTGCGACCTGCATTTCGTTCAAGCCATCGATGGGCACGATGCGCCAATGTGCAGGCAAATGGTGACGCAGGAAAAAAATGACCTTGGACGAATGGTCTGCCAGCTTGCGTGGCATGTAAGTAATGATGTTTTCTTTGGCCTGGTCGGACTTGAAACAACGGGCATCCACCGAATAGTGGACCCGCAAGATCTTGCGCTCGACCCCCGGGAAAGCCAAGGCCACGCAACGGCTGGCATCGTCTGAAATGGTCAAAATGCAACGTGCCCCCTGGTAGGCCCGGTCCAGATCTGCAGGTCGCCCTTTGGCGATGTAATAGCCGTTTTGCACATAGATGGCATAGGTCACGCCCATGTCAGCCAGTTGAGCGCCGTATTTGCGCGCCCACAGCTCGGGGATGACCACCATGTGGCGGCGGGCATCAAAGACACCGGCCAAGTTGGAAAAGGAGAGCTTTCCCATCCAGCGCGGTTTGAAGAATGCCCGCTTCAAGGGCACTTTTGCATCGAACCAGCGGACTCGAAAAAACCAGGTGTTCGGATGCATCACGGCTGCAGACAAACCTTGCGCTTGCCCCAGTTGGTGGATCAATCCTGCCTGTCTGTAAATGACTTTGACCCCGCCTATGGCTTTTTTGATGGCGGGGCATAAAAAGATCAACTCCATCACTCTCCCTTGCGCCCTTTCACTGACATGAGCACCAGGCCCAAGAGCATCACCGACAGGGTGCAGAAAAAGTACCGGAAGGCGTTGCGCCCCAAAGCGTTGACGGTCAGGCCGAACTCAAAGATCAGCACCACCAGCAACATGCCCAGCAATGCATAAGCGGAGGTCTGCGCCCCCTGCTTTTGACACCGCCAGAACCCGGCAAACACACTCACATACAAGCCCACCACAGACAACACCCCTAGCGTGCCGGACACCGCCGCGTAGTGGAGCAAGTCATTTTCAAAAACAGGCGCAATGCCGTCAGGCACATTGAAAGGCTTCAAATGCTCTGCCAGCTTGGCCAGGGCCTCGCCCCCAGACCAGCCCAGGACAGGACGCTGCGCAAACAGCTGCAAGGCATACGACCACAACTCCAGGCGGATGCTGACCGACCAATCGGTGACCTGCCCCGTTTCAAACCAGTGTTGTGCGTGGCCCCATACGCCTTCCAGACGTCCTCGCACCAGCGCCTCGGGCGCGAGCCAAACCCCTTTGACCATCAAGGCCGCGATCAACAGAACACCCACATAACGCCAGAGGACCGGTTTGTTGGCTGTGACGCGCCAGGCAAACACGAACAAGACCATGATGATCGATAACCAGCCCCCCTTGGTGCCACTGAGCAAGGAGCCCCACACGCCCATCACCGCCCCCAGCAACAAATGAACCTGCATCCAAGTCCGTTGCCTGGCTTGCTCAAAATACAGCAGACCGAACAAAGCCACGCAAGCCAGCACCACCGACAGATCGCCAAAAATGATGGGATGGTTCATGGCACCCGTCGCCCGCCCCGTCAGCAGCACCAGGCTTTGGTAACTGGCCAACGCCCCGGCCAAGATGGCCGCGGTGGAGGCCCCCAACCACAAAACGGCAGCTTGCAAACGGGCTTTCAACACGCCTTGCAGCATCAAAGGGGTCAGCAAAAAGGGAATGAACGCCTCGTAGTAGCCGGGCCTGTAGCCATACCAAACCCCCAGAAAAATGCCGACACCCACAAACACGGTCAAGCCCATGGCCATGATGCGCACCTCAGGCCACTGCCACGCCTGCGCCAGATCTTTGCGCCAATCCTTGAAGGCCCACACGCCCATGGCCGACAAGGTCAGCGCCAACAGCATGGGACCACCTGGCACAACCAGCACCAGGGACAGCGCCGCAAAAACCAGTCCATTCCTGAACCGCTCGCCCTGCGTCAACGACCCCATGTCAACGCCCAGCATCGGCTTTCCAGCGTATCAAGCCCATCCAGCGGCCCCACATGCGGCACAGGCGCTTGGGTGAAAACAACAACGCCCGCAAAGGCAAGGCCAGGCCCGTGGTCCACAGCAAGCGGCGTCGCTGCGTCAGGGCTTGATCGAGGGTGCCGTGTTTTTGCTCGAAGATGAGTTTGGACTGGGCATGGTGGTAACCGCGCACGTACTCACTCTTCCAGGGCGCCTGCCCCATCACCGAGCCCCGCGAACGGTGCAAGGCCTCTATGGCGGGCACCAGCAGCATGGGCAAGCGCGCATTGAAAAGACGCAAACACAAATCGTCGTCTTCGTAGTAAAGGAAAAAGCGTTCGTCAAAAAATCCGACTGGCGCGAACCGGTCCATGCGAAACAACATGGCCGCGCCGCACACAAAGCCCACACACGCCGGCCCATCGGCCGCAGGCCCCTTGGATGTCCACAGGGTGTGAGGCCAGCGGTAATTGACTTCGGCTTGCCCCTTGGCGCCCACCAGCTGCGGTGCCAACAAGGCCGCATCGGGCATCTGCCGCGCATGCTCCATCAGTGCCTGCAAGCCTTCGGGGGTGATTTCACAATCGGGGTTGAGCAAAAAAGCAAAGGGCGTGCTGACCTGCGCCAGGGCACGGTTGTTGGCCGCCCCAAAGCCCAGATTGCGGTCGTGCGCCAACACAGTGGCTTGAGGCCACAAAGCACGGGCCTGCTCGGGCGTGCCATCGTTGCTGGCGTTGTCTGAAATGATGATGTGCGGGCAGTGTTGCAACAGGGCATTCAAACCTGCCAGGCAATGCGCACTGTGGTGCGTCACTACCACCACCGTCACAGGATCCAGTGTTGGCCAGAACATGCTCAGTGGGCCGCCGCCTGGATCTGCGCATCGGGCTTGACCGAGCGCAACAAGGCCAGCATCTCGCCTTGAATGCGGTGCAGCGCTGCTTCGGTCTGGCCCTCAAAGCGCAGCACCAGCACCGGTGTGGTGTTGGACGCCCGGATCAGGCCGAAGCCGTCGGGCCAGTCCACACGCAGGCCGTCGATGGTGAAGACTTTGGCCGGGGCCTTGAAGGCATCGCCGGCCAGCACCTGCAAGGCACTGGTCACGCTGTGCGGCTCGCCTTCGGCGCAGGCCACGTTCAGCTCGGGCGTGCTGAAGCTGGTGGGCAAAGCGTTGAGCACCGCGTTGGCATCAGGAGATTGGCTGAGGATTTCGAGCAAACGGCCACCCGCGTAGGTGCCATCGTCAAAACCAAACCAGCGCTCTTTGAAGAAAATATGGCCGCTCATCTCGCCACCCAAGGGGGCCTGGCCGCCAGCTGCCTCGATGGCCTTCATCTGGGCCTTGATCAGCGAGTGACCGGTTTTGTACATCAGGGGCTTGCCGCCTGCAGCCTCGATGGCCGGGGCCAGGCGCTGTGAACACTTCACGTCAAACAAAATGGTGCCACCGGGCACGCGGCTGAGCACGTCTTGCGCAAACAATTGCATCTGCCGGTCGGGGTAAATGTTCTGGCCGTCTTTCGTGACGATACCCAAGCGATCGCCATCGCCATCAAAAGCCAACCCCAATTCAGCATCCGTGGTTTTCAGGACCTTGATCAGGTCTTGCAGGTTTTCCGGTTTGCTCGGATCGGGGTGATGGTTGGGAAAGTTGCCGTCGACTTCGCTGAAAAGTTCAATCACTTCGCAGCCTAAAGCGCGGAAGATGCCCGGCGCCGAAGCGCCTGCAATGCCGTTGCCCGAATCGATCACGATTTTCATGGGGCGAGACAATTTGACATCGCCCACAATGCGCTGCGTGTAGTCGGCCAACACACTGTGTGGCGTCACAGCGCCACCGGGCTTGAGCTGCCAGCTTTCGGCTTCCATCATCTGACGCAGGGCCTGGATTTCGTCGCCGTAAATGGCGCGGCCGGCCAACACCATCTTGAAGCCGTTGTAGTCCTTGGGGTTGTGGCTGCCGGTGACCTGAATGCCGCTTTGGCAAGCGGTACTGGCCGCAAAGTACAACATGGGCGTGGTGGCCAAGCCAATGTCAATGACCTGAATGCCTGCAGCGACCAGTCCCCGGATGAGCGCGGCCGAGAGTGCAGGGCCGCTCAGGCGGCCATCGCGCCCTACCGCCACCGTGCTTTGCCCTTCGGCCAGCGCCCGGGTGCCAAAGGCTTTGCCCAGGCCCTCGGCCACAGCCTCGTTCAGGGTCGACGGCACCACACCGCGGATGTCATAGGCTTTGAAAATCGAAGATGTGACTTGCATGAAATAAGAGGGGTGTAGGGTGGAACAGCCGCTGGGCACAGATGCATCTATTTTGCCTACATTGTAGGCGGCGGTGTCTCAAGACCGCCGCATGGCCAGGCTGCGATGCACAGGTCCGAAAACGACAGGGCCAACACGCGCCAACAGGCCGTTTGTGGCTAACATGAGCCCTGATGAACACCCGACAAACGTCCACCCTGCAAGCCCCACCCGGGTTGGCCATGGGCCTGGATGCGCAGCGCTGCTACCAGGCCATGGCTGAGAAAGATCCCGCCTGGGACGGCCTCTTTTTCACGGGTGTGAGCTCTACAGGCATTTACTGCCGCCCCGTTTGCCGCGTCAAACTGCCACGCCCTGAAAACTGCCTGTTTTTTGAAACTGCGGCACTGGCCGAGTCCCGGGGTTTCAGACCCTGTCTGCGTTGCAGACCCGAGCTGGCACCCGCCCAGCGCTTTTGGTCCACCACCGATGCCGGCAGGGTTCTGGCCGAATTCGCAGCCCGTGCGCTGCAAACGACCATCCAACAGGGCAGCAAGCCCCCCAGCATGACGGCGCTGGCAGCACAGCTGGGTGTGAGCGATCGCCACCTGCGGCGCATGTTCACGCGGCATTGGCAAGTCTCACCCCTGCAGTACCTGCAAACCCAGCGCCTGCTGCACGCCAAACAGTGGCTGCACGACAGCCCCCTGCCGGTGGCTCACATCGCACAGGCCAGCGGCTTTGGCTCAACCCGGCGCATGTACGCCGCTTTCGCCCAGCACTACCAACTGAGCCCAGGACAACTGCGACCGCCCCGGACACCACACCACGAAGACGCTGGCCAGGGTACGGCACTGGTCTTGCACTACCGCCCGCCCTGCCAGATCGGCGCGCTGTGGCAATTCCTCCAAGACCGTTCACTGGAGGGCATGGAGCGCTGGCATGGCGAAGGGGCACAAGCCATCTTGCGCCGAACGGTGCGCTGGCCCCACGGGTCCAGCGACCTGCATGGCTGGCTGGAGGTGCAGTGGGACCACCTGCAGCCCGTGGTTCAACTGCGCGTCAGCAAGGACTTGCTGCCCGTATTGCCCAGCCTGGTCGCCCAGGTCCGAGATTGGTTGGACCTGGATGCCGACCCGGCCCGCATTGCGCAAGTGATCGGGCAGGATTTCCCGAAGGCCACAGGCCAACGCCTGCCGGGCTGCCTCGATGGGTTCGAGCTGGCTGTGCGCGCCGTCCTGGGTCAGCAAATTTCCGTCAAAGCCGCCCGCACCCTGGGACAGCGCCTGGTCAACGCGCTGGGTGAACCTTGTGCCACGCCCTGGCCCGAACTCAACCGAACATTTCCCAGCCCTGCGCGTCTGGCGCAGGAAGACAAAGCCCCCCTCATGGGCAGCCTGGGCATCGTGCGACAAAGGCAACAAGCCATTCAGGCCCTGGCACGGGCCGTCGAATCGGGCACGCTGGACCTGCGTCCCCAAGCCCCAGTGGCGCCCACCTTGCAGGCGCTGATGGCGCTGCCCGGCATCGGCCCTTGGACGGCGCACTACATCGCCATGCGTGCCCTGCGCTGGGTGGATGCCTGGCCGGTTCAGGATGTGGCGCTGCAAACCGCTTTGGGCGTGCGTCAACACCCACGCCCCACCCAGGCCCTGGAACAGCTGGGGCTGGCCTGGCAACCTTTTCGCAGCTATGCCCTGATCGCGGCCTGGCAGCACTTGAACCCCGACCCTGACACCCACCCACAGCCATGACACCCATCTTCACCCAACGACTGAACGGACCCTTGGGTCCGATGATCCTGGCGGCCACGGCGCAAGGCCTGTGCGGCGTCTGGTTTGAAGGACAGCGCCATGGCCCCACCGATGAGCGACAGCAAAGCTGGAAACCTGACGCCGCCAACGGCCTGCTGCAAAACGCAACAAAGCAATTGCTGGCCTACTTTGGAGGCGAAACGGATGGCTTTGAGCTGCCGCTGGACCTGTCTGCGGGCACCGCGTTCCAGCAATCGGTCTGGCACGCCTTGCTGCGCATCCCCTCAGGCCAAACGCAGACCTATGGCGATTTGGCTCGCCTTTTGAACAAACCCCGGGCTGTCCGCGCCGTGGGTGCTGCGGTGGGTCGCAACCCGGTGAGTATCATCGTGCCTTGCCACCGCATCCTGGGTGCTGGCGGCCAACTCACAGGCTATGCCGGCGGACTGTGGCGCAAACAAGCGCTGCTCAAGTTGGAAGGCCACCCGGGTCTTTGACCATTTTTGAATGACTTCATCTCACACCAAAGGCTGGCTGGCCGATTTCTTGATCCTGGCCGCCATCTGGGGCTCGTCCTTTTTGTTCATGCGCGTGGCCGCACTCGAGCTGGGAGCCCTGCCCACAGCGGCCATTCGGGTCGCCATCGCATCGGCATTTTTGCTGCCGCTGATGCTGGCCAAAGGCCATTGGCGCGTGCTGCGTCAGCATTGGAAGCCGGTGCTGTTTGTGGGTGCACTCAACAGTGGCATCCCTTTCGCCCTGTATTCCTTTGCGGTGATGCACATCACCACGGGCTTTTCATCCATCCTGAACGCCACGGTGCCCTTGTTCGGCGCCGTGGTCGCCTGGATCTGGCTGGGTGACAAGCCGAGCCTGTCGCGCACCGTGGGTCTGGCCATCGGTTTTGGTGGCGTGGTGTTGCTGGCCGGCGGGCAAGCGAGCTTCAAACCCAATGCCTCGGGCATTGCCCCGGCCTGGGCTGTGGCAGCCTGCCTGGCGGCCACCACCTGCTATGCACTGTCGGCCAGCTTCACCAAAAAACACATCCCCAGTCTGCCTCCGCTGGTCACCGCCACCGGCAGCCAGATCGGTGCCACCCTGGCTTTGGTGTTGCCTGCGCTGTGGTTCAGGCCAGATCACTGGCCCAGCGCGTCGGCCTGGTGGTCTTTGCTGGTCGTGGGGGTGCTGTGCACCGGCGTGGCCTACATCCTGTACTTCAAGTTGATTGAAAACTCGGGGCCTGCGCGGGCGCTGACGGTGACCTTTCTGGTGCCGGTCTTTGCCATCGCTTACGGCGTGCTGTTTCTGGGCGAAACCGTCACCGCCTGGATGCTGCTGTGCGGCGCGGTGATTCTGGTGGGGACCGCCTTGTCCAGCGGACTGGTCAGGCTACCGGGGCGTTGACATGAACATTTTCATGGGTTGCACGCGCTGCACATCGCGCGCGCGCAATTGACCGCAGCCGCCGTCCACATCCTGTCCGGCTGACTGACGCAGCTTGGTCAGCACACCCCGCTGGTGCAAGCTGCGGGCGATGGCGGCAGCTTTCTCCCAAGTCGGTCGCGCGTAGGGCAAGTCGGGCACCGCGTTGTAGGGAATCATGTTCATCAGCGCGTATTTGCCCCGAAGCAAACGCACGATGCCTTCGATTTCCTCGGGGCTGTCGTTCACGCCTTCGATCAGCGTCCACTGGTACTGGATCGGGTAACCGGTGGCGCGTGCGTAAGCTTCACCCGCCTCGACCAGGTCTTGTGGATCAAAGCGCGGGGCACGCGGCAACAGTTGCGCCCGCAAATCAGGCCGGGTGGAGTGCAGGGACAAAGCCAGCGCTGGTTTGACACGGCCTTGCGGCAGACGCTCGAACACCCGCGCATCGCCCACGGTGGAAAACACCAGGTTCTTGTGCCCGATGTTGCCCACCGTGCCCAACAGGTCGATGGCATCGATGACCGCATCCAGGTTGTGCGAAGGCTCGCCCATGCCCATGAACACCACTTTTTTGACCGGCCTGAGCGTACGCGCCAAAGCGACTTGCGCCACGATCTCGGCGCTGCCCACCTGCCGAATCAGCCCTTCGCGCCCGGTCATGCAAAACACGCAACCGACCGCACAGCCCACCTGGGACGACACACACAGGCCGTCACGCGGCAAGAGCACGCTTTCCACCGTCTGACCATCCTGCAGCCCGACCAGCAAACGGGCCGAGCCGTCTTGGCCCGGATGCTGCTCGCGCAGCGTGGCCAGACCCGCCAACGTGGCACTCAGTGCAGGCAAGGCCTCGCGTACCGCCGTGGGCATGAAGCTTTGCAGCGGGCGACGGCCGCTGTCCTGGGGCTTGGCTTGCGCCCACAGGCGCAGCACACGCTGCGCGTGCAAGGGGTTGGCACCCAAGGCGCGCAAATGGTCGCGGATGTCCTGAACGCTGTGCATTGGCATCGATTTCAGCCGTCAGTAGTGCGGCGGAATTTCGTCGCGAAGGTTGCGCATTTCAGCGCCGCCGCCCGATTCGGGCAGACGGTCACGCATCTGGCGCAACTCCTGAATCAGCGCGTCAATTTGCTGCTGCTGGCGATACACCTGTGCATTGAGCTGATCCAGCAGGTCTTCGGTGAAGCCGGCCTTGATTTCCAAGTCGACCAAGCGGTTTTCAATCGGGGTGGGGATGTCCATGGGCTGTATTGGACATGATTTCGGACAGGACTTTTTGACATCTTTTATAATCAAAGCATCGCCGAGTTATCTGAACTACTTGCAGGGCGATTCATAAAACCTGCTAAAGCGTTCGCCAGGCTCCGGGTTTTCAGGGTCGGCAACGCCGACAAACCTCTGAAACTTTAGGAGCCTTTTTCATGTCCAGCAACTACCTCTTCACCTCGGAATCTGTCTCCGAAGGCCATCCCGACAAGGTCGCCGACCAGATCTCGGACGCGATCCTCGACGCCATTTTCGAGCAAGACCCCCGCAGCCGCGTGGCCGCCGAGACCCTGACCAACACCGGTCTGGTGGTCCTGGCCGGAGAAATCACCACCAACGCGCACGTCGACTACATCCAGGTCGCCCGCGACACCATCAAACGCATCGGCTACGACAACACCGAATACGGCATTGACTACAAGGGCTGCGCCGTCATGGTCTGCTATGACAAGCAGTCCAACGACATCGCCCAGGGCGTGGACCACGCATCGGACGACCACCTCAACATCGGCGCGGGCGACCAGGGCCTGATGTTCGGTTATGCCTGCTCGGAAACGCCTGAACTGATGCCCGCCCCGATCTATTACGCGCACCGTCTGGTCGAGCGCCAGGCCCAGCTGCGCAAGGACGGACGTCTGCCCTTCTTGCGCCCCGACGCCAAGAGCCAGGTGACCATGCGCTATGTGGACGGCAAGCCCCACAGCATCGACACCGTGGTGCTGTCCACCCAGCACAGCCCCGACCAGTCGGAGACTGCCACCAAGATGAAAGCCAGCTTCACCGAAGCGATCATCGAAGAAATCATCAAGCCGGTGCTGCCCAAAGAGTGGCTGCAAGACACCAAATACCTGATCAA
>JACCDI010676116.1_pt1 | contig 22195 bp, 18 predicted proteins | sample 7442791 | NCBI WGS metagenome assembly JACCDI01 (sample SAMN15323434, study PRJNA562643) | freshwater metagenome | isolation source: river surface water | place: USA:Blue River Watershed | collected 2017-08-15
AAATAGGTATTAAGAGATGCCCTTAGTATTAATTTTTTGTGGAAATGAGTTAAGTTTTCACTGACGTAATTATTTTTTCCTCCTTTTTTTTAGTGTCGTAGGTACGATATGTACTACAAAATCGTAGTATAGGAAAAACTTCCTCTCTAGAAGGATATCCATAGAGTTTTTTTATTATTTTTCTCGTAAGATATCCTGGCTGTCAAATTCCCAGTCAAGTTGCTACACGGAACAAACCATATCATCTTTCGATAGGCTTTCCGTTGACCAGAGATAATCACGACAATGATGCCGACAAAACGCTGGATGAAGTCGATCCCGGTTCTGGCATTGGGACTTCCGCAAATATGTTTGCATGCTGTGGCGTTCACTTTGGCGCCTCGCCACCTCTCCATGAAATTCCCTAGCATACACAAAAATCCTCAGGTGTCAAGAAAAGTTGGACAAAATCGACGGACTCTCATTCATTCCGTGGTAGCAGAAAATCCTGTTGAACCAAATCATGATTCTGTTGATGAGAGTAAGGGAACAAAAGGAGTATCATACGCGGCCATTCTACGAGTGATTGATGACTTTCACCGAAAAGATGTTGCTACCGCATGCCCATACCTCCCCAAAGAACCTGAACTGTCTTCGTATTCTTTTGTGAGCAATTCTCCGCAAAAACCCTTTCAGTCCCCCGTCACCCCGATACTATCACCTGAAACTGCGAATGGTCTTAGATCTGCTGCGAAAGTTTATTTTGAGCATACACGGGATGAAGATCGTGGCGCAATGGGGCAAGAGGTGGCAGATCTTGGTCAAATTCTTTCATCATCGTCATCTACTGTTTCCGAAGAAGTGAAAAAAGGTCTCTACGAAGCACTCATTCAAAAAATTTATCCCTTGGTTAGAGCGAGTTGGTCAAATCATGACGCATTTTTACCATCAGAAAATCCATACGATCACTACGGTGATGAGTGCTCACAACAATATCCATCCTTGGTAGTCACATCTGCAACAGTCGTAGCGGCAGGAGGGTATCCAGGAGCGAAAGGAGCATTGACGACTTTGGAAAGGGATGCGGGTTTATTCACCGTTCACGTTGACCTTGGAAATGAAAACGAGACAAACCCACACGATGCAATGGGTGCAATCTACCTTGAATCTCTGGTTGGCAGTGATGATGCTACCGAAGCAGTGGTGGGTCCGCTTGCGCTTGGACAGGCTGTCATTCATAGATCAAATGAGAGGACTGCTGCTTTCATTGTACCAGCAAACTTCCGTGACCTGGAGGGTTTCAACCAATCTTTAGATAGTACTACTAGGAGAAACATCATACAAGCTGCAGAAACTATCCGGCATTATGGACTGAGGTTGGTTTTGACTACAACTGGCGCAGCTGTAAGCAAGGCAAAAGAAAATGATGAGAATGATTTGTCCGATTTATCAACTCTAACAGAAGCCCCGGCAGAAGAAAGGGCGTATCGCCTCCGAAACTTTGCACGATTCAGGGAAGATAGAATTAGATACCTCACTTTGGCTGGTCTTCTTGACGTAGATGATCATGAGACTCATTTATGGCTTGGGTTTGATTATATCGCACGAGTGGACAATCCTGATTACCGGGTCGACATAAGTCAACGCCTTAGTGACGTTAACAAAGCAATATTTCACCTTGAAAAAGCCGCAGAGCTTGGTCCTCGGGACGCCAGGGTTCATTTTCAACTGGCAACTGCACTTGGAGCCAAGATGGATTGCGAGAAGAGTTTGTTTAAGGAAAATGATGCTAATAGCAAAACGGAGGCAACACAGCTGTCGAGTGTGGCGGCAGCGTTGGAGCGGAGTGCACTTCTCGAAAGCGCTGCAGTCAAGCTCGGGATAAACGGAATTAACGACTTAGCAACTTGCCTACATGCTTTGGCGGAGACTAGATGCAAGATGGGAGAGTTCGACAAGGCACTAGAAGTAATCGATCGTTGGGCAGAGTGTGGGTCGATTCGCTCCGCCCTTGCAATCGAAAATTATGGGAAAATAAATAATGGGACTGGAGAAATGTTGCCACTGATTGAATGGCTGAAAACATCGGACACAAACAGAAACGTAGCTGTGAGGACAACTGGCAATATTCCCGTATTGACTGAAGACGACATTTCCATACTTCGTAATGCCGCAGATAAGCGATTTTCGCACTCAAATGGAGCTCCTACATCCCGTTACACCATGCAGTATGAAGGTGAGAACAACACCATTTTGTATGATCTGTTTGATACTTCATATGACTCATCTCATACCTTGGAATCGCAGGCAATTCTGAGGTACATTTGGACGATCTTTGTGCAGCCGACCCAACATTAAAGAAAAGAATCGATCAAATCTTGAAAAATAAAGTGTACCCGCTTGTAAGAGCTGCATTTGCTAATTATGACGAAGATTCTCCAAAAGGTCCTCTTTGTGTTTATGACTCCATTTTTGTTCGCTATAATGGGGATCAAGCGAGGGCTCTTGGTCGTGATGGCGCTTCTCAACCTTTGGTGAGTATTTTTGTTTGGAGAACAAGGTTCCACAACCATCTCATTCCTTGTTCAAGCTTGCTCTCATGGAATCGTTGATTATCTACATCTTGCAGCATCAAGATGGCGGTATCTATTCTGTTAACATTGCGCTTAACTCTCACAAAAGCGACTTCAATGAGAAGGGTTTCACCGGAGGAGGGACCTTTTTTGAAGCGCTCGCAGATGATAAAAATTTGTCAAGTGTTCAGCGCCCTGTGTCTCCTGGACATGCAATTTTTCACAAGACAACTGAGAGGCATGCTGGGGTGAGTTGTGTGCTTGTTTATCAAGTTTCATTGCTTGAATAGCTTCCATCTTGGACAGTTCTCTTACATCTGATTCTCCGTTTCTTAAGGCGCCGACAACAAGTGGGATTCGTGATATCCTCGTTATATTTTTGACAGCCAGAAAATCCGAAGAGGTTGGCAATGATCAAAGTAAATCATGGAGAATAGAACGAGCGATGAGACTTCAATCTGTTGCAAAGGAATTACCGACTCGAGATCTTCTTATTCCTTGCTTGGAAATTGCGAGATCTAATGATCCTGAAAACAGTGAGATGAGTTACTGGCTCGGTGTTCATCTCCTTCAAGGAGACATGAATGATCCTTCGGATGAAAGATGGAATGAGATTTGCTACGGGTTAGATGTGTTGAAAAATGCAACCATACTTAATCCAGCGGATGCTCGGGCCCATTACCACCACGGGATGGCAATATCAGCGCGGCATAAGTATGCGATGCGCACTCAAAGAGCTCATCTCCTTCCGCCCGCTGACGAAGCGGCGAACAGCATGATAAATGCTTTTGAAACGGCTATCCGCTTAGAAAGGAAGTGCACTGAAGCGGGTTGCAAGAACGGAATTAACTTGGCTGCTGGATATTTGACCCTAGCCGACTTCATGGCACGCCTGAAAAGTTTTGAAAAAGCAATAATGTATCTTGGGCGAATTGAAGGCATGATTAATGAGGCCGGAGATCGAGAAGAGCATTGGGCTACCTCTATGCTTCAGCAGGTCTCTTCAATGATGGAGTTTTGTATGGCCGAATCAGCCAAAAATAAACATTCGAAGGAGATTCTGCATGAAAATATAGATCAATCAAATAATTGAAGTGATCCAGAATCTACCGTATTATCTTATAAAAAAAAGAATCGAAAATAATGTTTGGCTAACACAATATTGTCGTTATCCAAATGCCGCATAAATTGTTATTAGGCAATAAGGTCGGGGGTTGAATAATTTTGATGCATGTTTTCTCTTGTTTCCAATTGGAATGAGAAGGAGGCGAGAGGATTTCCAGACCAGATTCTTCTTTGAAAAGATAAATTGCCGAAGATCCATAACAAAAGGTTCTCAATGAAGAGGTGTGCATAACTTTGACACTCTACGACGTACACAAACACGCAACATGTAATGCTAATGACATCAACCTGCATTCACAACGAAACCGAGGCACAATATTACGACATTCTTCCAAGGAAGTTACTGTTCCAAGTAACTTTTCCACAATCATGTGAGCTCCAAAATTTTAGTATAAATCAACTCTTATAAACATTTTTCTAATTTCGGTTCATAATTACTCTTGCGATGCCAACATTTTCTTATCATTTGCCTCGACCAGCGCAGTGAAAGCCATATCTCCCTCTGACTTATCCCTAATATAACCAGCGAGTGCAAAAGCGGTCGACTCGCCTGTGTAAAGTCCCGTTACAGGATCAACATTTGCGACGTTAATTTGGACAGATCCGTGGTCCTTGGCACGGATAAGCCTGTTGGTCCAAGAACACTTGCGGGGGATATAAAGATCAACGTTTTCTCCGTTTTCGTTCTGCATGGTTGTGTAAGGGTTGCTTGGGAAGTTGGACGAGCTCCTAGGAAAATAAAAAGCAGCAATGGTTAAGAGAATGAATGACGGTAAAATAAAGATCCCATGTAGTGTTAGTGCAAACCAACCACTTCGTCACAACACCGAACAAAAAACGTTGAATCGAGATGAATTACAAGGACTAATTTAAACAATATTACCAACACAATAATCCTTCCTACAGCGATTGACAACACCTACAAACTTTCCAAAAGGAATTCCGGCCGCTCTCACGTGGTATGAATTCTTTCAGGAGTGCCACATGGAATCGCAAGCAGCCTAAAATCCACAATGCCAAGAAGCCGTCATGATCAGACCTCACCGTGATACCGAACGTAAGAAGAACTTATTAAATTTTGAAGACCATCGTGTTTTTACGCTTACTACTTACTTCTTTTTCGTTTCTAGTAATACTTATATATATTTTTACGTACGTAGATCGCGAACCGATAATTCTCTCTCTCTCGCACCAAAAAATTTCAGGTATATGTCTGGCATTCGCCCGATAGACATTGTGCCACAAAAAGGATGAAACGAAAATTGCACACCAACAGCTTCCGAACCACCGCGCCTAGATGTGGTGTGGCCAAAAATTATATACAGTCCAGCCTCAATTTCAGTCAGCCTCAAGTCAGCCTCATTGAATTTCTTCCATTGAGCTCCTGGGATTGCAAACACTTAAATCTAAAATTTTACTAACAAACACTTCATTTACGTTTGAGCAAAACCCTAGGACTTTGGGTTTTGGGTTAGGGGCCCAAAAATACTAGGGTATTGAGGATCTAGAGGGCATCTTAGACATATCCAGTAGGTTACCAAAAAGCAGTTAATTCAAAAGAATAATGGCCTCAATTCAAGATCTTATTTTGTTGTAACAGAAATCTTTTTTCATATGCAGGAAACAGTAATAGACAATCTTATGTTGGAACAGCACACTACAGGTTGCTGTCTTAATTGCCGGTTCTTAGATCGCCATCTTGTCCAACCACCTCCGTACCTACCAACACCTGTCTCATTTTTTAGGTCAAAGTCAAATTAACTTTGTCCAAACATCTCCAGCCAACTAATAACTGCTGACTGTCCTAGGCATCTCACATGGTATTTTTAGAAATTCTGCTTTATTTTTTAAATTGCTGATCAAAGTAGAATAGTCTAAGCAACCACAATTATCATCAATTTTCTTCACATGTAAATTGTTTTATCAATAATTTACTTCCAATTCTATTTGCCCCTATGAATCAGGATGAGACATTTTGATCAAATTAACCTCTGCATCAATTATATTGCCTGAGTAAGGAGAAAATTTTTGATTCCATCATTTGAATCATTGGAGCATTCAAATCAAATTGAACATTGGATTCAACATTCACCAACATTACAATCCAAGTATTGTAATTGAATTGAATAAAAACATCAAAAAGTATAGTCAAGCGTGTGAAGCAATCCCAACTGCCTTCAGATACCATCAGAGTCAAATGTAAGGATGTGGAAGGAAACAAAGTAATGAAATACTTACCATCTTAGTTGGAAATGCAGTTTGTTATGACAGATTTAAAAAGTTTGTCATATCATCATCATGACATCATTACACATCATTACCTGTCATAGGGGTTTTTCATAAGCTACATCACAGGAGTTTTACTTAAGGCATTTTTGATGACAATATTGTTGTGATGCATTGTAATATGACTTTATTTTACTTGCTAAAAAACATGAAAACTAATGAAATAATTATATAAAATATCTCAACCCCTCATAATCATCTGAATGACTTAATTATGGAATAAATTTGTAATTAAGGTCTATTTCTTGCATCCATTCTTTCCATCAATGAGGAAAAATTATTAGTCACCATTGTATTTGCTAATTTGGATGACCAGATCATAGCATTTCAGGAGTGTGAAACTACCAAAGTTAAAACAGTAAAGCATTCAATGGAACACACTAATCTGAGATAGAAAAAATTATTCTTACAACACAAAAACCATTGCCAGTACTTTCAAGTCAAAGTAATTCTTCAAGAAGGTGACAATTTTGATGACAAAGACAAAATTCTTGACATGACCAATAAGATTTCAAAATGTGTGGAAGAAAAGTAAATCAAGCAAGAGGAGAACAAGCTTATCAAAGCTTAGTTGGAATTGTCAAGTGTCACAACATCTCAAAATTTTGCAACACTAACACCAATGCAGGACATGTCAAGACATCTTAAAAAAGCTTGAAAATTGCCAAACTTTAGGGCAAAAATAAACTACTCTCAAGCTTTTTTTCTTTTTTGCATGCAATATACTCCTCTTGTCCCAAAGAATTCAATAATGCAATGAAAAATGATAAGTGCCAAAGTTTTTCTCTAGGTCATCATCTGGTATGCCTACATTTGAGGATTCTCCAAAAACTGATGTCACAACAAATTATGATGACATCAAAATTTTACAATATTTTGGTCTGTTGTTGTCATGTTGTCAAAATTTTGATGACATTTTCAATTAAGTTTCAAAGAATATTATACTAAGAAGATCAATCCAAACATCCAGCAACCAAGTCAAAGTCATTTCAGAAAACACAATTAGCCCCATTGTCCAGACAATCCCAAGAACAAGCTTACCAAGCCTAACAACAAAAATTTGAAACAAACAAATCAAAATTGATACTGAAAACCAACACAAAAGGTAGCAAGAGATCTTTGTCATAAATCAATCCCATGCTACTAATTGAAACAAAAGGAAAGAATTCCACTTTCATGATCTCCAACAATGAACCTGAAAGCAATGATTAGAGCAATAGCAAAAGGGGATGTTTGTCATTGAGGGAAGAGCAGGCTAAAAATTAAAATGTGCAGAAAACACAATTTTGGACTATCTGAACTATGAAGTCATTTTGGCAGTACCAAAATCCACACAAAATTCTTCAATGAGTGCTTTCAGATATATCAGTAACCCTCACTGTACTCATGTGGTGGCCAGAAGCTTTCATGGAAAATATAACGTGTGCTTCCTGCAATGGCAATTTTACCACAAATCAATTCATTCACAGCAAAGAAGCAAGAATTCCTAACCTCAATAGAGAATCAAACTTCAATCAAACTCATCATGTCATGCCTCACAATGACTGTGCCTACAACATCATCATCAGGCAAAAAATATTGTTACATCTTATTCATTCATCTGGAACAGTTGAATCATTCCCATGGTTCCAAGAGAATATTGGATGCATGATTATACTCACAAATTCTGTCACATCAACTTCATAACTGAAACTTGAGGAATGGGGGAGGATGGAAGTATGAATACTACACCTACTACAACCAATTTGCATTATGAAACTATCTCAAATTGAGGGATATTCATTCTCAAGCCTTGGTGGAATCATTTTCTCATTTTTATATTTTACAAAATCATGGGTGAGTATGTCCTAGGCATATCATGTGGCTGCGTTTTAGATTCTTCTGTATGTTTTACTTGCTGATCATTTAAAATAGAACAACCCAGGCACTCACAATTATCATCAATTATTTTCACACAATTAATTGTTGTATCAAAACTTTTACTCAAAATTTGATATGCCCCTATGAATCAGGATGGGACACTGACACTGAAAATGTTGCAAAGGAATTAATTTGATTCAACAAATTAAATATTTTTATGTTGCAATTTATAAAATTTCACCCACCTTCATTGATAGCCATGTGTATGTAACTCGGACTATGATACACAAAGTGCTAAAACTATTGCTATGATGGCACACAATAAAAGCAGATGTGGAGAGCCATGTGATTCTTCTCTCAATCACTTTCCATTGTGGAAAAATGCTTCTCTTATGTAGATATTTGGTGCAGGTTTACCTGTGGACATAGTACAAAAATCATGTTGGACTGCATTTGGACAATACTCAAAAGCTGACCAAATGCAGGGGGTGATGTTGGACCTCTAAACACGTCAACAAACAGCATCTTAATAATTGAAGATGGTTTTTCTAATCAAGATCTTACCAAAAATCAAAAATATATTTCATGTAAAAAAATTTTATGTATAACTTCTTGCTGTGAGATTGCCACATTTGGACATAGTTTTTATGAGGCAAAGACAAAAATAAAATAAAAATGCCTAAAATGCTCTTACCATTTGGTTTGGAAAGCACCCCAAGTTTTGGGCCCATTCTCAAGTCAAAATGCCACTGTAAGAGTGAAAGTAGATTGCAGAAATGAATAAAAATATCAAGTTTTTTGTTTCCTACTTAGTTGGAAATACAGTGTGATGTGACATATTTGAAAAGTAGTCCAAAACATCACCATTACATCATTAGGAATCATTATGCATCATAGGGGTCCATCACAAGTGTGCAACAATGCTGTTGTGATCTTGTCAAAACAGGTCATTTTTTCAACAGCTAAAACATTCAAATAACACTAAAATGATAGCAATTGTGTTATCATACTCAGAATGTTGTAATGAGTCTAAATATGCAATAAGATGCCCCTTCTTGATAATGGGGTAGTCTTCACAAAACCATGAGAGAAGAGAGGCAGTAGATGCTTTCATTAACATGATCGGCATTGCTTCTATCAAGAAGGTTGCCCCCTATCAACAGCACATCTTCATTCAAGAAGATTTTCACCCTTAGCCATTTGATTCCACTTTTTGGATAGAAAAATATTTTTTGATATCAAATAATTTATTTTAGTTTTCAATTAAGTTGTTTGTTAACACTTCTTTTGTCCATCTATCAGAGATGGAATAGGTGGGAGGATATGCACCAGCAGCTCTACATTAACATAGCTCTTGTCCATGTACCATTCTTGTTAGATGGTCTTGTCTGCTTTTGGTGGAGGAGAACAATCCAAGGAGCCATGGTGCATGTACAAGGCAGAACTATGGTGCCGGTACCAGGTCTAAAGTATGATACCAGTATTGTAGATTTTTTTTTGCTGTGGAATTAGTATTTCAAATTGAATGATTGATGAAGTTTCATATATTGCAAAATCAATAATAATAAGTAAGATCATGAGTCATGTGTATGTATTTTGGGGGTTTTTCCATCTTCAGCATGTCACTCAAATGAGAAAAACTCAACAATTTCATTGAACGTCACATTTTTTATTTCCACAAGAAATCACACAACAACATAATTATGTCATCACAAATGTATCCTATGAATGTAATATCGATGGCACTTTTGTTCTGTGGCCAGTGCAATCCATGTTGCCCTCAGTACACCTTGTTCTCATTGCTTTAACAAGCCACTGAATATTCAACTTTTTCCAATACACAGAAAGGGCTTTTTCTATTCTGGTCACCATGACCTTAAAGAAAAATTAGCTGTGTTGTGCCACAGCAGTCATTTGTTGGTCTTGTATATTTGACATGGGCAGAGCAATGAAGTGCCAGAAACAATTTCAGATTATGTGTGATCATTTTCATGGGGATGTGACAGAGGATTGGATTTCTCATACTCACCTTTGTGCTATTGGCCAAGGCATTTTTGAGAATATGTGGAAGTACAAATCAGATTGCACATTCTCATTTCAAGTTATTGTACTAAAAAAAACTCAGGGTACCATCATAAAGGGATTGCTTGATATGGTCAACATTCTTATATAAAAGACATTGAAAATTGTAAAGTTGGTAACTTTCAGAGCACTCATGTATATTGTAGAGCAGATGACAATTAGGAATATGAAAAGGGTATGGGCTTTCCTTTGAAATATTGGCTTAGAGTGGTTATCCTAAAAAGTCTGGGAATAGTCTGATCAAATATTATGTTGTCAATAATAATTAGATTGCATGTGGGTGGAACTACTGGGAGAAAATGGGATGATTTTGATGACAACACAGAGAATCTGAACAAGTGTTATGTCTATAAGATCAGCTAAGATCTTGCACACATTGGATGGAGCAGATGATGACAAAATGAGGATGATGGTAATAAGGCCATTGCATTAGACATTACTGATAGAAACAAGGGAGGAAATCATGTTTGGCATGGGAGAAAACCATGAGGGGGTGTTTGTTGGGTACATAGCTTTTGTGCTGTTTTCTTCGTTTTATGAAATATTTACCCTTGATGACAAGGACCACTTAAGTAAGATAAGAAAAATAAGGAAGAGCGCATATCTGGAACAAGGAGAAGATGGTAGCAGCATTGGAGTTTTTATGAGAAGAATTATGATTTGTCAACAGTAGAGATAATACACCTGTTGAATAACTAAAAATTTACTTCACACTCAGGAGCCATTGTTGCAACAAATGAAATGTGATGTTTTTTAGATTGCATAATTGCATTGAATGCCAAAGTCAACATTGCTTGAAAGCAGCTCAAAGTTGAACTGAAGCAAGCTGGAACCACAAATTCTTTCTTCTTGCAAGATTTCTAACATCCAAATGGATTAAAGAATGGAGCCACTTTGTGACAAAAATGGTAAAAGAGACTAAAACACAGCAAAAAAGCAAAGAACAAGGATCAATCATACTATCATTCTCAAAATTACAAGCCTTTGCATTTTAATGTACCCCCTTCCAAGGATTTTTGGTAAATGTATACCTGCAGACTCAGGACAAAAATCATGTAGTGGAGGACCATTTTGTCAGACAGCCCAACCAACTGGAGGGGGGTTACATTTGGATTTTCTATCAAGATCCAAATGCATTCAACAAGTTGAAAGTATCATTCTACAATGTAAGCTCATATGAAATAATGTTGGAAATCTAATACTACTTTTTCTAAGTAGTCTTGACTGTTTGGACAGAAATTTTCACCATGAAATTATAATAGGCATGGGTCAATAAACTAAAAGCCTAATATCATCATGGGAGTTTTTGCACTGGTGTTTTCAAAAACTACTTCCAAAATCATTCAACTCTGTGTCCAAGGGAATTGATTGAAAATGTATTTTATATGAATTCTAGTAACTCATTTCTTCTTGTCTTCTTCATCTTTCCAAATCACTAGTGGTTTGTTTGTTAGCACAATCTTGGAGAATATTCTCTTGATCATGAGCACCTGCAATGGTTGCTTGTTTTCTAGAAACATCAGAGCAATGTTAGACTGATCACCTGACATCCAACATCACTCTCTTCAGCTTATTCCAGCAGCTTTCAATGCTTCTAAGAATCTTAGATGTCACATGGTATAGAAGTATTCGGAGGATGCTCTCTTCTGGATTAGAGTAGTACTTATGTAAAAAATGTAATTGAAATTTTTCATTTTGCATCTGATACCATGATCCATATATGTTGTTCACCATTTATGATACCTGATTTAGATTGAAATTCTTCTGAAAACGAAGAAGACAAATTGGTTTATTTTGTCAAAAAGAATTTAAATTTCATGAATCACCATATTGCTGTAAAAATTGTAGATATGCTTTGCTTTCTTCTGAACTCTCTTGTGGCCATCAATGCAGTGAGGATCAAGAGTTTCTCATGAAGATGTTCTATTGCAGCCGAATACTCTCAAGTGATGTCTTTCTTAGAGACATTGAATATAGTTGAATGTGGAGAGAGAAGGTAACAAACATGGGAATAGTCATGGAGAGGCCATTCTCTGTGCTGATTCTTTTGCAATAGAATTCCAGTCATTGTTATGTCAAGTTCATCAGTAAGGTTGATGTCACTGAAGCCAGGATTGTCTTTGCACTGATTTTATCATTACCATAATTATTAGTGTCCATGTCCAAAACACTTTCACTTGTATCATCACTCCCATGTGAGGACATATCCTTCACATCAAAGACCTTCATCTTGGGGGTGGTGATGTCACCAATTTCATATGATTGTGTGGATATTGAAGGAATAGAGTTATATACTATTTCAATTTTCTTGGAGGAATCAGTCAGCCTGAAGTACATAATATTTCAATTTGTTCATTGCTGGCATGCACGTGTTGACTGGAAAACAATTTTCAAGATAGGGTAAAATTCATTCATCCCATTTTCTTCTTCATGAGAACCATAGTAATAGTGACAACACTTGGGAACAAGAAATTCAGGCAAAATAAGAATCACTTAGAGAACTGGCTTGAAGAAAACAAGACAAGGGATAACAATGATTTCACCATTCATTTGGCATTCCAATGGTTTAGAAATTCAACATTGTATGCCTTGGACATGGTCTTGAACATGGGATACTTGAAATTATGGGTAGATTCATATATATTCTTTACCTGTGACAAAAATGAATGTAAATGAAATGGAACAAAACAACTTTTCGCTCCAGTGAACTTCTTGGTCAGTATAAGAGGTTTCTCATTCATGACACTACCAAAGAAAGTGAGTAACATACTCTGCTCCATGTACAATTGTGCCCTTGGACCTTGGGGAACTAGCTGTAATCACCTGTGCCCCATTCTGCACATTCACTGTTCTACTGTATGTGGCCAAGTCAAAGAACTCATTAATACAAACAACTTCTCTATTAAAGGAATGTATTGAAAGGCGAGGTATCAGGCATCCTTCACTCCACCTTCTGTATTTACATTGTGTAATACACCACATCTAACAGGGTTTGAAGTTAATAATCATGGTGTCAATTGCAGCACAATTGCTGTACATAGTGATGCCGAAAATGGTGACATTGTCGGTCTTGTTCCTCAGTTTCTCAGATATATGAATGTTGTAGTTGGCATCAAGGAGCAAACCAGCAACAGAAACACAATTGTGTGTCAGACATCCCAGTGAACATGCTTTTCAGGACAGATCATTGATTGAAACATGTGTCTTTGGGGATTTTGAATGGCAGGGAGTTGCTGTGGATGAAATCTGCAACAGCTGTGTCAAATTTCTTTGATGCTTCATAGTTTGGGAAATTCATAGTAGCTGTGTTTGAATGAATCTTAACAAGTAATCTCCCTTTGTACATGTTGAGTCAGAGATACAAGAGAGGGACTCTCTTGGCTAAACTTAATTTGTTCTGTTGAGCTTGAAAGTGTTGATTTTAAGTTGGTGCTCATCTTCTCAGGAAGAATCTGTGCCACCTATGCAGCTTTACAAACCAGATTTTGCATGTATACAACAAATACAATAATACAAAATCACAAATTTCTCATCTTTCCTGCCATTTAGTTTGCATTCTAAATTTCATACTTTCAAATGGTGTAGTGTAGCATTCCAGTTACAATGCAAGAATAAAAGTGGTACAGAGCTTTATGTTATGGTACATCTTTTTATTTACAGGATGAAGTGCCTGTATATGGCGTTGTTGCCAGAAAAGCCTCCAATACAAAACTATTATTGCCAGCCAACCCTTTTTGTTACTTTTTTCTCCATCTTAGATCACTATCAAATAGTTTTAAGTGTATCAATCACAACAACTGCCTTGTCACCACTGTTGGTGTTGTGTATGAAATTATCATTGTTATCAACATTGTGGTTGTGATTGTCAGGAGTGGGGCCTGGGGAGAATGTTGTCTCTTCTGCTAGCTTTGTGATGAGGGGAACAACAGTGTTAATTCATTTTGTGGACCATTCAGAATAAAAAGTAATAATCAAATAATGTATCAGACAACAACAATTGAAGGAATGTGTTGAATTAATTTTTCGACTTTTTTCATCCTAACACCCTGATCTTTCATGTGCACATGGGGCCTCTTACATGCTTCTACAGAGATTTTTGTTCTGGGACTGATGGGGCTCAAATTAGATCATCTACAGAGTCACTAGATGAATCATTACCCACAGTGTACCAAGTTCAAATTACCAAAAAACTCTACTGTTACCATACAAAATGCAGGAAAATAATGAAATATGTGATAAAACCTGGTTTTCTTCTTGAAAAGACAGCCTAATGGCCAAAGTTCTGCAAGATTCAATCACTTGTATGTCAACCATTGGACAAGTGTCCCTTTGGGCACTTGTTTGTTATTTTATTGACTGTGTGTACATAGAAATGACAAAGTATCAAGAGGAGGATGTGTCAAACTTAATTCAGAATATGGGTTCCCTTGGGATGAAGTGGATGGGCACAACAAAAAACACTCTACCTCATTTCCATTTAAGGTTCTTGATGCAAATGACAGTGGAAAGAAATAAGAGATGACAGGATAGTTCTTCAAAGTTATGGAATATGTAACAATTTTGCTCCCATAATTAACTCATCATAATGAACTATACAAGCACAAGCATCAGTGATAAGGTATTGCATGGGAAAAATGCATTTGGCAAGGCTTGCAACAAACTTCCAAGAGTGAATACATTGGTTTATAACACCAAAACATATGACATTTCTCAAAATCATCACACACATCAATCACCAATGCCACATGAATGGATTTATTTGGAAACATCTTTTCATCAGAAACAAGGCACAAAACATTTGATCCTTGCTTTACTACACCATCATTACAGATCATGTTGCTGCCAATGTTGTTATCAGTCTACTTTAATTTGCTGGGAATCCACACAGTTCATGAAAAATGCAAAATTTTCCTCCAACTGATTGTAAAAATTGTGATTACTGTTGAAAATTTCACAACCACTACAACATATCACTCAAAGGGGGGTGTAAGAAATATAGTCTAAAAGAGCCAAAATAACAGAGACTATTTCAGCATTTTGGTTGAAAAGGAAAGCAACTTTCCACTCTAAAGGTATTTGCTTGTATCATGATGTTCAGTTGGAACCAAACCAAACTGATTCTTGGATTCAATTGACTGAAGCTCCAACAGGCAAGTTTCAAATAGCAAATGCAAGTTAGCAGAATGCCGTAGCTAAGGCAGTAGCTAATGCAGTAGAAACAACAACAATTTTGAGGTAAGCCATTATATTGAATAAAAAGCAGTCCTTTGATGTGTCATCCCCCAATGGTTTGTGAGACCATATGCAACATGTACCAGAGAAGCCATTCAACAAGGATCTGCAAATGAATCTAAAATTTTGTAAGTCCTACCAAGTTTTGTCAAGTCATTTTCATAAGGTGACTGTATGATCCAGGAAGTAAAGGTGGATTGCTTGCAAGACAAGATAGTTGAGTGTGTAAAATATCACCAGGGAGAGAAGTTGAAAGCGGGAGTTGATATGAATCAGTCTCTCTCTGCTACTTTGAAATTAAACCCCAAGGAACCAGAGACACAATACATTCTTTGATTTGTGATATCATGAGTGGTGGAAAGGATTGAGTTGAGTGTAGTGCAGGAACCAAAGATTTCAAAAGAGCTGTACCAGGTAACACTTATCAATCACAGGTGTGCCAACATGCTACTGAATTAGGATTTGATCATGTGCTTCTTCAGATGCATCACAAAAGGAGTTGATGCTCATTAATATTTCACACAAGCAACAAAAGACATTGCTGGTTTACTAGCATTGAAGTATTTGCCATCTATATATGGAGAAGAGGTTACAGAGGTACAAGTTTGGGTCATAGTTATTCCAGTTCATATGGGTAGGTACAACAGTGCCACACTTTAGAGTTTAGAGTTATGGTTATTGAGGTGGCAAGCTAACATTTAAGAATGGTACTTGTTGCCATGCAGATGTATGCAACCTCTGTTTGAAATAAGATCATGGGGAACACTGATACAATCTGCAATATGGTCAAAAACAAGAAAACAACAAGAGACTGGACAGTCACCCAGGCTCGTTGATCTGGTACACAATCATTGACAATGTATTGTACCTTTCATGAAGGATTTATCAGTACAATCACAATGAAAATGATCTTTATACAATCACATCATTGACACAACTACAACAGCTAAAACAATGAATCTCTTTCACCTTTACAGAATTTCTTTTCAAGTTAAACAAAGGGGATGGCTTTGAAAAAATGGAAATGAGCCAATTTATCCCTGGTAGGCATGAGTACATCAATCAACAGACAGCAACTATCACTTGGATTGGGCACACACATAGTGGTGCAACAACATCAATGGCTGCAATTGAAAAGTTCAAGCAATCACTACAGCTTGGCACCATAACACTTCCACATAATGATTGCTAATTTATCACCCCAACAATGCACTCTGCGCCCTAATCAAGGTATCCCAACCAGTTAATAACCTCTTAATAGCAAAGGTAATACAATACCAAGGTTAGGCAGATGCATGCCCTGTTGTATGCACTGTGTCAATAAGCAAGAACAATGTAAGAGAAGGCATGGAAAGCAGACAGCACAAGTTTGCAAAAAATGTAGAGAATACTTTTGCAAGCATTGTCATGCTGGATTTCATCAGCTGGATATTCCAATCTTTCCAAATTGCAGCCATCCCACAACTCAAATCACCACTCCAAATGCTTGTAGTAATAGTAACCAAAGATCAACACTACAGAACTCTCCAGCAAAAGCCGTGATTTCCCAACAAACTTCTCCAAATAATGAGTCTCATGGTTGAAAATTCAAACTCAAATGATGATGATAATGATAGAGATGATAACAGCAGTGATGGAGACAATAAAAGAAGCAAAAAACATGAAGGTATTAGGGATATGCAAACACCAACAACCACTCAATCCCAGGTAAAAATGAATTCCAGTGAAAATAGTGGAAACATGAGCCAATTTAACCCTCCTAAAAAGCAATGAACATTTAGATCAAGCCCTGAGCAATACTAATTCAGTGTCACATTCCAGACCTACAGGCAATGGCACTGAATATTAGAGATGATGCTCCAAGGAGGGTAAAGTGATCAAGATCAACAGTGATGAAAGTGGTGATTTGACCCCTCAAGACAGTAAAAGTGCAATAAATATTTAATAGTTAAATCCTGTTATGATAAAAAATAATCAGAAAATGAAGAATTGTGCAACATCAAATATATCATATTATGATATTGAATGCATCAAATAACAACAAACCTTTCAGAAATAAGTCCACCATTGTCTTGATTCATAAATATTTGATTGGTTGTAATCATCCCAAGCACACATAATGTTTACAATAAAAATGTCATGCAGACAATTCCATCTATATATGATGTGAGTTTGTGTCATTTGTTTCATAGGAGGATGGCCATCTGAAACATTTAGACAATTGTCCAAAAATTTGGTACCATCATTTGAAATATTCAATGATTTTAGAAACAGCCAATTATAATAAATTTAATTCTCAAGGAAGAAAAAATGCCAAAGAGATTAAGTGAAACCAGTGGTAATGGTATCAAATGAGGATGTGTTGTCTGTCTGAATGTTTGTTTTCATTAATAACTAGTTTGTTGTTTGAGGTAGAGCTTTTGCAATTTTATTTTACCAATGTATCTGGTTATCATTGTGATCACAAGAAATCCCATGAAAAGTGACTGTAAACATTTTGTAATTATAATTTAAATACATTATTCTTGAAATGAAGTATACAGCAAATATAATAAAAATACTTAAAAATTCACCACTGTAGCACTATACTTGTCTATGTACAAAATCATTAATTACCACATACTGAAGACCTGGCTTGAAAACCAGACATGCCTGAATTGGTCAAACTCCAAATTTCAGTTCAATTTCTGTCAAATATGCATCCCTTGCAGCATTAATAAAAAGCTCTTCAACTAGGTTTTTAGTGATGACTATTGGGAATGGCAAATATTCAAACAGAGGAAATAAGTTTCCTCCTTTAATGGAAAACCTGTGTCATGCCTTGATCCTACCTTATGGTCCATGTTCTGTCATGATCTGTGTTGTACAAAATGGCATGCAAGGATAAAGCTAGTGTTTGAGTATGCCAACTGAGTTCTTAAGTAAGCAGTTACAGAATCTCTGTTGAGAGATTTGGAACCACCCAAAGAGGCTCATTGCTCCCAAAGAGGTGTGGTGGGTAACATAAAATAACTAGAGCCCTGTGGCTGTAAGTGCTGAACAAAATCGGTGCTCAGAAATTTATGAGCTATGTTGATGGAGTAATTCTGTGTTCCACTCAATCTAGGATGTTACATGATGCTCCAAGCAGGAAGACTGTTGTATCTTGGTTCGCAAAGAGTGGTCTGACCTTGAGTCAACTATCTTCTTGATGTCCATGGCATCTGGCCCTTGTCTGCCTACAAGGTTCATGAAAGAAAATGAGTCAAATATCAGTGAAGGTTTGTCACCAAATAGAAACTTCCATAATTTTGCTAGGAAAATCTACCAAACAATGAAGTATGACTAAGTTGTAAATTTGATGGAAACAATTCAAACACATCAAATGTAAATCATTTCATAGAGTGTTCTAGAGGGGAGTTTACCTTCACAAGAAGTCATTCATACAATTTTGCCACAAATTATTATTGAAGACAATATATCACAAGAGTTCCATACCAACCAAAATGAAAAAAGGAATTATTCTAGCTAGCTTTGCTAGTGAAACAAAAGTATATGTCTATCAAATATACCAATAAATAGACCAGAGAAAAGCAACTAATTTCATACCATTCAATGACTTCATCTTCTTATTACTATCAGCACAAACAAAGACTATTACAAAAACATTAGTCATTCAGTCATTAGTTATTTTAATAATAAGGCTTATTCACCACATAAATTATTGTATCTTCTTACATAAACTCAGTCTCATCCGGTGATGAGAATTCTCAATATGGCAATATTTTTGGTAATTTACTTAAATGCCATCACCACCACCACTCCCACCACAACTAGATATATCAATTACTATCCATGATTGCACAATTGTTAAAGATCCACAGCTTGTAGTGCAACATTATTGAATCATCTTCAAACATGAACTTAGTGTCAGATACAGACACACTGGAACAAAAGATGTTACTGTACATCATCACCTCTCTAACATAATGTGGTTTGGTGGTTTTGTCAATACTACTTATTAAATCAAGTGATCTTGTCACTACACCAATAGAATTGTTTTTGTTTGCAAATACCAGAGAGATGGAATAGTGGTAAATCTTGGTTACAACAATTGCTTTCAATGGTTAATGGATAACTTGAACTATTGGATTATTTTTCAACCAGATGCTATAGAGCCCATATATCCTGATATGCTTCAGGATTATTGACAGAGACTCTGGAAAGAGAAAAGAGTGATTGTAAGCATTCATGGAAAGAAGTGGAAGATCATCAAGATTCACCACAATGGACTTGGACATTCTTTTCTGTATTCATTTCCATAAGTGAAAAGAGTCTCCTATTTAATGAGCAGTAAGTATCAAAATTGAAAGAACAGATTTATAGCAAGCAAAGTGAGTGGAGGAGACAGTGTTCAGTTCACAAATAAAACATGCAAAAACCAGAACACAACACATTCATTATAAGGAATGTTTAATACCAAGAGATTGCATTATAAGGAGATTAAAAATCAAGAGACCCACATCCAACCTAAATGAGTTGATGTAAAGAGTAATACCAGGCACAAAAAGAAGATGTGATGCTTTGGCAACAAGCACTGGACCAATAATTCAAATAAACAATGGAGATAGAAGGATAAATGCCCATAAAACACAACTCAGACCTGATAGAATCAATCCTAGCAAATCATTCAATAACACATCAATGACAGTGTACAAGATTAAAAATATTCAAACTGATGCAACAGCAAATTTGTTTGAGCATCAAGTATTCCAACCTAGGCACCAGGTAATTGATGTTATGAAAGAGTATTAAGAAGTACATTTAAAATGAACTACAAGTGAAGCAACATTTTACACCAAGTCTATTGATGCATCAATTAGCAAAATGGCATCAATTCAGGCAATACAAATAAGATTCCTAATCTGTAAATATTTAACAACAAAATAACTAATAATAATTTACTTCTTTCTATGCTACTCTGCCGTTATTACCATAATCCATACTTGCCTTCAAAGATTAGTACTCTTCAAGAGTTAGAGGGTTGTGACCAAAATATCTAGACCTTGTCCCACCAATATAATAAAATTAAGTCAGTGTAAAAAAGAGACAAGTCACAGCTTTCTAATTTTCACACTGTTATTGAACTGGTACAAATATCAAGGAGAACCAACTGACTTAAATCGTTTGCAATGGTCAGCCAAGACATTTTGAATTCATTCCCTGAAACATTGCATCCTCATATTCAGAAACAATATTTTTGGTGACAGATTTCTGAATCTTTGGTGAATCGTTGATAAAATACCACACATGACACCATAACACAAAGCAGGAATAAGTACAATCCACACTGTCTAAGAATTTGAATCAAACAGTCATTTTGGAACACATTGTCATTTTGTCTCAATTCATTAATGAATACTGAGTCAAAAATAACTATATATAAATAAACAATTTGTCCTTTCAATCCATTTCTCCTATGATATCCTCTGAAATTGTACATTGGATGTCATGTGCATAGTTACTTGACCTGGATGTTTACTGACCAAGTCTGGCTGTTGACTATTCAAAATCATTCAATAACCCTAAAATACAAAATTATCATAATTCGAAGTAGTGAATATACAGTACCTGTTGTCTATCTACAGTCACACTCCATCAATGCACTGTACTTCCTCCAATGTTTCACGAGACAAGAAGCTATGTTGTTCCTACACAAATCATCATTTGGTTGAACCAGTAGAGGAACTAGTCTCAGATATTTCATTGTAGAAGAGTGGATAAATAGTTTCTCATCGTCAAACATCTTGGAAAGATTACAAGCATCATGGAGAAGCCATCTCAGTGAAAGGTACTCTTTTCATCATTTGACAGAAATATCACAAAGAAGTCCTTGCTGCCAAAACATATCTTGAGATAGATTCTAAAAGGATGTCACGAAAATAACACTATGTGTATAATCAGTTTATAATATGGGGACTGTTACTAAATCAATTGTAATATTCACTTTTACTGATACCATTGACTTTCTGACAAGTCCCCTTTTGAATATGTGCCTTTGTTGAACATCAACAATCATATCTTCTGCATAAAACAATGCAATTTCACAATAAGAACCTGTCCAGAGTAACAAAAAAGAAGCCTTCAAATTATTTCAGCAGTCCTTAGCTTCAGTTGTTGCAAATAGTTCTAAGTGTTTTTGATACCTTCATAAAGTATCAAAGTCTTCCTATGGATATTTTGTATGACTTATAACAAAAATAGAAAAATAATGTGTTGCAAGATTTCCATCATTGACAGGAATAAAAAGTCTGATACTGTATATTAGTAAACCTCTTGTTCCATTATCTGCACTGCTGACAGCAAGCTAGATCCTATATATATCCATGAACTATTCCTTCTCAACCTTTAAATTCCATGTATTATTTCCTAATCAGAATTGTTATGATTGGTATCATCAGAACTGATATCTTTACCTAGTCATAATTACATTTTAGTGTCCAAAATGAACAGTTGATGTACCTTGGGTTTTCTATGTGATGATGTTGAATCAAATCAGCTACTCTTTCTAAGAAATATCAAGGTGAGAGGATGGTAAGTTGAATTTAATATCTGCACAATAGTGGTCTGTTCCACAGTTTGCCTTCAAAAGCTTGAACTTTAAAAATAGTGTTGATGAAAGATCCAAGCTTGAGTTTATCACTCAACATTTGCATGAAGTGAATTAAAAAATCATCCATGGTACTAGAGCTTTTTCTTGATAAATGAACAATGATGATTTGAAGTAATAAGGAAATTCTCTTGTAAACTTCATGCAAGCCTTGAAAAGATGGTCAAAGTACTATAGATAAGAGGGCTTTTTGATACTTGATGTTTTTTGAATTGGAAGACTTTACATTTGCAAAGTATCCAGCCTCAATAATAGAAATCCTAGGTCCTGTTAGGAATTACAGATTTCAGCTTAGTTGGAATTGATGAATGTCACAACATTTCAAAATATTACAACACCAACACCTTCACCAACACCAACACGAACACGAACACCAACACCAACACCAACACCAACACCAACACCAACA
>JACCDI010804546.1_pt1 | contig 22190 bp, 17 predicted proteins | sample 7442791 | NCBI WGS metagenome assembly JACCDI01 (sample SAMN15323434, study PRJNA562643) | freshwater metagenome | isolation source: river surface water | place: USA:Blue River Watershed | collected 2017-08-15
AAAAAACCCGCCACTTTCGTGGCGGGTCGATCGGCCCCGGTCTCCCGGGTCCCGAAGAGAAAGCCGATTAGGCGTTCTTCTTCTTCTTCTTTTCCTTCTTGGGCTCTTCCTTCTTCTCTTCGCCGGCAGCGGCGACGGCGACGGAGAGGACCTTGGTCTTCACGTGCTTGTCGACGTTGACTTCGACGGCCTTGCCCTTGAGGTCGGCAGCCTTGTCAGCGCCTTCGGTCTCGGGGGTCAGGGTGAAGGAGGTGTCCTTGCCGGCGACGGTGACGACGAGTTCCTTCTTTTCGGAGTCGTACGACTTGACGGTGCCCTTGGAGGAGATCTTGGCGCCGCAACCAGCCTGAGCGGCGGCAGCGAGGGCAAGAACGGTGAGGATGCTGAGGATGTTCTTCATAGGATTACGGGGATAGAACCCCAATGTGGCCCTGAAGTTGCGGAAGGTAAACCACAATCGGGGTTGAATCCCTAATGTCACCTAACCATCGTCCGCCCATGCCCAGGTCGACCCCCCTGCTCCGCCCCCTCTTCATCGCCCTTTTAGGGCTATTTTCTGCGGTGCTGGGTGCCCATTCGATTCCCGACATCCCTGTCCGAGGCGCCTTCCAGACCGGCGGCGAGGCCGAGATCACCATCGAAATCAACCCCCGCAACTGGGCCGAAAGCCCGAAGGTGGCCCTTTCCTTGGAGCAGAAGGAATTCCTGACCTACACGGACGCCCAACGCGAAGAGCTCCTCAAGCAGACCCGGGCTTTCGTGGCGACCTACCTGGAGTTCACCCTCGAGCCGATCGGCCGCGTGCAGCCTGACTTCACCTACGACTTCGTCGCTGAGACGGGTAAGCCCCTCATGAAGATGGACGACGCCGTCGTCGCCCGAGGTCGCTGGAAGACGAAGATCCCCGCCGGCGTGACCGGCTGGAAGGTCCGCTCCCTGCCCGGCCACAAGGTCGCCACGGTCTTCACCAACTCCGTCGACGGCAAGGAACACCCCCGCTTCATGGTGATGTTCCCCGGCGAGACGAGCTTCACGTTCGACCTGACCGGACTGACCGCCAAGCCCCCGACCGGCCCCACCCCCGGCAGCGTCGGCACGCACGACACCGACCGCGGCACCGGCGCGACCTTCGTCAGCTACCTCAAACAAGGCTTCGAACACATCCTGCCCGAAGGCCTCGACCACATCCTCTTCGTCCTCGGCCTCTTCCTGCTCTGCCGGGCTGGTAAGCCGATCTTCATCCAAGTGACGACCTTCACGGTCGCCCATACGACCACCCTCGCCCTGGCGACCTTCGGCTATGTCTCGGTCGACCCGAAGATCGTCGAACCGATCATCGCGGTCTCCATCGCCATCGTGGCCTTGGAAAACATCTTCCGGCCGACCTACGGCAACTTCCGCCTTCTGATGGTCTTCGTCTTCGGGCTGATCCACGGCCTAGGCTTCGCCCAACGGCTCATCGACGAACGTATCCCCGAGGGCTCCGTCGTCAGCGCCCTCCTCGGCTTCAACGTCGGCGTCGAATTCGGCCAGCTCGCCGTCATCGGCCTGGCCGTCGCCGCCACCTTCTGGATTAAGGACGAGGAGAAATATCGCCGCTGGGTCGTCATCCCCGCCTCGGCCCTGATCGCCCTCGCCGGCATCGCTTGGGCCTACCAACGCCTTTCCTGAGGTAGGGGCAGCACCGCGTGCTGCCCTAGTTGCCCTAGGTAGGGACGCGTCGGGGACGCGTCCGCCCCCGCCCCTAACGACGGACGCGACACCGTCGCGCCCCTACCCGCCACCCGAAACGAATCTTCCGCTCAAAGGGAGACCGGAAACCGGAAAGTTTGCTTCGGACATATGTACCCCTGCCAAATATCCGGTTCCCCCATGGTGCCCCCCTTTGAGCTATGCCCCTCCCCGATACTCAATACTCCATACTCAATACTCTCACTTCCGGCCAACTGGCCAACTGATCAACTACCCGTGTCCCCTTGCCAGCATATCCCCTCGCGAACTTCGTTCGCGCCCCGCAACTCTTCTCCCCTCTCCGGGGTTCAATCTTTGAACACCCATGAAAACCCTCGGCCTCTCCCTCCTCGCCCTCCTCGTCGCGACCTTGGCCTCCCACGCCGTCCCCGAAGGCGACAAACCCGCCCGCAAAGACGCCCCCGCCAAGCGTGACGGCGACCGTCGCGAAGAATTCCTCAAGCAGCACCCCGAACTTCGCGAGACCCTTGAAAAACTCAAGGCGATGTCGCCCGAAGAACGTCAGGCCTGGCTGAAGGAGCACCCGGAAGTCGCCGCTAAGATCGAGAAAGCCAAGGGTGCCCTCAAGGAGCGCGCGGAAAACCTGACCCCTGAGCAGAAGGAAAAGCTCAAGGCCAAGCTCAAGGAACGCGGCGAAAACCTCTCCCCGGAACAGAAGGAAAAGCTCCGCGAGAAGATGAAGGAGCGCTTCGAAAAAATGACCCCTGAAGAAAAGGCCGAATTCCTCAAGAAGCACCCCGAGCTCAAGGAAAAGCTCGAAGGCGACAAGAAGTAAGCCCCCGTTCACCCCTCCTCTCAGGGCGCGACTCCGGTCGCGCCCTCTTTATTTAAGTAGGGTCAGTACTGCGTGCTGACCTAGTTGTCTCCCGGTAGGGTCGGGACCGCGTCACGACATAGCCTGCCGCTCCCTATTCTCAGGTCCCGGGTCTCAGCCGCCAGGTCCCGGGTTCAGGTGTTCAGCACCAGGTACAGGTTCAGGACCCGCAACCGTACCCGCACCAGAAGACCCGAACCAGATACCCGATCAACCGAGACCTGAGACCCGAAGATGATTTTCCGGGCCTCCGAGCCTCTGTGCCTCGGTCTGCCCCTCCCTATACTCAATACTCTAAACTCTATACTCTCAAATGATCACCTGGATCATTTGAGCTCCCCCATCATCTCGACGAGATTCCGGACGACGATCTCCGACGCGTCCTTCTGCACCTGATTCGTCCCCAGCCAGGTTTCGTAACCGCCGAGCTCATGCTGACGCGGGGTCGGGAGATACCCATGCTTCCCGTTGGCGAGGCCGACGACGATGGTCCGCCCGAACGGACTCTTCTGCTTCAGCTCCAAGCCGGTCTCGGCGAAGGTCTCGAAAGGCACGCCGCAGACCACGGCATCCCCGACCCGGAAAGCCTGCAGGATGACGTCCACGGTCTCCTCCGGCCGGTTCGCCGCCGACACGGTCCGATTGGCATAGTCCCGGGCGAGCCGAGGCAGGCGGTCGATGGCGGCCTGGTCCTTGATCGCCAGCACGGCCTTGGCGTAGAGCAGCTGCTCCTTCGTGGGCTTACGATACTTGAGCGTGATGAGCCGCTGGCGGACGCCCAGCACGACGTCGGTCTGATGCTTGGGGATATCCTTTGAGGCCTGCCAAGCGACGTCGGCAGCCTCGCTGGCGACGATGCGGATCTGCTCGAAAGGCGCCCGGGGCGGCCGGCCGACCCCGAAGGGCACGTTGTTGATGTCTCCGGAGGTGCCGTTGGACATGGCGGCCACGAAGCCTTCGCCGGCGCCAAGCCGCGAAGGCATGAGCCGGGCGAACTCGCCGTAGTAGTCGGCCGAGACCTGGCCGGAGGGCGTCCCCCCGACGTAGTGGAGGGAGTAAGTGGCGAACAAGGCCAGGGGCTTGCGCTTGGCGTCGACGACGGACAGGACGCTGATGTCAGGATCGGTGGGGCCGGCCGGCCGGTCCAGGACGTCGGGCGAGGTGCCAGGGTTCATCTTCACCTGGTCGTATTCGCCGAAGGGATTGGGCGGCATCTTCCCCGGCTTAAGGAACCACCGCCGGTTGAAGACCTCATGGGTCAACGGGCGGGCGGCGACGCCGACCCCCGCCGGACGCAAGGCGGCGTGCGCCCGGATGATGGCCTGGGAGACGCCCTCCAGCATGACTTGCCGGTAGGCCGCGGCGTTCGACTCGGCTACGGACAGCTTCGCCCCGGCCGCCGGGGCCTCGTCCGCCGGGTTGACCCCGGAATGGGTATGGGTGCCGCTGACCATCATATTCTCGACCGGGATGCCGGTAGCCTTGGCCGCCAGCTCCTTGGCCTCGGCGACCACCTTCTTAGGGACGCCGAGATTGTCGATCACCACCCAGGCGAACGCGGTCTTGCCGTCCGCCAACACCAGCGCCCGGGCGTTCAGCGGGTCATGGGCCGAGGAGGCCGGATTGGCGTTGAAGCCCCCCGGCATGTTCATCGGGAACTCCTTCGGGGTGATATCGACCGCCGCCGCCCCGGCCTTCAACGGAGCCGCCGACAGGTTCGCGACCGTCGAGGCCGCTAGCATCAGGATAAACGCACAGGGTCGCATGGGGGTATGGGGTATGCCCAGCATCCTGCCTCCTCCCCCACCCCTTTCAACCCCGCATCCGTCGCCCGGAGGTAGGGTCAGCACTGCGTGCTGACCTAGCCGCCTTGGGTAGGGATGACCGGCTCGGTCATCCTTCGCTCTCGGTAGGGACAGCACCACGTGCTGCCCCTAGCCGCCTTGGGTAGGGACGCGTCGGCGACGCGTCCGTTGTCTTCCGGTAGGGTTGAGCGCCCTCGCTCAACCGCGGCTATCCAAGGGCGGTTAGCCCTACCCTGATCGACTCTCTCCGGGCCGCCGAGCCTTTGAGCGTCCAAACCTCTCGTGTGTATCCCTCGCCCCCTGCGTGAGCCCTTAGCGCAAGCTCCATCCCTCATCGAAGAACCCGGCATCCCTCACCATGCCGGGCCACTGCGCCGAGGGCGGCACGGTGACATCGATTAAGGCCCAGTCAGGCAGCTTAGGGGTCTGCAAGGCGTTCGTGACATCGCTGCCCTGACGGAAGGTATAGCCGCTGTTCAGGACGACATACCGATCAGGAGCCAGCGGATTAGGATGAATCAGGATGGGCGCATGCGTCGCCGCATCGCGGCTGACCGGCCCGATCGTCACTTTGCCCGCCGACCACTTCAGCGGCAATCGGTCCGCCATCCGCGCGATGACCCGGTTCGACTCGGCGTCGCCCCACAGGACGACGTGCTTCGACTTGATCAGCTCATCCGTGACGGCGGTGTCGTCCACGACGGTCACTTCCCCCCGGAAGTTCACCTTCCACTTTCGGACGGCTAGCTCCAGCTCGGACTTCGCCCAGGCGTCGACCTTCGGGCAGGAGGACTTGCCCGTGGGACGTACGTACACGAACGCCCCCATGAACGCGTCGTCTATCGGGCCCTGAAGGTCATGGCGCTTCCGCAGTCCGCCTTCGGTCCGGTTGAGGGTCCGCGGGTCCGCCCACATGTCGCCGAGCTTCTCGAAACGAGTCACGCCGTGGAAGGTCTGTCCGTCGACGGTCACCTCCGGTGAGCCTTCGTCCGGCCAGACCGCGAGGACGCCGAGGCTGAACCCGGTCACGCCCTTGGTCTTCACCGTGAACTTGGCCGGGCCGACCTTGGCGGCCTCGACCTCGGAGACCACCCAATGCTCCTGCAGCGCGTCCACGGTCACCCAGTCGACCTTGTTGTATTTAAGGGTCGGGGTCGACAGACGGACGGTCAGAGGAGCCTTCGGGCGTCCCTTGGCGACCGCGGCATCCATCAAGGCATCCAGCTGCTTCTTGGTCTCCGGGTGATACTTGTGGCCGGTCTTCGGACCGACGAGCTCGGGGATCGCAAACCCCCGGGCGTTGGCGGCCTCGACCATCTTCAATCCCTGCCAGCGGGCGGGGTCCTCATCACCGCAGTACAGATAGACCGGGCGGTTCGAGAGGTTGAGGACATACCCCGGTACATCATATAAGGAGAAGAGCTTCCGCTCCCAGGGGGTCGGGGGAACCTTGCCAGCGGCGTCCACTTTGGCGTACTCGGTCGTCTCGACGAAACCGGCGCCCGGCGCCAAAGCCGCGAAGAGGTCGATATGCTGGGCGCCGACATGCCACGTCCCGGCCCCGCCCATCGAAAAGCCGCGTAGTGCGACATGATCCCGGCTGAGGCCGTATTCCCGGATGGCATGCTCCATGGCTTCGAGGACGTCGACCTCCCCGGCGAACTTGTAGGCATTACAGAAGCGGCCATAGATGTTAAGGGTCGTCAGCCTGGGCGGCGGCGGCGTCTTGGCCTTGCTCATCTGAGGGACGATGAAGGCCAGCTCGGTCAGGACGTCGCTCCGGCCATGCAGCCAGACGTCCAACCGCCCCCCTTGGACCGGCCGGTCCTCCGGAATAACCAAGCCATACGGCTGGACGGAGCCGTCGATCTTCGAGCGATACCCGCGTACGACCTGTCCCGTCGCGGTCCTCCAGGGCGTCTGGCCCGACTTCAGGGCGGCCAGGCGCTCGTTCCCGACCTTGAGGAGGTTCCGTGCGTCAGCCACCTGCTTGACATTGTAGACCTCGTTCAGCTCGACCGCCCAAAGCACCGCCTTGGAGAAGATCTCCACGTCCGGGACGTAGTCCGCGACCTCCCGGGCGAGGGCGCCCGGCTTCTTCAAGGCTTCCACCTCCGCCTGCAGCTTGCGCCCTGCCGTCAGGAGCTCCGCCTTGTCCTTCTCCGGGAGCGGTATGCCGTTCGGCGGGCTCTTCGCGTTCTGATTCTGCGCCGACAGGGTCACGGTCAGCAGGAACAAAAGGCAAGCGAGGCGGCAAAACATGGCGTCAGTGGGGCGTGGCTCCCCACCCTACGCCCCACCCCGCCTCTTTCAATCCCACATCCGTTGCCTCGTGGTAGGGTCAGCACTGCGTGCTGTCCTATCTGCCTTTGGTAGGGATGACCGGCCCCGGTCATCCCTGTATCTCGGCAATGTCAGCAGCGCATGCTGACCCTCGTCGCCTTGGGTAGGGACGCGTCGGCGACGCGTCCGTTGTCTTCCGGTAGGGTTGAGCGCCCTCGCTCAACCGCGGCTGACCAAGGACGGTCAGCCCTACCCTGATCGACTCTCTCCGGGCCGCCGAGCCTCACTCCCTCCCTCCTGCCCTTCGAAGCCCTCGTCCCTCGGCCTCTGAAATCCACCCCGTGTCCCCTTGTCACCTTGCCAGCATGTCCCCTCGCGACGGCGTCGCGCGCCCCATTCGCCCGGCTAATGCTCCGCCCTCCGTAGTCATATTTTACTTATGCCTTCCGGACCGGCCCCGCGCCCCTTGCGCCCGCCGCGCGGAAATGTCAGTCTAGAACTTTATACAACAATCCTACCCTGCTCTTTCGCATCCTCCTCAAATAATCCCTCATCCTCCATCATCCATCGCAACTCACCCATGCGTCCCTACGTCCGCCCCCTCGTCGTCACCTCCGCCGCATTCGGCCTGGCCTGCCTGTTCTCTTATCTGGCCATCCTCCTCACGGAGCCTTCTTCGGCCCGTCCTTCCGGCAAGGTCGCCGGAGGAACTAAGGCCGCGGTCGAGCAAAAGCCCGAGCTCAGCCCCGAAGCATCCTTCGCGCAGGCCAAGCTCGAGGCGGCCGGAGGCGACCCCGAAAAACTCCTCGCTTTGGCGAACCACTACCTCATCGGGATCGGCACCGTGCGCGATCAGGCGGAGGCGGCCCGGCTGCATAAGCTCGGCGCCGAAAAGGGCGACGCTTTCTGCCAATCCTGCTACGGCCGCGATCTTCTCTACGGCATCGGCGTCAAGAAGGACGTGGCCGCCGGGATCATCTGGCTGCGCAAGGCGGCCGATCAGAACCAATGCGACGCCGAATACGCCCTGCACATGCTCTATGAGGACGACGAGGACATCAAGGCCGACCTCCCTGAGGCCCGCAAATGGCTGCTGCGCGCCGCGGAACACGGCCATCATGGGGCCCGGGCCGACCTCGCCGAGGAGATCATCAATGCGAAGGATAAGAAACGGTTCAAGGCCGTGGCCAACTGGGTCCGCGAAGGAGCCATGGCCGGTCACGATCGCTCCGCCCACATCATGTCGTTCGTCTACGAGGAAGGCCTGGGCACGCCGCCGGACCCTGTGGAATCGATGGCCTGGCGTCTGGTCTTCCTCAACGTCTCCGATGAGCTCAAGCCCAAGATGTTCAAGGAAGACTACGACGCCCTCACGCCGGAACAACAGGAGCAGGCGGAGAAGCGAGCCCGTGAGCTCTCCGGCGAACGTGCGTATGAGTCCCCCTTCGCCCGCGATCCCGCCGAGGTCGCCGCGGAGCTGAAGGATTTCGTCGAGACCAAGGCTCGCGCGGAGAAAGGGGACGCCAAAGCCCAGCACCATCTTGCGTTCCTGCTGGATGAGGGAATCGGCACCAAACCGGATGCGGCCGAGGCCGCGAAATGGTGCCGTCGATCGGCCGAACAAGGCTATGCTGAAGCGCAGTATTCCCTGGCCCAGACCCTACGCGTCGGCGATGGCGTAGCACCGGACATGAAAGAGGCTTTCCAATGGTATCTCAAGGCCGCCCGGCAGGGCCATGTGGACGCCGAATACTCTCTGAGCGTCTGCTATTTCAGGGGCGATGGCGTCGCCATCGATCTCAAGGAATCCCGCCGCTGGTCCCTGATCGCCGCGGAGCACGGCGTGCCCGCTTCCCAATGTCACATCGGCTTGGAGTACTACGGAGAGAAACCCGATCCGGCCAATGACACCCTCGCCGCCCGCTGGTTTCGCAAAGCCGCCGAACAGCTTCACGCGGGCGGAGCCTTCTTCCTCGGCCGCTGCTACCTGAAAGGGCGCGGCGTCCCCAAGGACAAGATCGAGGGAGTGGCCTGGATGTTCACCTGCGCCAAGGAGATGAACGATGACCACCAGGAGACCCTTCAGGAAATCCTCAAGGAACTTTCCGAAGATGAGATCAAGCAGGCGGACAAGCGGGGGCGGGAAATCTTCACCGAGTGCCGGAACAAGCTGAAAGCCGCCGAAGAGAAGAAGTGACCCCTCGTCACCGGACCTCTTAAGCGTGCCCGTGGCCCCTTTTCCCTCGCACCATCTGATCAAACGAGCCCCCGGGCCTGTCACTTTCGGCCCTCGTTAGTCCCCATGCCCACGTGTCACCATGCCAGCGTGCCCCCTTGCGCATGGCCTGCGAGTTCACCTTTGCACGGCATCTTTGTCTCCCTTGCCCTTGATTCTACCCCGTGTCCCCGTGTCACCGTGCCAGCGTGTCCCCTCTTACGACGCTTCGCGTCGTAAGTCAGAATCCGATCACCGTCACCGAGCCCTGGCTGACCTGCGTGGCTTCGACGCCGGTGATCCAGCGTTCCTCATACTCCGGACCCCATGAATCCGAGACGGCGACCTCGCCGGTCTCCTTGTTATAACCGACGATCATGCAGACATGCGCGGTATCGCGGTTGATCTGCAGCGGCTTCTGGCCTTTGCGCCCGTCGGCGACGGCCTTCTTCCATGCCGCCGGATCGGTCATGCCTTGACGCTCCTTGGTCCGGCCGTTCGCGATCTCGTTGTATTCCTTGGTAGAAAACATGGCCCACATGATCGGCTGACCCCGGTCGATGTACTTGGCGACGGTCCCCGGATCGATCTTGATGTTCGCGCTCTCGATCTTGCGTCCGCCGAGGCTCACGGCGGCCTTGGCTCCCGCGGCGATCGCCGCGATCGAAGTGCCGCCGCCCGCGCCGCTCTGGCCGGCCATGGCGAGGACGTACATGTCCGCCTGGACACCCATGTAGCGCATGGCGCGTTCCCAGGTAGCCGGCACGCAATACCCCTTGGGCCCCTGGTTCACCATGGGGATGTCCTTCAGGATGACGTCGCCGTTCGGCCGCTTCTCGAGACGGCTCTTCACGCGGGCGAAAAGCTCGGTGTCGGTGACACGGCTGCGGCCACCTTCGTCGGCCGATTTCACGGATAGGATGCGCAGGGCGACATATTCGTCCTTCGGCGCGGCGAGCAGGAAGGCGTGACCATTCCAATCCCAGCGACGAACGACCTCGCTCGTCTTGCCACCCTGCCCCATGCGATCAGCCGTCGGCTTGCCGAACAGCTTGGTGAGTTTCTCCTCCAGATCCTTGGCGTCCGCCGCGATCGCTTTCTTATAATCCTTGATCTGCTCGTCCCGCGCCTTGGCCTTGGCTTTGTCCTTGGCGTCTTTCGAACCGATCGAGACCGAATCACCCTTGTTGGCGAACATCAAGGAGAGCGAGGTTGGCTTGCCTTGCTCGGAAAGGAAAGCGCACGAGTAAGGCCGACACTCCAAGACGCGGTAATCGTCCTTGGGGTAGAGACGATAGCTCGCGTCGTTGGTCGTCTCCGACTCCTGCGGCCAGCCCAGGCGACCAGCGACCGCCTTGGCGTCGTCGTCCCAGAGGTTCGCGTCGGCGAACAGCTCGAGGCCGACGGCTTTGTTGACCTGCTCGACCGTCACCTCGGCCGCCGCCAGACCTACCGCTAGGAAACAGAGCAATAAACGCATGGTAGGAAATAATAAGAGTGGATGACTGAATTGATGGCTGAATTGAGGACTGAATCGAGGACAGAATGGACATCCGTTCCAAGGGAAACTGGAAACCGGGATTTCACCTGCGGGCATGATTCATTCCAGGTGACGGGTGACGGCCACGGTGGTCGGCTTTTCGGGAGCCAGCCGCTCAGCCTTCAGCCGCCAGAATCCGGAAGCAAGCTGCCCTGGCCCTCGTGCCCTCGAGTCCTCCCGTCCTCGAATTATGTCCCCAGCCAACCTCCAGCCCTCATGCCCTCCTGCCCTCGTGTCCTCGATTCTGCCCCTTGCCCCCGTGTCATCGTGCCCACGTGCCCCCTATTCCATCATTCATCCTTCATCTTCCATCCCAAATCTGTTCATCTATCTGCCATCTTAACCTCAATGCCTCGCCTATTTTTCATCATATCTCTGTTAGTTACGCTCTCCGCCTCCGCCCAGACCCTGCGCACGGCCTCGCCCTGGGGCTCCGGCGTCGGCCTCTCCGACCGTATCGCCGATCGCCCGGCCGACTGGCCGTTGCTGACCGCTCAGTTCGGCATGGTCACGCCGGAGAACTGCATGAAGCCCGATGCGCTCCAGCGTCAATCGGGCCAGTGGCGCTTCGAGCAGGCTGACCACTTCGTGGAATTCGCCCGCTCCAAAGACCTCAAGGTCGTGGGCCATTGCCTCGTCTGGGCCAAGGACGACCGCACGCCCGCCTGGTTCTACCGCGACGGCGATAAGCCCGCCTCGAAGGAAGTCCTTCTTGCCCGGATGAAGGCTTACATCGATACGGTCGTCGGCCGTTATCGGGGCAAGATCGCCATGTGGGATGTCGTCAATGAAGCCCTCGCCGACGGTGGCGGCTACCTACGCGAATCCGGCTGGACCCGTGCCTGTGGCGAAGAGTTCATCGCAAAGGCCTTCGAATACGCCCATGCGGCAGATCCCGACGCGCTGCTGATCTACAACGACTACAACAACGAACTCGACGGCAAGCGGGAGCAGATGCTCAGGCTCCTCGCCGACCTCCGCGCCCGCCGTGCTCCTGTCCACGCCATCGGTCTCCAAGGGCATTACGAGATCGACCGCGTGCCGTACGAAGCCCTCGAGAAGACGCTCGTCGCCCTCCGCGCCGCCGGCGTCAAGGCCGTCGTCTCCGAACTCGACATCGACGTCATCCCTCGTGGCCGCTGGTGGGCCGACGGCGGCAAGCATCGCGAAGAACTCGCCAAAGTGGATCCTTACGCCACCGGGTGTCCGCCCGACATCCTCGCCCGGCAGGCCGAACAATACGCCAAGCTCTTCGCGCTCTTCCGCCGTTATCCTGACGTCATCATCCGCGTCTCTTTCTGGAACCTGCACGACGGCCAGAGCTGGCTCAACGGCTTCCCCTGGAAGCGCGTCAACCACCCCCTGCTCTTCGACCGCCAAGGCCAGCCCAAGCCCGCGTATCATTCCGTCCTCCAAGCCCTGCGCTGAGGTAGGGATGCGATGACATCGCATCCGCTGTCTCTTGGTAGGGGCAGCACCGCGTGCTGCCCTAGCTGAGTTGGGTAGGGTCGGGACCGCGTCACGACATAGCTGCCATTCAGAATCGATGACTGCGTCGATGACCGATGACTGAATCGAAGACAGAAAGGCCATCTGCTCAGAGGGAAACCGGAGACCGGGATATATGCTGCGGGCATGATTCATTCCAGGTGACGGGTGACGGCCACGGTTATCAGCCTTTCAGGGGTCAGCCGTTCAGCCTTCAGCCGCCGGAACTCAGGCGCCAGCTAGTTATCCGTTCTGGCCAACCGGCCAACTAATCAAACGATCAACTAGTTGTTCACTCCAGCCCTCGTGCCCTCGAGTCCTCATGTCCTCGAAATAAGCCCCCCAGCACATTATCCGGTTCCCGCATGGTGGCCCCTTTGAGTTTTGCCTCTCCCTATACTCAATACTCCATACTCGATACTCTTGTATCGCTCCGATCAACTGAGCCTCTGAGCCTCCGGGCCTCTAATGCGTGCCCCGTGTCCCCATGTCACCGTGCCAGCTTGTCCCCTCGCGCATACGCGCGCTCCCCTCGCGGCCATCGTCTCCGCTATCCGCGGGCGACGATGCCGCGCAATTCCTCCATCGCCGCCCCGCCCGCATCGATCGCCGAAGTGCTGGCCTCGGCCACGGAGCTCTGGTGCGCGTAATCAGCGAAGACCTTGGCCTTCTCCGTGATGAGCCGGACCAGGGCCTCATCCACCGTCCCCTGCGCGATCAGCCGGTGGGCATTGACCTTACGCGTCTGGCCCATGCGTCGCACGCGGGCGATGGCCTGACGTTCGGTCGAGGGCTTGAATTGCGGCTCCATCAAGATGACGACCTGGGCGCACTGAAGATTGATGCCCACCCCGCCGGCTTCGATCTGCAGGGCGATGACCCCGAAGCCTTCGGTAGCCGCGAATCGGTCGATGACCTGCTGACGTTCCTCGGAGCTGATCGCCCCGTGGATCTGCGGACATCCGCCGACGAGCTCGCTGACCTCGTCGAGGACCTCACGGAAGAAAGAAAAGATGACGACCTTACGTCCGTCGTCGCGATAACCTTCGAGCAGATCCCGTAGGCGATCGAACTTGGCCGACTGTCGGTTCCCCGCCCCGATCGTCGCGGCGAGGCGCTTGTGCATGAGGTTGTCCTTGCTGGCCCGATAGGCCTGCAGGTCTTCCGGCTCCAGCGGGACGACCTCATCGGTCTCGGTGATATCCGGAAGCTCGGTCAGCACGTCGGCCTGGATGCGGCGTAGGTAAACGGGAGCGAGACGCATCCGGACTTCCGCCGGCGCGGGACGGACCTGCTTCAACAGGGTGACTACTTCCGCATCGGCCTTGGGCTGGACGGTCGTGACGAGCACATGGAGTTCGCTCAGGCGATTCTCCAAGGCGGTGCCGGACATGAAGGCCACGGAGGCCGAGACCTCGCATAGTTTACGGACCGCCTGCGTCCGCTGGGCGGTCGGATTCTTGACCGCGTGGGCTTCGTCGACGGCCAACAGGTCGACCGAGGTGATCTTATCCGCCAGCCGACCCAACGTCGTGTAGGTCGTGATGGCGACCCCGCCGTCGCGCTGCCACTGCTGCAGTTCATCGTCCCGGTCGAAGCCATGGACGATGATGGGGCTGAGCTTGGTGTGCTTCTTGACCTCACGCTCCCAGTTCACGAGCACGCTGTTCGGGGCGACCACGAAGAAGTGGCGCTTCCCTTGGGCGGCCAGATGGCACATCGCCGCCAGGACCTGGATCGTCTTACCCAAACCCATGTCGTCGCCGAGCAGCACGCGTTGCTGGCAGACCACGTATTGGGCCCCGAAGACCTGATACTTGCGAAGATTGGCCGTCATCAAACTCAGGTCCAGTCGGGTCGCCTCGACCGCGTCGGCGATCTCGGCCGGCAAGCCGCCCCGAAGGTCCGGCGCCGCCAAGGCGCCCTGGGCGACCACGCGGGCCGGCAGGATGCTTTCCAACAGCGCGATGAAGCTGGCGGAATTGTCGCCATAGCGACGCCAGACCGCCTCCGGAGCGAACGTCAGGCGCTCGGCGTAATCCGCCAGGCCGCGGGCTTCCTCGGAAACCCAACGCAGTTCCGCGGCCAGATTACCGTCCCGCCGGGCCAGCTCCTGCTGGGCCGCGACCGAGAAGAGATGGTCACGGACCCGCGTCTGCGCCCTGAAAGCACGTAGGCGCTCATCGGCATCATCGAAACGGATCTGGGCCTCCTGGGGTCGCGTCCCGAGGTCGCGGACCAAGGTCTCGTATTTGACCAAAGCCACCAGCAACCGCGTATCCGCCGGACGACGATGATCCGGATCCGGCAGCAGACGCACGCGCGCCCGGGCCGAGGCTTCGAAAGTACGGTAGGCTTGGAGCGTCGCCGCGGCCGTCACCTCGCCGATTCCCCGGTGACGTTGCAGGGATAGTTCGGTCTGTCCGGCCAGATCGGCCACCTTGCGGAATCCCGCCGACTGCAAAGCCCCGACCGGGGCGCCGAAGTCCTTCAGCTCGTCGATCGCCGTCGCCCTCATTTCGGCGAAGGCGGATTCGGCCACGACGGCGTCAGCCGCCGCGATGACCTCCGCCCGGGCCGACGGCACGGCCTGCTCGATCCGCCGCAGCTCTCCGTAAGCCCTCAGCCTCTCCGCCTGGGCACGTCCCTGCCCCGCCCGGACCTTCATGGCCAGGCCCACCCCTGCGAAATAATCTGCGATACCCTTGAGCACTCGCCTCCACTTTGCCCAACCACCCACCGCCCGCCAGCGCGAAGGTGCGTCGGAAGGGAACAATCCTGAGCGTTGAACACCCCGAAAGTTTGCACGCCGAACCAAAAAAAGACCCGGTCAATGACCGGGCCTTTTCACACAGAGCCTAACGACGGATCAGGGCTTCGCAGGAGCTGACTCCGGCTCCAACTGGACCATCAGGGGATTCGGCTTATGTTCGTACATGGCGCCCGTTCCGGCGTCGACACCGGCGCCGATGATGCCGCCGAAGATGACGTTGCCGGCCATGGCGGCGCCGCCGCCGCCGCCGACTTCGGACTGCACGATGACCGTCCGGCTCTTGTAGCCGGGCTTGCTCACGAAGACCGTCAGGGTGTCACGACGTCCGACCTCGAAGCTTGCCGGCGTGCGGGCGACCTGGCCGGAAGACAGACGCACCTCGGCGTCCTGAGGCGTCGAATCGACGACGAAAACCTCCTTCGTTCCGCGAGTGATCGAGGCGCAGCCCGTGCTCAAAAGGATGAATGTGGCCGCGAGGAGTAAGGATGGGGTACGCATGGTGACAAGGACTCAGCCGTCTCGTAGGCATACCGCAATAACTTTCTAAGAAAAGCGCCGGCGACATCCGGGCACAAAAAGGGCCCGGCACACGCCGGGCCCGTAAGCGTGCTATGAAGTCCGCTTAGAAGTTGTAGCCGGCCGAGATCGAGAAGGCGCCGTCGCCGTCGACCCAGGCGTAACCGACGGTGACGTCGATCTCCTTGGAGACGTTGCAACGGACGGCCACGCCGAACTGGTTGTCGGACTGGCTGTCGGCCGTGGCGAGGGCGAGGCCGGTGTCGAGGTCATAGGAACCGGCGGCGTACTCGGTGCGGACGCGGTCGTAGCTCACGAAGGCTTCCCAGGTCTCGTTGAAGGAATGACGGTAGGCGATGCCGAGGGACGTGACGTTCGCGGCGACGGCGACGGCCGTGGCGCCATCGAAGCCGGCTCCCTGGAGCTGGCCGTAGGAGGCGCCGATGATGATGTCGCCGGAGCCGACGCCGAAACGGGCGCCGAGGTTGAAGGTGCTGGCTTCGCCGTCGACGTCGTCGAGGTTACGGGCGGTGAGGTCCTGGTAGGAGCCGCCGATGAGGACGTGGTCGCCGAGCAGCGCGGTGCCGGAGAGGGCGAGACCCTTGATCTCATCGCCCTGGACGTAGCCGGCGCGGATGAAATCGTAGGACATCTTGGGGGAACCGGCGCTCTGCGCGGAAAGCGCAGCGGCGGCGGACAGGAGGGAGACGGTCAGTAGGGTATTCTTCATATAGGCCATGAGCATGCCGCCGCCCCCGCCTCCGCCAAGCCTGTTCTTCTACAAAATTAAATATAACATCTGTCATATAACAATCGTATAAACGTCTTAGCCGGCCTAACCGGCTCCGCCCCACCCTCCGACCATGGATGAGGAAGCCGCCTTTCGCCAGAATTGGCAGCGTCGCATCGATGGCTGCGGGCCCACTGCAGTTGCCTGGTCACCATCATCGTGCTGGTCCTGGCCTTCTTCGGCTTCGTCCTCCGCTGAGGCTGGTAGGGACGCGTCGGCGCACGCGTCCGCCTTAACCTCGGTCGCGACGTAGTCGCGCCCCTACCCATTCCCGCCACCAGCCCCCCTGACCTGCCACCCGCCAGCTATTTCGGCAAATTCGGCTCTTATGCGTTCCCAACCGCTAACCGCCAACACCTCGCGGCTCCGCCGCGCTAGGTAGGGATGACCGGCCCGGTCATCCTGAGGCGCGCGGGCCGCACGCCCCTACCTCAAGCGCCCAGGTCTCGTAGTATTTTGTTCGTGATGACCGGATCATGCCCGAGATGACGGACCCTCCGGATGACCTCTTGGACGTCGTAGGCGGTTCGGCGCAAGGTCACCTCACCCTTCCCTGCGTCGTAGGTCGCCCAGGTGGCGCGCTTGTCGTCGCCCCGGGGTAAACCCACGCTGCCCACGTTGATGACCGTCTTGTCCCCATGCTCGAGGGCGTAGACCCCTGATTTCGGCCACGCTACGGGGTCTTCACGACCTTCGGTCCAGATTTCGGGCACATGGGTATGTCCCACGAAGCAAAGCGGCGCCGTCTGGGCGGCGAAATGCGCCTTCAGGGCCCGGGGCGTCAGGAGATAATCGAAGACCGCCTCCGGGTTCAGGGAGGCGTGCGCTAACTGGACGCCCTCGTGACTTCCCGTCGGGCGCCACTGGGCGATTTGCTGTCGATCGGCATGCGTCAGCTTCTTCCGGGTCCATTCCAGCGCGCCCCAGGCCGCGTCATTGAACCATTCCTCATCTAACTCACCGACCAACCCCGCCTCGTGATTACCCTGCAGGCACACCTCCGCGGCTGAGATCATCCTTAGACAGTCATTCGGAAAGGGGCCGTAGCCGACCACGTCCCCCAGCACCACCATCCGGCGGACGCCCAGCTTCGCCATCTCCGCGAACACCGCCTCCAACGCCGGACGGTTGCCGTGCACGTCAGAGAGGATGGCGATCACGCATCAGATTCCTCCCTTAGGGTTAGTCCAATCGAGCTTCTCGAGAAGGATCTTTTCCATCTGCACCATCATCATGATCCGACCGCGGATGTCCTTACCCGCAAAACCATTACGCAGAAAAAGCTCCAAGGAACTTCGCAGCTTCTTCACGTCATCCCCCATGAGAGCCAATGGAGTCCTGCCGTGGACAAATAACTGAAAGTATACCTCCTTGACGGAGTCGCAGTATCTTTGGCCCAAGATCGGGTGGCACAGATAAGCCTTCGCCTCCGCGTCGTCATCGATCCCATAGTAAGTCGAGTTCTCAGAGGTCCCCAGACCCTTCAGCTGCGGGAAGACCCACCAGATCCAGTGCCCCGTCTTCCTACCAGCCTTCAGCTCGGCCAGGGCACGCTCGTAGGAGCTGCCATTGTCTTGGGCTCGGAGGAACCGCTCAAGGGACATGAGGCCGACAGTATGGGCCAGCACCCTCCGCGCTTGCAATGCTAACAGTCGATGTCAGTTTATTAATATAAGTCTTAAAAACTGATTTTACCCGACATGACCCAATTTGATCCCCGTATCGACCGTGATCTAGCCGTAAGGCTCGGCGAGGAGGCCGTCGCCATCGCCAAGGCCGGCCGGTATGTCGGCCCGGCTGGCCCGGTCGACATCTCGGGAGAGGTCAAAGCCTGCGTGCAGGCGACCGTCCACTACGGCGCCGACCACGCCCATCCGAACCCGGCCAAGGGTCCGCATTCGACGACCTATGAGGTGACCAACGAGACCACCCTCTCCGCCCACCGCCGCCATCTCGCCAAAGGCCACAAGGTGGTCTCGCTCAATTTCGCCGCGGCGACCAATCCCGGCGGCGGCTTCCTGACCGGCGCCCGCGCGCAGGAAGAGTATCTCTGCCGCTCCAGCGCCCTCTACCTGGCGATCAAGGACTCGCCGATGTACGCCTTCCATCGTCGGGAAGGCCATAAGCGCTACAGCGATGCCATGATCTATTCGCCCGACGTGCCCGTCTTCCGGGACGACGAGCATCGGCTGCTGCCTAAGCCCTACCTGGCCTCTTTCATCACTTCCGCCGCGCCGCTCACCAAACACCTCCATCCCGAAGAACTTACCCTGGTCGCGGATATCCTCCGTAAGCGCATCTGGAAGATCCTGACCGTCGCGCAGGCGCATGGCCACGATTCGCTGGTGCTCGGCGCCTGGGGTTGCGGAGCTTTCGGCAACGATGGCAATCAAGTAGCGGCGCTCTTCAGGTGGGCCCTAGAGGATGACTTCAAGGGCGCCTTCAAGGAAGTCACCTTCGCCATCGTCGACACCTCGCCCGAGAAGAAGTTCATCGGACCGTTCGCCGAATGCTTCCTCAAGCCGACCGAACCCTCCATCGACCCGCTCTGGGAAATCGTCGCCAAGGAAGTGGTCGGCAAGGCCAACGACGAATGGCGCCTCGTCCGCTCGACCAATCCGCAGGTCACCCATTTCCTCCAGATGGGCCTGCATGGCACCAACATGAAGTGCCTCTTCATCCCGAAAAAGGGCGACGAAGAAGGCACGGGCCAGGTCATTCTCAACGTGGGGCCTAACGACCTGAAGATCCTTCTCGAATACGCCGAAGCGCACCCCGAATCGCTCCGCGTGCAGCCGCTCGACTTCCCCCTCAACCTCGAAGGCAATGGCGACAAGGCCGGCGAGCCGACCCGCTGGGAAAACGGCGGGGCGATCTACGCCCATGCCCATCTCGTCTCCCCCGCCGGTCCGGAGCTTTATGCCCGGCTCGGGCCTTGGTACGCCGCAGCCCTGGAGGGCATCTGGAACTTCCTAGGCAAAGCCGCCGAATGGAACCGCAATAGGACGAAATGACCACCGAGCGAGAATTCCGGGAGAAGTGGCAACGTCGCATCGACGGCTGCGGGCCTTATTGCAGCTGCTTGGTGATCATCATCGTCCTGGTCCTGGCCTTCTTCGGCTTCGTCCTGCGTTGACCTAGGTAGGGATGACCGGCCCGGTCATCCGCGGGCGCGCGAGCCGCACGCCCCTACCCATTGCCGACCGACTTTCACGGCTTGAATGCGTTGACGGTGTTGGCCCGTCGGCAGAGCTCTTCGAGTTCGAGAGGCGTCGAGGGATGGAACAGGCCATCGTGGACGAGAGATCCTTTGACCCGGGCGGTGAGGTCGAGGAATAGGGCGGCGATCTCCGGGTGCAGGCCGAAATAGGGGCGATCGGTGCAATCCTTGAGGCGCAGTTTCTTGAAGGGCTTGGCGTCCTGCGGCCAGTCCCGCGGGTGCCAACGAAGGACGGGCCTCGGCTGCAGGTGGTGATGCTGGTTGAACCAATATTGGGCCCAGATGCTCTCCCACTCGAGCCCTGGGGCGGCGCTCGGGCAGCGGCTATAGGTGTTCACCTCCGTGGCGTTATCCCGATCGTGCACCCAGGCCGGCTTCCTGCCAAACTGCCGGTATTCGCACTGCAGATACTTATCGTAGACCCGTTCCCGCGGAACGGTTGGCAGATCCAATGGCCCCGGATAGGTATACGCCGGATTGATCGGCTTCGGAGGATTACCCCGGCAAGGCAGACCACAATCGTAGGGTTGGTCGATATAAACGATTCGGTAGTGGATGCCGAACGGGAACGACAGCAAGGGACCTTGGATGCGGACGTCGAGTTCCTCGGCAGCCGCGAGATTCCAAAGCCGGAACAACTGATGGACGAATGAAGCGCTCATCTCGCCACCTGTGCCCTTCTCTCCCCGCCTCGCAATCCGACAGCATGTCATAGTCAACCTAGGTAGGGACGCGTCGGCGCACGCGTCCGTCTCTTGCCTCGGTCGCGACACCGTCGCGCCCCTACCTTGGCCCTAGGAGGTTTTCTGGCTTGAGGGAAAATGGGGACTAGTCAGATTAAAAGGTGCAATGGGGTCTGGCATGAAAGGTAGCCTCAACATGGGCGGCTTTCCGTAAGGATAGTCCAGACCTCGCCCCTTTAACGCCACTTGCCCCGGAATCGCCTTAGCGATCCATAGTTTTATTCGGACGCGTTATCATCGCATATCTACTTCAGATAACTTCGTCTGATTTAGCTGTCCATTCCGAGGGAATACCAAAGTCGCCGCGCGAATCCGTTAGCACGGCTGCGAGCTGAGCCCGCTCCAATTGAGCCCAAGTAAGGCCGCCGCGATAGTAGCTGGCCACCTGTTTAAGCTGGCTGGAACCCCGTAAGCGCCGGCGGCCCGGACCAGATAGACGCTGAGGATTTATGACACCCACCGGGCGGCAAAACTTACTGGTTATCATCCCGATTGGTGTGACCAAATCGGAGTCACCCGAGATCACCAAGGCGACATCGCAAGAACCAGCTATCGCGTCGACCAACAGGTGTGAGGCCAAATTGACGTCTGACCCCTTTTCCTCTGCACGGATGATTTCCACCATGTCAGGTGGCGGATTGGCAGAGCGCGCCCAGGTTCTTCGCACCTTGAAATGGCCTTCGATGATTTCCAACGATGGTATCGTCCGCAAAGCCCGCCAATAGACTGACTGTCGTAAAACCTGCTCAGACGACCCTGCCTTGGCCGATACTGACGCGCTGAAATACTTGCAGCCGACGCAGTCGAACGCGGGAAATACAATCGAGGCCAACGCCAAAGGATTCAACCAACGCAGAGGGGTATCTTTCAGCGCGCCGTAGTACAGGTTGAAGCCATCGACATAGACGCAAGCCGTGGGCTTTCGCCTTTCTAAACGAAAGGGGGCGACCTCTTCCGAAGTCGCCCCGCGACCAGCCGATAAATCGGCGTGGAGGGATGTAGGTGAAGATTGAGACATCAGTGGTCGCAAATCAAGCGTGATCAAAGCGACAATGCCGCGAAGACTGCGCCAAGAGAATCGCGATCTGAAGAGGTGTTCGACCTAGGTAACAGGTGAGGCATTACCTCCCCTGCCTCTCTGAATTCCATCCCGCCACCTTCCACCCGAAGCGATGCATTCGATCAAAGGGCAACCGGAGACCGGGATGTATGCTGCGGTCATGATTCATTCCAGGTGACGGGTGACGGCCACGGCAGTCAGCCCCTCGGGAGTCAGCCGTTCAGCCTTCAGCCGTCGGCAGCCGGATGCCAGCTCCTCTGGCCCTCGTGACCTCCGGCCCTCGTGTCCTCGAATGATGCCCCGCCAACTATCCGGTCTCCCCCTGCTGCCCCCATTGAGCCCTGCCTCTCCTATACTCAATACTCCATACTCGATACTCTCGTACCTTCTGTTCAACCGAGCCTCTGAGCCTCCGGGCCTCTGATTCTGGCCAACCGATCAACTGGTCAACTTATCATTCCCCCTTGTCACCGTGCCCACGTGTCCCCTCACCCTTTCCTGCATTTGCACCCGAGCGCTTTTCGGCCTCACTCCGGGGGTGCGTTGTTTTTACGATCCGGGCTACGTCTTCCCGCTGCCGGAGGAACATCCCTTCCCGATGGACAAGTTCTGGCGGGCGGAGGCGATGATCCGCGCGGCCGGGGTCCCGGGGCTGTCGATCCACGGCCTCGAGCCGGCGTCGTTTGAGCAGCTGCTGAGGGTTCACACCCCCGAATACCTCGAGCAGATCCGCACGGGGGCGCTGGACCATGTCGCCGCGCTCAAACTCGGGCTACCCGCTTCCGAGGCCTTGCTGACCCGCTCCCGCCTGGAGGTCGCCGGCACCCTGGCGGCGACTGCGGCGGCCCTAGAGGATGGCCTGGCCTGCAATCTGGCCGGAGGGACGCATCACGCCTTCCCGGACCAAGGACAAGGCTACTGCGTGCTCAATGACGTCGCCATCGCCATCCGCGAGCAGCACCTCTCCAAGCCAAACCTACGGGTCTTCGTCTTGGACACCGATGCGCATCAAGGGAACGGTACCCACGCCATCTTCGCCGACGACCCGCGGGTCTTCACCTACTCGATTCATGTCGGCAAGAACTACCCCTCCGTCAAGACGCCTGGCTCCCTGGACGTCGAACTCCCCCGTTACGTCTCAGGCAACGCCTATCTCGAAGCCCTGGAAGGCAGCCTGATCACCGCCATGCA
>JACCDI010182552.1_pt1 | contig 22163 bp, 25 predicted proteins | sample 7442791 | NCBI WGS metagenome assembly JACCDI01 (sample SAMN15323434, study PRJNA562643) | freshwater metagenome | isolation source: river surface water | place: USA:Blue River Watershed | collected 2017-08-15
AAGGTGCAATTAGTATAGATGCAATTGAATTCATTGTTGGTAAAGCAAAAGTGCTAGCGACAGTAAGAGAAAGAGTGACTACACCTGGCATGGCCCCGATGCACTATGCACCAAGAACCAAATTCCTTATTGTAGAAGATGTATTAGAGTTTATCTATGATAATCCATTTAGTAAAATTGGGTTTTTAGGAATGGGCGAAAAAAAAATAGAACATCCAAATCTTGAATTTATTTCTTTGTCAACAACTAGTGATTTAGAAGAAGCAAGTACGAATTTATATCAATCCATGTATACGATGGATACCATGAATCTAGATTATATTGTTGTTAAAAAATTTCCAGAAACCGGCATTGGTCATTCTTTAAACGATCGGATTACAAGAGCATCTTACGAGCCTGAGTTGCAGGCTATTTAAAAGAAAAGGCCGAGTTAATACTCGGCCTTTTCTTTTAAATGAAATAGGATTTTATAATCCACAAACTATAAAATTTAAGCAAGAGCCTCAATTTCATCTGTTAAATCATCAGCAGATTCTCCTTCTGTTCCAATTCCAAGGGCTTTAAATTCCCAACCTCCGTTTTGTCTAGACAATCTGCACATAATTACAGCTGTGTGATCTCCAATAGAGTTTAATTCGTATTTGCACATTTCTTTTCCAGTATCAGCATTCACTAATCTAGCTACACAGTTATCAATTTCTTCGAAACTTTGTCCGCTAAAAGAGGTAATTGTGAACACTAAAGATTGCACATCATCACTCAATTCTTTAAGATTTACATTTATTACTTCATCGTCTCCATCGCCATCGCCTGTTAGATTATCTCCAAGGTGTTCAATGGATTCATCTTCACTTATTAAATTTCCAAAGTCAATAACTTCAATGACTTCATTTTCTGAATCTAATAAAACACAAGATGCATCAAGATCAACATCTTCATCTTCGTCTGCAGGGTCCCATCCAATACCCATGTATACTTTATTAATTAGTTCTGATTTAACTAAGTTGAAATTAAATTTTTGTTCTTTTTGTAAATTGATGCTCATAAATGTGGTTAATTGGTTGTATTAGTAATGTATTTACTCTTCAAGTGATTAGATATTATAGTAGTTAACTGCTTTCTAATTTTATCTTGAAGAAAATCAGGTAAACCAACATTAGAAACTTCAGGTGCTAAGTGTTCTTGATAAGCATCTTCCGATATATCATGTATTACTTTGTCCATTTGTGCCGCATTTGAATTTGCTTGGTCATTTGGGATACTTACTTTAGTTAAAACGTCATGTGCACATTTTGTTAAATAGCTAATCTTTAAAGTGGTACCTAATACTGGGACCCATCCTAAAAAAGAGATAAGTTGTTTCATGGTTGATTTATTTAATTATTAATAAATATATTTATTTAAATATATAAAAGAAAGCAGATATTTATATAATTTTAAGATTATTAAACAAACAATCTTTTAAATATATTTTATGGGAACAGAAAATAATACAACCAGCAGTTCGAATAGTAATTCAAATTCGCCGTCAAAACTTAGGTTTATAGACTTACTTTTCATTGTTTATTATGCAGTAGCTTTTGTTTGTTTTTTACTGAACTTTATTGGTGTGACTAATTTTTACGAGACTTATTTTAATGCTACATGGTTTGTATTTCCGTTCATTATTCAATTACTTGCAACAAGATTGATTACATTAAAAGAAATAATCGTTTCAAAATTTCCTCTTTCATTTAAGCCATTACTTAGATACCTTTTAATTTTTCAATTTATAATTCAGCATTTGATGGTACTTGTTTTAGTCGAGTACCCAAGTTATGGAGCTCAAATAAATAGCCTGAAAACTCAATTCCTAATTTGCAATACGGCTTTAATTATTTGGTCTTTATTTGCTATCTATCAAAAAATTACCACTAAGAAACCTGCCAAAGCGGACGATAAGAAAAAATAAACTTTATTTTTTAGTTATATTGTTAATTTAAATAATTATAAATCAATGATTTATATATTATATATTTTTAATTCCTCCATTTTTAAAAATATATATATTAACTAAAAAATAAATTTTATAAATTTAGCATATCTCTTAATAAAGAATTACAATATTTTATAATATGTAATACTTTAGTTTAATAATAATTTTAATAAAGATGGGGTTTTGTACTGAATGTGGAACGAGCTTAGATCAAGAAGCAAATAAGGAATTATTTTGCTTCAATTGCGGCGCTAAATTATCATTTGATGATGATGTAGCGTCTGAGGAAAATCCTGTGCAAAAAACAACCCCTAAACCATCTCTTCCAAAAGTACCTCTAATGCCTCCTGGTGCTACACCTGTCAAAAAAGATGGTCCTACATTGCCGAGAATTCCTCAAATGCCGCCAATGCCAGGTCAGAAGGTAGAACAAGAAAGTTCGAATGATATTCAATCAAAAGACTTGTCAACTAAGAGACCAGATACTTTTCAAAATGGACACGACTCCTATGGTATCATTCTTACAGATACCAGAAAGATTGCAAAACTTTGTAGATCAACATCCAATGATATTTTTAATATTATCAAGGACTATACGCATGAATTAAGCAGGTTCGGACATCAATATATTATTTTTGATTATGATGCTACAAGGTATCAAAATCAAAGTTGGGAGAATTGTGTTGATGAACTTTCTAAGTTTTATGACAAACAATCAATTGTACCCGAATACCTCTTCATTATTGGTGGAGATGACATTATTCCAATGCCTGTATTTGATAACCTTTCAGGTGTAGATGTTCCTGATAGTGACTATGAATCTGATGTTCCTTATTCTTATTTACAATCCGATGGTATTGAATATGCTATTTGGGACGGTACATTATATCAAGATGAAGTTAAATTGTATGTTGGACGTTTGCCTTTTGGGGCAGACTTTGAGAAAAGTCATTTAACTTCTTATTTTAATAAAGTTATACATGCACTTGAAAGTGATTTCAAAATAAGTAATTGTTTTAGTTTAAGTGCACAAAGTTGGCAAGATGCATCAGAGGAAGTTTTAGATGGGTTGGAATTAAATCAAAAGTTCATTGATTTCTCACCTACTGTAACTTTAAATGATGTGGATGATATATTTGACACTAGCTCAGATATATTATATTTTAACTTACATGGTAGTGATGCATATGAGCAGCCTCAGTTTTTTGGTGATTATGGATACAAGGCCATTTCTCCAGTTCAAATTTCTAACTTAGAAAAGTACAATATTATCATTACAGAAGCCTGTTATGGTGCAAAGTTTATAGGTTATAGGAGTCATGAATCGATGTTGTTGAATTCTTTAAGTAAAAATACTTTAGCCTATATTGGTTCTTCAAGAATTGCATTCGGTTCGTCTGATAAATATATAGCTTCAGCAGATGTAATTGCACAATCTGTGTTACGTTCCTTATCAAGTGGTTGTTCATTGGGTTATGCATTAAGCAGGGCGAGGATAAATAGTTTAGAAATTGCTGATTCAGGTTATGACGATGACGACGACGATGATGGATTTTATTTTTATAATGAGATGTATGACGAGTATTCGTTAATTACTGCATTGGAATTTAATTTATTTGGTGAACCAACTTTATGTGCAATGAACAATAGAGCACGAAAATTATCAAATCAAAGAGTTAATAAAGCCAACCGAGTTCCTAATAAAACTACGAAGGAAGAGATTTACAGTAAAGGGAGAAATCAGAATATTTTAGATGCGGTTAGAGCATCTGTAGATTTAGAATTTGAAAAAATATCTAGAATAATTCAAACTGAATTGTACAATAAGTATGAGCTTACTTCAGATGAATTGCAAAGTATTAGTTTGCGTAAATCAAAGACTAATTCAAAGGAAGCCTATATGTACGTGTATAGTAAGAAACAAAAAGATTTAAAAAATAATAAACTCTATTTCATTAACTGTTCAAAAAGCGGATCAATAAAAAAAGTAATAACGACAAAATAAATTTTTATGAATTGTATTAAGTGTAATGCAGATTTAAAAGAAGGTGCTAAATTCTGTGGCAAATGTGGAACCCCTCAAGTAGTTTCAAAGTCGCAAGATGTTCCTCCTTCATATCCAGTGCCCGGAGGCCAATCAACTGCTACAATTGCTTCTGCCCAAGTAAACAAGTCTGAGGGATCAGAAAGTGGAATTAATAAGGTAAGAGATAAAATTTTCTGGAATATACAACCTGGCGAATTGGCACGACGATTTAACGAAGCTCAGTTAGAACAAAATGAAAATGTTGCTGGGGGGATTATCATAAATGATGGTACAACAGCTTATATTAAAGCAGGTGGAGAATTCATTTCAGAAATTCATGGTGGTGCTTATAATTTTGTTGCTCCAGAAAAAGTAAAAGAAGCTCAGAATAGAGTTGGAGGTGCATTCAAGGAAGCAGCTGGCATACTTGAAAGAGGATTTACATTTGTATCTAATTTACTTTTTGGAAAGAAAGTTGAAGACAAAGGAGACAAAAAAGAGGGGGATTCAACTCCTAAAAAAGACAGTAAAACTGATGCTCAAAAAGAAGAAGAGTATAAGAAGCTAGTAGAAAAAAGAAAAAAGGGTGATTTGTTCTCTGTTACTTTAAAGTTGGACAAGAGTTTTATGTTGCCAATTTTATTTGGAACAAATTTAAGCGAAGAAGAATTTAAGAAATTACCACCTGCTGAGCAAGATAAAATCAATAGGGATAAAATCAAGACTAAAGTGCTTGATACAAATGTAGCTTTTGAAGCTTACTTTAAAATCGATGATTTTAAAAAATTTGCTGAACATTATTTAGGCGATAAAGAAAAAGTTACTTACTCTGATTTAATCAATGAAGTGAAGCCATTAATTAGGGCCTCAGTTCAAAGTGTATTGCAAGATGTGGATTTAAATTCAACAAATTTTTCTGATGAAACAATTCAGAAGATTAAAGATAGAATTACACTAGATAACAATAATGGTTTCTTTGGAGTTATATTAGAAAGAGTGGTTACTATTTCTACAAGTAATGAGGCTTTAGATAGAATTAGAAAGAAAGAAGGGGAGTTGGCAGTAAGTGAAAAAGAATTAGATCTTCTTGCGCGCACTCAAGAGTTTAGGAATAGATTGACGAATCAAAATAATTCTCAAGCCTTAATCGAAGCTAGAACTGATAAGGATCAAGCTTTTGAATTAGGTAAGATTAATAATGATGGTTTATTACAGGAAGATGAGCTTGAGAAGTTCAGAATGGTACTTTCTAGAGAAAAGAGAATACGTGAGGCAAGCAATGAAGAAGAGATTCGAGCAGCATTAATTGATATTGAGAAAACAGGTTTATTAAAAGACGAAGATTTAGAGAACTTAAAGAGGTCAATTACTGAGCGTAGCGAAGATCATGACATGGCTAGATTCCATTCTGTGGAAATCATGCAATTGAGCAACACACTAGAAATTGATAGAAAAAATTTAGAGTGGGAATATGAAATTGGTGACAAGCGTATTCAGTTAGAAATTGATCGTCGTAGAAAGCAATTACAAGCTGAGGTTGGATTTACTGAGCTTGAGATTGAACAATGGAAAAAAATAGATGACTATGAGGATAGCAAGTTCTATCAGGAGTTAAAGAGAAATAGAACTGCTGCTGAAGCTGAAATTGATTTAAGAGCAAAAGCTAGAGAAACGGACATCGATTTAGATAATAAAGAGATGGATGCGCAAATGGCTAGAATGGCTAAGTTGAAAGAAATGGAAATGGCTGAGCAAAAGCAAGCTAATGAACATGCAATTTTAGCTGAAAAGCAAAAGCTTGATCAAGAAGTTCAAATGGCTGAGACATACAAAGGAATGTCATTTGAGCAAATCATGGCAGCGAATCCAAATATCTCACCTGCTGCTGCTGCTGCCTTAGCTAAGAAGTTTGAAGCAGATGCTGCTGCATCTTCTTCTAGCACTGCTGCTGCAGACGCGAAAGAGAATCAGGCTAAGATGGAATCATTCATGCAAAAGCAAATGGAAATGCAAATGCAAATGATGAATAAGATGATGGATACATCTGCTACAATGTCTGGTAATTTATTGCAAACCCAACAGCAACAAGCTCAAAAGACAGAAGAAAGATTAAATAGAACTGAAGAAAGATTAGACCATACACAAGACAAATCTTTGGATTATACCACAAGAAATAATTCAATTGATGCAGTTGTTTCAAATAATAATAAAAATCAAGCACCTGCACCAGGGTATATTAAATGTATGGGTTGTCAATCTGTAGAGAATACAGTAGGCACTAAGTTTTGTTTTAATTGCGGCAGAGAATTATAATTTATGGAAAACTATAACGGGTATATAATTATGAAAGAATACACATCAGGATCCAAATCCGATGGGTATGTTGCAAATTTATATATCAGCCCCCAAAAAGTGTATAAATTATATAGAGCAGATGTGCTACCAGCTTTTGATACCTATTTCAATGAGTTTCACTTGAAATATGTTCAAGTAAGTGGGGAATTGAATCTGCAATTTAATTCTATTAATGTTGAAACAATTGAAATAGCGACAGATCCTTTTTTGTCAACGGACGAAGAAGAGGTTAAAAATGAAGAAGAATAAATTTGGCTCAAATGAAATGTAAGATGTGTGGAACAAGTTTTGTTCCAGGAGAAAATAAGTTTTGCGAAGGTTGTGGAATGGAATTGCCAATGGTAACAGCTGAAGCTGTTGCGCCAAAAGCAGCACCCGCCAATGACGATGAGCTTCCTGCTGCAGGCACTAGTCCAAGTACTGCCATAGGAAAAAATTCTATTTTATCTAATAGCCAAATCAATACAACCAATACGACCACCACTACAACGGTAAACAACACAACAATTGAAGATGATACAAAAAAATCGATCGTTTGTGCTGTTTCTGGAAAGAGGGTATTGTATATAGAAAGTGTATGTTGTAGAGGTTGTGACAAAGATGTATCATTAGAATATTATAATGAGACTACAAGAAGATGTGAGAATTGTCACAAGGGGTATTTGAATCAATACCGAGATGCTTTTAGCCAATCCATGTCTACAGGAGGAATCGATAGGCACGAAAGAGCTCAGTTAGATATTCTATCAACCACTTTGCAGATTTCAGAAAACGAAAAGCTTCAAATTGAGCAGGAAATAAAAAATAGTTATGTCACTAAAACGAACAGTGATTTTTCTGAGTTGGATGATTTGTATGAGTTGGATTTTATGGATGCAAAGAAAGAAATTCTGATAAAGAATGACCTGTCTTCTGCTTTATTAAAATTAAAACAGATTTATGATCAGGTTCAAACCAATGATGAAGTTTCTTGTTTATACTTCTTAATTAAAGCTTTAAAGAGTCCGACTACCTATATTACTAATTATGAAGCGAAGTCTTTTGAAGATTATTGGGAAAATTACTGGTATTTCTTAGCCCAATTAACGAATGGCGATAAGCAGAGAAAAGGCTTTGGAAGTTTTAGACAAAACCATTCAAAGTATGAAAATAAAAGAGATGAGATTGTCCTTTCTGAAGCGCTTTATTTCATTGTAGCTTATCAGAATTCCAATAATGAGAGTTATATCGAAAAAGCAAATGACAAACTTGTAGAAGTAGAAAATATTAGTTCTTCCTTCCTCTTAAAATTGTATAAGTCTACAAAGCATATTGTTTTAAATTATGATCCTGTAGATCAAAAATTTACCAATTTAACACCACCGGATGAGCCAGGAATGAGAGAATATTTCTTATTCTTTGTAAATCATCTATACAAGATAGCACCCGAAGTTCCCAAAGTGGAGCCTGCTGCAGCTAAATCTGTAGCACCTCCCCCAAATGTTGTTTCAGCAGTTATTCCAGAAGCTCCGAAGCAAGTAAACACGGCACCGGTTGTGCCTAAATTACCTACTAGACCCACTGAGGTTATACAAAGTCCAGTCAATAATGTTCCCAAACCAATGGGTCCAAAATTACCTGGTTTGCCTCCTCAGCCAGCTATAAAAGTGGAATCAGATCCAGTCAAGCCTAAATTGCCTGGCATGCCTCCTGGGGCAAAAGCGAGTAATCCTGGTCCAAAATTACCTCCAACTCCAAATTTGCCTCCTACACCAGCTAATAACAAAGTTAATCTACCTAAAATCCCTCCAGTTCCAGGTAAAAAGTAAAGTTTAGATCGTTTTTTGAATCTAAAATTTATTGAATAAAAATAATATATATATCTTTATAACCATATCAAGACAACCTTGTTAATAAAACCCCAATTATGATAAATTTAGAGAAAAAAACTTCAATTAGTTTAACTAAACAAGTTCCAGGATTAAACAATGTAAGAGCAGGTTTAAGCTGGGATTCACAAACAATTAATGGGAAAGAAGCTGATGCGGACGTTTCTATTTTTATGTTAAACGAAAATTCAAAAATACCTAACGAGGGATTCTTTGTTTTTTATAATAACCTTAAGAGTGTTGATGGTGCAGTAGTTCATAATGGTGATGCGCGTTCTGGTGATGCAGATGGAGATGACGAGTCAGTGAACATTACTTTGTCTAAGATCTCTCCAGAAATCAGTTTTATTTTATTAGCTGTATCTATTCACAATTCTGATGAAGGATTTAATTTCGGCAATACTAAAAATGCTAAAATCAGATTATTCAACCAGGATAATGGGGAGCAAATTTGTGAGTTCAAACTAATGGAAGAGCATCCAAATGCAGATTCTATCATTATTGGTAGCTTCTTTAGAGGAGAACAAGGTGAGTGGAAATTCGAAGCAATGGTAAATTCGTTTAATGGCGGTTTAGCAGCATGTTTACAAGTTTATAGCTAATAAAATTCATTAGATATGTCATCTTTTAATTTAACCAAAGGAAGTAAGTTCAACTTATCTAAATCAATTGGGTTTTCTAAAGTTAGAATTGGTTTAGGTTGGAATCCCAATGAAACTCCTAATGGACCTGCATTTGACTTGGATGTTAGTGCTTTTGGTATTGATAGTAACTATAAGATTATCAATGATACTTATTTTGTTTTTTATGGTCAAGTAAAGGCTGGAAATGCAAAAGAGGATCCAATTAGAAAAGGATTCTATCGTCCTGCAACTGATGATGCTTCCATTTTAGGAGCCATAGATGATCCTACTGGATCAAATTCTGATGGGGGGGATGATGAAGATGTGATTATTGATCTTTTAAAAGTGCATCCTCAAGTTGAACAAATTATTATTTGTGCTTCAATCAGTAAATATCCTCATGATAATTTTAAGGATAAAAGGACTTTGGCTTTAAATTTTGGTCAGATTTCCGATTGTTATATAAGAATCATCAATGAGTCCAATGGTGTTGAAATAGCTAAATATGAATTAACTGAACACTATAGTAGTCAAGATGCAATAGAATTTGGTAGATTATATAGAATCGAAAATGAATGGCAATTTGAAGCAATGGGAAGAGGTCATAATGGAAGCTTGCAAGCACTTGTTGACTTATATACCTAAATAATCATTAATTAAAATTACAATTATGGCATTCGATTTAAACAAAAATGACGGACCAGCGAAAAGCAAATTTGACTTATCAAAATCTGACGAGTCTACTCCTGATTTCCAGGAGCCTAAAAAAAGTAATAAAACAATCTTAATTGTTGTAGTTCTTGCAGTGGTTGTTTTTGGTGTGTATTTTTTCACTAAAAAAGACGCAAAATCTGAAGAAGCTTCAGTTGCTACAACAGATTCTACTTCGGTAGTTGCTTCTGCTGATACAGCATCTGCAACTCAATCTGCACCTAACGCATCTACTGAATCTACAAGTGTTGCTCCACAAGTAAGTGCCCCAGCAACTTTTGAAAAAGCTTCTGCTGATGTAAATAATGTAGACGATGCTAAATTGAACCAAGTATTAGATTATTTGAAATCAAATGCGTCAGCTACAGTAACAATCGAAGGGTATGCTAGTAGTGAAGGAGAGTTAAATTTCAATATGAATCTTTCTGAATTAAGAGCATCAAATTTTGCTAAATACTTAATTTCTAAGGGTGTTAATAAAGACAATTTAAAAACAGTAGGCAAGGGAATAGAAAACCCTGTAGCTTCAAATGATGATGAAGCCGGAAGGTCTCAAAATAGAAGAATTGAAATAAAGTTCTAAAATTATAATTCTTTATAAAAGTAAAATAGGGTATCATGTATACCCTATTTTACTTTTATAAAGACAAAGAAAGAGGTAGTGTTATGTATAAAAAGGTGGTAAATCTCCCTAATTGTGAATTAAAGGTTCAATCTGATTCTAACCTGGATCCTGTTCTTGGGTTTGGATCTAGAATAAATAATAAAAGAAGCTTTTTATTCATAAGTAAAATATTAGGGAAACATATACCCGTATCGCCAAAAAAACTAAATACAACCCATTTAAAATTAGCTAAACTCGTTAATCCAGCAATCAAAGAGGATAATGTTTTACTAATTGGATTGGCTGAAACAGCTACTGGACTTGGTTGGGGGCTCTTTGAGCAAATAATTTCTAAGTCAAAAATTTATATACATACTACAAGAGTAATGCTTGAACAGAAGCATTTGATTGATTTTGAAGAGGAACATTCACATGCTACTGAACAGTATTTGTATGCTCCGAAAAGTTCTAAATTTCATTTAAATAAGATAAATCATATCGTTATTGTAGACGATGAGATAACTACTGGCAATACAATAAAGAACTTAATAGGTCAATTGAATGTAGTTTTTAACAAACCTAAGATCTCTGTTGTTACATTGTTAAACTGGTCTAATTATAAAAAAAATTATAAAATATACGCTTTACACGAAGGGAAATTTACTTTCAAAGAAAAACCGTGGTTGTTGGCAGAAAATACAGTTTCAAATAATACTGACTTTGTAAAGCCTATTTTAAAAAAGCTTTCAAATGGATATGGTAGAGTTGGTGCATATTCATTTCCTGCAATAAGTCAAGAAAATAGTAAGCTATTTAAAAAATTCAAAAACAATAAAATTTTATTACTAGGCACAGGTGAGTTTATGTTTTATGCCCAAATAGCGTCAAGGCATTTTCACGAAAGTAATACCCTTAAAATCCAATCAACAACAAGGTCTCCTGTTTCAATAGGTGGAAACATAAAGTCAAAGATTAGCTTTAAAGACAACTATTATCCAGAGATTAATAATTATCTATATAATGTAATAGATAAGAAATATGATGTAATTATTATATTTTCTGAAAACAAATCCAAATTTGATTTCTTGTTACATGATCAATTAAAGACTAAATTCAATAAAATAATACCAATCTACGTCTAATGAGTTTTAGCGGATCCTATTTACCTTCTGATGTTGATTTCTTATTAGAGATCAAAGATTTTCAAGAAATATCAATTCTTGAAAAGGAAAGATTAATTCAAACTGGCGAAAAGCATTATAGCGAGGTGCTTACAGAGGAAATGGATTTTCCAGAAGAATATCTAGATTTGTATAATAAAATATTTGATAAATATATTCATCATGTAGCTAGTGATGTTTATGCTTTGTCTAAGTATATCTCAGCAATTCATAAGCCTGTAATAATTTCACTTGCAAGAGCTGGAACGCCATATGGTGTGCTTATTAAGCGAACTTTATTGAATTGCTTTGATGTAGAGGCTTCACATTATTCTGTCTCGATCATTAGAGATAAGGGGATTGATTATAATGCCTTAAATCATATTGTCTCTTTACATGGAGCGGATGCCACATTTTTATTTGTGGATGGGTGGACTGGTAAAGGTGCTATAGCAGATCAGTTGGAGAAATCGATGCTTATCTATAGCCCGTCTGTAGATTATAAATTTATTGTATTATCAGATATTGCAGGCGTGGCAGATGTGGCAGCAAGAAGGGATGACTATATTATACCATCTTGTTTGTTAAATTCAACTATATCTGGACTAATAAGTAGAACCTTAATTAATAGTGACCCCGCTTCTTTTCATCGTGCTAAATTTTATAACCAATACCAACATAAAGACGTGTCACTAAATTATGTGGATAGAGTTGATGAGTATATTACAGAACATGCGTTAGAATTTAAAAATCTACCTGTTCATTTTTTTAATCAAGCATCAAAAGATATTTATGTTCGTTTTATAGATAGTATGTTAAGGAAGTACCATATTTCAAATAGAAATTATTTTAAACCTGGTTTAGGAGAAACGACAAGAATGTTGATTAGAAGAAATCCAGATTTCATCATTATAAATGAACATTATATGAATTCTTTGGATCATATATTGCTGTTATGTAAAATTAAAAATGTTAAAATATTAATTCAAAACGATATGCCAGTGCCTTGCGTAGGTATAATTAATAAATTTCAATCATGATAGATGTACTTGATTTAGGAGCTACTTTATATATCCCAGGTACAAAGCCTGATTTCTCTTCTTTTTTAGAGAAAAACAAGCATATTAGATCAATAATAATTGATACCGAGGATTCAATTCATGCCATTGATATACCAATGGCTGAGAAAAATATTGAAACTGAATTGAACAGACTGAGTAAACTAAAATATAAGAAGCCTTTTATCTTTTTAAGAGTAAAAGATAATATGCATTTTAAAAAAATCAAAAACCATCCTATCGCTCAATTAATAGATGGCTATGTCTTACCCAAATACAATTATCTAACTGCGCCTAAATATAATAAACACATCCATCAGGATGATGTTATCATGCCAATTATTGAGAATGAGTTATTTGATACAGGTAAATTAGATAGCATTTTTAGTTACATTGATCAAATTAAAGATTCAACTTTATGTGTTAGGGTAGGCATTACAGATATCTTTAATCTCTTCTCACTTAGAAGGCCTAAAGAAAGTACTATTTATAGTCATCCAATAGGGGCAAGAGTTATTACTGATTTATTAATTAGAGCAAATTCTTTAAATCTTAGACTTTCAGGTCCAGTTTTCGAATCTTATTCAACTAAATCTAAAACTGTTTTGATCGAGGAGGTAAAAGCGGAGGTGACAATGGGCATCTACACTAAAAGTACCATCCATCCAGATCAAATTAAACATATTGAGCAGCAATATAGGGTTAATAAAATAGATTTCGAATCTGCTAAAATGCTTATTTCTAAATCTACCTCTGTTTTTGGACATAAATTGGTTATGCAAGAAATTGCTACACACTTAAAATGGGCGCAAAGTATTATTAAAAGAGCTGATAGTTATGGAACAGTATAGAAATAAGATATTCTTTTTTGCAGACTTAGATGATTCTATGTTTCAAACAATTAGAAAAGATGAGAATGGAAAATATAAGGCAACTTATCCAAAAAATATTTTAAAGACATCTTTTTATACCAAAGCACAGTTTAATTTATTGAATTTTATATTAGCTAATAATGAAATAGTGTTCATTCCTCTAACAGCAAGAACTAAAGAGCAGTTTGAGAGAACCAAAATTTTTAAAAATAAACAAGCTTCTATTTATTCTATCTATTACGGCTCTACTTTATATATAGATAATGCAGAATATAAGCCTTATGCTAAATTTGTTAAATCCAATAATGACAATAGCTTTAGGCAATTAAATGAATTAAATAAGAAAGTTTTACAAAAATATCCTTCCGTTGAGTTTATTGATGTCGATGGCAAGTATGTTGTATCTGATGTAAAAAATAAAAGTGCAAAAAAGTATATCACTGATCTTATAAATAAACAATATTTTTCTCTCGAAGCTTATGTTGAAGAAAAGTATATTACCATTTTGCCCAAAATCTACAATAAGAGTTCAGTAGTAAAATACCTTACTAAAAAATTTAAACCCAAAATGACATTAGGTATCGGTAATAGTGTAAGTGATATTGATTTTTTAAATCATTGCGATTTTAAAATCATCTCTCATATAGGTATGTTGGATAATAAACTTAACTCTTAATTTTATGATTATCTATTTTCCAAGAACCTTTGGGTCTTCTTACAACATGATGCATGTTGTAAAGCAATATTTTAAAGAAAGACATATTGAGATGACTATTATCGTATCTCATCCAGATCAAAATTCATTAACACTTCATGCTGGGGATGTCAAATTAATTGAACCTACCTATAATGCAGATGAAAATGATTTGTTTTATGAAAAGGTAGTGATTGATTACAAGGTTGATTTAATTATTCCAGGCGAGTCCTCTTTGTTATATTTTAAATCAAATGAAAATAAATTTAATGCCCTAGGTGCAAAATTAATGATCAGTGCTTCAGCTGATTTATTGAGCATATTAAGATCAAAAACAAAGACTTATCAATACTTTAAAGATCAACAAATCGACATTGCTATTCCTTTATATAGAAATGTTACTTCGCTTGATGCATTTATTGATATCTGCACTGAAATAGAGTCCATTGGTTCAATTCCTTGTTTTAAACCAGATATTTCCCAGGGGGCATCGGGCTTTAGAATAGTTGATAACAGTATGAATACAGGTAATTTAATTTATGGATTCCCAAGTCATAAAGCTTCAATAGATTATTACATTAGCTTATTTAAAAATTGTACAACATTTCCAAATCTAATTGTAACAGAATATCTAAGTGGGGAAGAAGTAACCTTAGACACTTTATCCTACAATCAATCTTGTTTATGTTATTTTCCTAGGATAAAAGATTTAAACAATCGTTGCGTTGCCGATAGACCTCTATTTAAACCTTTGATTTTAGATTTCATTTCCAAGTCTGGCATTAATTTTCTATGGAATATTCAATTAAGGTACCATAATAATAAACCCTATTTATTAGAAGTTAATCCAAGGTATTCAGGTGGATCCTATTTGGCAGAGGAAAATGGATATAAAATGTTATGTGGTGCAATAGAAATAATCATGTTCAATAAAATACCAAGTTTTCCCCCACTAAAATCAATGAATTTCAAAATGGTGGAGTCATATATACAGTTTTAGTACATTAATTATAAAAATATTTTATATATTGTTAAAAATTTACAATCATGATTGAAAACTTAGGGAGCCATCCGACTATTTTAATTGTTTTTAGTGTTGTTATATTAGGCATGTTGATTTTAGACCTTGGTGTTTTTAATAAAAATGCACACCATGTCACGAACAAAGAAGCAGCTATTTGGACTTTGGTTTGGATATCATTGTCAATGTTGTTTAGTGTATTTGTTTTAACGCAAACATCTGTTGAGAAATTCTCGCAATTTCAATCTGCTTATTGGATCGAAAAAGCATTGTCTGTTGACAATCTCTTTGTTTTTATTTTGGTCTTTAATTTTTTCAAAGTGCCTGATGAGTCTCACCATAAGGTACTATTCTGGGGTATCATAGGTGCTTTGTTTATGCGTGCACTATTTATTTTCACCGGTGTAGGTTTGATTAACTATACTTATTTACCTGATATGACTTTGTTTAACAAAGTAGTGTCTATTAATTTTATCCTAACAGCCTTTGGTTTGTTCCTTATTTATGCAGGAATTAAATCATGGTTTTCAGATGAAGACGACGAAGAGCAAGACTTTAGTAAGAGCAGAGGTGCAAGATTAGTGCACAAATTATTTAATGTGAGTGAGCATTTTGATAAGGATAAGTTTTTTACTATTCAAAATGGGGTAAAATTAGCAACACCATTATTGGTTGTAGTTGGTGTTATTGAATTTACAGACTTATTATTTGCTGTTGATTCAATCCCCGCAATCTTCTCAATTGCACCGAATGATCCTTTCATTTTATATACTTCAAATATCTTTGCTATTTTAGGATTGAGATCAATGTATTTCCTATTGTCGAATTTCATCCATATGTTTTCGAAATTAAAATATGGCTTAGCGATTATTTTAACTTTCATTGGTCTGAAAATGGTGATCTCTCCATTTTATCATATTGACACTTTAATTTCTTTATTAATTGTTTTATCTGTTTTAGTTGGCTCGGTTGTTTTATCAATTCTTTCTCCTAAACCAGTTGAATAAATAAATTATGTTGAATAAACTTTATAAGGTTCAGTTAAAAGATGGCAAAATACCGACTACATTATATCAAACTGTAGGGGATGCAATAAAAGCACACGGTGCTGGTAATATTGTAAAAATAGACGAAGTAGCTGCTAAAAAATCAAGTACAGGCACTATTGCAAAATCAAGTGATCTTGTTTTAGTATTAAGTAGTAGAGCTGATAATGATTTAGAATTGTCTTTAAAATGTGGTTACGCAGTAACCTATAACTGTCCTTCTTATAAAAAGATTTTCGCAGGCATGAAGTATTTGGAAGTGTCCGAAAATTTTGTATTGGAAGGAGAAATTTTAAAACTAGATAAGTTTGATTTAAAAGTACACCATGACTGGGCTTCTATTATACCTAGACATCAAGAGAAGATTTGGAAATGGTCTATTTTTCATACAAAAGCTACTCTAATACCAAGAGCGGATGCGGAAAAAAAATATGGGAAAATTCCAGGTGTGCAAGGCGGGATTGGATATATAAATTTGGGAAAAAAGTAATCAATATGTCAGCTAATTCATCTAACAGTAGTCAGGACAATTCTAACCTAAGAAAAGGTGCTGAATCAAACTCTGGTAATCCACTTCCAGATGAAAAAGTATGTTTTAATTGTAAGCATATGTTGTGGATGGTTGGATTAGGACTTGGACTTAAATGTGCTTTAACAAGAAATAATATTGAACATAGAAGACATACTTGCGATCAATTTGAATTTAAATAATTATAATTCTAGATGAATTCGACGAAAAAAATTTTATACATTGACATGGATGGGGTATTGGTTAATTTTCAATCAGGTATTGATAAATTAACTAAGGAGGAACTAGAGATATATAAGGATCAAGAAAAGAATGTGCCACACATTTTCAGCAAGATGGACCCAATCGAAGGTGCTGTCGAAGCCTATTTACTACTTGCCGAAAAATACAATACCTATATTTTATCAACTGCGCCATGGCATAATGAAACGGCGTTAGGGGATAAGGTTGCATGGGCAAAAAAACACCTAGGAGATGCCATCTATAAAAGATTGATATTTTCCCATAATAAACACTTAAATGAAGGACACTTTCTAATAGACGATAGGCCACATCGAAATGGCGCGGGTGATTTTAAGGGCGAATTAATACACTTTGGAGGTGATAGATTTCCTAATTGGGCATCTGTATTGAACTATTTACTTAATAATCAATAGACCAGATTTTATGAAATATTTTTTAATTTTTTGCCTCTCATTTGTAGCTATGCAAACAAATGCACAAGCGGTTGCCATCAAGTTGAAGTCCTATAGTTGGAATAATCCAAGTCATCAATTTACTAAGGTTTTGAATGAAAATGGTAAGAAGTTGCTTGACTCTGTATTAAAAGATGCAGGAGTAGATACGTCAAAATGTATCAAAGTAGATTATAGTGAAACGATTAAGTTAACCCAACCTGCCTATTTAAAGGCAACCTCCTATGCTTTTTATGATTATAAAATGGAGCATGGTCAAATCTCAAAAAATTACTATGAAAATTTTAATGGGTATGATATGGACAAAAAGACATATTGTATTTTAAGATTTTCAACCAATAATGACTATTTCGATAACGTTACTTTGTACTATATAAAGTAAATATTTTTACTTATTTCAAGGATTACTTTGCTATGAATTATGTAATTGTCTTTTATTGAATAGTGTTACTATGAAATGATACCTTTCGACTTCAAATATTGAATGCATCCATCAAGTTCTCTATCTGCAAAAGCGTTACTATCTATTTCAAATGGATTTTTTTGATAAGTCAGTTTCTTACTATAAGTATCATAGTTTTTAAAGTCAGGATCTTTAAGGTGCTGGATATTGTGACGGATTTCGTGAAGTGTAGTATGTATTATGTTCCTAATTTTTGTAGACTCATTTCCATCATGACTTTTAATATAAATGACAATTTTTTTTTGACCTGAGTAGTAACAGCCAAGTCTTTTTTTACTTTTGAAATACGAGACCTCATATTTTGGAAAAAATCTAATTTTTTCTGCTCTAAATATGGGCCCGCAATAGTAAACCACTTCTTGTACTAGTTTCGGAAAGGAGCTGTTGAGTTTAAGTTCAGGTCCTCTAACTGCTTCAATGACCCCTTGAATAAATTTATAGATGCATAATAACAAGAAGCCAATGAGGAAAAATCCAATGAAAAATCTATCCATTTAAATCAATTTTGGGGCAATTTAAAGGGTGGGTTTCTAGTCTATTAAGAATGATTGATTTCAAGGACATTTTATTTATATCCCCTCGCAATCTCCTCCGCTATACCCTTTATCTTTTTCGCTAAACTAGCAGGAGCTAAAACCTTCACACTAGCGCCATATTTAAGAATTTCAGAGACTATTTCGTAGGACTCGTACAATTCTAAATGCACTGTCAAGGTCTTTCCATCCTTACTTAAGCTATGGGTTTGATAGGGACTAAGTGGATAGTTCATTACATGATTGATATAGGGATCCTTAAAGGTCAATTTGATTTTCTGTGGCTTGTCCTTATGATTTTGGTAGATGCCATAGGAGTATTTAAAGAACTGACTTGCATCAAAACTGTCATCTACAAAATAGGGGGCTTTAGAAAGCTTTACAGATAGGATTTTATCCAATGCATAGTTCTTTGTTTGACTCGTTTTAACATGGTCGTATCCAATTAGATACCAATGTTGATCCACCTGTTTTAAAACATAGGGGGATATCACTTTCGTTTCAATCTCCTGACCAGCTTTTTGGTATTCAATCTCTATTGCTTTGTGTTCTAAGATAGCATCTAGAATAGGTTCAATGTATTGTACGCCCACCACACTATTATTATGTTCTGGTTGAATACAATCCATTCGATTGCGCTCAATCTTACTAATGGCAGAACCAGTTAAAATCTTATTGATTGTGTTTTCGAACTTGCCAAAAATGGGGGACGAGGAGAAGATCCTAAAGATGGTGGTTGCCATGTCTAAAAGCTTTTTGTCCTCGTCGTCTAATGGGGCTTTCTCTATTGAGAATGTATCATCTTGATAATATAACTGGCTTCTTTCGTTTTTAGCAATCACTGCGCCATACTCTTCTCGAATATGCTTTAAGTCGTTGTAAATGGTAGAAATAGATACATCTTTATCCAAATCTCTGTTCACTTTGTTTTTTATTTCCTCCGCTGTATATTTTCTATTTCGATTACGTAGAATTTGGTCAATGATTTTCTCCCTAAGGCGGGCTTCTTTTACAACTGGCATCGCGTTATGGTTTAACTTTTAAGGGGAGGAGGTAAATATATGATTATTGTATAATATTTTAATGTAATTGAGGCTTATTTCTAAGATTCTTAATACATTAGAATTGGTTTTGCTAATTTTAGGTATTAAAAAATACCTTTATATTTAAACAATCATATTACAATCCCATATTATGAAAAAAACAGGTCTATTCTTCTTGGTACTTTTTTTCGTTTCTATTGCTTCTGCACAAAATAATGCAGAACAAATTTTGCTTGGGAAAAAGATATTCGGATCTCATTGGATCAAGCCTTATGGTAAAGCAACTATCACAAAACAAAATGACCTTATTTCTATCGATGCTAGTCAAGTGAGCGGCACTGATTATTGCACTATGAAAGGCAGTATCAAAATAATAGATGATAGAAATTTTGAATTCAACGGAACTATTTCATTGAAATATCTTTTTGACAGAAACAATTTATTAACGGAGGATAAAGATGAAAAAGTATTAACTGGAAAATACATTTTCAGAAGAATCAAAGAACGTAAATACTGGAGATTAAAGCAGCCTGTATCTGCAACAGGGTATTTTGACAAGGCTTATCATTATATTGATATTTACATGAACTAAACCTTAGTTTAATCCCAATAATTCAGTAGTTTCACATATAAAATTTTTATAAAATGTCAGGCACACTCATATTTTTAACCATTTTGGTTGTTTTAGTTTTCATGAGCTTAATAACGGTGAATCAAGGAACAGTTGCCATTATTACTATGTTTGGAAAATACCGAAGAATATTACTTCCAGGTTTAAGAGTTAAACTTCCAATCATTGAAAGTATTTACAGAAGGGTAAGTATTCAAAATCAAAGTATCGAATTAGAGTTCCAAGCAGTAACAATAGATCAAGCAAATGTATATTTCAAGAGCATGATTTTATATTCTGTTCAAAACTCTGATGAAGAGACAATGAAGAAGGTTGCTTTTAAATTCATTAGTAATAAGGATTTGATGCAAGCGCTTGTTAGAACTGTAGAAGGTAGCATTAGAGCCTATGTTGCAACTAAAAGACAAGCAGAAGTATTAACGGCGCGTCGTGAAATTGTGGATTATGTTAAAGAGCAGATAGATCATAGTTTAGAAGAGTGGGGTTACCACTTACAAGATTTACAGATCAATGATATCACTTTCGACCAACAAATCATGGATAGTATGAGTAAGGTAGTTGCTAGTAATAACTTAAAAGCAGCTGCAGAGAACGAAGGTCAGGCATTGTTAATTACAAAGACGAAAGCTGCAGAAGCAGAAGGTAATGCGATAAAAATATCTGCACAAGCAGAGAAAGAAGCTGCGCAATTAAGAGGTCAGGGTGTGGCATTGTTCAGACAAGAAGTTGCTAAGGGGATGTCAGAAGCTGCAGAGGAGATGAAGCAAGCTAATTTAGATACCAATGTGATCTTATTTAGTATGTGGACAGAAGCGATCAAGAACTTTGCTGAATACGGCAAGGGCAATGTGATTTTCTTAGACGGTAGCCCAGATGGTATGGATAAGACCATGAAGCAAATGATGGGATTGATTACAAAGAAAGAAGAGCATAAATAATCTAATAAATTAATAGAGGCAAAATTGAGTCTATTCAATTCCTATGCCCAAGAACTTAGAAAATAATCTAGAGAAGATGTTTTTTAGACATTTATTGCTTTTAATTTTTGTTGCTTCTATATCTTGTAATAAGGATACGACCACTGCTATCGCTGCGCCAAAAACGCTTACTACAACTACTTCTACAGTTGGCTCGCTACTTCCAAAAAATAATATTGGGTATACGATTGAGCATACTTATTATACTTTATCTTATAGTGAGGCGAATAGGCAAGCAGAATGGGTTGCGTATAATCTTAGCCCTTCTTTAATCAATGGACCACAGGATAGGACAGACGATTTCAGAATTGACCCAAAGGTTAAGAATAATGCTGTTTCTAGTGGAGATTATGCAGGTAGTGGTTACGATAGAGGTCATTTATGCCCTGCGGCAGACATGAAACTTAATTTAACTTCTATGAGTGAGACTTTTTATATGTCTAATATGTCTCCTCAACAGCCATCTTTTAATAGGGGTATCTGGGAGACCTTAGAAAGTAAAGTGAGAACTTGGGCACTAGAGAAAAATGGAGTTTATGTTGTAACTGGTCCAATTTTAAAGAATAGTTGCGGCTCGATTGACAAGGGGTCAATCACTGTGCCTTGTAGTTATTATAAAATTATTTTCAAAGACAATGGTGCTGATAAAATTGCAATTGCACTAGTTTTGAATAATCAAGGATCGTCTGCTTCTTTGAAATCTTTTGTGACAACAATTGATCATTTAGAGAACTTGACAGGAATAGATTTCTTGAGTGGCCTGCCAGACGATATTGAAGCGAAGATTGAATCTTCAATGAATACGGCTAGTTGGAGTTGGTAGTATTTCTATTTGTAGGTCCCGGCCATCTTTAATGCAGCATTTTTTACTTCCAACGCTACATTTGCCGGAGCAATCACTTTAACCCCATCTCCATAACTTAAGATTTCTCTGATAATCTCATAGCTATAGTATAGCTCAAGTTCCACCCTTAACACTTTGCCGTTTTTTATTAACTTACTTTTTTGGGTAGACATTAAAGGATGGTTCCTAAGTTGTTCTATAAAAATGCCAGTGAAATCTAATACCAGTTGAATAGGAGGGTTTACTAAGTCATGGAAGATGCCAAATGTATATTTAAAATAGTCCTGCGCAATAAAATTTGGGTCAAAGTGAAACTTACTTTCCGATTCTGTAATCTCTTTGATTTTATCTAATGAATATACTTTTGTACACTTTCTATTCTCGGCATGATCATATGCGATTAAAAACCATTTTTTCCTAAATTCCTTTAATAGA